>Ga0310811_10000859_pt1 | contig 39076 bp, 30 predicted proteins | sample YCmetagenome_FD_207642 | JGI IMG/M metagenome (GOLD analysis project Ga0310811, IMG submission 207642) | Soil microbial communities from experimental microcosm in Duke University, North Carolina, United States - YC | ecosystem: Engineered > Artificial ecosystem > Soil microcosm > Unclassified ... | reverse complement strand
ACCATCACGGCGAGATAGCCCATGGCCGCCCAATCGGCCGCCGTGAGCCGGGCCGCCGCGCGCGGACCCTCGGTCGCGAGACCGAGTACGGCGAGCATCAGGGCCCCGATCCACACCGAGTGCACTGACACGCCCCAAGCACCGTGCCGAGGGAGTACCGGTACCGCGAGCAGCGTGAACGCCGCCTCGCACACCAGCGCCACCGCGGCCCACGCGACCCCGACCCCATCCGTATGTCCGGTGCCTTCGACGAGCGCGCTGCCCGCCGTGACCGCGACCGCCGCGATCAGCACCCTATGACTCGGGCTACGCCGCTCCATCAGCGGCCCGGCCACGCCGAGGACCACCGGCACGCAGGCGACCGCGACCGCGATGGCTGCGGGCTCGGCGTGCGCGACCCCGCGCACGACCGCGACGTTGAACAGCACGAGCCCGAACGCGGCGATGCCGGAGAGCCAGAGCCATTCACGCCCCCGTGGGCGCTGGAGCCGCATTCGTGATCGCCTCGCCAGCGCGACCAGGATGCCGGCCGCAGCCGTGTACCGGATCGCCTGGGTCGTGAACAGCGGCGCCGAGGTCAGCACGTGCGACACGCTGACGCTGGCACCGACCAGCGTCATTCCGATCGCACCGGCCGCGATGTTCCGCGCGCGGCCGCCCTTCGCGGTTTGCGTCGTTCCCACAGTTCCCACCAGCCCACTGTCGCGGGATAATGGTCCGGTGCCAAGGTCCAAACCAGAGCTGTCTGACAGGTCCAAAGACGCCGGGACCGACTTCCTGCAGCTGGACGTGAGCCGGGCGCCGCAGGGCGGGGTGTCCGGCTGGCTCAGTGAGCAGCTGCGCGCGGCCATCGCGGACGGACGCCTGCCCGTCGGCACCCGCGTCCCGCCCGGACGCGTGCTCGCCGACGAGCTGCGGGTCTCGCGCGGTGTCGTGACCGAGGCATACCGCCGGCTGATCGAGGACGGACAGCTCGTCGGCCGCGGCCGGTCGGGAACATTCGTCGCCGCCGCTCCGGTGACGGCGCCGGCACCACCCGCCAGTGCACGTACGAGCACCACCGGTCCGGCCGCCGCGCGCACCGACTTCGCCGCCCCGCCCGCGCACGACGTCTTCGACCTCTTACGCGCCAGCCCCGCGCGCATCGACCTGACGCCCGGCGTGCCCGACCTCGCCGCGTTCCCGCGCGGTGCCTGGCTCCGTGCCGAACGACGCGTGCTCGACGACCTGGAGCCCGCGGACTTCGGCTACGGCGACCCGCGCGGCGTCGCCCCGTTCCGCCGCGCCGTCGCCGACTGGCTCGCCCGAACCCGCGGTGTGCGGATCGAGCCGGGGCGAGTGGTGATCGTCACCGGCGTGGCCCAGGCGCTCGAACTGGTCACGCGCGTGCTGATGGACGACGGCCTCGCGGAGATCGCGGTCGAGGACCCCGGCTCCCTCGGCGTGCGCCAACACCTCGCCAGCCGCCGGCTGCGCACGCCGCCGATCCCCGTCGACGACGGCGGCCTGCGCGTCGACGCGCTCCGTGCGAGCGGCGCGTCCGTCGTCGCCCTCACCCCGGCTCACCAGTTCCCGACCGGCGTCGTGCTCGACGGCGGACGCAGGCGCGAGCTCGTGACGTGGGCCGAAGGCACCGGCGGCCTCATCCTCGAAGACGACTACGACGCCGAGCACCGCTACGACCGACCGCCGGTCCCCGCCGTCCAGGCCTTGCTGCCCGATCACGTCTTCTACACCGGCAGCGTCTCGAAAACGCTCGCGCCCGCGCTCCGCGTCGGCTGGCTGATCGCTCCGCCGCGCTACCAGGATGCCGTCGTCATCGCCAAGCGCTACGCCGACCTCGGCAACGCCGTCCTGCCGCAACTCGTCCTCACGGAGCTGATGGGATCCGGCGAGCTCGAACGCCACCTCCGGATGCTCCGCCGCCGCCATCGCCGTCGCCGCGACGCGATGATCGAAGCGATCCGCACCCGGATTCCCGCGGCCCGCATCCACGGCGCCGCCGCCGGCCTGCACCTGACGATCACCTTCGACGCGTCCTTCCGCGACACGGACCTGGCCGCCGCGGCCCTCGACCTCGGCGTGAAAACCCAGCCGCTCTCCTGGCACTATCAGGCCCCGGCCGCCCCCGGCCTCGTCCTCGGCTACGCCGCCGCGCCCCCGTCCGAAGCCGCACACGGAATCGAGCTCATCGCCGAAGCCCTGCGGCAGATCCGCTAGCGGCTGCGGGACTTCACGCCCGCGCCGATCGCGTCGGCGATCTCGTCGGCCGCCGCCCGCACGCGCTCAGCGAACATCGCGTCCTTCGGCGCGTCGATCCAGCGCCCGAACGCGGTTTGGAAGATGGCCACCCCGACGTCCGCCATCAGCGCCGCGGTCGAAGGACTCGCGCCGCGCTGCCGCAGGGCGCCGGCGAGCGCTTCAGCCACGTCGGCGAACTTCGTCCGCCCGCGTTCGCGCAGCTCGGGGCTTGCGGCGACGATCGCACGACGTTGCGCGGCGTGGTGCGCGACCCGATCGGCCAGCACCCCGCCGACCTGTTCGAGCGCGGTGAGCAAGGCCTCGAAGGGCGTGAGTGCGGCGTCGGCTTCGAGGACGGCGTCGGCGAGCGCCACCGGCAGCATCTCGGAGCCGGCGAACAGCACGTCGCGCTTGTCGGCGAAGTAGCGCGAGAAGGTGCGGCGCGTCAGGCCCGCGCGCTCGGTGATCTGCGTGACGGTCACGTTCTCGTAGCCGTGCTCCAGGAACAGCTCGATCGCGGCGTCGCGCAGCCGGTCCTCGGCTCCCTGCTCCCAGCGCGGCATGCTTCCGATTCTAGCAGTGATGACTCAGTGAGCCATCATACGCTAGGATGATGTCCCAGTGAGTCATCACATCGACCCCGGAGGATCCTCATGGCACTGACCGGACAGCGCATCGTCGTCATCGGCGGAAGTTCCGGCATGGGACTGGCCACGGCCCACGCCGCCGCGTCGGCCGGCGCGATCGTCACCATCGCGTCGAGCAGCGGCGAGCGCGTGAAGGCCGCGCTCGCCGAACTCCCCGGCACCTGCGACGGAGCCGAACTCGACATCCGCGACGAGGCGGCCGTCGCCGACCTGTTCGCCCGCGTCGGCGAGCTCGACCACGTCGTCTTCACGGCCGGCGACCGCTTCACCCCGCGCCCGCTGGGCGAGATCCCGCTCGACGACGCCCGGCACACGTTCGACGTGCGCTTCTGGGGCTCGGTCACCGCCGCCAAGTACGCGGCCGCCCGCATCCGTCCCGGCGGCTCGATCGTGTTCACGACCGGAACCGTCGGCGTCCGGCCTGCTCCCGGCGCCGCACTCGCCGCCGCCGGTGCCGGTGCGATCGAGGGCCTCACCCGTGGTCTCGCCGTCGACCTCGCACCGATCCGCGTCAACGCCGTGCGTTCGGGCGCCGTGCGCACCCCGATGTGGGACGCCGTGCCCGAGCCGGCCCGCGAAGGCATCTTCGCCAACCTCGCCGGCCGCGCCCTCACCGGCGCCATCGGCGAGCCCGGGCAGATCGCGGCTGCGCACCTGTACCTGATGGAGAATCAGTTCGTGACCGGAACCATCACCACCGTCGACGGCGGATTCGTCCTCACCGGCAAGTAGGCGTCCCGGAGCGGGACGACGGTGCGGGCAGCGCGTTGACAGCGGCTCAGCCGGTGCTGCAACCTTTGCCGGTGGCTCCCGACATCGTCGCCATCACGCGCACCAAGCGACAGAAGTGGCTGCCGTCGGCCGGGATGGTGATGCTCATCATCCTCGAATCGGCTCACTGGTTCCAGCGCAGCGCCGATTCGGGCGTCGACCGGGCGATCTCCACCTTCACGTTCTACTGGTTCGCCACCTTCGTCCCGCTCACCGCCCTCGTCGTGGCGCTGAATCTTCTTCCCCTCCAGCTCGAACTCGGCGGAGAGACGCTCGTGATCCGCGCTCCGCTGCGCCGCCGCAGAGTCCTGTACTGGCGGGAAATCCAGAGCATCCGCGTGGACCAGCGCGGCTCGCGGTATCGCATCCACGTGTACGGCGACGATCCCGACGGCAAGCGCACTGTTCTGCCCGTGCCGTACAGTGCCGGCTTCGCCAGAGACCCCAAGTTCCGCGACAAGTACCACCTCATCGGCCAGTTCTGGCTCATCCACCGAGGTGACGAGTGGAGGCAGTTGCCGCCGCCCGACGTGAACTGGTTCGCCGCCGACGGCAACCGGGACCCGTCGGTCGGTTAAGCGGCTTGGCGGCAGCTCGCGGCCTGCGGCTCAGGTCCAGCCCAGAGTGCCGGGGACCATGTAGAGGCCGAAGCAGATCACGACGACGCACAGGTCGCCATGAGCCGCCATCGCCGCCGACGGACCACCGGGTCGGAGCCGGCGGGAAGCGACGGCTGGGTCTGCTCGGTGAGGTCTACTGCTACGCATCCGAGAGTAAGGTGAGCCGCACCTCTCGCTGAACCCGGGGTGTACGGGCGGGCGTACTGGTGCCCGGCTGTGACACTGTTCTCATTATGGATGCTCACCGATTCACCGGCCGCGACGGCGTCGAACTGGTCTACCGCGAGGCCGGCGAGGGCCGGACGCTCGTGATGCTGCCCGGCTTCGCGGGCGGCGGCGAGCGCATGTTCGAGTACGGCCAGACCGCCGCGTTCGCCGAGCGGGGCTACCGGGTCGTCGTACCGGATTTCCGCGGCCACGGCGACAGCGCCCGGCCCCATGACGGCTCTGCGTATCCGCCGGACGTCCTCGCTGACGATCTGTTGGCTCTCGTCGAGCACCTCGGGCTCGGGGACGAAGGGTACGACCTCGGCGGTTACTCGCTCGGCGGGCGGATCGTGGTACGCGCGCTCGCTCGGGGCGCTCGGCCGCGGCGTGCGATCGTGGCCGGTCAAGGGCTTGCGAAGGTGAGCGGCCCGCAGGGCGGCGGGATGAACCGCCGCGCGCTCTCGGCGATGGTCGACGGGATGGAGCTCGCGCCCGATTCGCCCGAGTCGCGGATGGCGTACTGGATCGGGAAGCTCGGCGCGGACCCGCGAGCGTTGCTGAATGTGCTGGACTCGCTCGTCCCGACGTCGGAGGAGGAGCTGCGCCGGATCACGGTTCCGACGCTCGTGGTGATCGGCGAGCAGGATGAGCGCTCTGACGCCGACGAGCTGGCGGCGCTGCTGGGCGACGCCCGGTTCGTGCGCGTGCCGGGAGATCACGGCAGCGCGTTCGCCGCGCCCGAACTGGCGGCCGCGATGGCGGAGTTCCTCGCCGAGGCGTGAAGCGCCGGATGCCGGGCACCGCATACGGGGGCTACGGCGTGGTGGTGCGGATCTGGCGCAGGAACTCGGCGTTGCCGGCGGTGTTCTTCATCCGCTCCAGCAGTAGCTCGGTGGCCTGGGTGCCGGGCTGGGCGCCGAGAACCCGGCGCAGGCGGCGGACGGTGTCGAGCTCCTCGGCGGACATGAGCAGCTCCTCGCGGCGGGTGCTGGAACCGGCCATCTCGATGGCCGGGAAGACCCGCTTCTCGGACAGTGCGCGGTCGAGCCGCAGCTCCATGTTGCCGGTGCTCTTGAGCTCCTCGAAGAAGTAGTCGTCGGCGCGCGAGCCGGTGTCGATCAGGGCCGTGGCCAGGATCGTGATCGAGCCGGCCTCCTCGAGGTTGCGCGCGGCGCCGAACAGCTGCTTGGGCCCGGCCACCGCGGCGGCGTCGACGCCGCCGGACAACGTGCGCCCGCCGGGTTTGGCGGCGTTGTTGTGCGCCCGGCACAGCCGGGTGAGCGAGTCGAGCAGGACGACGACGTCGGTACCCTGCTCGGCGAGCCGCTTGGCCCGCTCGATCGCGAGGTCCGCGATCGCGATGTGCTCGTGCGCGGGACGGTCGAAGGTGGAGGAGACGACCTCGCCGCCGATCGCGCGGCGCATGTCGGTGACCTCTTCCGGGCGCTCGTCGAGCAGCACGACCATGAGATGGCATTCGGGGTGGTTGCGCTCCACCGCGCGGGCGATGGACTGCAGCAGCTGCGTCTTGCCCGTCTTGGGCTGGGCGACGATCATGCCGCGCTGGCCCTTGCCGATCGGCGCGAGCAGGTCGATGACCCGCGTGCCGGGCACGTCGGGGCCGGTTTCCAGCCGCAGCCGCTCGCGCGGGTGGATCGGGGTGAGCTCGGCGAAGCGCGGCCGGGAGCCGTGCACCTCGATCGGGGCGCCGTTGACGAGCTCGACGCGGGTGAGCGGCCGCGCCTTGGACTGCTGCTGGTCCCTCCGGCCGTCTGAGCCGCCGGAGCCGGGGCCGGCCGAACGCGGTGCCGCGGTGCCGACGACCAGGTCGCCGGCGCGCAGCTTGTGCCTGCGGATCAGCTCCGCGGGCAGGTACAGGTCCTGCGGGCCCGGCAGGTAGCCGGTCACGCGCAGGAATCCGTGGGTGCCCTGCAGGTCGACGATGCCGCCGACCTGTTCGGGCTGTGCGGGTGAGGGCGCGTCGGAACGCGCCGGTACGGGGTGTTCGAGTGTGGTGGTCATGGCAATATCCTTGGATTCGGGTGGCACCGAACGGCCGGGCCTCCGGGAAGACACGGGGCGCGGAAGGATTCAGTGCGTCTGATCGCGTAGAGAAAAGAGGCTCGCGACACCGGAACTAGGACATCGGTGTGGATCGCGCCCCCTACGCTTCCCTCAGCATACCACGAAGCGAAGGGGGCTTGAGCAATCCCATTTCAGCGGGCCGTCACCGGGCCGCCTCGAAGGCCGTGCCGACCGGCGTGATCACCGGCCCCGGCTGGAACAATCCGGTGTTCGGCAGGCCGCTGGTGGCGGGCAGGCCGAACCACGCATAGCGCTGCACGTAGCTGAGCGAGTCGAGCATCGAGGTCGCGGCGGTCAGGAACGCGGCCTGCTGGGCCTCGCTCGGGTAGGCCGCGGTCCCGGTCGCCCAGCTGATCAGTGCGAACTCGGTCAGCCAGATCGGCACGTGGTAGCGCGCGTACACGGCCTCGATGTACGACCGGAGCTGGCTGACTGCGGCGCTGGTGTCGAAGTCCGAGCCGTACCAGTGCAGGGTGATGAAGTCGACCCGGTAGCCGTCCTTTTCGGCGCCCGACATGAACTGGTCGAGCCAGCCGCCCGCGGTCGCGCCGCCGCCGGCCACGGCGGGCGAGCCGAGTTCGAGGCCGGTGCTCTCCAGCTGTGGCCAGAGGGCGAGGGCCTGGCTCGGCGTCAGGTTCGACTGGGCGCTCATGTCCGGCTCGTTGAAGCCGAGCATGCAGCCGCAGCTCGTGGCCGATTTCGCCTGGGCCAGCGTAGATGAGGTGACGCTGCCGGCGCCCCAGATCATCGGCACGAAGCCGACGTCGCGCGCGGAGATCCCCTCGTCGCTCGCGGACCAGGTGTAGAACCATGAGGCGCCTGATTCGGCCAGTGCGGTGTCCTCGCCATTGAATGTCCAGACACCGACGCCCTTCCGGGTGCTCGTCTGCGCGGCCGTGGTGGCCGCGGAGGCGGCCTTGGTGCTGGCCGGGGCGCTGCTCGCGCTCGTATGCGGCGCGGCCGTCGTGCGCGGGGGAGAGAGGCTCGCCGTCGTCGGGCTCGGCGAAGCGCTCGTGGTCGCCACAGCCGGCCGCGTGACGTCGGCCAACGGGGCCGAGGCCGGGCGGCCGCTCGGCAGGATGGCGTACGCGGCGACCGCGGCCGCCGCGACACCGACTCCGGCGATCATGACCGGCGGCGACGTGAAGAGCGAGTGCGGACGCGGACGCACACGTGGTGGACGGTGACCGACCCGGCCACGGCCCGCCGCTCCGGCACCGCCACCGCCCGCGACTGCCGCCTGAAGCGCGAACGGCACCGGGACCAGCGGCATCCCGCGCAGCAGCCGCGCCACCGGAACCAGGGCGTGCTCACGTCGCGAGCACACGTCGCAGTCGCGGATGTGCCGGTCGAACCGCTTGCGCCACAACGGACTCGGCGTCCCGTCCCAGGCCTCTGCGACGTGACGCAGCGTGCTGCAACGCCCGGCCTCCCGCAGCGCCTCGACGATGGCGCGCGCCGCGTCCAGCCGCCGCTTGAGCCGGTGCACGCGCACGGCGGCGTGCGCCGCGGAGACGCCGAGCGCCCGGGCGAGTTCGCTGCGGTCGAGGTGCCCGCTCTCCTCGAGCCACCACAGCGACAGCAGTTCACGGTCCTCCCGGTCGAGCCAGCGGGTGGCCTCGGCGACTCCGCGACGCTGCTCGGTCAGTCCGAGGCGAAGAATCGCAACCCCTGCGAAGTCGGAACCGGCGTCGGCGAGTTCGCGGCCCTCGTCCGTCGCGATCGCGGTCGCCGTGCGGGACTCCGCCGTGCCGCGCTTCCTGACCTGGTCGCGCGCCTGCCGCAAGGTGATCGCGACCAGCCACGACCGGTACGACTCAGGGTGCTGCAACTCGCGGATGCCGCGCACGACGCGCAGCATCGTCTCCTGCACGACGTCGTCCACGTCCACGTGACCGCGCAGCGCACGGCCGGCGAGGTTGTAGACCAGCGGCATCGACCCGGTCAGCACGGCGTCGAGCGCATGCGCGTCGCCGTCACGCGCGGCGGCGACGAGTTCGGGTTCAGGGAAGGTCATGAGCTCACACCCCAGGTCACGCGATAATTGCATTCGCCCGCGCAGGTAAGCACACTCGTCGCGTCGTCGTCAACGTACGAATAGGCGAATGGTTCGGCCTTCTTGAACACGGCGGCCGAGTCGATCGGCCACGCCGAGGGGACGCACGCCGACCTCGCCGCGTACGCGCCGGTGCAGCAGGTCTGAGCGGTGTTGAACACGAGGCAGGCGCTCAGGCACGCCACGACCTTTCCGGCGCGCACCCGCTGCAGCTTCGCCGGACAGGTCGGGTTCGCGTCGCTGGTGCAGCCGGCCGCCGAGCAGCCGTTCGCGTCGAGCCTGTCGGTGGACGTGCCGCCGTAGCTGTTGACCCACATCGGCAGGTTGTCGCCCTCCACGAGGCTCACATCGTAGAAGTCCATACCGTTCCAGGCGTTGAGATCGAACTCCGCGAGCGTCGAGGGAAATTCGCCCCAGGTGCTGCCGCACTCGAGGCGCCCGCAACCGCCGCTCGTACACGATCCGACCCCGGATGCGCCGAACGAGCAACCGGTGCGCGCCCACATCCGCACGTCCCAGTGGTCCGGGACCAGGATACTGAGGCTGGCGCCGGGCGCCAGCACCCAGCCGGTCGCCGAGATCGGGTGCTTCAGGTCCGCGGCGATCGCGGGCCAGATCGTCTGGTCGAGCCGGTTGACCATGCTCAGCGTCCGCCAGCCGGTCGCCACGACGAAGGCCGAGCCGGTCGCCGACGCGCTGTGCGTCGCGGCGCTCGGTGTGCGGCTCGCAGTCGCGCTCGGCGTTGGCGTCGGCGTCGGCGAGACGCTGGCCGGCCCGACCGGCGACGCCGCGGCGGGCGTCGGGTGAGGACTCGGGGAGAGCTCGGCGGACGCGGCGTGAACCGTCGCCGGCGGATCAGATCGCGCGGTCGCGTAGAGCACGCCTCCGGCGATCACCGCCAGTGCCACGAGGACCAGCGCGATCGCGCTCCGTCCGCTCATTCGTACTCCCGATGGATCGGTGACTGTTGCGAAGGAGACCACTGCGGCCACGGCAGGATTACCGAAAACAATCCGGTAATCCGGAAGCGGCGGCCGCGGTCTCCTGACCGTGAATCACAGAAGGCGCGCTTCCGGCCGCCGAACCACGCGCACTGCCGTTGCTCGCCGTTGCCGTCTGGGGGCGCACCGGCTGCTCGTTCAACGCGAGCGGCGCCGGGCACTGCCAGACCGGCGACTGCGGCGGGCTCTTCCAGTGCCAGGGTTCGGAGGGCGGGACGACCACGCTCGCCGAACTGACCCTCGACTCGTTCGACGGCATGGACTTCTACGACGTGAGCATGGTCGACGGCGCGAACCTGCCGATGTACATCAACACCACGCACCGCGCCGACGCCGACCCGATCAGCTCGAACGGCTGCTATCAGGGCACGTGCACGAAAGCCGTCGTCTGCCCGAGCGCGATGCAGGTCAAGGCGGACGGCCAGGTGGTCGCCTGCGAGACCGCGTGCGCCGCGTTCGGCGGGGAGGCCTACTGCTGCACCGGCTCGTGGTCGGGCCGCACGAACTGCGACCCGGCGAAGTGGCCGGTGGACTACGCCAAGCTCGTCTTCAAGGACGCGGAGCCGTACGCCTACTCCTACGCGTTCGACGACTCTGCGACCATGGCGTGCAAGGGACACTGCGACTACCGGATCACCTTCGGCATCACCCCCTAAGCGGGCATACCGATGGTGAGCTGCGTGTTTGAATACACGAGCGGGCCGCCGCCCGCAGTGGATCGCAGTACGTGAGGAAGCACATGAACCGCGAGAAGAAGACCGACCGGCCGAGCCGCTGGCGCGAACTGCTGGCCAGCGAGCGCGACGCGGAGGTGATGTACCGCAGCCTCGCCGAGAACGAGCAGGGCGAGCGGCGGGCGATCTTCGAGGAGCTCGCGGCGATCGAGCGGCGGCACGCCTCCCACTGGGAGACGATGCTCAGAGACGCCGGAGAGCCGGTGCCGCCGCCCGGCCGGACGAGCCTGCGGACCCGGATGATCGGGGTGGCCGCGCGCCGCCTGTCGACGCAGGCCGTGCTGCCGATGATCGAGCGGGCCGAGCGCGCCGACGCCGGGATGTACGACGCCGACCCGGACGCCGCGCCCGGGATGGCCGGCGACGAGCGGGGCCACGCCCGGGCCCTGGCCAAGCTGATCGAGGGCGGCAAGCCGGACCCGCGGCAGCAGATCGCCAAGCGGGAGGCCTGGCACCGCGGCGACCGCTCCGGCGCCCTGCGCGCCGCGATCTTCGGCGTGAGCGACGGGCTGGTGTCCAACACGGCGCTGGTCATGGGCTTCGCCGGGTCAGGCTCTGCCCGCTCGACGATCCTGCTCGCCGGGATCGCCGGCCTGCTGGCCGGGTCCTTCTCGATGGCGGCCGGCGAGTACATCTCGATGACCGGCCAGCGCGAGATGTTCGAGCGGGAGATCTCGCTCGAGGCCCAGGAGCTCGAGGAGAACCCCGAGGAGGAGCACGCCGAGCTGGTGCTGCTCTACCGGGCCAAGGGCCTGGCCAAGGCGGAGGCCGAAAAGGTCGCCGACCGGGTGATGGCCGACAAGGAGGTCGCGTTGGACACGCTGGCCAGGGAGGAGCTCGGGCTGGACCCGGACTCGCTCGGCTCGCCGTGGTCGGCGGCCTTCTCCAGCCTGCTCGCTTTCGCGGTCGGCGCGTTCGTCGTCGTGGTGCCCTACCTGCTCGGCAGCGGGACGGCGGCGCTGGTCGGGGCGATCGTGCTCTTCGGCCTCGCGCTGTTCGCCGTCGGCGCCGGGATCGGGCTGCTCAACGGCCGCTCCGCTTGGCGCTCCGGGCTGCGCCAGGTGGTGGTCGGCGGCCTCGCGGCCGCCGTGACCTTCGGCATCGGGCACCTGATCGGCACCAGCGTCTCCTGAACCAGGAAGGCCTACGCGGCCGCGCGCCGTCGGTTTGAGGCCGAGCGCCGCCATGCCACTCAATGCTCGGCCTCGTCATCGCCGCGAAGCCGCTCGGCAGCGGGAGCCTGACCGAGGCGGCTGGCCGAGGCGGCGCACTGGCAAGTCCGCCGCGACGACCATGACCGAGGCTGAGGGGAGATATAGAGGCACCGCCGTTACTGCGAGCCGGTGCTCTCCGCCATCACGGCCTGGGTGGCGGCGAGCTTGCTCAGCGCCTGCTGGTCGGCCAGCGCGATCGCGAGCTCACCGGCGGTGGTCGGGTGCATCGGCGCGCTGTCGTGTAGACCCTGAACGAAAGGCTGGCCGGTGCACAGCTCGTGCCCGGTGAAGTCGGGCTGCACCGCGCTGAAGCCGAAGGTCTTGGCGCCGTCGGTGAGGACCTGGTTGAGGGTGGCGAGCCGGGAGAGCAGGATGTCCGACTTGGCTGCGGTCATCCCCTCCGAAGCCAGGCAGTCCACGTTCGCGCCGAACGGCTTGAAGTACGAGTTGATCAGCACGTGCGGGTGCTGCGGGAGCGCGGCCAGGTCGTGCAGCAGTTGGTAGTAGTTCTGGGTGAAGGTCGCGAGGTTCGCCTGGAACATCGCGCCAGTGGCCTGGTCGTCGCACGTCGGGCCCATCGCGCACATCGCGGCCATCGCCTCCCACTGCAGGTCGTTGGCTCCGATGCTGACGATCACGACCGAGGCGTGCGAGGCCTGCTCCAGCACACCGAACTGGGGGGCGGCGAGCGCGTTGCCGAGCGTCTGCGCGCCGAGGATCCCGTTGGCCACGGTGGCTCCGCTGCACGCCAGGTTCAGCACGTTCCAGCCGTTGACCGCGGCCAGATCGGCGGCGTACGCGTCGCCGCTGCGCCCGCAGGCCCGGTCGAGCGCGCTCGGGTTCTTCACCAGCGGATTGCCGAGGCCGGCGGCGGTGGAGTCGCCGATGACTACGGCCTGCACGCCGGGAAGGCTGGCGCCCACGGGCTTCGGCGCCGCGCCGACCGGACTGCGGCCGACGAGGTCCTCGAGCGAGTGCACCTGGCGTAGCGTCCCCGGAGCGCCGGCTGCGAACGCGACGACGAAGCCGACGTTGATCGCGACCGCGGCCATCGTGCCGAACGCGACGATCTTGATCGTCGTCCGGTGCGGATACCGGCGCACGCCGGCGACCGCGAGCAGCAGCACGACGGCGAAGGCCCCGGCGATGAGCGTCTGCCACGCGAAGTAGTGCTCCCAGCCGTTGACCAGCACCGAGCTCAGGTCGCCGGTCGCGTTGTGCTTACTTGCGGAAACCTGGACAAATTGGGCCAATTGGTTGTCGAGCGAAATGTGCGTCAGTTCGAGCTTGGGCCGGATGAGGCCGTTGAACTGCAGGACCGTCGGCGTGCTCTGGCCGAACAGGTCCAGTTCTCCGGGTCCGGCGAGCGCGAGGGTCGGCTGCGCCGCTCCGACCTGGATGGTCTGTCCCGCCGTCGAGACGGTCTGCGCGGGCGTGACGAGCAGCGCCAGCCACGACGCGACCGTGGACAGCGCGAGCAGGGCCACCGCGCCGAGCAGCAGCTTGCGGACGCGGCGGCGCCGTCGCTGATCGGGGAACGGAAGACGGAGGTGCGGATAGGGGAGTCGCTTCACGCGGCTACCTCCCGGTCAAGCAGGGCCCGGAATCCCGGCAGGGCAGCTCATCATCTCATAGACCGGGAGGTATCCGAACAATCGGACTGATGCGCCGTGAGCCGGCCGGTGCAGCCGGGTGAAAGGCGTCGGACAGAGTCCATCCGAACCATGGCTCTGATTCACCGGGCGGCGCTACCGTGCGAGGTGCGGACCCACCGCATCTCCATCCACCACACGGGAGATGACATGCGCTTGTACGCCCTCGCCCGGAACCGGTTCCGGAGCGGCGTCGCGGCCCTCGCGACCGTCCTGCTGACCGTCGCCCTGGGACTGGCCGCGGCCGGACCCGCCCGGGCCCTGGACTACGGCTCGCTTCAGCTGGACCAGGCCACCTCGGTCGGCATCCACAACACCTACGACAACTCCTCCTACCCCTACCTCGCCGACGCGCTGGACTCCGGCGCCACGCTGATCGAGCTCGACGCCTGGGTCAACCCCTTCACCCACCAATGGGACGTGAGCCACTCGGACCCGCTCGGCAGCTCCAACAACTGCAACTACGCCCCCGTCCCGGCCGACCTGTACACCGGCAATACCAGCCAGGACCTCGACAGCTGCCTCGGCGACATCGCGACCTGGCTGAGCGTGCACCCCGATGCCAACCCGATCATGGTCAAGCTGGAGCTGAAGGACGGCTTCGACGCGACGATCGGGATGGGCCCGGCCGAGCTCGACTCGTACGTCGCCGCGCACATCGGCAGCTACGTCTACAAGCCCGTCGACCTGCTCACGAAGTCCGACGGGACGCAGTACGCGAACCTCGACACCGCCGCGAAGGCGGACAATTGGCCGACCCGGCAGCAGCTGCAGGGCAAGGTGATCATCGAGGCCATCCCGGGCACCTTCGAGCAGGCCAACCCCTTCGACCACCTGTGGACGGACACCGAGTACGCCGACTACCTCTCCGGCCTCGAGTCCGCCGGGCAGATCGCGAACGCCGAGATCTTCCCGAGCGTCCTCGGCGCGCAGACCGGCGACCCGCGCACCCGGTACGCGGCCGCGATCCAGCCCTGGTTCGTGGTCTTCGACGGCGACGCCGCCACGTACGTCGCCGACGGGAACACCGAGTGGTACAACGCGAACCACTACCTGGTCGTCGCCACGGACGCGGAGAATGTCTCGCCGGCCCTGTCCGACACCGCCCCCTCGCTCTCCGACGCCCAGGCCCGGGTCGCGCTGCTCGCCGCCGACTCGGTCTCGTTCGTCTCGACGGACTGGAGCAACCCGCCCGGCGACGGGGTCCTGTCCGAGGTGCTGCCACGCGGCTAGTGCCACGCGGCCAGCGCCACTCGCCGCCGGACCGCTACGCGTTCGACTACTTGTTCACCAGCGTCGTCTCGAACGCGTAGAGGTCCGGCCGGTAGCAGTGATGCCCGTACTCGATGGCCTTGCCGTTGTTGCTGAAGGCGATGCGGTCCATGGTCAGCACGGGGCCGCGCGCCTTGATGTCCAGCAATCTGCTTTCCTCGGGCGTGGCCGAGCGGGCGCCGATCCGCTGCCGGGCCACGCTCATCGTCGTACCCCGCGCGCGCAGCAGCTGGTAGAGGCCGCGGGAGCGCAGGCCCTCGGCCGAGATGTCGACGAACTCGGCCGGCAGGAAGTTCTCCAGCACGGCGAGCGGCACCTCGTCGGCCGAGCGCAGCCGGCGGATGTGCAGGATCGGCGAGCCCGGCTCCACGGACAGGATCTCCGCGATCCGCTCGTCGGCGCCGATCTCCGCGCGCGAGAGCAGCTCCGTCTGCGGGTGCCGGCCGCCCTGCTGCAGGTCGTCGTACAGGCTGGTCAGCTCGACCTTCCGGGTCAGCGGCCGCTGCACCACCTGGGTGCCGAGCCCGCGGCGGCGCACCAGCAGGCCCTTGGCCACCAGCTCCTGGATCGCCCGGCGCACGGTCGGCCGGGACAGTCCAAGCCGGTCCCCGAGCGCGATCTCGTTCTCCAGCCGCTCGCCCGGGCGCAGCGTGCCGTCGCCGATCGCCTGCTCGATCCGGCCGGCGAGCTGGAAGTACAGCGGGACCGGGCTGGCGCGGTCGATGTCCATGAACAGCTCCACGGGCAGGCTCGCCGCCTCGGCTGCGCTTTCGGCCACCGTGACCCCTTCGTCCTATCGATCTGACATGGCTCAACGCTTGTCACAAGATTATGACAACCTGACCGCCGCCCGCGGCCGCATGCCCCGGCCGCCCCGCGGGCATCAAATCGATCATGAGACGCGCTCCGGCGGGCCGGGGTCTTGACCTGGGCCTAACTTGTTAGTTTGATAGAACAAATGGCCGTGGACGAAGGAGTGGCGACGGCATGACGACGCGGCCCCAGGGCTCCCCGTTCGACCTGATCACGATCGGCCGGATCGGGGTGGACCTCTACCCGCTGCAGGACGGCGTGCGCCTGGAGGACGCCGGGACCTTCGGCAAGTACCTCGGCGGCAGCGCCACCAACGTGGCGATCGCCGCGGCTCGGCACGGACTTCGCGCCGCCGTCGTCACCGCGACCGGGGCCGACCCCTTCGGCCGCTACGCCCGCCGCGAGCTCGCCAGGCTCGGCGTCGACGACCGCTTCGTCGGCGTCGTGCCGCGGCTCAAGACCCCGGTCACCTTCTGCGAGATCTTCCCGCCGGACGACTTCCCGCTCTACTTCTACCGGGACCCGCTGGCGCCGGACCTCGCGATCACCTCCGGCGACCTGGACCTGGACGCGATCCGCGGCGCCCGGATCTTCTGGGCGACGGTGACCGGCCTGTCCCGGGAGCCGAGCCGCACCGCGCACCTGGCCGCCTGGGACGCCCGCGGGCGCGCCCCGCTGACGATCCTCGACCTCGACTACCGGCCGATGTTCTGGCCCTCGCCCGAGGCGGCCACGGCCGAGGTCGACAAGGCGCTCGGGCGGGTGACCGTCGCCGTCGGCAACCGTGAGGAGTGCGAGATCGCGGTCGGCGAGACCGAGCCGATGCGCGCGGCCGACGCCCTGCTGGAGCGCGGCGTGGAACTCGCCGTCGTCAAGCAGGGGCCGCGCGGCGTGCTGGCCAAGACCCGCGAGCGGACCGTCGAGGTGCCGCCGTACCGGGTCGAGGTGGTCAACGGGCTCGGCGCCGGAGACGGCTTCGGCGGCGCGCTGTGCCACGGACTGCTGCGCGGCTGGCCGCTGGAACGCACCCTGCGCTTCGCGAACGTCGCCGGCGCGATCGTCGCCACCCGCCGCGAATGCTCGACCGCCATGCCCGCCACCGCCGAGGTCGAAGACGTCATGAAGGAGCTCGAACGTGTACACCCCTGACCTCGCCGACGTGGGATCCCCGCTGATCAGCCAGGAGGCCTTCGCTCGGCTGCGCGCCGCGCGGCACAGCGACCCCGACTCGATCCCCGCCGCGCTCGCCGCCCGGACCCGCCGTCCGCTGGTGCGCGGCGACGGCCGGCTGTTCATCATCGCGGCGGACCACCCGGCCCGCGGCGCCCTGGGCGTGCGCAAGGACCCGATGGCCATGGCCGGCCGCTACGAGCTGCTGCAGCGGCTCGCGCTCGCGCTCTCCCGGCCCGGCGTGGACGGAGTGCTCGGCACGCCCGACGTCATCGAGGACCTCGCGCTGCTCGGACTGCTCGATGACAGGATCGCCGTCGGCTCGATGAACCGCGGCGGCCTGCGCGGCGCCGTCTTCGAGATGGACGACCGCTACACCGGCTACGACGTGGAGTCCATGGTGGATTCGCGCCTCGACGCCGCCAAGCTGCTGGTCCGGATCAACCTGAAGGACCCGGCCACCGTCGCGACGATGGAGGCCACGGCCAGGGCGGTGACCGCGTCGGCGAAGGCCCGGCTGCCGATCATGCTCGAACCGTTCATCAGCGAGTGGGCCGGCGGAAAGGTCGTCAACGACCTGTCGACCGAGGCCGTGATCAGCTCTGTCGCGATCGCCGCCGGCCTCGGCGCGGCCTCCGCGTACAGCTGGATGAAGCTCCCGGTCGTCCAGGACATGGCACGCGTCATGGAGGCGACGACCATGCCCACGCTGCTGCTCGGCGGCGATTCCGAGGGCGATCCCGAAGCGATGTACGTATCGTGGGCGAACGCGCTCCGGCTGCCCGGCGTCCACGGCCTGATCGTCGGGCGCACGCTGCTCTACCCCCAGGACGACGACGTGGCCAAGGCCGTCGACATCGCCGCGTCGCTCGTCCACGGCAACTGACACCCCAGGAGAGAAGGCGGCCGAACCATGGCTGTGCGCAACGAGTGGTTCCACCCGCGCGGCGCCCTGGCCCGGGAGGGCTGGGAGTCGGTGGTGGACGCCGCCATCCCGGGCTGGCGCCACACTGGCATCCGCGTCACGGCCCTCGGCGGCGGCACCCTCGCCCTGCCCGCCGGGGACGTCGAGCGGATCGTGATCCCGCTCGCCGGGTCCTTCCGGGTCGCGCACGAGGGCGGGACCACGAAGCTGGAGGGCCGCGCGAGCGTCTTCGACGGCCCGACCGACGTGGTCTACGTCGGCGCGGGCCAGGCGCTCACGGTCTCCGGCTCCGGCCGGCTCGCGGTCGCCGAGGCGGCTACCGCCGTGCGCAAGCCGAGCCGCTACCTGGCCAAGGCCGAGATCCCGGTGGAGATCCGCGGCGCAGGCCGGGACACCCGCCAGGTGCACAACTTCGGCACCCCGGACGCGCTGGACGCGGCCGCCCTCATCGTGTGCGAGGTGATCACCCCCGGCGGGAACTGGTCCTCGCACCCGGCGCACAAGCACGACGAGCACGTCCCCGGGCACGAGTCCCGGCTCGAGGAGATCTACTACTTCGAGGCGGCGCCGGTGCGCGGCTCGCACGCTCCCGCGGAGGCCGAAGCCTTCGGCGGTTTCGCCACGTACTCCTCGCCGGCCGGCGAGATCGAGACCAACGCGCTGGTGCGCACCGGCGACATCGCGCTGGTCCCGTTCGGCTACCACGGCCCGGCCGTCGCCGCTCCCGAGTACGACCTGTACTACCTCAACGTGATGGCCGGCCCCGACCCCGAGCGGGTCTGGCTGGTCTCCGACGACCCGCGACAGGCCTGGATCCGTTCGACCTGGCCGCAGCAGGCCCTCGACGCCCGGCTGCCCTATCCGCCCTCGAACCGAGGAGCCCGGCCATGACGACGCGCAGGATGACGGTCGCGCAGGCGCTCGTCGAGTTCCTCGCCCGGCAGTACACCGTGGACGGCGCGCTCCGCGAGCGCACGGTGCCCGGCATGTTCGGCATCTTCGGCCACGGCAACGTCGCCGGCCTCGGGCAGGCTCTCAGACAGTTCAACGTGACCGACCCGGAACTGATGCCGTACCACCAGGCGCGCAACGAGCAGGCGATGGTGCATCAGGCCGTCGGCTACGCCCGGATGCACCGACGCCGCGCCACGCTCGCGTCGACCGCCTCGGTCGGCCCCGGCGCGGCGAATATGCTCACGGGCGCCGCGCTCGCCACGGCGAACCGGATGCCCGCGCTGCTGCTGCCCTCGGACACCTTCGCGACCCGCGTCGCGGATCCCGTGCTCCAGCAGCTCGAACTCCCGCACGACATCGGCATCCAGGTCACGGACGCGTTCCGGCCCCTGTCCCGGTTCTTCGACCGCGTCCAGCGGCCCGAGCAGCTGTACTCGATCGCACTCGCCGCAATGCGCGTGCTGACCGACCCGGCCGAGACCGGCGCGGTGACGATCGCGCTGCCGGAGGACGTGCAGGCCGAGGCCGTGGACGTGCCGGTGGAGTTCCTCCAGGAGCGCGACTGGCACATCCGCCGCCCCGCGCCGGAGAGGTGGGCCCTCGAAGCGGCGATCGCCGCGATCCGGGGAGCCCGCAGGCCGTTGACTGTCGCGGGCGGCGGCGTGATCTATTCGGGCGCCGAGGAATCGCTGCGGCGCCTCGTCGAGGCCACCGGCATCCCGGTCGGCACCAGCCAGGCCGGCGGCGGCTCGCTGAACTGGGACCACCCGCAGTACCTCGGGGGAGTGGGCGCGACCGGCACCACCGCCGCGAACCGGCTCGCCGCCGAGGCGGACGTCGTCATCGGCATCGGCACCCGGTACAGCGACTTCACCACCGCCAGCCGCACCGCTTTCCAGAACCCTGACGTAGTCTTCGTCAACGTCAACATCGCGTCCTTCGACGCCTACAAGCACGGCTCGCAGCTCCCGGTGATCGCCGACGCGCGCGAGACCCTGGACGCCCTTCGCCCCGGGCTCGACCGCTTCCGCGTCACGGACGAGTACGCGGGACGGATCGCCGCCGAGAAGCGCGCTTGGGACACGGTCGCGGAGGCCGCTCTCGCGCCGACCGGGGCCGAACCGCCCGGCCAGGCGGAGATCATCGGCGCGGTGCAGGCCGCGAGCGATCCGAAGGACGTCGTCGTGCAGGCCGCCGGCTCCCTCCCGGGCGACCTGCACAAGCTGTGGCGGGTCCGCGATCCGCTCGGCTACCACGTCGAGTACGCGTTCTCCTGCATGGGCTACGAGATCGCCGGCGGCCTCGGCGCCAAGCGCGGCCTCGACGCGCTCGGCGACGGCCGCGACGTGATCGTCATGGTCGGCGACGGTTCGTACCTCATGCTGCACAGCGAACTCGCCACCGCCGTCGCCGAGGGCGTCAAGCTCATCCTGGTGCTGATCCAGAACGAGGGCTACGCCTCGATCGGCCATCTCTCCGAGACCATCGGCTCCGAGCGCTACGGCACCCGCTACCCGGCAGGCCCGGACCTCGCCGCCAACGCGCGCAGCTACGGGCTCGACGTCGTCGAGATCCGCCCCGGCAAGGCCGCGATCGAGCAGCTCGCCGCCGCGGTCAAGGCCGCCAAGGCGAGTACGGCCTCGACGCTGATCCACATCGACTCGGACCCCTTGCGCTACGCCCCCGACGGCGAGGGCTGGTGGGACGTCCCGGTCGCGCAGGCCTCCGAGCTCGGCGGCACGCGGCAGGCCCGCGCCGAGTACATCGAGCAGCGCGAGAGGCAGCGCCCCCTCCTCGGCTGAACCCCCAGGAATCCGAACGCTCAGGAATCGAGGTAAGGACGAAGATGACCGACACCACGGCCGCCGCCCCGCAGGGGCTGCGCATCGGCAGTGCCCCCGACTCCTGGGGCGTGTGGTTCCCCGACCACCCGCGGCAGACTCCCTGGGAGCGCTTCCTCGACGAGGTCGCCGAGGCCGGCTACCACTGGATCGAGCTCGGCCCCTACGGCTATCTGCCCACCGACCCGGAGCGGCTGCGCGACGAGCTCGGCAAGCGCGACCTCGAACTGTCCGCCGGCACCGTGTTCACCGGCTTCCACAAGGGCCAGGACGCATGGCAGCACGCCTGGGACCAGGCCGTGAAGGTCGCCGGACTCGCGAGCGCGATGGGTGCGGAGCACATCGTCGTCATCCCGGACCTGTGGCGCTCCGACGAGACCGGCGAGGCGCTCGAAGCCCGCACCCTGGCGAACGAGCAGTGGGACCGGCTCGCCGCCGGCCACGACCGGCTCGGCAAGGCGCTGCTGGAGGAATTCGGCGTGCGCCAGCAGTTCCACTCGCACGCCGACAGCCACATCGGCACGTACCGCGAGGTGGAGCGGCTGCTCGAAACGACCGACCCGCGGTACGTCAACCTGTGCCTGGACACCGGCCACTTCGCCTACTACGGCGGCGACAACCTCAAGATGATCAAGGCCCACCCGGACCGGATCGGCTACCTGCACCTGAAGCAGATCGACCCCGACTACCGCTTCGAGGTGCTCAAGAACGACGTCGCCTTCGCGGACTGCGCGGGCGAGGTGATGATCGAGCCGCCGAACGGCGTGCCCGATTTCGCGCCCATCATCGAGGCCGTCTCGGCGATCGACCCGCAAACCTTCGCCATCGTCGAGCAGGACATGCCCGGCGTGGACATCGAGATCCCGCTCGGCATCGCCGCCCGCACCCGGCGGCACATCTTCGGCTGCACGCCGCTGACCCGCATCCGCTGATCCCGGTCCCGCCGACCGGCCGGCGATCAGTACGCTTCGACGACGAAGGAAGAGGGCTTCGACTCCATGAGCACCAGCAACACCACCGAGCTGCGTGTCGGCGTCGTCGGCGCCGGCATCATGGGCGCCGACCACGTGGCCCGGCTGACCGGCACCATCGCCGGCGCGCACGTCTCGGCGATCGTCGAGCCGGACGCCGCGCGCGCCGCCGCGGCCGCCCAGCTCGCCCCCGCCGCCAAGATCTTCACCCGGGTCCAGGACGCGCTCGCCGCCGACGCCGTGGACGCGGTCGTCATCGCCACCCCCGGCGGATTCCACGAGCCGGTCCTGCTGCCGGTGCTCGAGGCGGGGCTGCCGGTCCTCTGTGAGAAGCCGCTGACCCAGGACCCCGAATCCTCCTGGCGGGTCGTCGAGGCCGAGCAGAAAGCGGGCCGGAAGCTCATCCAGGTCGGCTTCATGCGCCGCTTCGACCCGCAGTACCGGCAGTTGCGCGACCTGATCGCCTCCGGCCGCGCCGGCGAGCTGCTGATGCTGCACGGCGTGCACCGCAACCCGTCCGTGCCGGACGGCTACACGCAGCCGATGCTCATCAACGACTCGGTCGTGCACGAGTTCGATGTCGTGTCCTGGCTGGCCGGCGCCTCGATCACCTCGGTCGAGGTCAAGTACGCCAAACGCAACGCCCTGAGCCCCGCGCACCTGCGCGAGCCGATCCTCGTGCTGATGGAGCTCGACAACGGCGTGCTCGTGGACGTCGAGATGAACGTGAGCATCCAATTCGGCTACCAGGTCGCCACCGAGGCCGTCTTCCAGCGCGGCGTCGCCCGCATCGGCCAGCCGGAAGGTCTGCAGCTGTGGCAGGACACTCACTTTCGGCTGAACGAGCACACCAGCTACGTAACCCGGTTCAAGCAGGCCTATGACATCGAGGTGCAGGACTGGGCCGATGCGGCCAGGCGCGGCGCGATCGCCGGACCCTCGGCGTGGGACGGCTTCAAGGTCGCAGTCGCGTGCGCCGCCGGGGTGAAGGCCCTCGACACCGCAGGTCCGGTCCCGGTCGAACTGCCCGAGACCCCCGAGTTCTACGCCGTCTGACGAGGAATCACTGCCTAGGCGAAGACCGCCCTCGACCCACGCGCACCACGCGACTACCGGGCGGTACGGCCTGTTCGACGCCGTGGCCCGGGAACTGCACGGCCTTCGGTGTAGGTGAGACTGCTCGTTAGGGCTCGAAACCGCAGTAGTCGAGGACTAACTCGCAGAACGTCGCCTCGGCCCAGGAGAACCACTTGCGCGTCCACTTCTGGGGCTTGTCCACGTGGAAGGACTCGTGGATTCGATCCGTGCCGCCACGGGTGTCCAGCAGGGTCCTGATGGTTGCGCGCTTCGCGTCGCTGTTGGGGTCGGTGAGTGCGGCCATGGCGATTGCGATGGGCCAGACGTGGTGCGGCGGCGTGTGGGGGCTGCCGATGCCGGCGGCGGCGCTGCCGGAGTAGAAGTACGGGTTGCGGGTGCTCAGGATGAATCTGCGGGTGGCGACGTAGAGCGGGTCGTCGGGCCGGCAGTAGCCGAGGCGGGGGAGCGAGAGGAGGCTGGGGACGTTCGCGTCGTCGATTTCGAGGACGCCGCCTCGTCCGTCCACCTCGTAGGCCCAGCGTGGGCCGAGGACGGGGTCGGCGACGATGGCGTGCTCGCGTACGCCCTGGTCGATGGCCAGGTGCAGCTGCGTCGCGCGATGGACGAGGTCCTGGTGTCGGGGTGGGGGCGGCGCGGCTTCCGCGATCTCTGGGATCCCGCGGAGGACTACGTCGGCAAACATGTTGCCGGGGACGTTGTAGCTGTGGACGCAGGCGTCGTCGCTTGGGCGGAAGCCGCTCCACGTCATGCCGGTCACGGCTACGGGGGCGCCTAGACCGTGGCGTGGCAGCGTCCCTCGGCGTCCGGCGAAGCGGCGTCGGAAGCGGTAGGTCGAGCGCGCTTCGTGGTCTTGCTCGGTCTCCCAGGTGTCGAGGACGCGGTGTACTGCTCGCCAGTACAGGGCGTCGAAGACGTCTGTTCGGCCGGTTCGGCGCCAGAAGCGCTCGGCCAGGTGGAGGGGGTGGCAGAGGGAGTCGACCTCGTATTTGCGCTCCCAGATGTGCGGGGTCATCGCGGTCTCGTCGCGGTGGTGGCCGGCGCCGGTCGGGCCGGCGTTGAACGCGTTGGCGTAGGGGTCGAGGGTGATGAACGCCAGTTGGCGGCGCAGGACGTCGGCTACGAATTCCTCGGCGGCGGGGCAGTAGACGCCCAGGCGCAGCAGGGGGAGTACCTGGGTCGTGGAGTCGCGCAACCACATGGCCGGGATGTCTCCGGTGACGAGGTACATCGTGCCGTCGGCCATCCGTCTGGCGGCCCGGTTCATCGTCTCGGCGGTGAAGCGCATGACCGCTCCGGCCGCTTCCCGGCCGGCGCCGGCGGATATCCGCTCGTGCAGCGGGGCCAGGTCCGACGGATCGACTGTCACCCTGGAAATGTAAGGGCTGTACCGCCTGTGCGCACCCCGGACCACGCCGGAAACGGTTCCGGAACCTACTCAGGCCCTTGACTCTCCGGGGCGTAGCCGGTTCACTTCTCGCCATGAGAGCGCTCTCTGTGCTGCATTCATCCTGGACGCGATCGCTGGCCGTCGTGGTGACGGTCGCGGGCTTCGCGTGCATGCCCATGACGGCTTCCGCCGCGACGGCCGGGAAGGCCGTCACCTCGGTGGGTTCAGCCGCCACCCGGGCCAAGACAACGTCGTCTTCCACCGTTGCCGCCTCCACCACGGGCGGTGTCCTCGGGTCGAACGTGTACATCTTCGACCCGTCCATGTCGCAGGCCTCGATCCAGAGCACGCTGGACGCGATCGCCGCGCAGCAGGTGCCCAACCAGTTCGGGACGCAGCGGTACGCGCTGCTGTTCGAGCCGGGCACCTACGGCTCGACCGCGGACCCGCTGGTCTTCCAGGTCGGCTACTACACGAGCGTGGCGGGGCTCGGGAAGAACCCGGGCGACACCACGATCGTCGGGCAGGTGGACACCTTCAACCAGTGCACCGACGGTGACCAGTCCCAGTGCTACGCGCTGGAGAACTTCTGGCGCTCGATGTCGAACCTGACCATCGACGCCGCGGGCGGTTCCGGCTGCACGGCGAACACCGAGTTCTGGGCGGTCTCGCAGGCCGCGCCGATGCGCCGGGTCGCCGTGAACGGCAATGTCACGCTGATGGACTACTGCGACGGCTCGCCGGACTACGCCAGCGGCGGGTTCATCGCCGACTCCTCGTTCACCGGCGGCACGGTGATCAACGGCTCGCAGCAGCAGTACGTCACGCGGAACAGCAGCCTGGACGGCTGGTCGAACGGCGTGTGGAACCAGGTGTTCTGCGGTGACTCGGGCGCCCCGGCGCAGAGCTTCTCCGCCACCTCGGGCCTGAGCAACGGCACGGCGCCGTACACGACGCTCGCCACCTGCCCGACGACGCGCGAGGAGCCGTATCTCTACACCGACTCGTCCGGCAGCCTCGAGGTCTTCATCCCGTCCGCGCAGACGAATTCCAGCGGGACGACCTGGTCGAACGGCGGCACGGCCGGCTCTTCGCTGCCGCTGAGCCGGTTCTACGTCGTGCAGCGGTCGACGACCGTGCACCAGATGAACGCGGCCCTCGCGCGCGGCCTGAACCTGCTGTTCACGCCGGGTGTGTACGACGTGCCGAGCACCATCCACGTCCTGTACCCGGATACGAAGATCATCGGCCTCGGCTTCCCGACGCTGATCCCGACCGACGGAAACGTCACGATGGACGCGACCGCCGTGCCGGGCGTCAACATCTCGGGCCTGATCTTCGACGCGGGCACGGTCAGCTCGCCGGCGCTGCTCGACCTGCACGGCGTCCGGGGTCTCGCGGGCCTGTCCGTGTACAAGACCGACCCGACGAGTGTCGACGACGTCTTCTTCCGCATCGGGGGCGCGACGGCGGGCACCGCCAAGACCGCCTTCGTGGACGACGCGAGCGACTCGATCATCGACGACGTGTGGGCCTGGCGCGCCGACCACGGCGCGGGCGCCGGCACGTGGAGCGGCGATCAGGCGGACACGGGCGTCGCGGTCGGCGGCGACGACGTCACCGCGTACGGTCTCGCGGTGGAGCACTTCCAGAAGTACGAGACGGTCTGGTCCGGCCAGAACGGCACGGTGATCTTCTTCCAGAACGAGAACCCCTACGAGGTGCCGAACCAGGCCTCGTGGATGGCCACGCCGACCCAGAACGGTTACCCGGGCTTCTACGTCACGAACCGGGTGACCTCCTTCCAGGGCTACGGCATGGGCGTCTACTCGTACTTCGACCAGGGCGTCGCGATCGAGAGTTCGATGGCCTTCGAGGCGCCGGACACCCCCGGGGTGCAGTTCCACGACATCCTGACCAGGTTCCTGAACGGCTCCGGCGGCATCCAGTCGGTGATCAACGGCACCGGCGCCGCGGTCGACTCGGACTTCAACGGCCCGGCCGACCTGGTCTCCTATCCGTGATCTGAACCCCGATCCCCGTCACCGCCCCCGGCCCCCGCGTTGTCCGCAAGCGACGACGCGGGGGCCGAACGTTGTCGCCGCGGCCCTTGGCAGGCCCGTCCTGCGGATCGAGACTCACAGCAGGACGAAATCACGAACCTACGTTCAGGTAACAAGCCCGAGGACCGCCCATGCCCCGTAAGCGCTTGATCACCACCGCCTCCCTGTCCGCCTTCCTCGCCGCCGCGTTCGTCGCCGGACCCACCGCCCAGACGCCGGCCGGCGCGGCCGACAGCCGCGGCGTCCTGGTCGTCGGCAACGCCGTCGCCGGAACGCTCAGCTTCATCGACGCCACCACGCACGCCGACCTCGGCTCCTTCAGCGTCATCCCCGACCTGGCGACCCTCCAGGCCGGCTGGACCGCGGCGCAGTGGATCGACTACGGCATCGCCACCGCCGACGAGGCGAGCGTCGATCCGGCCGTCGGCGGGACCCGCTACGTCGACGACTTCGCCATCTCACCCGACGGGACGACCGTCTACGTATCCCGCGGCAACCTCGACGACGTCGCCGCGTTCAACCTGGTGACCCGTCAGGAGCTGTGGACCGCGCAGATCGACGGCATCCACTCGGACCACCTCGCGCTATCGCCGGACGGCACGAAGGTGGTGGTCTCCGCCACGACCGCCGCCGACGCCGAGGTGTTCAACGCATCCGACGGCTCGCTGATCGGCAAGTTCTCCACCGGCTCCTATCCGCATCAGAACCTGTTCACCCCGGACGGCAAGTACATCTACAACGAGAGCATCGGCGTCACGGCGCTGCCGTACGCGCTGAACGCGCTCAAGGGAAACCTGCAGCTCGAGAAGGTGGACGCCGGCACCCTGCAGGTCGTGAAGGTGTGGAAGTTCCCCTACGGCCTGCGGCCGTTCGCGATCGAGCCGGACGGGACGACCATGTTCGCCGACATGTCGTACCTCAACGGCTTCATCAAGTACGACCTGAACACGAGCACGACCCTCGCTACGGTCCAACAGCCCTACAGCACGACGGCGGCGAGCGAGTCGTACGACGGCTACCCGCAGAACTCCGCACACCACGGGCTCGCGTTGTCCGGGGACGATACGAAGCTCTGCGACGTCGGCACGATCGACGACTACGCGAAGATCGTGAACACCAGCAGCCTGAGTACGACGGCAACGGTCACGTACCCGGCCGGCAGCATCCCGTACTGGGCGCTGACCAGCACCGACGGCGGTTACTGCTACGTCTCGCTGAGTGCGGGCAACGCGGTCTCGGTCATCGACTACGCGACCGGCACCGAGGTCGCCCGCGTCACGGTCGGCGAGTTCCCGCAGCGGGAGCGCAACGCCGTCGTGCCCGAGACGGTCATCGCCGGGCTCTCCTCGTCGGATGGGTGATCCCGCGGGCCGCGCGGTCCTCGTCGAGATCGTCGAGGCGATGTGCGGCGAGCAGAACGCGCTCGACGCCGTGGTCCGCGCGGCCCGCGACCGATCGCCGTCCGTGGCGGCGCTGCCGGAGTGCGAGGTGCGGCGCAACGTCGCGGCCCTGCTTCAAGGCGTCGCACGCGGCTTCGCCGACGCGTCGGCCGGCCCGGACCTCGCGGCCGCGGATGCGCTGGCCGCCGACCGCGTCGCGCAGGGCGTGCCGCTCGACGGGCTGCTCGACGGCTTCCAGGCCGGACGCGCGCACCTGCTGCTCGTGCTCACCGGGCAGGCGCGGGTGCGCGGCGTAGCCTCGGAAACGCTCATCGACGCGCTCGTCGAGCTCGACGGCTTCACCACCGCGCTGCAGAACCGGCTCATTCACGCCTACCGGAACCACGAACTCAGCCTCGCGCGCACCGGTTACGCGTGGCGGCTCCAGGCCCTGCGCGGCCTACTGCACGGCGACCACGGGGTGCACGCGGCGGAGGCGGGCCTGGACCCGGCCAAGCGCTACCACTTCCTGATCGCCGACGTGACCGAGCCGCGCGAGGCGCCGAGGGCGGAGGCCGCGCTGAACGGTGGCATCGCAGGCTTCGTGGACGGCTACCTCTGCTGCGTCACCCAGCGTCTGCCCGCACCCGACGCCCTGGACCACGTAGCCGTGATCGCCTCGCCTGCTCGGCCCACGAACCGGCTCGCCGCGGTCTACCCGCTCTGCCAATCCGCACTCGCGTCCGCTCGGCTACGCGGCCTACGCGGTCTACGCTCGCTCACCGCGCTCTCAGCGTTCGTCGCGGTGGACGCGCACCCGGAGCTCGGTCTGGTTCTCGCCGCAGATCTGCTGCCGCGTCTCGACCCGGCGAAAAGCTTCCACCGACTGCTCGCGCAGACGGCGTGCACCTATCTGGAGCACGGCCGCCAACTCACCCCGACGGCCGCGGAGCTGCACATTCACTCGAACACCGTCAAGCATCGGCTACGCCGGATGAACGAACTGACCGGCTTCGGCGCACACGACGAGCCGATCACCGACACGCTGCACTGGTGGTGGGCCCTCGACGCCTGGCTCCGCCGAGTGACCGAATGACCGGCTAGTGGTTCAGGGCGGGCTGATGGGTGGTCCGAGGATCGGTGGAGTCGGGTTCGAAGGCGTCGATGGGGAGGATCAGGCGGACCTCGAAGCCGCCGGCTTCGGTACGGCCCGCGGAGATCTCGCCGTTGTAGAGGGCGGCGCGCTCGCGCATGCCGGTGAGGCCCACGCCGGAGCCGGTGTGCTCGGTGGCCTGCGCGACGGCGGAGCGGGGATGCTCCGTGCGGGCGGCGGCGTGGCCGTCGGGGCCGGTGTCGGAGACGGTGAGGCGGATGCGTTCGGGCTCGTATTCGAGGCGGACGTCCACGGAGGAGCCGGGGGCGTGCTTGAGCGAGTTGGTCAGGGACTCCTGGACCACGCGGTAGACGCAGAGCTCGATGCCGGCCGGAAGGGGGCGCGGCCGCCCGGCGATGGCGTAGCGGGAAGGGGTGCCGGACAGGCCCACGCGCTCGACCAGGACCGGGAGCTGCGCGATGCCGGGGGCGGGGCGATCGTCGGCGCCGGCCCCGCCGTCCTCCTCGTCGGGGCGCAGCAGGCTGATGAGTCGGCGGAGTTCGGCCAGGCCCTCGCTGCCGACCTCGGAGATCGTGCGCAGGGCCTGGTCGGCGGTCTTCGGGTCGGTTTCGAGCACGAACCGGGCCAGGCCCGCCTGGACGGCGATGACCGACAGGTGGTGCGCGGTCACGTCGTGCAGTTCGCGGGCGATCCTGATCCGCTCGAGAAGCACGGCGCGCTGCTCGCGATCGCGTTGCTTGAGCAGAAGCTGACCGTTGTAGTCGGCGGTCAGCGCGTGGTTCTCGGTCAGCCTTCGGGCTCCGTCGCCGATCACGCCGATCGCTACGACGCGGACCGCCGTGCCGAGGTAGATGTTGAACGCCGAGCCGACCCACTCGTGGATGTTGCTGTACATCAGCTCCGGGTAGACGACGGCCGCCGCGAGCGCGGTCCAGCCGCGGCCCCGGCGGGAGGCGACCGTGAAGAAGGCGAGCTGGAGGGCCAGCTGGTTCAGGCTCAGCCAGTAGCCGCGGGCTTCGAAGACCGCTACCAGGGCGGCGCAGGCGGCCATCGTGGCGAGAGGCCACGACCGGCGGGCGACGAGCGCGATGCCGGTCGCGGACGTCAGGAGCACGGCCAAGGCGTCGAACGGGCGCGAGCCCGAGGGCGGGTAGGAGCCCGCCGCGGTACTCAGCGACAGCCACGTGACTGCGGCGGCTATCGCGAGGTCGACGACGGTGGGGGGTATCGCGGCCAGGGCCCTGGCCGCGTCGCGCAAGCGGAGCATCGGGCCAAACTAGCCAGCTCCCGCGCCGGCTGTCCTCAGCACACGGCAGGACCCGGCGAGCTTTTTGACCTGCGTTGGTAAACCTTTGCGGTAGCGCCGTCTGCCGCGCACGGTAGAGCCCTCCGGCCGATTGTGAACCCTCGGGTAACGCGGCGTACCCGCCCGGATTGAAATGCTGATCTCGCGCGGACCGCGGTCATCGCGCCCGGGGCTGTGCCCCGGAGAAGAGCGTGCGGAACAGAGCGGGTGGCAAATTGAGGTTCGTCCATCGGGACGTCGCCGGCAGCGAACGCGAATGGGAGGCGCGGCTCGGCCGCCCGGATGCGGTGGTCGCCGATCTGGCCGCCGCGCTCGGCGCCCCCGGCGGCGGGCTCGTCATCGACGGCAGATCCGCTCCTCCCGGGGCTCCGCTGGCCGGCTCGGGGCTCGTCATGGGCTCGGAGGTGAGCCTGCCCACGCCCGACGACCTCGGTTTCGGCGCGGGCCGGGTCCCGGACGGCGACGCCACCGCCACGATCGACCCGGGGGTCGTGCTGCGCGTGGTGGGCGGGTTGGACGCCGGCCTGTCGGTGCGGCTGGAGCCGGGGCGGCTGCGGCTCGGGCGCGGCGAAGAGGCGGAGATCCGCATCAACTCCCGCGACGTCTCCCGGCTGCACTGCGAGATCGACGTCGCCGAGGACGGCCGGGTCACGGTGACGGACCTCGGCTCGCGCAACGGCACGGACGTCAACGGCGTGCGGCTGACCGGGACCGTGCGGATCGGGCCGGACGACATCGTGTGCGCGGCCGGGCGGGTGCCGTTCCGGGTGCTGCCGATCACGTCGGTCAGCCCCGTGGCGTACGTGAATCCGGCGCGGGAGGCCGGACCCGGCGGCACACTGCCGTTCAACCGGGCCCCGCGCGTCGCCACCCCGCCGGCCGAGCCCCCGATCAGGCTTCCCGAGCCGCCGGGGCGTTCCCAGGGCGCGCCGATGCGGGTGAGCACGATCCTGTTCCCGGTGCTGCTCGCCGGTGTCATGGTTCTGCTGCTCAAGAACGCCACGTACGCGCTGATCGCGCTGTTCAGCCCGCTGATCATGATCGGCACGCAGGTCGAGGACCGGATCCGCGGGCGCTCCGGATCGCGCCGCGGCAAGCGTGCCTACGCCGCCGACATCGCGACGGCCTGCCACCGGCTCGCCGTGCGCCGCGCCGAGCAGCAGGCCCGGCTGCACGCCGACTTCCCGGACGTCGCGGAGTTCTGCGACCGCGCCACCGCGCCCGGCCTGCGGCTGTGGGAGCGGCGGCGCGGCGCGGCCGACTTCCTCCAGGTCTCCGCCGGATACGCCGACCGGCCCTGGGACCCGCCGGTGGAGCGGCCGCGCCGCAACGACCAGGAGCTCGATTCCCGGCTGACGGCCGCGATCCGGGAGGCCTCCAAGCTCACGCAGGTCCCGGTGCCGGTGAACCTGGACGCGGGCGGCGTGCTCGGCCTGGAGGGCGAGCGCGCGGGCGCCCTGGCCGCGGCCCGCGCGCTGCTGTGCCAGGCCGTGGCCGGCAGCGGTCCGGCCGACGTCACGGTCGCGGTCTTCGCGGACGAGGACCGGATCGCGGACTGGGAGTGGACCAAGTGGCTCCCGCACGGCACCGATCCGCGCGACGGGACCGGAAGACTGGTCGCCGTCGGCTCGGAGCGCGCCGAGGCGCTGGCCCGCACGCTGCTCACCGACCTCGGCGCGACCAGCACGCCGTCCGCCCGCATCCCCGACGAGGCCGCGGGTGGATCGCCGGTGCTGCTCGTCGTGGTCGACGGCGCGACGCTGCTCGAAGGACGCCCGTGCTACCTGCGTGACCTGCTCGGCGGACGCGTCGGGTCCGTCTCCGGGATCGTGCTGACGCGCCGTCTGCCCGCGCTGTGCACCGAGGTCCTGTCCGTGTCGGGCGACGGCTCGGCCCGGCTGCGGCGGGTCGCCACCGGAGAGCAGGTCGACGACATCCTGCTCGCCGGTATGACCAAGCGCCGCGCCAACGGGCTCGCCCGCGCGCTGGCCCGGTTCGAGGACCCCGAGCTCAAGAGCGAGGGATCCGGCCTGCCGGACAGCGTCGGCCTGCTCCCGCTGCTCGACCTCCAAGGCGAACTGGACTCGGCGGTCGGCGCGCGATGGCATGCGACGCTGGAGACGCTGCGGGTCCGCGCCGTGCTCGGCGTGACCGAACGCGAGCTGTTCGAGATCGACCTCGACGACGACGGCCCGCACGGCCTGATCGCGGGCACCACCGGATCCGGCAAGAGCGAGTTGCTCAGAACCCTGATCATCAGTCTCGCCATCGGGGCCGACCCCGAGCACCTCACGTTCGCGCTCGTCGACTACAAGGGCGGCGGCGCGCTGGACGAGTGCGCACAACTGCCGCACGTCGTCGGGCTCGTGACAGACCTCGACGAACAGCTCGGCGAACGCGCGCTGCGCTGCCTGGAGGCCGAACTGCGCTACCGGGAGCACGCGCTGCGCGGCGTCGGCCTCAGCCACGTTCGCGACTATCAGCGGCTCCGCGACCTGCAGCGGCCCGACCTCGCGCCGATGCCGCGACTGGTCGTGGTCATCGACGAGTTCGCCACGCTGGTCAAGGCACTGCCCGCGTTCGTCGACTCGCTGGTCAGCATCGCACAGCGAGGCCGCAGCCTCGGCATGCACCTGATCATGGCCACGCAGCGGCCCTCCGGCTCGGTGAGCGACGCGATCAAGAACAACGTGAAACTGCGCCTCGCCCTGCGGCTGGAGAGCGCCACCGACTCGCAGGACGTGATCGACTCGCCCGCCGCCGCCGGAATCGGCAGCAGGCAGTGGGGACGCGGCTTCTACCGGGTCAGCGCCAACGAGGTGCTGCCGGTGCAGACGGCGCTGTCCACGGGCGTGACCGCGGCCGCCGCCGTGTTCGGCGGCGTCAGCCTCCGGCCGTTCCGGCTGACGTCCGGCGAGCAGCCCGCATCCGTTGCGACCGACACCGGCGCGATGGGCGGCGACACGCCGACCGACCTGGCCCGGCTCGTCGAGGCCTCGCGGTGGGCGAGCGCCAAGGCCGGGATCGGGGCGCCGCGCAGGCCTTGGCCGGACCCGCTGCCCGACTCCGTGCCGATCTTCGAACTCGGGCTCGCCGTGCGCGGCATCCAGTCCGACGCCGCCGACCTCGCCGCGTACGCGCTGGCCGACGACCCGGACCGGCAGGCGCAGTACCCGGTCGGCTGGGACCCGGCGGCGGGCAACCTGCTGATCTACGGCGTCGTCGGCTCGGGGACCACGAGCGCGCTGCTCTCCCTCGCGTTGACCGTCGCCGCGACCCAGCCGCCGGACCGGCAGCACGTCTACGCCCTCGACATGGGCTCCGGCGAGCTCGCGCCGCTGGCCGGGCTGCCGCACACCGGCGCGTACATCGGCCCCACCGAGCGGGCCCGGCAGATCCGGCTCATCAGGATGCTGCGAGCAGAGCTGAACGCCCGCAAGGAGGGCGGCGCCGGCGGCCCGCGCGGCGGCCACGCGGCCAGCCCGGCGAACTGGCTGCTGCTGATCGACAACGTCGGCGCGCTGCGGTCGGAGCTCGAGAAGGACTACGGCGGCATCAGCGTCCTGGACGACCTGGAGCGGGTCTTCGCGGACGGACCGGCCGTCGGCCTGCACATCGCGGCCACGGCGGACCGGGCGGGCGCCGTGCCGAGCGCCTGGTCCGCGCTGTGCCGGCAGAAACTGCTGCTGCGCCTGGCCGACTCGGGCGACTACGCGCCGTTCGACGTGCCGCGCAGCGCCGTCCCCACCGGGATGCCCGGTCGCGCCCTGGTCGCCGCCACCCGGCAGGTCGTGCAGATCGGCTACCCCGGCGACGACCCCGCCTCGACCGTCACCGCCGTCGCCCACCGCTGGGGCGACGCGCGGCGCACCGCGTACCCGGTCCGGCTGCTGCCCGAGCGGATCGACGTGCTCCAGCTCCAGGCCGCGGGCGCCTTGCCGCACACCGGGATCGAGCCGTGGTCGGTGCCGGTCGGCTTCGCCGACAGCAACCTCGCCCCCGTCGCGCTGAAGCTGTACGAGCACGAGCACGCCCTCGTCGTCGGGCCGCCGCGCTCCGGCCGCAGCAGCGCGCTGGTCTCGATCGCCGCGACCGTGCTCGCCGGCCCCGAACCGCCCGTCGTCGTCGCCTTCGCGCCGCGCCGCTCGCCGCTGCGCGACCTGCCCGAGCCGGTCGTGGTCTGCACGGACTACGCGATGCTGGACGCAACCCTGGCCCCGTACGAGGGCCGGACTCTGCTTCTGGTTGACGACGCGGACACCGTCCCCGACGGCCTCGGCGTCATCGACCGCTTCATCGCCAAGGCCGGACCGGGCCGCCACGTCATCGCGGCGGGCCGCAACGACGGAATCCGCCGCCAGTACGGCCTGTGGACCCAGAAGGTGCGCGAAGGGCGCTGCGGCGTGCTCCTCGTGCCCGACCACGAGCTCGACGGCGACCTGCTCGGCACCCCGCTGCCGCGCCAGCACCGGATGGCCCCGGTGCCGGGCCGCGGCTACCTGGTGACCGACGGCCGGATCGAGGGCGTGCAACTCGTGCTGGCCACTTCCATGCAGGTGGAGGGCGTCGGTTGACGTGCTCTACAACGACCGCAGTAGTCCGGATTTCCATCTTTCGGTAGACGACCGCTGAGTCGCCGCCCCCGTAACGTTCTTACCCGTACGGCCGGTCAAGACGAACACCAGCGTCCCGGCACCTCACACAGATTTGGAGCGACACCATGTCCGACGTTTCCGGGACCGTGAAGGTTACCGCCGATGCCCACCTGCACATCAACCAGCTGCTCAGCCTGCTCAACGGCCCGCTCGGCGACGTGCTGTCGCAGATCACCTCGCACGGCCTCGCGCTGACCGACCCGAACGTGTGGGCCGGCCCCGCCGCCACCAACTTCGCGTCCTCGGTGTGGCCGGAGGTCCAGTCGCAGCTGGGCACCGTCACCAGCGCCCTGAACGGCCTGCAGGGCCAGGTCGCCGGCATCCTGAACAACATCACCTCGGCCGGCGCCTCCCCGCTGAGCAGCCTGCCGGTCGTCAGCAGCCTGCCGCTCGGCAGCCTGTAAGCAGCAGAGTTCTCCGATAGCTTGACCAGCTGGCACTGAACCGGCGACGGCGGTGGGGCGCCCGGCCCGGGTGAGCGGGGGCCGGGGCCCCCCCCCCCCCCACCCCGGCCCCCCCCCCGCCACCGCCTAGCCGAGGTTGCACGGATACGGACGGAAACGCAAGGGCAAATGACAGTCCGAAGTGACTCGCAGGGCGGCGACGTGGAATCCACCTCGACGGCCGAGGCGGCCGAGTCCGTCTCCGGCTACCGGGATCTGGCCCGGATCGGGCACGGCGGCTTCAGCGTCGTGTACCGGGCAGTGCAGGAGTCCTTCGAGCGCGACGTGGCGCTGAAGGTGCTCACCGTCGGCACCGACGAGGACGCGCAGCGGCGCTTCCTGCGCGAGGTCCGGCTGGCCAGCAAGCTCAGCGGGCACCCGCACGTGGTGACCGTGCTGGACACCGGGACCACCGCCTCGGGCCGCCCCTACCTGGCGATGGATCTGTACGACGGCGGCTCGATGAAGGAGCGGCTCAAACGGAGCGGCCCGCTGCCCGCCGCCGAGGTCGCCCTGCTCGGCGCGAAGATCGCCGACGCGCTCGCGGCGGCGCACTCGCTCGGTGTGCTGCACCGCGACGTCAAGCCCAACAACATCCTCGTCTCCCGCTTCGGCGAGCCCGCGCTCGCCGATTTCGGCGTTTCCTGCCTGCTGGACTCGAACGCGTCGGCATCCGTGCTCGACGTGTTCTCCCCGCAGCACGCCGCGCCCGAGCTGATGGCCCGCGGGGTGCCGAGCGTCTCCTCGGACGTCTACGCGCTCGGCTCCACCCTCTACGAGCTGCTGACCGGAAAGCCGCCGTTCGGCGCGGACAGCCGGGACGTGCGCGCGATCATGTGGCGGGCGATGACCGAGCCCGCGCCGCGGCCGGACTGCCCGGAGCTGCCCGGGCTCACCGACGCCATCGTGCGCGCGATGGCGAAGGAGCCGGCCGACCGCTTCCCGGACGCCGCCGACTTCGCGAAGACCCTCCGAGCCCTGGTCCCGGACGGCGGCTCCGCGACCATGGCGATGACCGTCGTGTCGCCGGCCGCCGGTGCCGCTGCCGCGTCGGTGACCTCGATCCTGTCCGCGGAGCCCGAGACCGACACCGGCACGGGCCCGGGGGCGGTGTCGGCCGCGTACACGGGCCGGCACACGGGTCCGCAGGCCGAGCCCGCTCCCGTGCTCGGCCTCGACCCGGACGACACGTTCAGCGGCCGGGTGCGCGGCGGCGTCGACGAGACGATGGTGCGCCCGGACCGCGTCGACCCCGAGCCGGATCCGAAGGCCAAGAAGAAGCGCGGCGGGGCGGCGGCGGGCGGGGCCGCCGGGGGCGTCGGAGCCCCCGCCGCCGAGGGCGAGGAGGGCCGGCATCGCGGGCGTAAGCCGCTGATCGTGCTCGTCGCGCTCTGCCTGCTCGGCGGAGCCGTGTGGGTGGTCCTCGATTCGCAGACCTCTTCGAACGGCGCCAAGGCGGAGGCCTCCGCGCACACGCCGATCCCGACGAAGACCGCCACCGGGCACGTCGGCAGTTCGGCGTCCGCCAAGCCCAAGGCCAGCGCCAGCCACACCGCGACGCACACCGCCGAGCCCACGGCCGCCAAGACCACGCACTCGGCCGCGGCCTCCGCGACGGCGACGGCCAGCGCGTCGTCCACGAACTCATCCGGTGGCCTGCTCGGGCTCGGCACCTACTACCAGTTCAAGAGCGCGCTGAGCGGCGAGTGCCTGACCGCGTCCGGCTCGTCCGCCGGGCAGCAGTCGTGCGGCGGCGGCGCCTCGCAGAGCTGGGAGTTCACCGAGCCGGTGACCGGCATCCTCAACTCGCTGGCCGGCGACTTCGAACTCGTCGACAAGGCGACCGGCGAATGCCTCGACGCCTCCGGCGGCTCCGTCGGCACGGCCTCCTGCGACGGCGGCACCGAGCAGCTGTGGTCGACCGTGGGCGGCTCCTCCGGCGAGGAGATCCACAACGCCGGTGACAGCCTGTGCCTGACCTCGTCCGGTTCCGGAGTCGTCACCGGTGCCTGCAGCACCAGCGAGTCCGCCGATCTGTGGTCGCAGAGCTGAATTGACGTGAACTTCGAAAACTCCCCGGGCGTGTCACCGACGCCGGCGTACGGTGCGCCGGTAGCGTGCCGGAAGACCGGCTGCTCCTGATGCCGGAACGCGAGGGAGACGATGAGCCGATGGTCCGGGTACTGATCGTCGATGATCAAGTTCTGATCCGTGCCGGCATAGCCGCGATACTGCGCGCCGCGCCGGGCTACGAGGTGGTCGGCGAGGCGTGCGACGGCGAGGAGGCCGTCAAGACCGCCGCGGCCACCGAGCCCGACGTGGTGCTGATGGACATCCGGATGCCGGAGGTGGACGGTATAGCCGCCACCCGCCGCATCCTCGCCTCCGGCGCGCAGAACCCGCCGCGCATCCTCATCCTGACCACGTTCGACCTGGATGAGTACGTCTACAAGGCGCTGCGGGCCGGGGCCAGCGGCTTCGTACTCAAGGACACGCCGCCGGAGCGGCTTCTGGCCGCGCTCAAGGCCGTCGCGGACGGCGACACGCTCTTCTCGCCCACGGTCACCGCGCGGCTCGTCCAGGCCTTCTGCGCCGTGGCCGACGGCACCTCGGACGGCTCGCCGGCGGTGCCGGGCGGCGCGTCCGCCCGCCCGAGCCTCGACCCCGCCGACCGCGCGGCCCTGGCCACTCTCACCGCCCGCGAGACCGACGTGCTGCGCCTGGTCGCCACCGGCCTGTCCAACAGCGAGATCGCCGAGCGCCTCGTGGTCAGCGAGGGCACTGTGAAGACGCACCTGAACCGCTCGATGGCGAAGCTGAATCTCTCCTCGCGCGCGCAGGTCGTCGTCCTCGCCTACGAATCAGGGCTCGTCGTCCCCGGCCAGTCGGGACCGTCCCGTCCGGCCGCCTCGGCGCAGCCGCCGTCCGTCCCCGCGCAGCACTCCGGCCCTCGCATCCCGACCGCCGCGCTGCGCCGCTAGTCCTCGACCAGCGCCGGGTGACGCGGGTCGTCGCAGCGCACCGCGACATCCGCGAGGCCGACCGGATCCATCTCCTCCTCGTACCGCTGATACGCGGGCAGCGTCCAAGCGAGGTCGCCCTCGGTGCGCCTGGCCAGGGCCGCCGCGGACATCGACAGGTGCACGATGAGGTCGAAGGCCAGTCCGGCGCCGATCAGGAACGAGCCTTCGAGCACGACGACGCCGCCCGCCTCCAGGTCGACGTGCTCGGCGCGGTACGCCCGGTCCGCGACCGGATCCCACAGTCGCGGCAGCACCCGGCCGCTGCCGTCCGGCGCGATGGGGGAGAGGACTTCGCGCTCGATCGCCTTGAGGTCCAGCCAGTCCGTGTAGAACAGGTCCGGGTCCTCGCGGCCGAATTCGAACCGCAGCGAGGCCGGGCGCAGGAAATCGCGCGCCGCGACGTGGACCGCGGGCCTGCCGCGCAGCCGAAGCTCGTCGACGAGGCGGGCGGCGAGGTCGTCCGGGCGCGTCGGCGGGGCGCCGTCCACCGCGACCGCGAGGCGGCGATCCGAGGGCAGGACCACCACCGCGTCGGCCGTTCGCGCGAGGAGGAGTTCGGGCGAGATCGGTACGGCGCGCATCCTCCGATCCTCCCATAGGCCGGGGACTACGCGACCTCGGGCACTGAGATGGGTTCCGCCGCCGACTCGGCCGTAGACGCCTCGGCCTCGCAGGTGGCCGGCGCGTTCGGCATGCTCGGCGTCACCCCGATGATCGGCCAGAACGACAGCTCCGGCGAGATCTTCGCGCTCGCCGACGCCTCGACCGTCGAGTCGTGCGCCGCCTCCAAGGGCCTCGCGCTGACCTCGTTCTGGTCCGAGGGCCGCGACAACGACGGCTGCCCGGGTCAGACCTCGGCCAGCTCTCCGTGCAGCGGCGCGACCCGGAGCGCCGGCCAGTTCACCTCGATCTTCCAGGCCTGCACCAGCGGCACGGCGTCCACCGGCGGCAGTTCGCCGACGGCCACCGCGACCGCGAGCGCCGGCCCGACGGCCACCTCCACCGGCGGCTCGGGCGGTTCCTGCGCGACGGCGTGGAACGCCTCCACGGCCTACACGTCCGGGCAGGTAGTCTCCTACGGCGGCTACAACTGGACCGCCAGCCAGTGGAACTACGACGAGGTGCCGGGCGGCGCCTCGGGTGCGTGGCACAAGGGCGCGGCCTGCTGATCGCGGTCTGCTGGAGTTCCAGCCGCGCGGCCGGGGATCAACGGCCCCGGCGGCGCGGCTTTCCGCTTCTGGCCGCGGGAGCGGCCTTGCGCGCCGGAGGCGTCGCCTTCCCGCCGCGCGGCTGCTCGCGCTCCTTCTTCCGATCCGGCTGCTGCCGCGGCTGCCCTCCGCGCGAGCTGTTCGCGGTCCGGCCGCGCACGATCCCGATGAACTCCTCCATCAGGTCCGTCGAGCGCTCCTCCAGCCACACCAGCGCCACACCCGA
>Ga0310811_10000858_pt1 | contig 39102 bp, 46 predicted proteins | sample YCmetagenome_FD_207642 | JGI IMG/M metagenome (GOLD analysis project Ga0310811, IMG submission 207642) | Soil microbial communities from experimental microcosm in Duke University, North Carolina, United States - YC | ecosystem: Engineered > Artificial ecosystem > Soil microcosm > Unclassified ... | reverse complement strand
ATTGCTGATGGGCTAATCTTATACCAGTTGGCCGGATTGCCAAGGGCTGATTGTGGCGTAACTTTTCGCGTAACTTCTTGCGTCCGGCGTTTCACTACAGAGGGAGAATATACCAATGCATCATCGGTGTGTGCTGAGATTTTGCATCCTGCGCGGCGCCTAGCTTTTCCGCCGTTTTCTCGGCAAGCTCTTGATTTATCAGGGTCATTTCAGCTTTTGCAGCTTTCACGTTCTAGTAACTACACATATCTACCCTCGCGAGCACTTGGGAATTTAGCGTAGGATTTCGGCTCCTTGATCCAAAAAGTTACGCTACAATCCACGCCACCATAATCAATGCGGCAAACCAACGCCGACCAATGCCATGCCATTCGACGCGCGCTCCGCCAAGCTGCTCCAAGCGGGTTCACACATTACCATCGACGACTGCCCGGGGCTACGACTGGAGGCAACAAATACGACTAAGCCTTGGGTGTACCGATACAAAAGCCCAGTCGATGGCCGCATGCGCCAAGTCAAAATCGGTGTATGGCCTGGCACTTCGTTTGCCGCGGCAGTCGTGGCTTGGGAAGCGCTCCGAGCGGTGCGCGCGGCAGGCAGAGATCCAGCCATGGAAAAGAAGCAGCAGCGCGCTACGGCCGCAGATGTCGTTGCAGCTGACAAGGTGGCGAAGGCGGCAAGCAAGTATACGGTGCTCGCGGCATGTGAATTCTATTGGCAAGGCCATGTGGCACGCAATCGAGCCCCCAAGGGCGCGAAGGAGATATGGCGAATGTTCCGCACGATGCTTGGCGATCTGTCCAGCGTCCCCGCAGCAGAAGTCACGCGGACGCAGGCGTTCAACCTGCTCGACTCATTCGCTGACATCCCGGTGCAGGCCGGCAAACTTCGGGCAGAACTGGGGGCCGCATGGGATTACAACCTGGACGCCGGCAGATTGCCAGAATCAACCCCGAACTGGTGGCGGCAGATTATGCGTGGCCGATTCAAAAGCAAAGGTAAGCAAATAGAGGGTAGCAACGTGGGTTTATCGAAGCGTTGGCTTACTGAAGACGAGCTCTCTACGCTCATTCCTTGGCTTCCCAACCTTAGCGACACCGTCGCAGATGTATTGACCTTGTATTTGTGGACCGACACCCGCGGTTCGGAAATCGTGGCGATGCATGTCAAGGAAATTACGGAGGAAGTCGATGGCCTCTGGTGGACCATCCCGAAGGCTAAGACGAAGAATAAGAAGCGGCCTGGCGCTACAGATCTTCGCGTCCCGCTTGTCGGCCGGGCTGAGCAGATAGTGCGGAAGCGCATGGAATCAGCGCAGAACGGCTGGCTGTTCCCAACGACAACAGGAAACGGCCCGATCGAACAGAAGATAGTGCAAGAGGCTGTGCATTTCCACCAGCCATATAGCAAAACGAGGCCGGAACGCATCCGACCTCGTTTGCCTGTAACGCACTGGTCGCCGCACGATCTGCGACGCACGTCCAGGACGCTACTCGCCGCAATGGGCTGTCCTGATGCTATTGCAGAGGCCATCATGGGCCATATGCAGCCAGGCATCAAAGCCGTGTACAACCGTCACGGCTACGACAAGGAGCGCCGGGAGTGGCTTACATTGCTTTCGCGTCGCCTGGAAGACATTGCTGGCGCTTAGCTTTTTTGGCTCCGGTGTTAGGTGGCGGCGGAAGGTCCGAGACCGGCCGCGATTCTGCCCATGCGAAAATCTCAGATACCAACCAACCGACGCGCCGACCAGACAGCTTTCGAGCTTGTGGGAAGTCGCCGGTACGAATCAACTCCTGAATCGTCGACTCAGATAGCGTAGTCGCCTCGGGCAGTTCGAGAAAATCATAGAAAATTTTCATTGATTCCTCCCGTCGACCGGACCGACCGTTGATAGGAAAAATTGCTTCATGCCGCCTCCTGAGCGCTAGCACTTGCTGCCAGTCGGGCGCAGTCTTCGACTATCAGTCCGACCATGCGCTCCATGTCGTGAGCCAGAGCGTTCGCCGTTAGCGAAAAAATCTCGTGCAGGCTATGTGGCAGCTCCACGACCCCGGTTGCTTCCAACACGAGCAGCTGCGTTATCGCCCGCAGTTGCTCGGATTTGACGCCGGCATAATCTCTCGCCGAACCGTCTGCCACTACGACAGTTGCACCATGCGAGTCTACAAACGAAAGAACGGCCAACGGGTTGCGAGTATCTTTCTTAGCCATTTTGATGCTCCTGCTTCGGTTTGAGTGCGCGAATGCGATGCGCGATATTGTTCAGCGTTACCCGCTCGGCATAGGACCGTGACGGCGCCTGTTCGCAGAGCTTCGCCGCCTCGTTCAGAAAGTAGGCTGGCTCCCAGTTCACCGCGTTGACGATGAGCTCCGCATTCGCCTTGTCAAGCGTCGTTAAATCGGCAACACGCTTGCCTTCGGAGTCAACGATTCGATAGGGCTTTTCCGTTATGCGCCATGGGCGCGGGGACGGGTAAGCCTCGGGAGCTCCATTCACGTAAGTCCGCTGCAGGTAGGTGCAAACGTGCCGCAATCCACCTTCTTCGGCTGCCAGCAAGCGATTAAGCGCTGCCTGCTGCTCGCTGATGCGAAAGGCCATCTTGGACAGCAACAGGCCCAGGTTCCGGTCATTGCATTCTTCGCTGAACATCAGTTCTTTCAGCGCCGGCACCAGTGCGCAAATCTCGTCTTCGCTGATCGAGTCCTTGGTCTGCTTCACGAAATCGAAATTGACCATATTAGAACCCCCCTGATACGCAGACGAGCACAAGAATCAACGTTAGGCAAAGAGCTTCGCGTCGACTAAGCCAGTCCGATGTACTCAACAGCGCGGGGAGGTCGGCGTCTTGTTTTCCTTTCCTCATAGCCTCACCCCGCTGTGCAGTGCGAAGACGTTTGTGCCAGAGATTGGTTTGGCGGAGGGTAGTGGCGACTTGCGCTGATGCAGGGGGCTATCAGCCGCATCTGCCATTACGGCTAGCCAAAAGTCCTGCGTCTCATCGGAGAGGCGGCGGAAATCCGCAATTAACCGCGCTTCCGCACGGCTGAGCGGCTGTGTTGCTTGCGCCGCAACAGGCTTCTTAGGGGCTCTCATTAACAAGCCCTCCCGCCAGTAACTACACGAAGCGCTGGACGAGGAGCGTAGGTGCGTTCGACACACTTTTCAGCAAGCCTTAGAAAATACGCCTTGTCGCTCTTATCGAAACCTCGGAAGTAATTGAGCAAGGTAGTGCTGTCGCGGTCCAGTCCTTCGGCTGCCGCCAGACGTGAAACAGACGAGGCCAATTGCAGCTTAGGGCGCTTGTGCCGTAGGTTTTGCTTTACTGACGCTTCGGCGAACAAAACAGCAGCTAGCTGATCCGCCGCGCTCATCGCCTGAAATGCGGAATTCAAGCGCGCCAGCAGTGATGTCTCGAGGTGCTTGTCCATCACGCCTCCCGCGCAGCGATTACAGCATCACAATGCGCTTCGTATGATGCGCTTGTAAGTCCGCGCTGTACTTGCGCTACATGGCTGATTGCCCACGCAAGAATGGCGTTATCTTGTTCTGACAATTCAAACGTCAGTCCGTTGAGGCTGCAATTCAGTATCCGCGATAACAAATCGGCTTTTTCTGCCATATGGATAGCCAGGGTCGGAGCCTCGCCGTTTGGCACATTCATCGTTACGCCGCAATGGAGGTCGACGACGACCGAGCGCTTGGCGGCGACTGTCGGAGGGTGCTTGCTCATTTTGACCCCCGGGCAGCCGACTGGCGGTGCATGACTGCCAGCGATTCGCCAAACGATTCCGCCGTAACGGCCGCGGAAAAGGCTAAGTCTTCAATAGCGGTGAGAAGGCCATGCATCACGCGGCTGGTGAACGGCTCGTGCGAGTCCATGCGCTCAGCTGCCAACACGTCACGGTTCATTGCCGTCGCAATTGCCTCAATGCTCCCCAGGCGAGCCAGGACCTTGTTCATTGCATCCGCGTTAGGGAACGCTTCCTGACTGAAGTAGTCAGAGTCGAGGACGGCAGCTGAGCTAGACACCGCGGCGCTTGTTGCGTTTTCGTCGGCGTGTTTTTCAGCAGGGGTTGCAATCGATATATTTGTGCTATCATTTTTAGCGGTCATGTCTATCCTTCGTTAGATATGTCGGATTGCCCCGGTCTTCGTCCGCCAAGATTCCGGCCGGGGCAATTGCTTTACTGTGCTGCTTTGTCTTCTCTTTCCTTACTCTCCCTTAGTCTGTGTGTAAGCTCCTTATTCAGTGAGCGATGATTTTCTGCTGCCCGCTTTTCCATCCATTCGCGGAGTTCGCCCGGCAATCGCAATGGGTACGGCGGTTCCTGCATGTTTTCTCCCCTAATGTTCTCGTGCGGCAATTCTAATTTTTCGGGGTCGTAGAGTCTATAAGACTCTTTGATTATGTAGCTGCCCCCGTCGATAATCCGCCACACAATGTCGGATGCATCACAAAAAATTCCCTACCCACTTCGCATGCCGGACGAGCTGAGAGCGAAACTTGAAGACGCTCGTTCTGGTCGTTCACTCAACGCGGAAATCGTGCAGCGCCTTGAGGCATCCTTTTCTCAGCAGACCGACTCGGAACAGTTAGCGTTGCTGCGTCGCCTGGAGCGACAGCTGTCTAATTCCGAAGCGGCTTACGAAGAACTGAGAGCGAAGACCGCCAGACTTGCCACATGCTTGGCGATCCTCGCCGACAGCTTGCCGGTTGCCACCATCAAGAAGAACAAAGAACTGAAAGCGCTTCTAGGTGAGGCTAGCGAGCTATCGCAACTGCTGGACTCCAATTTAAAGTAATACTTGTAGTAGTGCAAGTAATTATTTCAATTGTGTTGTAAAAGTTACTGAGTCGCGGATTGCTTAATTCGATGGGGAGATTTTATGGAGGCGCGGTGCAATCGAAAATGCAATTGCACCGGCAACAGCAGAATTTGCACTACTTGGGGTTTTGTATCGACTTGAGCGCCCTCGAGATTTTATCCTTCAGATTGCGCTCACTTAGACCAGGGTAATCTTTGTATTCGGATAGGACATCCAAGATCCTTTGCTGCACGATCGGCGCGTCGCCATGCGCGGCTCGCCAATAGAGCTCACACAGCGCTCCAATGAGATTGAGATAATTCGATTCTGCTTTACCCGACACCTCTCCGCTGGCTGTAACTGCAGCTTGCTTTTCTTCCCACGGAAGAAGCCCTTCGGACCGCGCCCAGTCTAGCCACTGTATCTTGATGCGTTTGCGATTTGCCCAGTCCAAATAATAGGACGGGTGATAACGCGGCTCGGTGTGCGCGCCGGTCTTCCAAATATCGTTGAAGGCTTTTAGATTTTCCTCAAATGCGCGCTTGTGTCTCTTCTTGAAATCTTCCCCTACAACCATGTCAGTGAAGAAGCCGTCTAGCTCTAAGCCAGACAGCCAAACGAGGCCGCCATATTCGCCACGATAATCCGAGACTAATTTTCCATCGTCATCGAACTGCAAAGATTGAGGGCAGTAGCCAGCCAAGATTGCGAACGCCTGATTAGGGGTCCAGCTATCCATCAAAAACCAGTAGTGAAGCCGATCCGGGGCCGCTTCCCCATTCAGTTGTGCGCGCATCTTGACTAACTGCTCCGCGTAAATGGAGATGGCCCGATCCTCTTGTCGCACTCCTAACGCCTCATCTAGATCCCTTTTGCGCCGCGCCATTTCTTCGCGTCGCTTTAAACGCTCCTCGCGCCGACGTTCTTCTTCTTGTTCGCGCTGCTTTCGCTCTTCTTCCCGCGCCGCGAATACCTGACGCGCGAAGTCGTCAGGCTCTATCTCGCCGCGCATAAATGCTTTCAACTTAGAGCGATCCATACGCCTCCAGCATGGTCACGATTGCCTTTTTCTGAGCAGGGTCTAGGCGCTCTATTGCAGCCGTGATTTCGTCGGCCGTGTATTTGCCGGCCACCTTTCTACGCCCGCTCGGCTCGTCTGGTCGCCCGTACACCAGTTCAGCCTCTGAGATGCCGAAGAACTTGGCGATTAGTTTCAACTTTGGCGATCGCGGCATTACGTCTCCATTAAGCCATAGCTGCGCCGCTTGTGGCGTCACTCCAGCAAAGCGCGCCAGTTCCGATCGGTTGCCGCCGTTCTTTTGCTGCAGTAGGGCAGCAAGCCTTATGTGAAATGGTTCCATGCGCGGAAAGATACAAGCCTTTCTTGTAATAGTCAACAAGTGCAAATTGTAGGCGCGTCGGTGCAATTGCACTTCACCCGCCGCATTCGGTAGCTATAGTTCGCCGGTCAAATGAAAGTTTCACTTGTACCGATGAAAGATAGGCTTTAAACTTATGACTATGGCAGACCCAAATAGCAATCCAGAAGAGACGGCAATCTCGCGCGCCATTCGCTTGGCGCACGGGCAGAGCGCACTGGCCCGGAAATTCAATCCCCCGATTAGCAGTCAAGCAGTCCAGCAATGGGAGGCGAACGGTCAAGCGCCAGCCGACCGCTGTCTTGATATTGAGCGTTTTGTTAATCGCAAAGTAACGAGATATGACCTGCGCCCGGATGTTTTTGGCGCTGATCCGCAAAGCAAACGCAAACCGTAAGCAAGGCTGGAGCGCATATGTCATCCAGCCCACAACTTGAGGACGGCTATACCCGCATCGCCAATGAGCTGCTGGAGGACATCGCCGGCTTCGGGTTCACGCAACGCCAGCTAAGCGTGCTGCTGGCGATCATCAGAAAAACATACGGATACGGAAAGAAGAAAGACGACATGTCAGCATCGCAGCTAGGAGAGGTATGCAATATGGCACGTTCACACGTAACAGCCACGCTCGGTCAGCTGGCGGCGATGAACGTCATCACAAAGCATCCTGGGCGATATGGCTGCGTCGTCGGGATCCAAAAGGAGTCTGGAAAGTGGCTGGGCTTGCCAGCAAAGCCACTCACTGCGGAGCATGATGAAGACGCAGACTTGCCCGTGGATACACAACAGGCAAGTAGTACCAGTTCGGTACAGTGTACCGATTCGGCACCTGTACCGAATCAGTGCGCGGATAGTACCAACTCGGTACAGGTCGATAGTACCAACTTGGTACACACAAAAGAAAACCTTCCAAAAGAAACTAGACAAAAGAAAGTCGCCAGCGGCGAGGTTTCTTTTGACGACTGGATCACGAAGTGCCAGGCCGAAGGCATTAAGCCCATCCCTGAAGGCCATGCGGTCTTCACCTATGCCGAAAAGATCAGTTTGCCCGAGGAATATGTCTCGTTGGCTTGGCAGAAGTTTAAGCAACGTTACTCCGGCAATTCCAAAAAATACAAGGCGTGGGGAACCGTTTTCAACACGGCTGTAAAGGAAAACTGGTTTTCTCTCTGGCGGAACAAGGATGGCGACTGGGTATTGACAACTGCTGGCATCCAACTGCAGAAGGAGGTCGCATGAACATCAGTGACCTGCCGAAGCCATCTGAAGCCGTACACGCAGAGCAGTCCGTCATTGGCGCGCTGTTGATCGATAACGAGGCGCTGTATCGAATTCCTGATCTCGCCGCCTCTCATTTCTACCGGAATGACCATCGCTTAATTTTCACGGAGATTGCCAAGCAAATATCGGCTGGCAAACGGTGCGACGTCATTACGGTTATGGAAGTTCTTCGGGACAAAGTCGACGATTGCCTGGTGTATCTGAATCAGATTACGCAATCAGTCCTCAGCTCGTCGAGCATCAGCCGATATGCGGACATCGTGATGGACCGTGCCGTTAAGCGCGCTCTGGCAGCACTCGGCGGCGAAATGATGGACTTGCAGGGGACGGTGGAGCCGGCTGCCGCGATCGTGGACCGTATGGCCGCCAAGGTTGAGGCGTTAGCTCAGAAGCGGACCCAACAAGAGCCGGAATTGATGTCGGACATGCTGAGCAACTACGTCGACGTCATACAGGCCCGCATGGAAGGCAAGGTAAAGCCGATTCAAACCGGCTTTGCCGATCTAGACAATCGCCTTGATGGTGGCTTAGAGCGCGGCACCTTGACGGTGATCGCTGCACGCCCCGGCATGGGTAAAACGGCGATGGGTTTATGTCTGGCGCGCAATGTCGCCTTTTGGGGGACATCGCTGTTCTTGTCCATGGAAATGAGCCGGGACCAAGTGAACGATCGCAACGTTGCGGCGCTTGGCAAGTTGCCGATCGCATGGCTCCGCAAGCCGAACGAGAACGACACGGACGAATTTACCCGCTTGACGCACGCCTGCAAGCAAGCGCAGGAAATGAACTTCTATATTGATGACCAGACGGCTTTGTCGATGCTGGAGATAAGGAGCAAGGCCCGTAGCGTCAAGCGGAAAAGTGGACTTGACCTGATGGTGATTGACCAATTGTCATTCATCGAAGGAGGGGAGTCAGACAAATCCTGGGAGGTCGTCGGCGAGCATACGCGCGGCCTTCTGGCGTTGGCGAAGGAGCTGGACATTGCCGTGGTTCTGCTGTGCCAATTGAACCGCAAATGCGAAGAGCGTAACAACAAGCGTCCGATCCTCTCTGACTTGGCAGTCTCTGGATCGATTGAGCAAGACGCTGCCAACGTCATTTTCCTGTACCGCGACGAAATCTATAACCCTGACACACCAGACCGAGGCGTGTGTGAGGTCATCACGGCAAAGCAACGCCAGGGTGAGCCGGGGACGGTCGGGCTTTCGTACATCGGCAACCAAACTCGCTTTGCTAGCCTAGCTCGCGAATGGCATCCGGCGCCACGAAATACTCCCCGGCGCAGTAGTAAAGGAGGGCTTGATTGATGAATCAGCGTCGCGAAAGGGTCATGCAGTGATCGTGCCGATTGGACAGAGAGCTGAAGCGCTGTGCGCCGATCCGCTCTTCAGGCAATGGCTGTATGCGGCCTTCTCTGCCGAGGTTGACGAGATCGAAACGGTGGCAGACGCCGAGCGGGCAGTGTCGATTCTGTGTGGCGTGCTCTACCTCGAAGACTTGGAAGAGCCAGAAGCCAGGGCGAGCTTTGCGGAAAAGATCAGCGTGCCGTTCTTGCGATGGAAGCGCTCGCCGGATAGGGCTTTGCCGGAAACAGCGAGCCACGCTGACGAGCAGGCGATGCGCGCGACTAAACCACTGTTTTCCTTCACGTTTCCGGCAGATGTGGCGGCAAAATCGGCAGATTGCAGCGCGCCATCAGCCGATGCGTCGGTTAGGCCGTGCCGATATGCGACGTTCTGCTCCGCGCGCATTCGGGCCGGGGACTATCCAGGCGGTTGCACGGCGGTGGCTTTGAAGACATGCGCGACAGGACTGCTTATGCGGATCGATTGGAAGACGGATCGGATCCGCGTGAACGCGGAATGCACCGTGTAGCAGCGGAAACCAAGGAGAAGATGACGTGAAAATATTCTGGAAATTTCCCGGGTGCGGATGGGACATGCTTGGGATTGGCTCGCTCAAACCGGGACGCATGTGGTTTCTCGGTCTCTCTAAGCAGCTTCCCGGCTCCGTGAAAGAGCAACCGACTCAGGAGACATGGAAAGCGCTGGCCGCATGCATATATCAAGCTGCTGGAGCATACGACTTGCCGCCACGCTTCCTCGATGCGTTGTCGGCCGCCTCTCGCGGTGAGCCATTCGCACATCTGATCGACGGCCTACTGCCCGTCGAATCTCCAGTCGAGCTGCCTAAACTGCATCTAGCAATGCCGGCCTACGAAAAGCGCCGCGTGGTCATCGCATCGGATGAAATGATTGATGGCGAGCGCTTTGTGTGCGTCGCGATTCAGGAAGGGGACAAGCCGACCGGCGCCGGCCCGATAAAGGCCGCCGATTTCTTCAATGGCGATGCGGCAATGTGGACCGATGCGAATGGAAAGCTAAAAAGCGAATGGCACGAGCGCATGGAGACTATGGCGGACCACGCGGACACGCAGCAGCTTCTCCATGTGCGAACGCCGGCCGCAAAGGCAATAGACATCGCGCTTGCGCTGGTAGCTGCGCAAAAGCCCGTGGCTTGGTGGAGTCCCCGATTAATTAGCTTCAAAAACGTAATCAAGACGTCATGCCCCACGGAGTTGCAGGACGAGTACGAAGGGACTGTTGCCTTCTCGCCTGAGCTGATTGGCGACGCGCCGGCTGTGACAGACAAGCATGGCGTTACACATTATCCGCGCCCGCTCGTGTTTGGCGACCACGCGATGTTGGCGCAAACCATTTCCGATTACGAGCGCACCAAGAAGCTGAGGGCCGCGGTCGATGACAGTCTGGATCGAGAAGGGGCATAACCATGAGCGATAGCAAGGAAGTCTCGGAGGCCATGATCGCCGCAGCAATCGGCGCGGCTCTTCCATTGAAGATCAACGCGCACGACATGCAGAAGATCCTCACGGCGGCTATGTCGAAACTTTCCCCTCGTGAGCGTGGAGCGCCGTTCCCTATCCGGGTGAACGATTCCATTGCCGTGAAACGAGCCAGGTTCCTCGGCCCCACCGAGCGCCGCTGCTACTACCGCGTAGAGACAGAGTGCGGAAAGCTGCTCACTATCCACGGCAACGAAATTTTGCCGTCGAACGGTTAAGTGGCGCGTGATGCGGAAGCTGAAGATTGCCGGATGCGCGTACCTGAGCATTTCAGGTTTCTATGAGTCGCTGGTGAACATTGACCGCGACTTGCCGTTTTTGGCTGGCGTCGCCGCCCTATTCGGGTTTGCCTGCGCCTATATCGCAGTAGCGGAATTGTTATTTGGTTCAACCAGGGGGAAATGATGGGAAATAGTATTCGCGTACTACCGGCCGCAAAAAAAGATGATGTGGAACTGTACGCCGATCGAGTCGTGGCGGCGACTAAGAATGTTTTTGGGCCGAACCTGGCGCCTTTGTACTGGCCGCTGTACACGCATCTTGCCAGTGTGGTGCGAAAGCATGGATACGCATTGGCGGTTCACGGCAGTCTTTCAAGCCCTGCAGCGGAATTTGATTTGATCTGCATACCGTGGGCCGACGAAGCGATCGAGCCGGAAGAGGTGGTGAACAGCATCGTTGAGGGGTTTCACGTCAGCGAAATCATCGGGCCGGATACGGCCCCGCATCGACGGCAGAAATGGACTATTGCGTTTGGAGTTGGGGAGCCAGCCATCGAATTGTCTTTCACGCCACGAACTCTGCGGCAGGTAGAGGCTGACGGTCTGGTTAAGGATGTTGGCGTAGACCCGACACGGTCGGAGAGCGAGCTGGTAAAAGAAGCACTTTGGAGCGCGCAGGCCGTTGCGCGGAGAGACGAAGACGAGGCCATCGCACAAGACATTAGGCGCGGCCTGGACAGCGGCGAAATATCCATGTGCGCGTGCATGGGGCCGATGTACGGCGAGGCACATTGCTACTGCCAGATGAAGCGCCTCGGTCTCCCGCTGAACGACGAAGAGCGAGCCGTGGACGTCGCCCGGGCAGAGAAAGAGCTGGATGCGCTATTTGAGGACGGTGGCCTGTTCTCAAACCAGCCGGGAAAAATCACGTCCCGTCGCGTATGACAGAAGCGCCGGGCGCCGCGCCAGAGAGAACGACGCCGTTATCGTCATGCCGATAACGGCGAAGCGAGCAATAGCAGTTAGGCACGACCGGCGCGTTTAGACGCTGGCTCACAGAAAGGATGCGGGGCTTATGCGTAGATTGTGGAGGGTCATCATGTCTGAAAGCGAATTCGCCGTCGGGGCCATCGTGCTAACTCCGTCAGGTCGCCGCGCCATCGTCCGCAAGTACATGAGCGGCGCCAGCAAGCGCGATTGCTTTGACCGCGTGATCCTGCAGTATGAGGGCGGCCATGCCCGAGACTTGGTCACGCTCCAGCCACATCAACTGCGCCGCGCGCCTGAACCTGACCGTGCTCCATCCACGTCTCAAATGCAGCTTGGTTTCCTCTGACAAAGGTGCGGAGGCCCGCGCAATGCGTGGCACCATTTATTCAAACTAGAACGAAGCGAGGATGCGATGAACCGATTGAGCAAAGCCTGTCGTGCCGCGATTCGGTTGGCCGTGGCCGTCCTGTGCGTGGCCGTCTTTCTGTTCAGTGGCATGAGCCTCCCGCCTGCTGGATGGCCTGGAACTGACGGCGATGCGCACAGCTAGCATCTGAATGGCGCTTGTTTGAAATGAATCAAAGTAATCAAACAAATCAAAAGAAGGCAACCGGGCGTGGTGGCGCTCGGCCTAATGCTGGCCGCAAGAAAAGTGCGACGACTGTGCGCACACGAGAGATTGCGGAGCGCGTGATTTCACAGACAAAGGAAGGCGACAGCCCTCTTGAAGTGATGATTCGCGTAATGGGCGAATTTCTCAAAGCGGCGGAAGACGCAACGAAGAGCGACGACGCAGAGGAGCGTAAGACTGGGATCAAGTTGCTCGTTCTGGCAAAGGATGCGGCAGCTGCTGCGGCGCCTTACGTGCATCCACGCCTGGCGGCCATTGAGCACACTGGCAAGGATGGCAAAGAGTTAGGGCAGACGTCCGGCGTCCTGCTTGCGCCCGCCGCCATGACGGACGAAGAGTGGGAAGCGCAAGCCAAGAATGGCTGATCCAAGGATTGTCTGGCAACCGCTGCCAGGCGCGCAAACGAGGCTTCTGACATGCCCGATATTCGAGGCGCTGATGGAAGGGACGCGCGGCGGTGGAAAGACCGACACGCTGTTGATGTCGTTTGCGCAGCATGTTGGCAAAGGGTTTGGCGAGCACTGGCGCGGAGTGTTGTTCCGTCTGACTTATCCACAATTGGCCGACGTCGTAGCGAAGTCAAAACGCTGGTTTCACCAGATTTTCCCTGACGCGAAATTCAATAAGTCCGATTACGTGTGGGAATGGCCGACTGGCGAAATGCTGTTCTTTCGTTATGGCGAGTCGGAAGACGATTATTGGAATTACCACGGCCATGAGTATCCGTGGCTCGGCTTCGAGGAGCTGACCAACTGGCGCGATCTCTCGTTCTATGAGGCCATGCATTCGACCTGCCGTTCGTCGTATCCAGGCATGCCCCGCATGGTGCGGGCGACTTGCAATCCATTCGGGCGCGGGCATGGCGTAGTCAAGGATCGTTTCAAGCTAGGCCGCGATGGAACGCCGGCAGGAACTGTTATTCGAGAGGCGGATGCGAAGCCGCGCGTTGCAATCCACTCCAGCATCCATGAAAACAAGATCCTGCTGCAGAACGATCCTGAATACATCAAGACGCTTGAGGCGCTGAAGGATCCGAATCGCCGGAAGGCGTGGCTCGAAGGCGACTGGGATATTCATGTTGGCAGCTTTTTTGAGGCTGTTTGGGACGCGAAGCGGCACATTGTGGAGCCCTTCACAATTCCGGCGAGCTGGCAGGTCTGGAAGGCGATGGACTGGGGTTTTGCAGCGCCATACGCCATCTTGTGGCTCGCTATGGACCCTGACGGCTGCGTTTATGTCTGGCGTGAGCTGTACGGCGTCGGCGAAAAGCTGGGCCAGGGTAGCCGTGAACATGCGGAAGTGGTGGCGCAAAAGGTGCTGAAGGTCGAGCAACACGATGAGCGTATGGGCTACGAGTACCGCATAAACCTCGCCGACCCTGCGATCTTCTCCAATACCGGAACGAATAACACGATCGGGGGCATCTTCAAGGCTGCCGGCGTGCGCTGGTCTGAGGCGTGGAACGGCAAGGGCAGTGTTGCGAACGGCGCGCAGGAGATCATGCGCTTGCTGGCCGAAGACAAACTTAAGATATTCCGAACCTGCAAGCACTTGCTGCGCACGCTTCCGGCCATTGGGCCAGACGATATAGACCCTGAGAAGTACGACACCAAGGGCGAGGATCACGCCGTCGACGCGCTCCGTTATGGCGTCATGCGTCGGCGCCGAAAACCTGACGCGGACACGGTACAAAAGTCCGCGGATGAGGCGACCGATGTGTATAAAGATGAGAACGACAACCACTATCTGCAGGTGCCTTGATTATGCAAGAACAGCTCGCAGCACAAAGCGCGAAACCGGGCCTCAAACCAGCGCCGGATCAACCAGATCCGTTGGCGCAGCAATGGCAGAAACGGGTTGCGGCGGCGAGCACAAAGTTGGAGAAATTCCATAAGCGCGTAGTCCATAATCGCCGCCTGGTCGCAGGCTTCGACTGGTCCAAAGACCCGGCCAGCAAGGATTTCTACAACCTGCGTGCGAATCTGATCCACGGCACCATCACGGCCATCTTGCCGAACATTTACGCCCGCAATCCCGAGATCAGTGTCACGCCAGCGCATCAAGGCCGAGACCTGAAGCTGCTGTGCAAAACAATCGAGCAAGTTACGAATAGACAGCTGACCGATGCCAAGCTGAAGAAGCGGGCTAAGGCGACGGTGCGTGCTGCGCTTACCTGTTCATTCGGCGGCATTAAGGCGATGTATCAGCGTGATCTCAAGACGGACCCTTTCATTAAGGCTCGAATTCAGGACACGCAGGACAACATCGCTCACATTGAGCAGCTGATCGCTCAGATCGACGACCCGGTGCAACGCGCAGACCAAGAGCTGGCAAAAGCGGAGCTTGAAGAGGCGCTGGCGGGCTTGCATGAGCACGCGGAGGTAGTTGCTGGCGAAGGCATGGTTCTGGATCGCTTGCTAACCGAGCACATCATCATTGATCCGTCCGTGGCCGAGTTCGACGACTATGTCGACGGCGACTTCATGGTGCAGAAAATCCCGATGCGTAAGAGCTACGCAGAGGGCGTTTATGGCTACTGTCTCGATGGCGCCAAGACCTACAAACAGCCAGGCGATGGGCATGGGAATAGCGGCGGCATGTATTCGGGCGGCACGGATAAGGGTGCTGACGATCAAATATGCATCCTCGAAATTTGGGACAAGACCTCGCAGCGAGTCTTTACGACAGCAGAGGGCATCAATTACTGGCTGAAAGAGCCATTTACGCCTGAAGCCGTGGGCGAGCGGTGGTATCCGTTTTTCCTGCTGCCTTATCAGTTAGTGGACGGTACAGTGATCGCGCCGTCGCTGGTTGACCTGACTGAAAAGCTGCAGGCAGAACACAACGAAACACGCGACAAAGAACACCGCCATCGTCAAGCTATTCGACCTGGTTGGATCGGCGATCGCGGTACGTTGACGCAGAAGGACTTGGAAGCACTGCGCGACGCAGGCGAGAACGAAATCACATTGCTTGATGCAGGCGGGAAGCCGATCAATCAGGCCGTCATGCCGAAAACATATGCGGCCATCGATCAGACGCTGTATGACACAAGCAAGGTGCGCTACGACTGGGAGCAGGTTTCTGGCATGCAGGACGCTGCGCGTTCGTCGGTTGTGCAGCCAAAGACCGCTACAGAGGCGTCGATCATGCAGCAGAGCCTATCCGGGCGGGTCTCAGAGTTCCGCGATCAAGTGGAAGACTTCCTGCAGGAGATCGCTCAGTACACGGCGCAAATTCTCTTGCTGGAGCTTACCCCTGCCCAGGTAGAGCGAATCATGGGGCCGAACAAAATGGGGCCTATTCTTGGTCCAGACGGTCAGCCCGTGATTGATCCCGGCACCGGGCAGCCAGTCATGGGCGTAGTTGAAGCCGCTTACGACTGGCCGCAACTGTCGCGCGATGAGGTGTTCGATATGGTGCAGCTGCAGATCCGGGCTGGCACAACCGGCGAGCCCGACAAGCTCGATCAGCAGGAAGTCTGGCTGAAGATGCTGCCTGCGGTCCAGCCGCTGATTACGCAGATTATGCAGTTGCAGATGCAGGGCGTTGATACCTCGCCGCTGGAAGCGCTGCTGCGCGAGACTGTTACGCGCTTCGATGACAAGATTGATTTGGACACGATCATGCCAAAACCGAAGCCGAAACAGGTGGCTCCTGCCGCTCCATCGCCGGTCCCACAGGCAAGCCCGCTGCAGCCACAACCGCAAGCGGCCTGATGGACAGCATTAAAGACATCGTTGCATCCATCGCGAATGCGTCGCGACCACGAGAGAACGCGATTTTTGCTCGCAATAGCGCGTATGCGAGGCCGGCGTCGGTAATGACTGGATACATGACGAAGCTCGATCCGTTGAGCGAGATGGCCTTTCAGCAGTGGATAGCAGATAACAAAGTGCCGTTCAATGACGCGCCGGACGGCGATTACGACATGCGTGGCTTCTATAAGTCGATGGTCGCGGGCGATGGCAAGGCCAATACAGGCATGAACGCGAACGACGGACAGCTGCACTTCACGGACTATTTCAAGACTCCATATCACGAATCATTTTCTGCAGAAAGCAAGTACGCCGTGCCTGGTGCGCCGCAATGGAACGAGCAGGACCAATTAGAAACGCCGGGTGCGCGGATCGTATTCGACGAACGTAACCGCAAGTAATGAGCAACTACTACAGGAGCCAATAGCATGTCCCAAGACCGCGAGGAACTTTTAGATAATCTGTCCGGCAACGTATCGGACGACATCAGCGCCACTGCAGAGCCGGGCGCGGATCAGCCGGGCAGTGAGGCTGCCATTCAGCAAGACGACTCACAGCCGCAGCCTGGCGAAGATACCTCCGCTGCGCCAAGTGAGGCCGACGCACTGCTAGATGCGTTGACTGAGCCTGTTCCCAGCAAGGAGGAACAGGCCGACAGTGGCGCTGTGAAGGTTCCGGCCAAGCCAGATGACAAGACTGCCGCGTCGAATGAAAAGACGCCAGAAGAACTGGATGCAGAAGACGCCGAACTGGTCAAAGGGCTGAAGCCTCGTGCGCAGGAACGATTCCGGCAGCTGACCGAAAAGGTCAAGGAAAGCGAGGAACGAGCGCGGACCTTTGAGGCGGACATCAGCGAGTTCCGTGAAATGGTGAAATCGACCGGCATGCAGCCGCAGGAATTCGCACAGACACTGGAGTTCGGCCGGCTGATGAACAGTGGCAGCGAAGAGGACTTGAAGGTCGCTTTGCAGATGGTCGAGCAGCAGCGCGAGTTAATCTGCAAGCAGCTCGGGATTGAAGCGCCGGGTGTGAATGCCCTGTCCGACTTCCCCGATTTGGCGGCCGATGTTGATAACTTGGCGATGACCAAGGAGCGGGCTTTGGAAGTGGCGAAATACCGCCGCCAGCAAGCCGTGCAACAGGCCGCGCAGCGCAGTCAGCAACAGGAGCGAGAGGCCGAGCAGAAGTGGCAGGAGGATATTAAAACCGTCACGGATGCCGCGACCAGCTACTTTGCTACGCGCGAAAAGGAGGCCGACTTCCCGGCGAAGCTCGCCATCATCAAGAGCAAGTTCGAGGACCCGGCATTTATGAGCAACTTTGTCGCGACCTACCAGCCGCAGCAGTGGTTCGGTGCGATGAAGATGATGTACGACACGATTCAAGTGCCGCCAGCGCGCAACAATGCGCCAACCAATCAACCGATTCGTTCTCGGCCAGCCAATACAGGAACGCCGAAAAGCGGTCCAGGGCAGGACGAGTTCTCGCGCGGCATGCAGCTTTTGGATAACTTGGGCGTCTGATAGTCCGCGAACCCGATACAAGAGTCTCCCGCGCTGCTTCGGCATCGGGGCTTAAGTCCTCTTCGGAGGCCGTCATGCACAGCGGTTCGCTGCCGGGCATGACGTCTGAAAGGCCATCATCATGATGGCCTTTGTTTTTGAGGGTTCGGTTACGCCGCGACCATGCGCAACACCGTGACAATTGTGCTTGCGTTGTTGCGCACGGTCCTATACTTCATTCCAGTAATTCTGTTTTTAGCCATGCCACATCATCATGCAGCGTCAGCCGAAGTTCGCGTCTCGGCCTTGATGAAGTGGCGCGACTAATAACGCCACATCGAATTTGTCGCTGTACCGCTGGAGTCGCGTCCAGTAGCGCAACGGATAAAGGTTTAAGCCGCGTCAGTCGAGAGTAGCGCACGACACACCGAAATCCGAATCACGGCTTTGCGTCCCGTAACGATGTGAGAGTGCTTTCCACTTTCATATTAGGAGCGACAAACCATGCCTATTTCCGCACCAGACCTGGCGATCTACGCCAAATCTTCCCTCGACGAGTACATGCGCAACACGCCGGTCGACCAGATCGGCACCGAACATCCATTGCTGAAAAAGCTGATGGGTAAGCGCAAAACCTTCTTGGGCGCCAAACAAAACGCCGTCTACCAAATCCGCAAAAACTACGACAGCAATTTCGCATGGGCTTACGGCGCGACGGCGGTGTCGTTTAACACCCGCAATCCGGCAGAGCAAGCCTCGTTCCCATGGCGCCGTGCAGTCGACGGCTTCTACATGACGCACGACGAACTGTTCTCTAACGGTATCAAGGTTCGCGAAGGCGACCGCGGCCAGTTCCGTCTCGAAACCAACGAGAAGGTACAGCTGGTGAACATGATGAACGAGAAGAAGGAAGTCTTCCGTCTCGGCTTCGAGGAAAAACTCGACATCGAACTGCACCGCGATGGCTCGAGCTCGACCGACTCCGTGACCGGTCTGGACGGCCTGATCTCGCTGACTCCAACTACCGGCATCGTCGGCGGCTTGGACCGATCCACCGCCACGTACTGGCGCAACGGCGTATCAAGCGCAATCGCTTCCACGTCGGACGGTGTGCTGGCCGACAAAATGGAACAGATGTGGCGCGCTTGCACCCGCAATGGCGGCACCCCTGATCTAATCTTGGCCGGTTCGGACTTCATTGATGCGTACCGCAAAAACGCCGTGACCGTCGTGAACAATGCGGAATCCGGCGCGGTTAAGCGTATCGATGCAGGCGTCGGCTCGGGCTCGTCTACTGGCCTGTACTTTAAAGGCGTGGAGATCGTGTGGGATCCAACGTTCTCCGAACTTGACTCGCTGGATGCGCCAACCATCCCGTGGGAAAAGCGCTGCTACTTCATCAACACCAAGTACATGGACTATCTGGACGACGACATGGACATCGTGACGCCGACCCGCCCGCACGACACGCTGGCGTTCTACCAGATGATTAACCTGCGCCTGGTGCTGGCACTGAAGCGCGCAAACGCTCACGCCGTGCTGTCGATCGCTTAAGCAGTTACCTCGCGGTCGCTGGCAGCAGCGATCCTTCCCCGCTGGCTTCGGCTGGCGGGGTTTTTTGGCAAGTACATAACGATACGAGGACAAGACCATGAACAAGACCATGAAGTTGTACGGACTGAAGGTGCGCCGTGATGCACTCACTACTACTCCGGTCAACGTGCCGGCGCATGAAGTGCCGATTCTGCAGACGATTTTCGGTGAAGAGAACGTCCACAACCGCCGCGGCCAATCGCTGGCCGGCGAGGACGCGGCTGAGTTGTCTGCAGCCGACGTCGTTGGTGAAGTTGACCAACAAGAAGATGAGTTTCTGCGCCTAGAGCGCAAATACGGCGGCAATGACAAAGGCTCGTTTGTCGAGCAGGTCTACGGCAAGAAGGCTACTCGCGGATTGGAGAAGCGCATGGCATCTGACCAAGCCGACGCGGAGAAGGCAGCCAAGGCCAAATCAAAGGCCGACGACAAGTAATCCAAGGAGTTCGTGATGGCCCAGCCACCAGCCTATAACCGCACCAAAGACTTTACGGTCGACTTCGGTAACGAGACCGATCATTCGGCGCTGAATGCGGAGCTGGATAATGCCGCCAATTCGATCAATGACATCCGCGCGAATCTCGCGTTGATTCAAGCCGATGACGGCACGATATTGGCTGACGCCATCACGACCGATGCGCTATCAGATGACGTTAAAGACTTTCTCATCAACGAAGTCAGTAACGGCATTGTGCAATACCGAGACGATGCGGCAACGTCTGCTGGCTTAGCGCAATCTGCAGCTACCGACGCCGCGGCGTCCAAGACATCAGCTGCCGCATCTGCTACAAGCGCGTCAACCTCCGCAACGTCTGCCCTTGCCAGCAAAAATGCAGCAGCCGCATCAGAGACTAGCGCAACGGCATCAAAGAACACTGTCGTCGCGGCAGAGGCCAATGTAACGTCGCTCGCGGCGACGGTAGCCACAAACAAGACTGCTACCGATACAAACGCGGCATCGGCGCTGGCCTCAAAAAACGCTGCCGCAGCGAGCGCAACCACCGCGTCCGATAACAGTGCATTGACCGCCGCTGACCGTGTGCAGACCGGCCTCGATCGCACTGCCGCTTCCAATAGCGCAGCTGCGGCAGCAGCAAGCGCCGCATCGCTGGATGCGACCACGCTGGTTCACAAAACAACGGATGACACGGGTGCCGTGTATTCGGCAGTTGGCACGACGGCGCAGCGGCCGCCGGCACCAGGCGAAGGATGGGAGCGCTACAACTCCGATCTCAAGAAAAAAGAAGTATGGAATGGCACGGAATGGGAAGCGGTCGGCGCCGGCGCAACTGGCTCGGTCGGTAATCCCGTGTTCTACGAAAACGATGCCACGATCACGGGCAACTACACGATCACGGCCGGGAAGAATGCAATGACGGCGGGCCCGGTATCGATCGCCGACGATGTGACGGTTACGATCCCGGATGGCTCGGTGTGGACGATCGTTTGAGGGCGGGGAAATGACAACGAAAATCAGCGGACTTTCCGGGGTTGAATTCCCGGACGGCGACAAGGCGGCGGCGGTTGTTGGCCCGGTTTCACAGGTCGGCGGAGTGCCGACCGGCGCGATCATGGAAAGCGGGAGCAATGCGAACGGCAGTTATGTGAAATATGCTGACGGAACAATGATCTGTTCTTATCAGTCCCTAACTTCTGGTTCATTGGCCGCAAACACTGGCAGAGAAATTACCTGGACATATCCAGCAGCATTTGCTGCTGGCTCCGTTCCTTCGGTAACGGGCAATTCCGGCGTCGGCACTAGCGGAACTAACGGCATAGCCGCGCAGCTTGCTATTGGATTTCCTCAAGTTCCGGGGAATGCTTCGACCAGAGTGCATATTTGGAATGGCTCCGGTTCGACAGTGTCAGCGCAATATGCAAACCTGATCGCAATCGGAAGGTGGTTTTGATGACGCTCATCAATCGTAAATGGCAGGTCGGATCTGATGCTGACGCCAGCAAGAATTTCACTATCCAAGTGCCGGATGTGCAGGATGGTAGCCTTGAAATTCGCAGGGGGAATGCCGATGCGCCGGGTGCAGTGGTTGCAAAAATACAGCCTGGGGTGCCAGTCTTTTTTTTAAGCGCATTTGGGCGCTTCAACGGTTCGGGCGGTGTCACAAGTTTTTCAGGTGAAAACTGTTCAGTGGTGCGCAACAGTGCTGGCACATATACGGTAACGTTCGATAGCCCAATGCCGACGGCGAATTACACAATATTCGGTTCGGCAGATTCTGCGTTCGGTGGCGTTCGCACAATAGCTGGCACGGATACTGTTAACGGATTTCAATTCACCACAAGCAATTCATCCAATGTTCCAGCTGATTGCAGCTGGATTAACTTTGGCGTTGTAATTTAGGAGTAACCAATGCCATTTACTCATAAAGCAAACGCGGATGGATCGGCTGCGCTGCAAACTGGCGGTGTGGATCGCATCCTGCTGGGGAACGACGGCAAGGTAAAGCTGACGCAAACGCAAACCGATGCGGATGGAATTGCGCAGTACGGGCAGATCACGATAGTGCAGACATTGTTCGCGAGCTACACGGCAATTTCTGCGGTTACCGCGGTTATCCCTATCGACGGAACCGTCCCGCAGAATACGGAAGGCGTCCAAATATTAAGCCTGACGATCACGCCGAAAAAATCGACCAACAAAATACGGCTTAGATTTCAGGGGAATTTGTCTGCGCACACGGCCGGGGCATCCGTCATTGCGGCGGTATTCAGCAGCAATAGCCCGAACGCACTGCAAGCGACGCGATACGCAATACCAAGCACCGACCAGATGCTGCCAATTATTCTGGAATGCGAGGACTCGCCCGGCGCGATCACGCCAGTGACCTATACGGTGCGAGTCGGTATTAGCGCCGGCACAAGTTATCCGAATTCCAACGGATCGGGAAGCGCTGAGTTTGGCACGGGAGGCGGCGGCAAGGCATGCACCCTGATTCTGGAGGAAATCCAGCAATGAGCAATTACACCGTGATGTCAGCCGCTTATGCAAATGCGGGCCATACATCGGCAATTATTCAGACTGAAGAAGCCGGGGCGGTAGCAATCAGCAGTGCGGATACGCCGGATCTGTGGGCGCAACTTCATGCGAGCGGATTGGCGATTGAGGATTTTTCGATTGCGCCGATTTATGCCACGCTTGAGGAAGCAAAGGCAGCAAAGCAGGCCGAAATAAAGGATGAATGCGACAAGGAAGTGGAAGTCATCCGTGCGACGTATCCAGATGCAGAGGTGCTGTCATGGGCGAAGCAAGAAACCGAGGCGCGCGCGCTGGTAGCTGATCCGAATGCGGAGACGGTGCTGATCGATTCGATCGCTGAAGGCCGCAGCATGGACCGCATGGAGCTGGCAACGCGCATCATTGCGAAGGCCGATGCCTTTGCGGCGATTTCCGGCGCAGCGATAGGGAAGCGGCAACTGCTAGAGGAGGCAATAGCCGCGGCAACCTCTATCGAAGATGTCATTGCTATTTCCTGGGACACACCGCTCGCCCCTGAAGAGCCTGCGGCTCCTGACAAAACTCCACCAACAGAAGACCCGCCTACTGACACTGCAGGAGCCTAAGCCATGCTTCCGTTCTACGGAGATCAGGGATTTAAGGGATGGATTTATCAGGTGGCGATCGCAGCTGACCAGTTCATCAATGCCTTCTTCAACGGGAAAGCAGATGAAACCATGTCGTCGCGTTGCTACCGTCTACATGATCGCCAGCCATATAAGAGCTACGAGAAGATTATCGACGCCATCTTCTATCCGTTTCAAGGGGCCGGGCATTGTCAGGGCGCGTATCAAAGCGAGATCAACGGCAAGCAGAGACCTGCCGGAGTAACGATAGAAACCACCAAATCGGTATGAACATGAGGGGGAACATGATGAGCGAACCGGCAACCAGCGCAGCAGGCGCGGCGATCGGATGGAAAATGATCGGCGGCTTAGCTGGCGTGCTCGGCGCTGGTGCGGCCGTGTCGGCCATTGTAGTCATGCTCATGACGCCACCGCGCAGCCCGCGCGAATGGGCGGTCGGCCTGATAAGCACCGTGATGGGTTCTATAGCAGGCGGAGCAGCCGTGATCCAGCACTACAGCCTGCAGGCATGGATGGAGAGTTTCACTGGGCTGCTCGCTGTACTCGGCATTGCTTTCTCATGCGGCCTGCCGGCGTGGGCGTTGGTGCGCTGGATATTCACCTATATCCAGAATCGTCAGGGCAAGGACATTCTGGAAGTGGCGCAAGAAGCTAAGCAAATCATCTAAGGAGCGGGTATGTCTGGACTTTCACCACGCTACCGAACTTTTGGCGAGCTGATGACAGAGCTAAAGGCTCGGCTCGGCTTTGTCGCCCAGGGCCCGAGCTCGAATAACAATCGCGCCGTGCTGACTAGCTTTCTCCAGGAAGGTCACGATTACCTTTACGGTAAGTTGAAGCCCACGCCAGCGAGAAAAAAAGCGACGTTGACGCTGCAGCAGGGCTCTTACCTGTATGACTGGCACAACGACGCTGACGACGAGGACATTGACCCGCGTGGTGTGTATGCAGTGTGGATCATCGTTTCCGGCGACCAGCGCGAAAAGATGGAGCAAGGCATCACGGAATACGACCGTTCGCTGACCTCGCGCAGCCATCCTACCCGGTATGACACGCTTAACGGCCAGATGGAGGTTTGGCCGGTTCCTGACACGCCGTATGACGTCATTGTCGAATATACCGCGTCACAACCGCGATTCTCCGCAGATTCAGACCGCCCGGGCGTTCCCGATCGGCTGATACTTCTTTACGCGATCGCGCAGGCAAAATCGCATTATCGCCATCCTGATGCACAGGCTGCTGGAGCCATCTTCACGCAGATGCTGCGCCAAGAAGTCTCAGACAGCCACGAGAACCGGCGCTATCTGGTCGGCACTCAAGAACCGCAGTCCGCAACAGTGATACGTGGCGGCGACGGCTCATTTACGTTTCCGGTGAATTGACCGTGGGTGCGATTACCTTCAATCGGTATGACCTGGGCATTGACCTGCGAAAAGGCGCGTCCGTATCTGACGCAAACCGTCTGCGGGATATGAAGAACGCCTACGTGACAACGGGCCTTGCGACGCAAAAGCGGCCCGGCCTGGTGCATGTGGCAACGCTAGAGCCAGGAACAAAGGGATTAAGCGCGGCATTGGGAAAGCTGCAGACGTTCTACGGAAGCGGCACAGTGACGCATGCCAACACCCTGTTCAATGCCAATAAGGCCCAGCTGGACGGCTCAGATGCGACCGTGACAGACGTTCATTACGCAGATGTTTTCAATGGATTTATCTATGCCGCCATTGAGTACACGGGCGGCGTAATCAAGCACAACTATTTCAGCGATGCGACGCCACAGGTGACTGACACCAACTGCCCGCACACAGCGGCGGTGCAAAAGGCAGCATCAAAAATATTTGCCGTGGGAACGAGCGGAGAGGTAATTCGCTATACCAAAACCGGCGATCCTACTGATTGGACCACGGCGAACGACGCCGGCTTTCTTCCGAGTGGGTTGAACGCCACTGGGGACCGCAATGCCAAAGCGCTTGGAATGTACGGTAACAAGCTGGTTGTGTTGATGCGCGATGGCGCCCAAGTCTGGACGGTAGACCCGGATCCGGCCGCAATGGCTCTGGACGATAACGTCGAAAATGTCGGCACTTCGTTCCCGCGGACACTTTCGTCGGTCGGCGGAGACCTCTTCTTCCTGTCCGACTATGGCTTTCGCTCGATCACCACCAACCGGCTCATTGACAAGCGAGAGGATGTCGACGTTGGCTCGCCAATCGACACGCTGGTCAAGCCATCGATAGCTGCCATCGGTGGTAAGCCGATTGGTCGCTACTTCTACGGTACGGGCCAGTATTTGTGCGCTATGGACAGCACGCTGTATGTGTATTCAGTCTCGCGGACCTCAAAGATTGCGGCCTGGTCGCGCTACATCCTGCCCTTCTCAGTGGAGGCGATGACGGAACTGGACGGCGTACTGTATTTCCGCACGGGCGATGACGTCTACAAGTTCGCTGAAGAATCGAATACCGACGACGGAGAGGTGTTCGAGGTTCTGCTTGAGATGCCTTACATGGACTTCAAAAGTCCCGGTGTGCTGAAAAGTGTCTATGCCATCGACATCGTAATGGATGGCGAATGCTACTTCTCGCTCGGCTGGGATGTCAGAGATGCTTCAGCGATCACGGATGAGGTGAGAATTGTAGGTAATACGCGCGGCGGCGGATTGATCCCGATCGAATGCTGCGGCACCGAGTTTTCGCCACGGTTCCGTAATGCGACGGACCAACCATTCCGGCTGGATGCGCTGACGGTCTACTTCAATGAATTGGGTTCAATGTTCTGATGGAAGTGCGCTTCTTGACTTCGCCTGAAGAAATCTCGCGCAGATGGCCCGAGCTACAGCCGCTGCTGGCGCCGGTAGTGGCAGATGCGGCTCACGGCGAATACACGCTTGATGACTTGTTCGACTTGGCGCGTGCGGGAAGTTTGACGGTTGGAGTATGCGAGACGGCCGGACGCCCGCTGATGGCGATGGCTTTCGAGTTCCGTCACTACCCGCGCAAGTTAGCCATCAATGTGGTCGCCCTGGGGGGATGTGAACTAAAGGAGGTGGCTGGCCGCTACTTCGACAAGTTCCGCGAATACGCAGCGTTGGCAGGGGCTGACGATATAGAGGCGATGTGTAGCCGGCCGATGGCGAGGATGCTTAAGGGCCTTGGCTTTGCGGCTACCTACGAGTGCGTGCGACTGAAGGTATAGGGGGGAACAGCAATGAAAATGGACATCGATCAATTGCAGGCACAGCTCTCTGCTGAGTTCGGAGGCCCTGCGCTGGCCGCGTGGCCGACAAAACCGGGACAGCGCCTGCGACCACATAAGGGCGGCGATGGTGGCGCTAAGCAAGCGCAAGAACAAGAGGCGAAGCGCCAGGCGCGCATCGATGCGGCCACGCAATCAATTAATAACATTTTCGCTGGTTCCGGGCGAGATGCGATGTATGACGATCAGAAGCAGGCGGTGTACGACATCAACAAGCAAGAGATCGACAAGCAATACTCAGATGCGGAACGTGCGAATCGGTTTGGGCTTGCCCGCAGCGGCCTGCTTGGTGGCTCTGCCGCAATCGATTCAAATGCCGAACTGACTGACAACATGGACAAAGGCTTGATGAAGGCAGTTGGCCTTGGTGATGCGGCAGCATCCGACCTGAAGAACCAGGACGAACAGGCGCGGCAAAGTCTCATCAGCCTTGCGCAGTCTGGAATCGATACAGGAACTGCGCAGACTATGGCCTTGCGGCAGCTCAACGCGAATGCGCAAGCCGCACAGGGCGCCGCGCAAGGGGCGACCATCGGCAACCTGTTTAGCAACATGTCGAAGGCATATCTGACGAGGCAGCTGCTCAACGGCAGTAACACTGGCGCCAATACCGGAAGCCAGTGGTACGGCGTGTCCGCTCCGCAGCAGACCTATGCCGGGAGCACGTCTTGATGTCGGGCGCGATGGACCTCGTTGAAATCTCTGCATCTACGCTGCCGGAAGCGCCACAAAATGCGCCTTCCTTGCCCGCAATGAGTCCTGCAGCGATCGAGAAGGTGCGCGTGCTAGAGCAATTTTCTCTGGATCACTGTGAGCAGGTGGAGTTCGAGACCGAGCACATGATCCATGGCGGCCTGTACGCGCGCACTTTGCACATGAAGGCGGGACAGGTGTTGACGGGCGCCTTGCTGAAGATCGCTACCACGCTAATCGTGGCAGGCGACTGCGCCGTATTTATCGGCACCGAAACCATCGAGCTGCGCGGTTATGCCGTGCTACCAGGTAGCGCGGGTAGAAAGCAGGTGTTTCTTGCCCATACCGACGTCAGCATGACGATGTTGTTTCCGACCACAGCGACCACCGTAGAAGAGGCGGAGCGCGCTTTTACGGATGAATACGCATTGCTAATGACGAACCGGCAAGACGCCGTCAAGACGCTGATTACAGGAGAGTGACATGGCAGGAGCAATTAGCGGAACCACTATTGCGGCCATCGCGGCAATGGTGGCCGGCGCAGCACTTCAGTATAAGGCGCAAACCGACGCTCAAAAGCGCCGCACGCAGGAGACGCTAGCGTCACTGGCGCGACAGGATGCGCTGCAAAAGAAAGCAGAACAGGTGGCGCAGGACGCCTCTATCAACTATGACAGCGACAAGCGGGACTCGACTCAACAACAGATCGCAGACGAGCTGACGCAGGCATATACGGCGCCGGTCAAGTCGGCCAACGACATAGCCGCGACCGCCACGACAACGCAAGGCGACACCTCAAGCGAGTATTCGACTGCGAAGGCGAAGTCCGATTTGGAGCAGATGAAGAGCGCGGAAACGCTCGCACGCCTATTTGGCAAGGTCGGTTCAGCCAGCAAGCTACGGAACAACGAGGCGCTTGCAATGAGCGACGCGGCAGGGCGGGTTGCGCAGCTGGGCAACTATGCGCAAGGCCAAGCTGGGGCGGATCAGATCGCAATACAGAACGCGGGTGTGCCAGATGCCGGTATGCAGCTCGCCGGTGGTCTGCTGAGTGCAGCCGGCAGCTACGGCATTGCCAGTGGCGCCGGCACAGCCGGAAAGGTGACTGGAACTGGCGTGACTGGCACAGCGTCGACGAGTGCGAACGCTGCTTCGCCATTCGCTACGGGTGGTGGAGGCATTGGCTACACCGGGACGGGAACCATCGGCGTGAAGATTCCAAATTCATTTAAATGGTGACGCAATGGGACAACTAACGCGATTCGGCGATGCCGGAACAACGGCGATCAACAGCGGTGTCAACGACATTTTTCAGGCTTTAGCGAAGGCGCCAGTGGTCCGTCAGCTGGCTGAGCAGAACGCTGCGCTGAGAGACGCGCAAGCGTACAGCGCGAACATGAGCGGCAACAAGGCAGGGTCGGAGGCTGAAAACAATCGCTACACGCTCGACCAGCGAAAAGGTATCCCTGATCGGATCGCCGCCAATCCTGACCTAACGGACTATGCGAAGCGGATGTACGACGTCTTTCAGCTTACTGGCGACACGAATGCCGACCGCGTTGCGAAGGCTGGCACCGAGTTCCAGACTCAGGGCTTGCGCGATGCTGCCCTAGACAACGTCGGCGATATAGACCAGATGAACCGCCGCATCTCCATTGCGGCGGACAAACCGTATATGCCATATGACGCGGTCGGGAATACCGGCTATCAGATCAACAAGGCAACCGGCAGCGGTGGGGTGCTGGATGCCACTCTTGCCAAACTGTTCGGCAACAAGACCGGCGCCGAGATTAACCGTGACAATGCCGCCGCGGGCCTATCGAACGAACGCCGTAACGCCATCGTCCAGGGAAATCTGGAATCAGGACTGGATGCACAAGGCAATCCGGTCGCGTTCACCTATGGCACTGGAGGTAAGGTCAATGTCGTCCCAGGCATAACGCCGACTCCAAAAGGAAGCGGAGCAGATGCCGCGCTGTCAAAGGCGCGTGCGCGCGTTGTTGAGCAGGTCTACAAAGACCCGATGATTCTGCCGGAAGACCGCGATACGGAGATTGAAAAGCGCATGCTGCAAATCCAAGGCGGCGCCAAAAGTCCAGCTCCGAGCGCTACTGCACCGACAATAGGTAACGTCATGCCAAAGGGCATACCTAGCGGTTCGGTGCTGGTCGGCACGTCAGGCGGCAAGCCTGTGTACCAAGCGCCAAACGGGAAAAAATACATCGTGGAGTAAGAATGCCGGTACGCGAATTCGATGGGGCGCTGGACGCCGAACCGACAGTTAAAGAGTTCGATGGCCTGTTAGATCCCGCGGCGCCGACCAAGGCTGCAGCCGCGCTTCTGCCTAAATCGGAACCGACGTTGCTGGATCGCGCCGCTACGGCCTTTAACCGACTGATCGGTAATGGCTCCGTGATGGACGACCTGCCAGCCAATATGGTTTTGCCGGCACCGACGCCGGAATCGACCCAGCTGGCGACCGCGGCACTCGAGCACGTTAAGCAAGATCGTGATCTGGCACTTGCGAACGAGGCGGCGCGGCGCCAAAGTTTTGCGCGCACGAATCCGAACCTCGCTGCGCTAGCGGCAGGGTCAGCTAAAGCGCTCTCGTCGACCATGGATATGGCGCCGCTAGCTGCTGACACAGTCAACCAATACATCGCGAGCCCGGTCCTGTCTCTCGTCGGCGCTGAGCCATATTCGCAGGCACCGCGCTTGCCCGGTGCCGCAAAGCTCGACCAGGCGACTGAGCAATTTACGCCGAAGGCTGCGACCCAGTCTCTTAAGGCGGCGTGGAATCGCGACGAAATGATTCCATGGCTTACGGCAAACGTTTTGCAGCAAGCGCCACAGGCAGCCCAATCAATTGGGGCTGCGTTCTTGCCAGAAATTCGTGCCGCTTCTCTGCTTACGATGGGCGGCCAAGCCGCGGGCGCAAAGTACACTCAAAACAAGGCGGAAGGATATGAGCGTGGTGCCGCTCTATCGGATGCCCTTGTCAACGGCAATATCGAGGTGCTGTCCGAAATGCTGCCGCTGCACGCATTCGACAAGGTCAAGGATGTGATATTGCGACTGCCAGCGCCAGTTCGCGGGCAAGTTCTCACAAACGCTTTCAAGAGACTCGCCGCTTCTGGTGGCGCAGTAACGGCGCAGGGAATAACTGGTGCAATCGAGGAAGGCGTCGCGCAATTAGGCGATAACGCTTCTGAAAATGTCGTTCTAGGCAAAGACACCCCCCTGATGGATCAGGTGCCGGAATCGGCCGTAATCGGCGCAGTGGCGGGCAAGATCATGGGATTGCCGCACGCAGCCACCGCATTCACCGAGCACACTTCTCCACAACACGAGATCGCGCATGCGATCGACCAGAACGTAGCGAACGTGCGATACGCGCAGCCGGCCGATGTAATCGCGCGCAACAGCCTCAATCCCGACAATGCCCAAGTTCGCGAATTCACCGGAGAGCTTGACGCACCGCCTGTCACGTCGACAGCGCCGCAGCAAAGTGCTTCAGTTGAGGTGCCGCGCCAACCGACCGAGCCGTCAGTTGTCCAGCGCGCCGATGTTGACGCTCCAAGCGTCAGTAATACGCCTAGTGCAACCGGCGATGGGGCGGATGTCCGTCGAGCAGTAGCTCAAGTGGCTCAAGAAGACGCTAACCCGCGAACTACTGCCAACCCGACATTGTTGGAGGCGTCTCCCGATGCATTCGAGCGTCAGCGTCAGGACGCGCAAAAGCCAGCCGTCGCATCTGTCGTCTCAGATTCAATCATTGCTGATGCGCTGGATCCAGACGCCCAACTGCAATCGCAGCGCGTAGCAGCCGCAAAAATACCGAAGGATGCAGCGACGACGGCTGTGCAAGTCGAACAGAATCCGCAGGCAACGCAAAAACCGGCTCTGACTGAGCAGCCGGCGCCTGCGGAACCGGCCTATGCGCAACCTGCGATGATCGACGGTACGCGCGCCCAGCAACTCGGCTCTCCGAGCAACGGATTGCGGCCCGGCGACATTGTCACGGCAAACGGTGCGCCTTTTGCTAACAAGAGTGCCGCGCAAAAGATCGCTAAAGAAGCCGGACCTGGATGGCAAGTGAAAAAAGGAGCTGGTGGCTTTGTGGTCCGCCACCAACCGGCCAGTGAAAAGCAAATTGCGGCCGGAAAGAAGGCGGCGCAACGAGAGGCCAGAATCGACACCTCGAAGCACTCGATGTTCAACGCGATAGCACGACTGGGTGGTTTGTCGCGTGATGCCGCAACGCGGGAATGGGGCTTCGATCCGGCAGAGTTCAAAAATTTGCGCGGTGGCATTCGCCCGGTAGTCCGCGCAAACGGCGGCTTGGGCCTGGATGCGATGGCGGAGCGGCTTGCCGAACTGGGATATTTGTCTCGCGATGAGCAAGGGAAGCACGATTTGTCGGAGTTTTTCGATTTGTTCGACGGAGAGCTGCGCGGCAACAAGCACTACACACCAGAGGGTTTTGATGCGATGATGCAGCAGGCGCATCAGGATCAATACGAAGAATGGCTGAGCGAGGAAGAAGGCAAAACCTTCGACGCGCTGCCCGCAGATCATCAAGATTTCATCGAAGAAGGACTTGACCGTTATGGCGACGCCCTCACAGAAGACGACTTTACCGACTACATCGACGCGCTCGGAAGCGAAGCGCTGGCTATCCGAGAAGGTAGCGACCCTGTCCGGCACTCCGCAGATGAAGAAGCAAACGCTGGAGATGCTTCAGAAACTCGTGGTGAGACGCCAACGCAAGGAAGTGCAGGACAACGCGCCGCTGATGCTTCCGAAAGACCCGACCTAGCGCCGCCTAAACCGCGCACCATTCGCGAGGAGCTGGCGCAAGCTAAAGGGCGCGAAATCTCTGCCGATCCAGATTCGGACATTCCGTTCGATACCAGCGATCCGCGATATAGGGCGGATAAGCGCAGTGCTGCGCAGGCCGCTGAGGACCGCGCTCATCAGAAGCGCTTGGCTGTGCAACGTCGCTACGAGCAGGACGCTGACGCCAACGAGCGCGACTGGCAGCTCAAGAAAATAAACGAGGACCTAGCCAAGGAACTGCGGCAGGCGGATGGTGCGGATGACGTACCGTTTTCCTCCGCAGGACAGAAATCGAATTTGGCTGCGCAACGTCGCGGCATGAGCGTCGAAGCAGTGCGGGAGGCCATCAATGGCGATGCATTCGACCATGATGTTGACGTTTATCCTTCGTTCGCCGATGCGCCGGAATACGTCCGTATGCAAGCATCCAAGGAGGAGGGCGGAGGTGTAGAGGGATTTTGGGATATGGCGAAGAACCGTGTCGCCCTGATCGCTGAAAACCTTGACTCCGCGGATCGTGCGCGCGCTGTTGCAAGACATGAGTTGATTGGTCACTACGGCCTAGAAAACATGCTGCAAGATTCGGCTGATCCAGACTTGATGAGCATTCTTGTCAAGCGCGTGATTCGAGCCGAACAGGATGGCAATAAGGTCATTGCCGATCTGGCCGCGCAGGTCGACCGCACGCAGCCTGGGTTGAGCGAGGAGCGCCGTGCCAAGGAAATCATCGCCGTAATGGCCGAGCGCAATATCCAGAACAGCATCACGAAGCGCGTCCTTGATGCGATCCGCAAGTTCTTGGTTAAACACGGGATCATCCGGTCCGAAACGACGGACGCCGATATTGCGCAATTGCTGAGACAGACTCAGGAGTATCTACGCGCGCAAGGCCGAGAGATGGTAGCTGGCGAGCCTGCCTCTGCCTTTTCTCGCGACCACATGACCCCAATCGAATCCGGCACGCCGCTCACGCGCGATGACGTGCTGGCGAAACAGGATGCCCTTGCACGGGCTGCGCGCGAAGAACAGACGGCGAGGGAACCCGCCGAGCGAAATGTAACGGCTGACCAGGCGGACCTCTTCAATACGCAGGGCTCCCTTTTTTCGCGTGCTGCGCCGGTAAATAGTGAGGCATTCAAGCGCTGGTTCGGCGACAGCAAGGTAGTTGATGCTGATGGTAAGCCATTGGTCGTGTATCACGGGACGCGCGCGGACTTCAGCTCATTTTCGACGGATCAGGCCGGCTCCGCAAGCGAGGCAAATAGCGCGAAGGGTGGCTTCTTCTTTGCGACCAATCGTGATACCGCCAACACATACGCCACAGCAAAAACGTTCGCCGATAGGGAAAAGATCGGCGCGGCGCAATCTCGCCTTGATGCCTTGATAGATGGCTTAGATGATTACGACAACATCCCGCCATCAGTCCAGAAGCAAATTGATAAGCAGTCTGCAGTTTTAGATCGCCTGCAAGACGAATATGGCAGATTCTTCCCTGACGGCGCTAATGTTGTGCCGGCTTATGTATCGATCAAAAATCCGCTGATCGTCGACATGGCTGGGTATTCGGAAAAGTCCTTCTCCGAGATTATCAGTCAGGCAAAGTCAGGCGGGCATGACGGCGTAATCATTCGCAATACGACGGATGATGCGCACTACTCGCTTGATGAAGTCGCTGCGGAGCCTGCAAAGACCGACTTGATAATTGCATTCTCGCCGGAGCAGATTAAATCCGCCGCAGGTAACAACGGCAATTTCAATCCAAACGATGCCCGCATTGCTTTCTCTCGGAAGGGTGGAGCCGACGGCATGCGCATCGACCGTTCGCAAGATGAACTGCCATTCGCTCCAAGGGCCACATTCAATACGCCAGATCCGGGTGTAGTGGATAACGTCATGCGAGCCATGCAGGACAACAAGATCGACCTGAAGCGCGTGCAGCAGGCGATCAAGGATGCAGGCGGCACCGTCACTGAGAACCAGGACGCCTATCTCAACGAAGAACTATACATTGGCCGGGTTACGGACCAGATTGACCGCTTCGTCGATTCTCGCGTCACGCCGCTGCTAGAGGCTATCCACAAGGCGGGGCTAACGCTGGACGAAACGAACCAGTTTCTCTACGCGCGACATGCCCCGGAGCGAAACGCGCAGTTGCAGAAGCTGCAACCACATCGGACAAACAGCGATCGTCTTTCGGGAATGAGCGACGCCAAGGCAGCCGAGATCATTCAAGGCTTCCGCGAGGCCGGCAAATACGACAAGCTGCAGAAGATTGCAGGAATGGTGGACGACATCACGCGGGAAAACCGTCGCCGTATCGTCAGCGCAGGGCTGGAGCCTGCCGACATGATTGCGCGATGGGAGGCGGTCTATCGTCATTACGTACCCTTGATGGCCGACATGGACGTGCAGATCGGCCGCAAAAAGGGTGGGTTTAACGTCAAAGGCCCGGAATCTGAGCGATCGCTGGGCCAGCTCGATGAGTCGCAGAACATCTTGGCAAACGTCATTGCGCAAGCACAGTCCACAATCATGCGTGCAGAAAAAGCTAAGGTCGCTCGGAGCCTACTTGATCTCGCTCGAAACCATCCGAACGATAAGTTCTGGAAGGTGGACCAGCCGCCGAAGAAGCGCCGAATCAATCCCGACACTGGGCTTGTTGAATGGGTGCAAGACCCATTGTTCAAGACGCGGGACAATGTTCTCGTCGTCAAAGAGAACGGCATAGAACACTACATCACGTTCAACGAAAAGAACGAGCGCGCAATGCGTCTAGCAGCATCGATGCAGAATTTGGACACTGCCGAATTGCCTTGGCTGATAGACGCGACTGGGAAGCTGACCAGGCACCTTGCGATGTGGATCACGGCTCGCAATCCACTTTTTTGGCTGACAAACTTCACTCGCGATGCGCAAGGCGTCCTATTCAACCTGCAGGATACTGAGCTGGCAGGCAAGGAGGGCTCGGTTCTAAAGAACATGTTGCCGGCAATGCGGGGCTACCGCGACTTTTTGCGCGGCGAAGGCAACAGCAAGTGGGCTGGCTATGCTCGCGAGTTCAAGGCTGCAGGCAGCGAGACTGGTTTCGTGAAGGTCTTCGACTCGCCGGAAGACCACATGGCAGACCTGCAAAAGCAGCTCGATCAGATGAAGCAGGGCAATGCCGATCCGCGCAAATTAGCGCGCACACTGGTCGAGGCCATCGACGATTACAACACCATCATTGAGAACGGTGTGCGTCTGTCGGTGTACCAGACGGCGCGGCAGAACGGCGTATCGGTACGCAAGGCCGCAACAATGGCAAAGAACATCACCGTGAACTTCAACCGAAAGGGCAGCCAGTCTGGCATGTTCAATGCGTTGTACATGTTCTTCAATGCATCGGTGCAGGGCAATGCGCGCTTCCTCACGGCCATTGCACACAGCCGACGCGCGCAAGCAGTCTCTGCAGCGCTGGTCGGCGCTGGGTTTCTAATGGACGCTGTTGGCCGCGCGATCGGAGGCGATGATGACGAGACCGGACAACATAAGTACGACGAGATTCCAGAGTTCGAGCGTCAGCGCAACTGGATCTTCATGGACCCTCGGGGGAGTGGCAAGTACATCAAGATTCCGATGCCATATGGCCCGCACATCATGCTCAACGTGGGCCGCATGCTGAGCGAAATGGCGTTCGGTCCTCACAAGGACGCGATCGAACAGGCGACGACGTTAGCAGCACTTGCGGTCGATTCGTTCAATCCGCTTGGCAGCAATGGTTCGCTTTCGCAATATATGGCGCCCAGCGTCCTGAAGCCGATTGTCCAGATTAACGAGAATAAGAGTTTTACTGGAGGCCCGCTCTATAAAGCGCCAAGCGAGTTCGGCAGCTATGAAGGTCCGGCGTACACGCGCCAGTTCCGCTCTACGGGCGAGCACTGGACTGAAGCATCAAAGCTGTTGAGTGACGTCAGCGGTGGCGACAAAATTGCGCCGGGCAAGATCAACGTGCCGCCCGAAGTGCTCCGCACGCTTGTCACGTCATACCTTGCCCCGGGCATAACGCAAAACGTCGATCGCGCCGTCACCACGGCGGAAGCGTCTGCTGCAGGCAATAAGGTGGAGCCGTCACAAATTCCGGGGTTGTCCCGCTTCTACGGTGAAGCGCCGGAAGAGCGCGCCCAGGAGCGTAACTACTATGAGCAAAAGCGCAAGATCGACGAGCAAATAGGCCGAATCAAGCAATATGCCAAGGCCGGCGACCGCGATGGCATGAACCGTGCGCTGACCGAACTCGGCGACGGCGACCGCACAAAGGGTATGCAGATTCGGGCAAAGTGGGACGCTGCAGAAAAGGCACTCATGCAGATGAATCGTGCTCGGAGCCGGCTCGAGACTGACGACGTGCCGGACGACAAACAGCGCGTACAGCTTGATCGAATTGACGAGCGGCGGATGCAGCTAATACGCCGTGTGCTGCGCTGACAAATGTGCCGGCAGTAGTCTCAAACGCTTGAGAATGGACGAACTATGACGCCATTCGATCAAGCCTTTGCGCACACGGTCGGCCTGGAGGGCCGGTATGCGGACAATCCAGCCGACCGCGGTGGCCCGACCATGTTCGGCATTACACAAGCGACGGCAAGGGCAGACGGATATGCGGGCGCTATGGCCGATCTGCCACTGGAGACGGCGAAGTCTATCTACCGGCGACGATACTGGGATGTGCTGGCGGGGGATGCGCTCGCCGCGCGATCGCCAGTGGTGGCGGCCGAGCTTTTTGACACTGCGGTCAACATGGGGACAACGGTTGCGGCTGCATTCTTGCAGCGCTGCTTGAATGCCCTGAACCGCAACGAACAAGACTATCCAGACGTCATCGTCGACGGCGTGCTTGGCGCGAAGACCGTTTCGGCGCTCGGCCTTTATCTGGACCGACGCGGAGCTATCGGGCTTCGGGTGCTGCTGACGCTGCTCAATGCGTTACAAGGCGCGCGCTACGTCGACATCTGCGAACGCGACAGATCGCAGGAAGTGTTCATGTTGGGCTGGGTCGGTCAACGAGTCTCAATACAGTAGCTTTTCAATCAAGGGAGTGAGCCATGACATACAAGATCGTTTCCACCACGCTCGGATCGTCTGTCGCAAATGACGCGACGACAACCGTTTCCTATCCCGCAGGCACTGATGCCGGCACCTTCAAAGGCGCCTTCGATCACGAGCTTCTGCTCGGCGGCACGCAGCTACTGAAAGCACCCGCCGATTTCACGCTGACCTTTGGCACGAGCAATATCACCATCACGAACAAGAGCGGCGCTACATGGGCGTCCGGCGTCGCCATGTATCTCCAGATCGGCCAGGCTGGTGGTGATAACTCCGCCATCCAAGGCGTCAACAAATCGCTGGCGGGTACGACTGTTTTGGTCAATCTCGGGGCGCCAGATGCGGCGGACGCTGACGGCGTGGCCGCTTCGCAGTCGGCTAATGGCGCGTTCACGATCAACGGCGCGCTTGCCTCGGGCGGCGTCGCGACCTTCGATGTGCCGCGTAATGTCGTGGCCGCATGGACTGGCACAGCAGTTTTGACCGTCACAGGCAAAGACGAGTATGGAAATACTGTGGTCGAGTCGAGCGCATCCGGCACCAGCATGACGGGCAAAAAGGCGTTCAAGAAAGTCACCCGCGTATCGTCCAGTGCGGCCGTGACCAGTGCGACCGTAGGCACCGGCGATGTCTTGGGTCTGCCGCTCTTTCTGCAGGAAGCAGCTCTGGTGCTGAAAGAGATCGAGGATGATGCCGCAGCGACTGCCGGCACACTAGTCGAGGGATCGCTGGTTGAGCCAACTGCCACCACTGGCGATGTGCGCGGCACCTATGATCCAAACAGTGCGTGCGACGGCGCCAAGGTCTTCCGCTTAGCGCTGGTGTCAACGGATCCTACATTCAAGGGCCTGGCACAGTTCGCTGGTTAATGAACCTCATCCTTCCGACTTGGGCGAAGTGGGCGGCGTTGGCATTGCTGGCGCTCGCCTTGTACGCCTTTGGTCGACTGGATGGGGCGCGCATCGAAGGCGCCAAGCATTTGGCTTACGTTGCAAACCAAGCGACGGAAACGGTGCGCGTAGCGAAGGCTCAGGAAAAGGTGGTGGTCAAGGCAGAAATCAAGTACCGAGACCGCATCCGAATCGTGAAGGAAAAGGGAGATGTCATTGTTCAAAAAGTACCTACCTACATCACTCTGCAAACTGACCGTAATTTTCCTTTGCCTGTCGGCTTTGTGCGGCTGCACGACGGCGCCGCCGCAGGTAACGATCCCGGCCCCTCCTCCGATTCTGATGGAAAAGCCAGTGCCGTTACGACCTCTGCAGCCTCTACCATCATCGCCTTCAATTACACCGAATGCCGGAAGCTAGCAGAGCAGGTAGAGGGCTGGCAGGCGTATTACGAGGAATTGCAGCAAGTGACGAATCCGCCGACACATTCCCAGTAGCACGGCTGGGCGCATCGGGCGGCAATGCGATGCGTGAAATCCAGGGTGCTCGGCCGCCCATCCGTGCGCGCCGATAACCGCGCCACGCAGCGCCATCAGGCGTTAGTCGGTATGCGTGACTATTCCACAAACGTTAGGGCTTGCGTTTCAGCGCCGCTAGATCTCGCAGGAAGAATAGTGTGATGATTGGCGCGACGAACAGCGCCGCTCCAACGGCGGCCGCTATGTACGTCCCATCAACATAGGACGGATGCTCGCGCGTGAACCCGAGAAACCAGAAAGCCGGAGTCCAAAGCGCCAAAATGAGATAGGCGGCACTGAACCGCATTGCCGCCTTCTGCCAAATCCCGCGCATCGCTAGTTACAGGTGGTCGACATCGCCGTGCCGACCGGAACGCTGGTGCAGTTCACTGGTGATCGTGGTGCGGCGCTGCCGAATGCATTGCCGATAGATTGCAGCAGTAAAGCGGTTGCAACCGGGTTTGTCTGGTTGCTTGCTTGCACTGGCGTCTGCTGCGCGGCGGCGTCACGATTCATCTCCGCTGTGCGCTGTTCCATAAATTGGAGTTTGCGCTCTTTCCAAAGATAATCAAACTCGTCGCGCTTGATGTCTCCACGCTCAAGGCGGGAAGCGAGCAACACGCGGTAGGCCATAACGGCACGCAGCTTGTAGTCGTTCGGAAGGATCTGGTCCGTGTACTCGGACATCTCTTTCGATGCTTGCAGCTCCGTATACGTACCGTGCGCGACAGCGTCTCGCAGCTGGGCGGCACGCGCGTCGAAGAGGTCGTAAGGATCGTCGGCAGCCAATGCCGAAGCCGCGAAACAGAAACTCATTGAGAGCAATACCAGGCGCGCAAAACGCTTCATTTTTATCCCCTCGACCTGCAACGGGCAGGCATACGCCGAAATGGCGAACCGCTGAACTGTCGCAAGTTTGCGGCTAATTGCGTGTGATAGCAATATGACTCTATTGCTGATGGGCTAATCTTATACCAGTTGGCCGGATTGCCAAGGGCTGATTGTGGCGTAACTTTTCGCGTAACTTCTTGCGTCCGGCGTTTCACTACAGAGGGAGAATATACCAATGCATCATCGGAGTGTGCTTGTCGCTTGCCGGCGGAAAAGCGGCGGTGTCGATGGCGGGCGATGACATGTGCGTGAGAAGACCTTTCAGTACGACATGGCGCTGCGGTGCGTCTAAGCGGCGCTAGC
>Ga0310811_10000857_pt1 | contig 39138 bp, 31 predicted proteins | sample YCmetagenome_FD_207642 | JGI IMG/M metagenome (GOLD analysis project Ga0310811, IMG submission 207642) | Soil microbial communities from experimental microcosm in Duke University, North Carolina, United States - YC | ecosystem: Engineered > Artificial ecosystem > Soil microcosm > Unclassified ... | reverse complement strand
AGGTCGGTGGTGGTGTGCCGCCGCACCGCGGCGCGGTAGCCCTCCTCGCCACCGGGGACGAACCTGACGCCGACCCGGTCGTCGGGCCGGGCGACCGGCAGCAGTTCGTCCCGCAGGCCGTCGAGCAGCCGGCGCAGCGCGGGACGGACGGACCCGTCGACGATCTCGGCCGCGCGGGCCCTGATCCGGTCTTCGTCCACGCCGGCCGGCAGCCGGGGGCTGAGCAGGGTGTCGTCGGTCAGGCTCAGCGCGAGGTGGCCGGTGAGCTGGTCGATGGCCTGGCCGACGCCGACACGGGTGGGGATCCGGCCGTCCGCCTTGGCCTCCCGGTAACGGTCGAGTACCGCGTCGAGGAAAGGCGGCAGGGCGGACAGCCGCTGGATGTACTGCTCGGTGGCCTCGGCGTCTTTCAGCGGCGCCTCGGGGACCGCCATGAACATCATCCCCTGGGGCGCGGAGTACCCGTCCGCCGACGCTCCCGTCTCCCACAGGGCGTGTTCGAGGTCCGATCGCGCGGCCCAGGAGAGGCGGCCGAGCACCGCATGGTTGACCCGGTCGGCGGGGTTCAGGGTCTCGGGATCGATCTCCTCCAACCGCCGTTCGAGGTCGGCGAACTTCGCGGCGTCGGCGCTCGATCCGGCGCGGCTGACGTCGGGCACCAGGCCGTCGAAGCCGGAGACGCCGAGCAGCGTCGCGCTGAACGGGTCGGCCGTGTGCTTGATCTGGAAGAACTCCGCACTCAGCTGCGAGAGCTGGGCGTTCGGCTCGGCTGCGACCTCTTTGTCGGCCACCGCTGGTCCTCTTTCCTGTCGATTTCCCTGTCGACTTCCCTGTCGACGGGATGGCTGATCCGGCGTCGCGCGGCCGAGACGGGAGGCGGCGCGTACGCCTGGGGGTGCCGCGGGCGACTCGCCCGCGGAGCGGATCCGGGTTAGGCCCAGATCTGCTTGAGCGCTCTGAGGATGTTGCCGCCCAGCACCGCGGTGATCTCGCTGTCGGAGAAGCCCTCACGCACCAGCAGCCCGCAGATGTTGGCGAAGTTCTCGGTCGGGTTCTCCAGGCCGTCCACGTACTCCACCTTTTCGAACAGGGGACCCCCGGGGGCCGCGGCCCCCACTTTGAGCAGGTGCCCGAAGACGGTGTGGAGACCGACGTGGTCGCCGTAAAGGGTGTCGGGCCCGAATGCGACGTGCTCGATGCCGACCAGATCCAGGCAGTACCGGAAGTGGTCCATCACCGACAGGATGCTGTGCCGCGGATGGGCGTGGGACAGCGTCGTGTGCGGAGCCGCGGACATGCCGATCACTCCGCCGGTCTCGGCCACGGCGCGCAGGACGTCGTCCGGCTTCATCCGCGGCGTGTCCCACACAGCGCGCGCTCCGGCGTGCGTCATGAAGACGGGCCGCTCGCTGACCGCGCACGTGTCGAGGCCGGTGCGGTCGGAGGAGTGCGAGATGTCGATCGCGAGGCCGAGCCGGTTCATCCGGGCGACCGCCCGCCTGCCGAAGTCGGTCAGCCCGCCGTCGGTGGTCTCGTTCAGACCGCTGCCGAGCGCGTTGGCGTCGGAGTACGCGATGCCGATCTGGCGGAGACCGAGACCGTAGAGGACGTCGAGCCGGTCGATCTCGTTCTCGATCGGTGTGGCCGCCTCCAGGCCGAACACCAGTCCCACCTTGCCTGTCCGGTGGGCGTGGTCGATGTCGGCCAGGGTCCTGACCACGATGACGTCGTCCTGGTGGGCGATGTCGGCCTGCCGCATGCCCAGATCGGTGATGATGTCCAGCCACCGCCACGGCGCGTTGCCGGTGACGCAGGCGGTGCCGTCCATCATGTTGTCGAAGACCACGGTCATGCCGGAGGCGGCGAGTCCGGCGAACGCCGTGTGCTGGCGGCCGGTGCGGTTGTACTCCGGGGTCTGACGCATGTCGGCGGGGAACCGAACCGGATGGTCGTGCAGGCTGATCACGATGGTGTCGCGCAGCAGCCGCTCCGCCCGCGACCGGTCCTCCGCGCCGAGCCCGTCGGCGTACGGCGGAACGCGGCCGAACTCCGGGGCCAGGTCGAAGACGGGGAGGTCGACGCCCGGGGTGAGATAACCGTAGGACCGGTACGGCTCCCCGGTCATCGCGCGGGCCCGTCGTGCCGGACCGGAGCCAGCCGGTGGGGTCCGTCGGCGAGCAGGCGCCACAGGTGTTCCCAGGCGCGCATGCCCTCGCGCAGCCGGGAGACGCGCATGAACTCGTTCGGCGCGTGCAGGTTCTCGTCCGCCGTGGAGAAGGAGAAGAAGAGCGTCTTGGCGCCCAGCACCTCCTCGAACAGCGCCGTGGCGGGCAGGGTCCCGGCGATGACCGCCAGCAGGACGTCCTGGCCGGGGTAGACGTGCTCGAGCGCCGCGCCCGCGGCACGGATCGCCGGGTGGTCGGCCGGGATCGTGTACGCGGGCACCCCGCCCTCGTCGGCGTGGACCGCGACGCGGACGCCGGTGAGCTTGTGCGCGAGCACGTGGTCGGTGATCGCCTGCAGCACCCGCTCCGGGCGTTGTCCCGGTACCAGCCGGCAGGAGATGTGGCCGGTCGCGATGTGCGGGATGACCGTGTACTTGCCGCCGGCCCTGATCCCGTTGATCTCGAGGGTGGGACGCTCCCACAGCCGTTCCAGCGTGCTGTAGCCGGCCTCGCCGAAGACGTTGTCCAGGCCGAGGTCCTCCCGGTAGCGGTCCTCGTCGAAGGGCACCGCCGCGATGGCGGCACGGCGCTCGTCGCTCAGCTCGGGTATCCCGTCGTAGAAGCCGTCGACCGCGACCCGCCCTTCGGGGGTGTGCAGCCCGGCCAGGATCTCGCTCAGGGCGTGCACGGGGTTGGCGACCGTGCCGCCGAACCGCCCGGAGTGCAGGTCGCCCTCCGCGCCGGTGACCTCGATGTCCAGGGTGACCAGGCCCTTGGAGGCGATCGACAGGGACGGTTCGCTCGGGCGCCACATGGCTCCGTCGGCGGAGATCACCAGGTCGGCCGCGAGCTCGTCCGCGTGCTCCCGCAGATAGGCGGGAAGGTGGGGGCTGCCGATCTCCTCCTCTCCCTCGAAGAGGAACTTGATGTTCAGCGGCAGCGCCCCCTCCTGCTCGAGGAACGCCTGCGCCACCTTGAGCACGATGAACACCGGGCCCTTGTCGTCGGTGACTCCGCGTCCACGGATCACGTCGCCGTCGACGGTGAGCTCGAACGGAGGGGTACGCCACTCGGCGAGGTCGCCGGTCGGCTGCACGTCGTAGTGGCCGTAGACCAGGATCGTGGGGGCGCCCGGCGCGCCGAGCCAGTCGCCCCGCACCACCGGGTGACCCGCCGTCGCGACGACGCGGCCGTCCGCGAAGGATAGCTGGGCCGCGAGCCACTCCGCGGCGGCCCGCATGGTCTCCTCCGTCGCGTCCCGGCTCACGCTGGGCACCGCGACGTAGCCGGCGAGTTCTTCGAGGTATTCGGCGTCGGTCGGGTTAAAAGAGAGCATGTCCGCCATCAATCGAGAGGGTCTGGCCGGTGATCCAGGACGAGGACTCGGAGACGAAGAACCGGACACCGTGCGCGATGTCCTCCGGCGCCCCGAGCTTGCGCACCGCGATGCCTTCGACGAGCGCGGCCTGTCCCTGCTCGCCGTAGCTCTCCCACTGCTTGATGGTGGTGGGGTTGGACAGGACGAATCCCGGCGCGATGCAGTTGACCGTGATGCCGAACGGGCCCAGCTCGTGCGCCATCTGGCGGGTGAAGCCGATCTGGCCGGCCTTGGAGCTGGCGTAGGCCTGGATGCCGGTCAGGCTGACGCTGCGGCCCGCGCCGGACGAGATGTTGACGATCCGGCCGAAGCCCCGCCGCTTCATTCCCGGCGCCACCGCCCTGGTGCACAGAAAGGTGCTGGTCAGGTTGGCCGCGACCACGGCGGACCAGTCCTCGTCGGTGATCTCCTCGATCGGGTGGTGAACCTGGCCGACGACCCCGCCCGCGTTGTTGACCAGGATGTCGACGTCACCGATCTCGGCGAAGTAGGCGCGGACCGCGGACGAATCGGTCACGTCCACCGTGTCCTTGTCGACGCCGTGCACCCGGACCCCGTCCGCTTCGAGCGCGGCCGCGATGGCCGACCCGATCCCGTGCGCCGTGCCGGTGACGACGGCGATCCTGCCGTTGCCTGTTGTCACTGGTCGAGCCATCCCTTCTCGAGCAGTTCGCGGACCTCGGCCACACCGGCGTCCCAGACGATCTGCATGTCCTCGTCGCTGCGCTGATAAGCCCCGCCCAGGCTTCCGTCGGGCGAGAGCGCCTTCATCTCCTGCGCGGTCGCGTTGTTCGCCACCGACCTCGGCAGCACCGGCGCGCCGCCGGTGGGGATCTCGGCTCCGGCGACCCTCGTCCAGGCGAAGTTCTCCAGCCAGGAACCGTGGTACTGGTCCTCGTCGAACCGGGTGGCGGCCTCGGCCGTCTTCGGCGCGTTGTACCAGCTGTGGAACACGACCTGCACGCGGTGCTCCCGCGGCAGGCTGATCCATTCGCGGATGAGGCCGGCGACGGGCGCGTTGCCCCCGTGGCCGTTGACCACCGCGATCCGCCGGAACCCCTGGGAGGCCAGGCAGTCCAACAGGTCGCGCATCACCTCGATGTAGGTGCTGATCCGCAGGCTCATGCTGCCCGGATACTCCGTGAAGTACGGCGCCATGCCGAACGGCAGGACCGGCAGGACCGGCACGCCGAGCGGCTCCGCCGCCTCCACCGACACCCGCTCGGCCAGGAGCGCGTCCGTCCCGAGCGAGAGGTACCCGTGCTGCTCGGTCGAGCCGACGGGAAGCACGATGCGATCGTCGTGCTGAAGGTAGTCGGCGATCTGCATCCAGTTGCTGTCGAAGACCCGCACTGGTCTTCACGCTCCGTTCTGCCGGTTCACGCGCCGTCCGGATGAACGGTTCGCGAAGTGAAACCCAAGTCGACGTTCAGGATGGTCATCTGTAAGGCGATCCGAGCCAATACTAACCATTCGTCACTTAATTACCAGTCCGCACCCCTTGGGTGCATCCGCCCCCTCAACCACCACCATGCGGCGACCGTCCTCCACGACGGCGGAAGGAGGGCGTTCCGCGTTGTGGCGTTCCCCATACGGGCGACTTCGGTTGGAAGTACGCTTTGAGCACTTGCGGCCAGGTAGCCTTCCCGCCATGCCCCCTCGACGCCGCGTCGCCGCACCCAATGCCTCGACAGCTCCGCTGCGCGATCTGACCGACGTGCCCGTGCAGTCGCCGCCGGTCCCGCTCGACGACGTGGACCGGCAGATACTCGTGCTGCTGAGCAAGGACTCCCGGCGCTCCCAGCGGGCGCTGGCCCGTGAGCTCGGGATGTCCGCCCCCGCGGTCGGCGAACGCATCGCGCGTCTGGAACGCCTCGGCGTGATCCGCGGATACGGCGTCCGCCTGGACTGGAGCGCCGCGGGCTTCCCGATGACGGTGTACCTGACGATCACGGCCGTCCAGGGCTACCAGCAGAGGGAACTCGTCGCGAAGCTCGCCCTCATCCCGGAACTGGAGGGGCTCGACATCGTCACGGGCGCCATCGACATGCTCGCCCGGCTCCGGGTACGTGATCACCTGCACCTGCGGCAACTGCTGATGGATCACATCTGGCAGATCGAAGGCGTGCAGCGGACCGAGACGATGCTGAGCCTCGTGGAGATCGCGCCGAAGAACCTGGTGGCCGAGTTGTTGTCGGGCCCACCCGGCTGACCCGGCCGGAAGGTCCGGCCGGGTCGGCCCGTCACGGCCGGAAGGCCGGGCCGGGCCGTCGCGGCCGGCGGTCATCCGCCGGTCATCGGTCCATGCGCGGGTCCGAAGCCTCGCCGGTAGACCATCACCGTCCGGTTGAAGGTGATGACGACCGTCCCCTCCTGGTTGGTGCCCGTGGTCCGCACGGTGACGATGCCGACCTCCGGTCTGGAGCGCGACTCCCGGAGCGCGAGCACCTCGGACGACGAGTAGACCGTGTCGCCCTCGAACAAGGGGTTCGGCAGTCGCACCTCGTCCCAGCCCAGGTTCGCCATCACGTTGTAGGAGACGTCGTTGACGGACTGCCCGGTCACGAGCGCGATGGTGAAGGCCGAGTTCACGAGTGGCCGGCCGAACTCGGTCTGCGCGGCGTAATGCGCGTCGAAGTGCACTCGAGCGGTGTTCTGGGTGAGCAGGGTGAACCAGACGTTGTCCGCCTGCGTGACCGTGCGCCCCAGGCCATGCTGATACACGTCGCCGACCTCGAAGTCCTCGAAGTAGCGGCCCTGCCATCCGGTGCGTACGGTCATGTCACCGCTCCTGTTCTGGCGGCGCCGCGCGAAGCCGCTCGACGCGGTCGGCGTCGTAACCGAGCACCTCGGTGAAGACGTAGTCGGCGTCCTCGTCGCGCCGGGGACCTCGCCGGTGCGTGCGCTCTCCCTGTCCCACCCTCAGCGGGCTCGCCACCTGCCGCACGGTCCCGAAATACGGATGCTCGGTCTCGACCACCATCCCGCGGGCGATCGTGTGCGGGTCTCGCAGGGCCTCGGCCACGGAGTTCACCGGCCCGCAGGGCACCCCCGCCTCCCGCAGCACGCCCAGCCAGTGCTCGCTGGTCCCGGAGGCGAACACCGCCTCCAACTCGCCCAGGAGGGTCTCGGCGTTCTCCCTGCGGGCGGCGAAGTTCTCATACCGCGGATCGCTCAGCCACTCCGGGCGCCCGACCGCCTGCGCGAGCCTGCGGAAGAACTTCTCCTTCGGGCAGGCGACCACCAGCCAGCCGTCGCCGGTGGGGAAGGCCTGGAACGGGACGAGCGACGGGTGAGCCGAATGATGGGTCCGCTTGGGCTCGAAATCACCGTTGAGCTGCCAGGCGGCCGGATACGTCAGCATCGAGATGGCCGTGTCGAACAGGCTGATGTCGCAGTCCGCGCCGATCCCGTCGCGTCGCGCGGCATGCAGCGCGGCCAGGATCGAGCCTGCCGCCACCAGTCCGCCGGCGTAGTCGACCAGCGACAGCCCGGACTTCGTGGGCGGCCCGTCGGGTTCACCGGTGAGGTCCATCCAGCCGGCCATCCCCTGCAGCACGTAGTCGTAGCCGGGTTCCGCGCTGCGAGGTCCGGTCATCCCGAAACCGCTGAGCGAACTGCACACGATCGCGGGGTTGAGATGCTTGAGGTCGTCGTAGCGGATCCTCAGCTTGGCCGGGACGTCCCCGCGCAGGTTCGAGTGCACCACATCGCTGACCTTGACCAGGTCCTCGAACACGGCACGGCCCTGCGGGGTGGAGATGTCGAGGCCGAGGCTTCGCTTGTTGCGGTTGAAGGTCTCGAAGAACAGGCTGTCCTCGCCGTGCTGTTCCGGCACCACGTACCGGCCGACGTCGCCGCCGGACGACGGATCCTCGATCTTGATGACTTCGGCGCCGAGATCCGCCAGGTGCACGCTGCCGAACGGCCCGGCGCCGTACTGCTCTATCGCGATGATCCGGACGTCGGACAGCGGCATCATGGCAGCACCGGCTGCCTGGCGCGACGGGCCGCCGCGATCGCCGTGACCCGCGCCATCTCATTCCCCACGATCATCAATCCCTCATCTACGCCCATACCTGGTTTGGCCAGCACCTGGCCGGCGCCGCAGGCCATGGCGACCTGGGCGCTGATCTGCGCCGAACGGTCGGTCTCGTTGCAGGTCCCGCCGCAGTACGCCACGAGACCCCGATCACGGACCAGAAGCAGCGCCTCGATGGTGTTGTTGATACCGCCGAGATCCGGCGTCTTGACGTGGATCACATCCGCCGCGCCCTGATCGACGAACATCTCGATGTCCTCAAGGGTGTTGCACCACTCGTCGACGACGATCTTGACAGGCGAGCCGATCCGGTTCAGGGCCGCCCGGAGGCGCACGTACGTCTCGATCTGGGACTGCCGGTCGCCGGCGTCGATCGGATGCTCGATGATCAGTTCGTGCGGCGCGGCGATGTCTCCGAGGCGGGCGAGGTAACGGGCGACCGCGTCGACGTCACCGCCGAACGCCAGGCCCACCGTCCCGTAGGTGTCGAAATGCAGCCTCGGCAGATATCCGCTGACGGGTCGCAGCCGGCTGATCCTTTCGACCAGCCACCGCAGGTACTCCTCCAGCAGTTCGCCCTGGCGTCCCAGCTTGGTGTCGACGTTGTTGATCAGGCCGTGCGGGAGGACGTCCACCTGCTTGAGGATCATCTTCTCCGCGTTGCCGTACCGGTCGTCGCCGGTCTGCGCGAACATCGGCACCGGCCGGAGGTCCACGCCGGTCGCGTATTCGTCCCGGACGACCTCGGCGATGGTGAGCCGCCGGCTCTGCGCGACCGCGTCGAGCACCGCCTGGGTCACGCCGTACCGCACGGCCGTGTGCAGCGGGCCGGTGGCGGATCGGCCGGCGTCCACCCGCGCGGCGAGTTCGCGGAACGAGCCGAGTTCCGCACCGGCCAGCAGCGGGGTGAGGTGTTCCTCGATGTCCCGGCGGGCCGCCGCCGCGCTGAAGACCGGATCACGGCCCCCGGCGCCGCTGTACTGCACGGCGGCGCAGTCCCCATGGGCGACCGAGCCGTCCTCGAGCAGCAGCATGACCGACAGCGCCTCGCCGGCCTGCCGGATCGCCGAGAAGCCGGGAGTGACGGGACTCCCCGCGTAGGTGAAGCCGTCGTGCTCCGCGCCGGCCCTGATCGCCGCCTGGTCGTCCGCGAAGAATCCGGTGCGGACCGGTTCGGTGAGAACTTCGACGATCTTCATTCGACGAGGCCCCGGCACAGCAGCACGACGGTGATGAACGTCTGGTAGATCCACAGCGGATCCTCGCCGGTGATCGTCGCCGAGAGGTCGCCGGTCCGCTCGACCCCGGCGATCCTGGCCGCCAGTTCGCAGTAGTCGCTGCTGCGGAAGGAGATGCCCAAGGTGGCGGGAAGGCTGACGGCCGTCTGCGCCGCGGTGGGCAGGCCCTCGATGGCCGACCGGGCCTGCTCGCGGATCAGGTCCCTTGCCGCCGCAGGGTGCAACGCCTCGGCGGAGAAGCGGGAGACGGACCTCTTCACCACCGCCGCCCTGATCCCCGGGCAGAACCGCTCGGTCTCCTCGGCGGTCGTCGCGTCGCCGGTGACCAGCACGATCGGCACCTGGTACGCGGCGGCCACCAGCGCGTTGATGCCCGCCTCGCCCGCGACGACGCCGTTGACGGTGACCTCGGCGAACGCCGTCGGGAAGTAGGTGTGCGAAAGGACCGAGCCTCTGCTGCCCATCGACCCGTGATAGGACACCAGGAAGATCGCGTCGAAGCTCGCGTCGAGCCCCTGCATCATGTACATCGGCTTGTACCGGCCGGACAGATAACCGGCCCGCCCGGCGAGCGCGTCCGGTTTCAGGTTGGCCATCTTCGAATGCGCGTCGTTGACGAGGAACTCGGTGGCACCGGCCTGCATCGCGCCTTCGATGGCGGCGTTGATCTCGCCGGTCAGCAACTCGGTGTAGTAGGGGTACTGCGACCCGCCGATGACGCACTGGTCCCAGTCGACGACCCCGGCGGTGCCCTCCATGTCGGAGGAGATGTAGACCTTCACAGCACACTCCTCGGGTGGAACTCGGGTTCGGTGGAGGTCGCGGTCATCACCGCGTACACCGAACCGGTCTGACCCGCCGCCGCGCCGTGCCGCCCGTCCGGGGTGAGCGCGAGACAGCGCAACTCGGCGCGGAATTCGTCCGGCAGGGTCGCCGCGTCGGCCAGCATCGCCAGACAGGCCGCGGAGGGATCGAGCCCGCGCGCCAGGTCCGCGACGATGCCGCGCGCTCCGAGGGCGCGCATGCTCAGCTCCCCGCGGCCGGTGCAGGCGGCGCCTCCATAGCGCAGGTCGGCGTAGTTGCCCGCGCCCGGGACGGCCGAGTCCCCCACCCTTCCCGGATACTTCCAGGGATAGCCGCTGGTGGACACGCCGACGACGAGTTCACCCGAGGAGTCCAGGGCGAGGATGTTGATGGTCCCCCAGGGCCCGTCGTGCGGGGCGAAGTGGTTGACCAGGTCCAGTGCGGTCTTCCTGTACAGCTCGTCACCGGCCTGCGCCGCGGTGCGCTCCCCTTCGACCGACTCTGCCGACGGCTCAAGAGCCGCCAGGAACAGTTTCCTGGACTCCTCCGTCAGCAGTTCCGCCCGCTCGAAACCGTTCTCCTCGGCGAACAACTCGGCGCCCGGGCCGACGAGCAGGCTGTGCTGCGGCAGCCGTTCCAGTACGGCCCGCGCGATCGAGATGGGATTGGGGAATCCCTTCACCGCGCCCACCGCGCCGAAGGCCCTGCTCGAACCGACCATCAGCGACGCGTCGAGTTCCACCACGCCCTGGGCGTTCGGCAGCCCGCCGGTCCCGACGTAGTGGTCGTCCAGGTTGTCCTCGCACCGCCGTAACCCGGCCTCGACGGCGTCCAGCGCGGAACCCCCGCGGGCGAGGATCTCCATCGCCGCGGGAAGTCCCGCCTCGCTACGCTCACTGCCGATGACGATGGGGCCACTCACGCGACTACTCCTTCAGCTCGTTCTGGTACGTGCACGCAGGCGGCCGACCGGCTGCCGTCACGCGGATCGATGATCAGGGAAGGCTCGTCGGCGCACGCGGCGACGACGGCGGGACAACGGTCGGCGTATCGGCACGGACTGGTTCCTTCGCGTGCCGCCGACCGGACGACCTCGTCGAGGAGGGGGCTCTGCCCGGTCTCCGCGACGGCGGACTCATCGGCGGCCGCGATCACGTCCGGTTCGACCGGATCGATCGGATCGCCCGCTCCGGCGAGCCTCGGAACCGAGCCGATGAGCAGTTTGGTGTACGGATGAACGGGGTCGTCGAACAGAGTCGTCGTCTCACCGGTCTCGACGATGCGACCCCGGTACATCACCGCGGTCCGATCGCTGATCTGCCGTACGACCGCCATGTTGTGCGAGACGAAGATGACCGACAGGTCGAGCGTCTCCTTGAGATCGGTGAGCAGGTTGATGATGTTGGCCTGCACCGAGACGTCGAGTGCCGACACCGGTTCGTCGGCGATCAGCACCGTCGGCTCCAGCGCCAGCGCTCGGGCGATGCCCACGCGCTGCCGCTGCCCGCCGGAGAACTGGCGCGGCCGTTGCGTCAGGGCCCGCTCGGGCAGGCCGACCAGGTGCATCAGTTCCCGGTTGCGCTCCCCCACCTTGTTGCGCGGGACCAGTTTGTGGAACCGGAGCAACTCCGACAGCGTCTGCTCGACGGTCATCCGAGGGTTCAGCGAGCTGAACGGGTCCTGGAACACCATCTGTATGGCGCGCTGCTGGGCACGGGTCCGCTTCGCCTGCACGAGTTCGCCGTCATAGCGGATCTCACCCGCGGTGGGCCGGTAGAGGCCGACGATGGAGCGCGCGAGAGTGGACTTGCCGCAGCCGGACTCGCCGACCAGGCCGAGCGTCTCCCCCTTGTGCAGGACCAGGTCCACGCCGTCGACGGCGCGGTTCACCACCGGCTTCTTTCCGAAGATCCGGTCGGTGACCGCCACCGGAGGGGTGAAGTGCCTGGCCAGGCCTTCGACTGAGAGGATCTCGTTTCCCGCCATTACTGCTGACTCACCGTTTCTTCAGAGACCATCTCGGTCCAGCGCTCCGCGGTGTCGACGCGCAGGCAGGCGCTCTCACGGATCACGGCGCCCGCTGCCGATCCGACCGGTGCCAGCACCGGCTCCCGCTGGTGGCAGGCTTCTTCGGCGAACGGGCACCGGGGGGCGAAGGAACATCCGCCGATGGCCTCGCTGAGGTCGGGCGGTTGCCCGTGGATCGTCAGCAGCCGGGCGACGCGGTGATCCGGATCGGGCACAGAACGCAGCAGCGAGAACGTGTACGGATGCTTGGGCGCGGTGACCAGGTCGAGCAGGGTGCCCGACTCCACGACCTTGCCGGCGTACATCACATAGAGCCGCGAACAGGTCTGGCTGACCACGGCGAGATCATGGCTGACCAGCAGGAGCCCGACGTTCTCCTCCTGCTTGAGCCGGCGCAGCACGCCGAGGACCTGCGCCTGGATCGTCACGTCGAGCGCGGTGGTCGGCTCGTCGGCCAGGATCAGCCGCGGCTTGGTGGACAGCGCGATCGCGATGCAGATGCGCTGGCGCATCCCGCCGGACAGTTCGTGGGGGTACAGGCGGTAGCGGCGCTCGGGGTCGGGGATGCCGACCTCCGTCATGAGGTCGATCGCGATCGCCTTCGCCTCGCTGCGCGACTTGCCCAGCTTGCGCAGCGGCGCCTCGGCGATCTGGTCGCCGACGCGCATGACGGGATTCAACGCGGTCAGGGCGTCCTGGAAGACCATGCCCATCGTGTCGGTCAGCCGGCGGTGCAACTGCTTGGCCGGCAGTCCGGTGACGTCCTCGCCGTCGATGAGCACGGTCCCGGAGACGATCCTGGCCGGACGAGGCAGCAGGCCGAGCAGCGCGCGGAGGGTCAGGCTCTTGCCCGAGCCCGACTCGCCGACCAGCCCGACCGACTCGGCCACGCCGACCGAGAGCGACACCCCGCGGACCGCGTGCAGCCGTCCGTGCGACAGCGGGATGTCCACGTGCAGGTCGCGGACCTCTAGCAATGGCGCGGTCATTTGTTCGCCTTCTCCACGATGCCGTCCGCGATCAGCGCCAGCGCCAGGCCGGTGAGGACGACCGCCAGGCCGGGGATCGTGGACATGTACCACTTGGTCAAGATGAACTGCTGACCTTCCTGGATCATCGTTCCCCAGTCGGGGGTGGGCGGCGGCACTCCGAGACCGAGGAAGCCCAGGGTCACGATCGCCAGCAGCGTGAGCACGATGTCGCTCATCGAGAAGACGAACGCCTGCAGGATGACGTTGGGCAGCAGGTGCCGCAGCAGGATCCGCCACGTCGGCAGGCCGCTCGCCCTGGCCGCCATCGCGTATTCCTGCTCCTTGGCGACGAGCACCTGGCCGCGCACGATGCGGCAGTACGCCACCCAGCCGACAAGCGTGATCGCCGTGTAGATGCTGGTCGTGCCGGGGCCCATCGCGAACACCAGCGCGATGACCAGCACCAGGAAGGGGAACGCGATCACCATGTCGACGATGCGGCCGATGACGGCGTCGACCCAGCCGCCGAACCAGCCCGAGATCAGGCCGATCAGGCTGCCGATCACGAACGGCGAGATGACCGCCAGCACGCCGACCCGGAGGTCGACGCGCGCGCCGTAGAGCAGCCTGGAGAGCACATCGCGTCCGAGGGCGTCGGTGCCCAGCAGGTGATGCGGCGAACCGGGTGGCAGGAACGCGTCTTTGAGGCTCTGCTGGATCGGGTCGTAGCTCGTCAGCAGCGGTGCGCAGAGCGCGCACAGGACGATGAGCGCGAACAGGACCAGTCCGGCCACAAGGGGGGCGTTCCATCGCCCGCGTCTGCGACCGCGGGTACCGGAGACCGCCGGCAGGACGGGACCGACGCTGGTTGCCGCGCTCATGCGAGCTTGACCCGGGGATCGAGGGCGGCGTGCGTCACGTCGGTCAACAGGTTCACGACCACGACCATGATCGCGAAGATCAGGGTGATTCCCTGCACGGTGGGGAAATCCCTTCCGAGAATGGAATTGATCATCTGCTGGCCGATGCCGGGCAGCGAGAAGACACGTTCGACGACGAGCGTCGATCCGGTGAGGTAGGCGATGTTCACGCCGAGCACGGTGACCGACGAGACGGCGGCGTTGCGCAGGGCGTGGCCGAGGACCACCCGTGAGGTGCTGATCCCCTTGGCGTGGGCGGTCACGATGTAGTCGCTGCTCAGCACGTCGATCATGCTGGCCCGCAGGCTGCGGATCAGGATCGGCGAGAGGGTCAGGGCGATCGTGAAGCCCGGCAGGACCATGCCGCGCAGGTGCTCCGGCAGCGTGTCACCGTACCCCGCGACCGGGAACCACCCCAGTTTCAGCCCGAAGACCAGGATCAACATGATGCCAAGCCAGAACGCCGGCAGTCCCAGCCCCACGACCGGCACCGCCCGGATGATGTTGTCGGCGATCCCGTTGCGCCGTGCCGCCGCCAGTACGGCGAGCGGCACGGCGATCAGGAGCGTGAAGACGGTTCCGGAGATCAGCAGCCAGATCGTCACCGGCAGGCTCGTCTGGATCAGGCCGCCGACCGGACTGTCGTACACGTAGGAGTAGCCGAGGTTGCCCTGCAGCAGGTGGCCGAGGAACGTCAGATACTGGCTCCACAACGGCTTGGTGAGCCCCAGCTGGGTGCGGAGTTCCCGGACCGCGTCCGGGGTGGCGTGCGAACCGAGCAGCGTGGTCGCCGGATCCCCTGGTATCAGGCGGATCAAGAAGAACACGATGAACGAGATCCCCAGGAGGACGGGGATCAGGGACACCAGCCGTTTGAGGATAAAGACCAGGTACTTCATCGACTCTGTTGCTCCGTGTTTTCGGTCGGCGTTCCCCGGATCAGAGCGAGACGTCTTCCAGGTGGTAGGAGCCGGTGGGCAGGACCTTGAAGTTCTTCACGTCCGCGCCCTGGGAGTACGGGAACGGCGTGTAGAACAGGAAGGCGAGGAAGGCCGAGTCGGCGGCCTGCTTCTGGATGTCGGTGTACAGCGCCTGGCGCTTGGTCTTGTCGAACTCCTTCTGGGCCTGGTGGACCAGGTCGATCAACGCCTTGTTGTCGTATCCGGTGTTGAAGGAGTGACCGCCTGACGTCGGGTCGAGCGCGTACTGCACCAGTTCGTCGGGGTCGGCGAGGTCCATCGTCCAGTAGGAGTGCGCGATCTCGTACTGCAGCTTGGTCGTCATGTCGTGCTGCGCGCTCGCGTCGACGTTCTGGATGTCCATCGTGATGCCGAGTTCCTTCAGGGACGCCTGGAGGACCTGCGCGATGGCCGCGTCGACCGAGTCGCCGGACATCGCGAGGAAGGTCGTCTTGAAGCCGCCGGCGACGCTGGACTGCTGCATCTCCTGCCTGGCCTTGTCCATGTCGTACTGGAGGCCGGGAGTGTCCTTGTCGTAGTACGGCGTCGAGGGCATCATGAACGAATTCGCGACCGTGCCGTTGCCGAACAGGATGTTCTTGACCAGCGCGTCCCGGTCGATCGCGTAGGAGATGGCCCGGCGCACGTGGACGTCCGCGTACGGCGTCTTGGTCTGGTTCATCAGGATGTAGTCGGTCCGGGTCGACGGGAACAGGTCGACCTTGACGTTGGGCGTGTTCTTGAGCTGGGCGAGGCTGGAGAACGGCGGGTTCTCGTTGATCTGCGCCTGACCGCCCTGCAACTGGATCGACCGGGCGTTGTCGTCCGGCACGACCTTCCAGGTCACCGTGTCGAGCGCGGGCTTGCCGGCCTGCCAGTAGGACGGGTTCTTCTTCAGCCGGATGAAGTCGCCCTTCTTCCAGGTGTCCCACATGAACGCGCCGGTGCCGATCGGCGCCGCGTAGAACTCCTTGGCCGTCTTGCCGCCGTAGTCCTTGGGGATGATGCCGTTGTTCGGGCAGCTCAGGTCGGCGAGCAGCGGGGCCCACGGGTACTTGGTGGTGACCACGACGGTGAGGTCGTCGGGCGTCGTGACCTCCTTGATCGCCGAGTTGATGAACTCCCAGCCGCCCTTGGTCTTGCTCGACTCGTCGATGGAGAACTTGACGTCCGCCGAGGTCATGGGCTGGCCGTTGTGGAACTTCACCCCGGGCCGGAGCTTCAGGGTGCAGGACAGGTTGTCCGGCGACATCTCGTAGCTCTCGGCGAGCCACGGCTTGACGCCCTGACCGTCGTCGGTCATCGCGACCAGCGTCTCGTACATCTGCTGGTAGACCCAGATCGAGGCGTTGCTGAACACCGTCGTCTTGTCCATGTCGACCGAGTCGTTGGCACGGACGATGACCAGATCGCCGCCCTTCTTGGACCCGCCCGAGGACGGCTGCGCGGAGGAGGTCGACCCGCAGGCCGCCAGCAGGGGCGCCGCGGAGAACGCCCCGATGCCGAGGGCGCCGAGCCGAAGCATCCGCCGCCGGCTGATCATGGGGACCCTCAGACCCGCCGGTATCTCCGAGTGCGAGGTGTTCAACGCATCAGTGCTCTGGTCAGACATGCCTATCCTTCATGGGTTTCGCGGTCGTGCTCAGGAGTCGCGACACATAGGTGAAAGCAGTTCAGAGGCCCGGGGGGGATCCGATCGGAGGCTGATCGGGCGCGGCCATGAGGTATTCGAGCACTTCTACGTTTCGCAAAGATTACGAGCGAATCAGCTGTCATACGTAAGGTCGCCGTCCCGAGTTCACCAGCAGATGCAGACTAGAGCATTCAAATCGGTTCAGGTAGTGTCCGACGGCAAAGCCACCCAAGAGCTACCAAACTAGGGCGGATCCCTCATGCAGTTGACCATCATCGGCGCCGGTGCGATCGGCGGAACGATCGGCGCCCACATGATCCGCGCCGGCCACGACGTGCTGTTCTGCGACGCCGACCCGGCGCATGTGGAGGTGATCAACCGGGACGGCCTGTCCATCGAAGGACCGGTCGAGAACTTCACAGTGGCGGCGCGGGCCGTCACCCCCGAGGACCTGCCGGACCGCCTGGACCACGTCGCGATCGCCGTCAAGAGCCATCACACCGCCCAGGCCGCGGAACTCGTCCGCGATCGGCTGGCCCCCGGCGGCTACCTGGTCAGCTTCCAGAACGGCCTGACCGCCGACGCGCTCTCCGCCGTGGTCGGCGCCCACCGGCTCCTGGTGAGCTTCGTGAACTTCGGCGCGGACGTGCTCGCTCCCGGCCGGATCATGCAGGGCAACATCGGCACGTTCCGCGTCGGCGAGTCGACCGGCGGCGAGATCACCCCGCGAGTCCGCGAACTCGTCGCGGCGCTCCCCTACGCCGAGGCCACCGGCAACATCATGGGATTCCTGTGGGGCAAGGAGGCGTACGGCGCGATGCTCTACGCCGGCGCGGTCTCCGACCTGTCCATCGCCGACTCCCTGGAGGCGCCGCGGTGGCGTCCGCTCATGCTCGCCATCGCCGGGGAGGTGCTCGCGCAGGCCCCGGTGCGGCCCGAGGGGTTCGACGGTTTCGAACCCGACGACCTCGAGGGCTCACTCGCCCGGCTGGTCACCTTCAACCGCAACAGCGCGAAGTCCCACAGCGGCATCTACCGCGACCTGATGGTCCGCAAGCGCAAGACCGAGGTCGACGACCTGCTGCACGACCTCGCCGGGCCGCTGACGACCTACACCGGAGAGCTCATCAAGGCGATCGAGCGGGGCGAGCGCACCTGCGAGGTGGCCAACCTGGAACTGCTCGCCGCCTACGAACGGTCGGAACGACTCGGCCGGCCGTTGAACGCCGTGGTCACGTTGTTCCACGCGCCCTCACGCGCGCCGGAAGGGCCGCTGCACGGCGTGCAGATCGCGGTCAAGGACATGATCGACATCGCGGGTCACCCGCGGGGCAACGGCAACGCCGCGGCGATGCGCTCAGAACCGGCCACGGCCGACGCCCCGGTCATCACGACGCTGCGCTCCGCCGGGGCGGACGTCTTCGCGGCCACGTCGCTGCTCGAGTACGCGGCCGGCGCGGTCCACCCGCACGTGCCCGAGGCGATGAACCCCTACAACCCCAAACGGACCGCCGGCGGGTCCAGCGGAGGCTCGGCCGCTCTGGTCGGAGTGGGCGCCTGCGCGGTCGCGCTGGGCACGGACACCGGCGGCTCGATCCGGATCCCGGCGCACTACTGCGCCACCGTCGGGTTCAAGCCGAGCCATGGTGCGCTGCCCGTCGACGGTGTCCAGGCCCTCGCGCCGACACTCGATCATGTGGGACTGCTCGCCCGCGACGTCGCGACCACGACCGAGGTCTTCTCGGCCCTGACGGGCACCGGGCCGCAAACCCTGAACGGCACGGCGCTGCGCATCGGCGTCCTTCCCGGTCAGCTCGAACACCCCGAGGTCGAGCCGGACGTGGCGGCCGCGGTGCGCGACGCGATCGGCGTTCTGCGCGACGCCGGCTGCTCGATCGTCGAGGTCGACGGATCGGCCTTCGGCGCGTTGGAGGAGACGTTCTCCGACATCCTGCTGTTCGAGGCCTGGCAGGTGCACGGCGCGCGGGTGACAGACGATCCCGGCCACTACGGCCCGGAGACCCTGCGGCTCCTGCGTTCCGGCTCCGACGTGAGCGAGGCCGACTACCGCGAAGCTTTGGCGAGGCGGGAGCGGCTGCTGCCCGCCGCGGCCGAGGTCTATGCCGGAATCGACGTCCTGCTGTCTCCCGCCGCGCCCTTCGTCGCTCCGGTCACCACACCTCCGGTCGACACCCCGGAAGGCGCCGCCGAGGGGATGTTCACCGGCATCCACAACCTCACCGGAGCACCGGCGCTGGTGCTGCCCTGCGGCTGGAGCGCGGACGGCCTTCCGATCGGGCTTCAGCTGTCGTCCCCGCTCGGCACCGACATGGGACTGCTCGCGGCCGCCGCTTACGTGGAGTCGGCGCTGGCCGTCGAGGCCCGCACCCCCGCCGTGCACTGACCCGCTCCCCCGACCTCCACGTCAACCCCCGAACGAAGGCGAACTCTCCGTGCGTGCCGCTCTCTACCTGTCCGCTGGGAACGTCGTCGTCGACGACGTGCCCGACGCGTCGTTGTCCCAGCCTACCGACGCCGTGGTCAGGGTTCTCCGTTCCTGCGTCTGCGGTTCGGACCTCTGGTCCTACCGCGGCGTCATCAACCGCGCAGAGCGATCCCGGCTGGGCCACGAATTCATGGGCGTCGTCGAGGAGGTCGGCGACGAGGTCCGGACCCTCCACCCCGGCGACCTCGTCGTCGCGCCGTTCAAGTGGTCCGACAACACCTGCCCGGCCTGCGTGGACGGGATCCAGAGCTCGTGCGGCAACGGCGGCACCTTCGGCGCGCCGGGCACCGACGGCGGCCAGGGCGAGGCCGTGCGGGTTCCCCAGGCGGACGGAACCCTCGTGGCCGTGCCGGGCGGCGTGAGCGGAGTCGACGAGTCGCTGTACGCCGCGCTCCTGTCCACCTCCGACGTGATGGCCACGGGGCTGCACGGAGCGGTCATGGCCGGGGTCACCGAGGGTTCGGCGGTGGCCGTCATCGGCGACGGGGCGGTCGGACTGTGCGCGGTGCTCGGGGCGAAGGCGATCCTCGGGGCCGACCGGGTCTTCCTGATGAGCCGGCACGCCGACCGCGCCGCGATCGGCAAGGCGTTCGGCGCGACGGACGTCATCGCCGAGCGCGGCGACGAGGGGATCGCGGCCGTCCGCGAAAGGACCCGCGGCCTGGGAGTCCGCCATGTGGTGGAAGCAGTCGGCACGCCCGAGTCCTGGGCGATGGCCGTCGGCATGGCCCGCGAGGGAGGCGCGATCGGCGCGGTCGGCATGCCGCACACGATGCCGGAGTTGCCGCTGTTCCAGCCCCTCATCCACCATCTGAGCCTGAATCTCGGGGTCGCTCCCGTCCGCCGGTACCTCCCCGATCTGATCTCGCGAATCGTGGAGGGCACCCTCGATCCCGGCCCGGTCTTCGACACCACGCTCCCGCTGGACGACGTGGCCCAGGGCTATGCCGCGATGGCCTCCCGGGAGTCCATCAAGGTCATGCTCACGTGACCGATGACGTCGGAAACGGTCCGGCCGTGGTCACCCCCTCAGGTTCCACAGCCGGACGGTGAGGTCGCCGCTCCCGCTGGCCAGGATTCCTCCGTCAGGGCTGAACGCCACCGACAGGACGATGTCGGTGTGACCTGTAAGGACCTTGGTGGGCCGGCTGAACGTCATGTCCCACAGCCGGACGGCGCCGTCGAAGCCGCTGCTGGCGAGCGTTCTCCCGTCCGGGCTGAACGCCACGCCCGCGACGGTGTCCGTGTGGCCGGCGAGGGTGCCGATGAGGCGCCGGCTGTCCACATCCCATAACAGGACGTCGTCGCCGCAGGCGCCGGCGAGGGTCCTGCCGTCCGGGCTGAAGACCACCGCGTCGACCGGGTCCGACTCCTCCGGGAACACGGCCGCGGAACGTCCCGACGAGGTGTCCCACAGCCGTACCGTTCCGCCGTCACTGGTCGCGAGGAGTTCGCCGTCAGGGCTGTAGGCGACTCCGAAGACGCTGTCGTCGGTGGTGAGGACGTCGACGGTGCGCCCGGTCGCGACGTCCCACAGGCGGACGGTGCCGTCCCAGCCCGCACTCGCCAGAGTCTTGCCGTCGGGGCTGAACGCCACCGTCCAGACATAGTCGGTGTGATCGGTGAGGACGGCGCTGGTGCGCCCGGTAGCGACGTCCCACAGCCGGACGGTCAGGTCCATGCTGCCGCTCGCGAGCGTCTTGCCGTCCGGGCTGAAGGCCACGGATCTGACGGCGTCGTCGTGGCCCTCGAAGTCGGCGATGGAGCGCCTGGTGGCCACGTTCCACATGCGGATGTCTCCCGTGCCGTTCCCGCAGGCGAGGAGCGAGCCGTCCGGGCTGAAGTCCATCTGGGTGACGGAGGGGTCGCCGGGAGAGCCTTCGTAGGCGAGGATCTCGGCGGGAGGGCTCGCGGCGACCTCGGACTGGACGGCGAACTCGGGGCGAGCGGTGACCTCGGGTTTCGCGGAGCCGCTGGGCGTCGGGCCGGCGGCGCCGGAGGGATCGTCGGAGTCCGTGAGGACGACGATCACGGGGACGGAGATCGCGGCCGCGGCGGCGAGCCCGCCGATGAGAACGGAGCGGCGCTTGATCAGCCGGGATGCGGGCGCGGGCGGCGGCGCCTCCGGATGTTCGATCGCCGTGTGACCGTCGGTTCCCTCGAGGGCCGCGCGAGACTGCGACTCCCTCGACATGATCATGTCGACCACGGTGGGGGGCATGTCCGCGGCGCCGGGTTCGCTCAGCCGTGCCAGGACGTCGCCCATGGACGGCCTGGCCGCCGGGTCCTTGGCCAGGCAGGCGTTGATCAGGTCGCGCAGCCCGTGGCCGATGGGCACACCGTCGAGGTCGGGAGGCTCACTGATGACGCGGTGCACGACGGCGGCGATGGATCCCGCGTCGAAGGGGCTGTGGCCCGTGGCGGCGAAGGCGAGGACGCACCCCAGGGAGAACGCGTCGCCGGCCGGCCCCACCGGCTCCGCCCGGACCTGCTCGGGGGACATGTAGGCGAAGGTGCCGACGACGGCGCCGGTTACGGTCACACCGCCCGCGCCGTCCAGGGCACGGGCGATGCCGAAGTCGATCACGCGTGGCCCGTCGGCGGCCAGGATCACGTTGGCGGGTTTCAGATCCCGGTGCACGAGCCCGGACCTGTGGATGGCGTCGAGCCCTTCGGCCAGGCCCGCTCCCAGGGACCGGATCGCCTCCGGAGGCAGGGGGCCGTATTCGACGACGGCCTCGCGCAGGGACGGCCCCGGGATGTAGGCCGTCACCATCCAGGGCGGGTCGGCGGTCGGATCGGCGTCGACGACCGGCGCGGTGTGGAAACCGCCCACGCTCCTGGCGGCCGCGACCTCCCTGGCGAACCTGGCGCGGAACTGTTCGCTGCCGGCGTGCTCGGGACGGATGAGTTTGACCGCGACGGGGCGTCCCCCGGGGGACCGTCCGAAGAACACCTGCCCCATGCCACCCGCGCCGAGACGCCCCAGAAGCCGATACGTGCCGACCTGCGCCGGATCGCCCGGCTGGAGAGGATCCATCCGCGCTCGCCCATCTTCGACAAGAAATCCTCGGCGACATCACCGATGACCGCCCATGTTGGATCTTGTCAGGAAACACGCGGCCCGGGAAGCGCTTCCGGCCCGATCGGGCCGCTGACGTTTTAACTACCTTTGAGTTAATTGCGCTGCCGTTCGAGGCATCACGGACGGATGACGGCATTGGGCAGGCCGTGACATCCGCGAGGGCGGCCCCCCGGGACTGGACCCAGCGGCGGACGGCGAAGCGGGAGCGGTTGGAGGCGGTGCGGTCCTTCACCTCGGGCCGGGTGCTGGACGCCGGGCGGATGCGCGATGCCCTGCAGGCGCTGCTGCGTCCGGGTGACCGGGTCGCGCTGGAGGGCGACAACCAGAAGCAGGCGGACTTCCTCGCCGAGGCGCTGGCCGACTGCGATCCGGGTGTGGTCCACGACCTGCATCTGCTGATCTCCTCGATCAGCCTGCGTGAGCATCTGGACGTCTTCGAGCGCGGCGTGGCCCGCCGTCTCGACTTCGCGTACGCCGGCCCGCAGAGCGTGCGCATGGCGCAGTTGCTCGCCGACGGCAAGGTCGAGGTCGGGGCGATTCACACCTACGTCGAGTTGTACGCGCGGATGTTCGTCGACCTCACTCCGGATGTCGCGCTGCTCTGCGCCGAGCAGGCGGACCACGAGGGAAACCTGTACACCGGCCCCGGCACGGAAGACACCCCGACCATCGCCGAGGCGGCGGCATTCCGCAGCGGGGTGGTGCTGGTCCAGGTCAACGAACTGGTGGAGCGGGTTCCCCGAGTCGACATCCCCGGCGACTGGGTCGACCTGATCGTGGAGAGCCCCCGGCCGTACGTGCTGGAACCGCTGTTCACCCGGGATCCCCGGGAAATCGGCCAGGTGAGCATCCTGATGGCCATGCTGGCTCTGCGCGGCGTCTACGAACGGCACGGCGTGACGACGCTGAATCACGGCATCGGCTTCGACACCGCCGCGATCGAACTCATCCTTCCCACCTACGGCGAGGAACTGGGCCTGCGGGGGAAGATCTGCAAGCACTGGACGCTCAACCCGCATCCGACGCTCATCCCCGCCATCGAGAGCGGCTGGGTCGAGTCGGTGCACTGTTTCGGCGGGGAACCCGGCACGGAGCGCTACGTCGCCGCCCGCCCCGACGTGTTCTTCACCGGCGGCGACGGATCGCTCCGCTCGAACCGGGTGTTGTGCCAGCTCGCCGGCCAGTACGCCGTGGACATGTTCATCGGGTCGTCGCTGCAGATCGACGCCGACGCGAACTCCTCCACCGTGACCGAGGGACGTCTCACCGGTTTCGGCGGAGCCCCCAACATGGGACACGATCCGCACGGCCGCAGGCACACCTCGCCCGCGTGGCTGAGCCTGCTCACCGGTGAGGCCCCCGCACTGCGGGGACGCAAACTCGTCGTGCAGATCACCCAGACCTTCCGCTCCGGCGGCACTCCGGCGTTCGTCGAGTCGCTGGACGCGGTCCAGGTGGCCAAGGACTCCGGCATGCCGATCCCCCCGATCATGATCTACGGCGACGACGTCAGCCACGTGGTGACGGAAGAGGGTGTCGCCTATCTCTACAAGGCCGCCGGCCTGGCCGACCGGCGGGAAGCGCTGGCCGCGATCGCGGGCGCCACCCTGGTCGGCCGGCGCCTGGACGAGCGGCGCGTCGAAGCACTGCGCCGCGACGGTCTGGTCGCGCTGCCCGAGGACCTCAAGGTCGACGTCTGCCGGGCGAAGCGCTCCTTGCTGGCGGCCCGCAGCATCGAAGATCTCGTCGCCTGGTCTGGAGGCCTGTATGACCCACCCGCCCAGTTCCGGACCTGGTGATCCGCCGGTGATCGCCGGCGGTGACGCGCAGGCGCCGTCCGCGCTCCTGCTCGCCGATCTCGCCGTCAGGGCGCTCCATGAGGAGGCCCGGCTGGGTCCCAAGCCCGGCCTGGTCGACCACCGTGGCGGCGGCGCACACGACGACATGGATCTGCCGCTCCTGCTCGCCTCGGCCGAGGCGCTGCGCCCCGTCTTCAGGTCCGCCGCGGACGCCGCGAAGCGAACGGACCTCGGGGTCGGACTCCGCGAAGAACTGGGCCGGCTCGGCCGTGCGGGCGACCAGGTCATGCTGCGGGTCACTCAGGGGGTGAACACGCACCGCGGGGCGCTGTGGGCGCTCGGACTGCTGGTCGCGGCCGCCGTCGACGCCCGCGACGAGCGGGAGGCCGCCTGCCGCGCGGGCCGGCTGGCCGCCCTCCCCGACCGGCACATCCCGGCGTGGGCCGCCTCCCATGGCGAGCGGGTGCGGCGGCGATACGGGGTGTGCGGTGCCCGGGGCGAGGCCGAGGCCGCCTTCCCCCACGTCATCGGCGTCGCCTTGCCGCGGCTGCGCCGGGCCAGAGCGGCCGGGCTCGCCGAGGACCTGGCCCGCTTGGACGCGCTGCTGGAGGTGATGAGCCTCCTGGACGACACCTGCGTCCTGCACCGTGGCGGCCTCGAGGGGCTCCGCGTCGTCCAGCACGGCGCCGCGCGTGTCCTGCGCGAGGGAGGCGCGGGTACGGAATCCGGCCGTGCCGCTCTCATGGAGTTGGACGAGCGGCTCCGGGCACATCGCCTGTCGCCGGGTGGGAGCGGCGACCTGCTGGCCGCCGCGCTCTTCCTCGACATGGTGCCGTGGCCGCCGCTCCGCACCGAAGCCGAACGGGGGGCGGCCGCGTGCAGACGCTGAACTTCGAGTTCCCCGCCGACCGGCCGCCTCTTCGGCGGGCGCACGTCGGGGTGGTCGGCTCAGGCGACCTGGAGATCCTGATGACGCCGGAGCCGGCCGGCACCGCCCGAGTACGTGTGCGCACCAGCGTCGACGGGTTCGACACGGTGTGGCGCACCGTGCTGGAGCGGTTCTTCGCCCGCCACCGTGTCGCCGCCGCCTTCGAACTCAACGACTTCGGAGCCACTCCCGGCGTGGTCACCCTGCGCCTGCGGCAAGCCGTCGAGGAGGGCAGGCGATGACGTCCCCGCCGCCGTCGCGGAACGAGGATACGGACTGGACCGTGATGCTCACCCGGACCGACTTCATCGAACTGGACGCCCGGGCGCGCGCCACGGCTCTGCTCGACGACGGCACCGCCCGCGAACTGTGCGGCCCCTTCGACCGCATCGAGTCGCCCTGGCTGGAACCCCAGGGCGTGGTCCCGCAGTCCGACGACGGCGTCATCGTGGTCAAGGGAAGGCTCGGCGGACGGCCCGCGGTCGTGATCGCCATCGAACAGGCGTTTCAGGGCGGCGGCGTCGGTGAGGTCTCCGGCGTGAAGATCGCCGCTGCGCTTTCTCTGGCCGCCCGCGACAGCCGCGACGGCACCCCGACCGTCGCGGTCCTGCTCCTGGAGACCGGAGGCGTACGCCTTCAGGAGGCCAATCTGGGCCTGGCCACGGTCGCGGAGGTGTGCTCCGCGTTGCTGGAACTGCGCGCCCTTCAGCCCGTCATCGGCGTCATCGCCGGGACGCTGGGCTGTTTCGGCGGCATGAGCATCGCCGCCGGACTGTGCACCACGTTGATCATCACAGCGGAGGGCCGTCTCGGGCTGGACGGTCCCCAAGTGATCGAGTCCGAGGCGGGCATCGCCGAGTTCGACGCCTCCGACCACACACTGATCTGGTCGATCGACGGCGGCGCGCAACGCACCCGGACCGGCCTGGCGGACGTGCTGGTCCTCGACGACGTCACCGCCATCCGGTCCGCCGTGATCGAGGCCATGGAACGCGGGGTCCCGGGCGAGCACCGATCCCAGCGGATCGGCGAGTTGCGGGCACGCCTCGAAGCCGTCGACCCGGCCGCCCCACCGGCGCCGGCGGACCTCGCGGCCGTGTGGGCGCACGCCGTACCGCAGGAGGGAGACCGGCCATGAGCCGCGGTCAGAGCTGGACCCGGGCACTCGCCGACGGCGACGTGACCCATGTGGTCCCCTCCGTGATCACAGCGGACGCCACGCTGGGCGCCGACACCGCCCGCCTGGTCACCGTCGTGCCGGACCCGCGGAGCCCCTACCACCGGGCCCGGAAGGGCGAGGTCGGCCTCCGCGAAGGGCTCGCCCTCGCCGAGACGGTGACCGGAGCGGTCACCGAGGACGCGCGTCTGCCCGAGGACTGCCGCCGCCCGATCGTCGCCGTCGTCGACCTCCCCAGCCAGGCCTACGGACGCGTCGAAGAGTTGCTCGGCATCCACCATGCGCTCGCCGCCGCCGTGGACGCCTATGCATCCGCCCGCACCGCCGGACACCCCGTGATCACACTCATCGTCGGGACGGCGCTGTCCGGCGGCCTGCTCGCCCACGGTTATCAGGCGAACCAGATCCTGGCGCTCGACGACCCCGGCGTCGTGATCCACGCCATGCACAAGGAGGCCGCGGCGAGGGTGACCCGCCGGACCTCCGACGAGCTCGACGAGCTGGCCCGCCGCATCCCCCCGCTGTCCTATGACGTCGCCGACTGGGCGAAGCTCGGCCTGTGCGACGAACTCCTGGACGTGGAGAACGCCGACGACCCGACCGAGACAGACGTGCGGACGGCGAAGGACGCGCTCACCGCCGCCGTCGAACGGGCCCGGCGCGGGCCTCGCGACCTGAGCAACCGTCTCACCTCACCCGGCGCCCGGGCGACGCGGGTGGCCTCCCATCGCATCCGCGAGGCGCTCGCCGCCCAATGGCACTGACCCCGCGACCGCACGACCTGCTGCGACTCACCGGGAGCGCGGCACTCGCCGCCGCGCTCCCCGGCTGGGCCTCCGCGTCGCTCGCCGCCTGTCCCTGGGGCGTCGTACGGCGGGCACCGCACCCGCCCGGCCTGATCCCCGTCGGCGTGCGCGGACCCCAGCGATGGCAACGCCATGCCGTCCTCGTCCCCGCCGACGCGGTGACCCGCCGGGTGCCGCCGGAAGAACTGAATCGGCTGCGCCCCCGTCTCCCCCGGCTGGCCGTCACCCTGTCCGCCGTCGCCCTGCGCCTGGCCGCCGAACTGGACGGTGACGCCGTCTGGGGACCGACCGGCGGCGTCGGCTTCGAACTGGCCACCGGCCAGACCGCCACTCACCCTGGAAGCGACCTGGACCTGCTGATACGGACACCGCGCAGGCTTGAGCCGACCGCGGCCGCCCGGCTGGTGGACGCCTTCGCCGCTCTCGCCGGTACGGTCGACTGCCAGTTGGAGACCCCGTGTGGCGGGGTCAGCCTCACCGAATGGGCCCGCACCGGCGGTCCCGTCATGGTCCGCACCGCCCACGGCCCCGAACTGGTGACCGACCCGTGGGTCCTAGCGTGAGAGTCGCCTTCCTCTATCCCGGCCAGGGCACCCAGCGACCCGGGATGCTCCGCGACCTGCCCGATCACGCCGCGGTCGCCGCGACCCTCGCCGAGGCCGAGGCGATCCTGCCCGGCTCGACCCGGCAGGACACGGCTCAGGCGCTGGAATCGACCGTCACCGCGCAAGTCGCGCTCTGCGTCGCGGGAGTCGCCGCGACCAGGGCCCTCGCCGACGAGGGCGTGACTCCCGACGCCGTGGCCGGGCATTCCATCGGAGTGTTCCCCGCCGCCGTGGCCGCCGGGGTCCTGACCTTCGCGGAAGCCCTCGTGGCCGTGCGCCGCCGCGGCGAATTGATGCGTGACGCCTACCCGTCCGGGTACGGCATGGCCGCCGTCCTCGGGCTGAGCGTGTCCCATGTCCGGAGGATGGTCGAATCGATCAGCACCGCCGACGACCCGGCCTACGTGGCGGTCGTCGACACCGACCAGCAGGTCGTGGTCGCGGGCAGCACCCGGGCCCTGGAGCGCCTGACCACGGCGGCCGCCCACGCCGGCGCGCGGCGCGTGCAACGCCTGGACATCGGCGTCCCCTCGCACTGCCCGTTGCTCGGCGGCGTCGCCGACGCCATGGCGGACCACCTCGGCACGGTCCCCCGCCGTCGCCTGGCCGTCCCCTATGTCAGCGACTCCACCGGCCGCCTGCTCAACGACGCCGGCGCCGTCCTCGACGACCTCGCCCGCAGCATCGCCACGACGGTGAAATGGCGCGACGCCACCGCCATGCTCGGCGAACTCGGCGCCACCCTGTTCATCCAGACGCCCCCGGGACACGTTCTGGCCCGGATGGCCGGTGCCGCCCACCCGCATGCCCGCGTCATCGCCCTGGCCGAGACCGGCATCGCCGACACCGCGGAGATCACCCGCCGAGTCCGGACACGCCCGGCCGGCGCACGGCTCGCATAAGAGGCGCGCCCTCCGCCTCGAACTCCACAACGGCCACGCCGCGGCTGGTTCCGTCTCCCCTGATCCGCTCATGACGTTCCGAGGGGCGATTCGCCTTCCCGGTATAGACCGGCTGCGGTGACGGCCACCGTTGTTGCGAATCCGATACATGGCGGTATAGACCAAAACTTTGCCTTCTGTTTACCCTGACAGCCTTAGACCCCTACATAAGGGATCTATCCGCCGCCCAAGGCCGCCAACCGGTATAGACCAGTCACCCCCCCAAGAGCAAGGCGGTAATCGAGATGAGCAAGAAGATCGCCGGGACGGTCGGTCTCCTGGCCGCGTGAACTCCCCCACCACCACATCAGGAAGCTGCACGGACGCTGCAGCGCCGAACGGGTCGCCGGACATGTCCAACCAATGCCCGATCACGGCCCGTGCTGGAGGTATGCGGTACCCCGATTTAAGGAGTGACGTGAAGATCTCGTTCCTATCGGCGAAGCGCGAGCAGACGAGGGGCCGTGGCGCAAGCCGACGGCCTCGAGCCCGCGCGATCTCTGCTTTGACAATCGGTGCGCTCCTCGCCACCACCCTCACCGGTGTCATGGCGAACGCCGCACAGGCCGGCACGGCGTCGACCGCGCCGGCATCACCCCAGATCGTTCCTCTCCCGGTTTCGATGAGCACCACGGCCGGGGACGACTTCACGCTCGGCTCCGGTGCCCGCATCGTGGTGGACGACCCCTCCTCTGTCGGGATCGCCGACCAACTGGCAGCCGTCCTGCGCCCCTCCACGGGCTACGCGCTGCCGGTCTCACAGGGCTCCGCCGCGACCGGGGACATCTCCCTGGCCTTGGGCGACCCGGGGGTCCCCGCAGCCGAGGGCTACAAGCTGGACGTCACGCACAGCGGCATCAAGATCACCGCCGCCAACGAGCACGGCCTGTTCAACGGTGTGCAGACGCTCCGGCAGTTGTTCCCCGTCTGGGTCGAGAGCAAGACGCCGCAGCCGGCCACGTGGGCCGTCCCCGGGGTTCAGATCTCCGACTATCCCCGCTACGACTACCGCGGAGCGATGCTCGACATCGGCCGGCACTTCGAGCCGGTCTCCGTGGTCAAGAGCTACATCGACGAGATCACGGCGTACAAGGTGAACACGCTGCACCTGCATCTCAGCGATGACCAGGGCTTCCGGATCGCCATCAACGGCCGCCCCGAGCTCACCGACATCGGCAGCCAGTACTCCGGCGGCACGAGCAGGGCGTCCGACGGCACCACGAACGCGGACCCGGGCGGCTTCTGGACCCAGGCGGACTACGTCGACGTCGTGAACTACGCCGCGTCGCGTTTCGTCACGGTCGTGCCGGAGATCGACAGCCCCGGACACAACAACTCGATCATCATGTCGTACGCCTCCGCCGAGGCGCAGGCCTACAAGGGCGGCTCGATCTACGACCCGAGCATCAACTGCAGCAACAAGAAGCCGCCGGTGTGGAACCTCAGCAACGCGGTGAACTACAGCGCGCTGTGTCCGGACAGCCCGCTGACCTGGCAGATCACCACGGACATCATCGAGCAGTTGTCCGCGCTGACCCCGGGGCCGTACTTCCACATGGGCGGCGACGAGGTCTCGACGGCTCTCCTGCCCGCCACCGCCTACCAGTCCTTCATCACCCGCGAGTCCAAGATCGTGAAGGCCCAGGGCAAGATCGCGATGGGCTGGAACGAGATCGGCGAGGCGCCCTTCGGGACCGACCCGGAGATGCCGCAGGGCGTCGTGCAGTACTGGGGCACCTCTCCGAACGGGTCGGGCGGCGACTCGGGGCGGACCGCGGTGCAGAAGGGCATGAAGATCGTCATGTCCCCCGCCAACAAGACCTACCTCGACATGAAGTACAACTCGAGCACGCCGATCGGGACCACCTGGGCCTGCACCTGCGACATCGACGTCTTCTACAACTGGGAGCCGAGCACGCTCATCCCGGCGCGCACGGTGTCCGGCAACACGCTGCCCGCGGTCACCGACGCCAACATCATCGGCGTCGAGGCGCCGCTGTGGACGGAGACCGTCAAGAACCTCGCCCAGATCGAGTTCATGGCCTTCCCCAGGCTCACCGCCATCGCGGAGATCGGGTGGTCGCCGAAGGCTGGGCCGGATCACCCCGATCGGACCCTGGCCTCCTTCAAGGCCCGTGACGCCGCGCAGGGCGGACGCTGGCAGGCGCGGAACCAGAACTTCTACGCCTCGCCCAACGTGCCCTGGGGTCTCGATCTGGTCGCCGGCGACCAGTCGCTGAGCGACCGGAACGCGATCACCGGGCCGCTGGCGACCCTGGCCGCTCCCGGCAAGACGCTCGGCGCCCTGTCCGCCACGATCGAATGGGGCGACGGCACCACCTCGGCGGGCACGCTGAGCGGCAGAGAGGCCACCAACCAGATCGTCAACGGCCTCTACACGATCAGCGGTGACCACACCTACGGCGGCTCCGGTCTGTACGAGGCGAAGGTGACCGTCTCCAGCGCCACCTCCACCGTGGTGACCGGCTTCACCGTCAGGGCGACCGGCGTCCCTGCGTGCACGACCACGGTCACCGGGACCCACTCCGGTCCGTTGACCGTCTCCTCGGGTGTCACGTGCCTGGACGGCGCGACCGTCAACGGGCCCGTGACCGTGCGGGCGGGTGCCGGGCTGTACGCGTCCGGTTCCCAGGTTCGCGGCCCGGTGTCAGCGTCCGGAGCGGTCGACGTCCTGCTGTGCGACACCACGGTGTCCGGGCCGGCCGCCCTGAGCGGCGGGGAGCGGGTCTGGCTCGGCAACGGGAACGGCGACTGCGCACCGGCCACGGTCAAGGGCCCGGTGACGGTCACCGGCACCACGGGTCAGGTGACGATCGACGGCGCGACGGTGAGCGGTCCGCTCGTCCTGCAGAACAACAAGGTGCAGGCGGCGCCGATCGTCGCCGGCAACCACGTCGGCGGACCGCTGTCGTGCACCGGGAACTCGCCGGCGCCGACCAACGGCGGCACACCCAACACCGTGTCCGGCCCCAAGGCGGGACAGTGCGCCACTCTCTAGACGGACGATGCGATCGGCGGGACGTGCCGCCCGGCAGGTGAGGGCGGCGGCAGTCTGATCGTGAGACGCGGCCGGGTCTCCCGCGCTCCGCAAGGAGCATCCGGGAGGCCCGGCTCGTTTCGTCCCTGCCAGTCGGGTCTCACAACCGGGGATCCCAGACCGTTGACTCGCTGCGTGATGCATTTTACTTTTGTGTCACCTCCACATGGACGTGCGTGATGTCCCCCCTGATCACGCGAGGTGACGCGAATGGCGCTGCACAAGGCAGGGACCGAATTCCTGAGACGAACCGCAGCCAATAGCGGGAAGCCGCCGTACCCCTGTAGCTCCGGCGCTCCCCTGCTACGCGCCGAACCGGTCGGCGACACCGGCCCCGGTCCGTTCTGATCCCACGGGCAAGACCCGTACACACCCCGCTGTCCCGATGAGCGGGCGGCGGAGGAGATCACCTTCCGCCTGCCGCCCGGCGATGACGCACGCCCTCATGACCGGACGACGTTGTGACCGGACGACGTTGTGAGAGCGGCGACGTCCGCGCCACGCCTGCCCGTACATCGTGTCCACCGCCTCCAGGAGGACCAATGTCCGCACCCAGCAACGACATCCAGTCCGACTCACGCACCCTGCCTTCCTCCGTGGACGCCGTCGTCGTCGGAGCCGGCTTCTCGGGCATGTACCTGCTGCACAAACTCCGCGAGATGAACCTGTCCGCCGTCGTGTTCGAGGCCGGCACCGACGTCGGCGGCACCTGGTACTGGAACCGCTACCCCGGCGCCCGGGTGGACGTGGAGAGCCTCGCGTACTCCTACTCGTTCTCGGAGGAACTCGAGCAGGAGTACGAGTGGGAGGAGCGCTACCCGACCCAGCCGGAGATCCTCCGGTACGCGCAGCACGTCGCCGACCGGTTCGACCTGCGCAGGGACATCTTCTTCAGGACGCGCGTGAAGGCCGCCGCGTACGACGACCGCGATGAGACCTGGCTCGTGCGCACCGACCACGACGATGCCGTCACCGCCCGATTCCTCATCATGGCGACCGGCTGTCTGTCGCATTCGAAGCTGCCGGAGATTCCCGGCCTCGACCGCTTCACGGGCGCCACCTATCACACCGCGCACTGGCCGCACGAGGACGTGGACTTCACCGGCATGCGGGTCGGAATCATCGGCACCGGGTCCTCGGGCGTGCAGTCGATCCCCGTCATCGCCGAGCAGGCCGCCGGCCTCACCGTCTTCCAGCGCACCCCGGCCTACAGCCTCCCTGCTCGTAACCGAAGGTTGCGCCCGGACGAGATAGCCGACATGAAGGCGAACTACCGGGCCTTCCGCAAGGCCCAGAGGGAGTCCGGATTCGGCGTCCCCACGGTGCCCGCGACGAAGTCCGCCCTCGAGGTCTCCGACGAGGAGCGCGATGCCGCCTTCGAGACGGCCTGGGAAAGCGGCAGCCTCGTCAACCTCCTGACCGCGTTCACCGATCTCGCCGTCGACCAGGAGGCCAACGACACGGCGAAGCGATTCATCCACGGCAAGATCCACCAGATCGTCGGGAACCCTCGGACCGCCGCCGACCTCTGCCCCGAGTACCCCGTCGGGACCAAGCGCCCCTGCCTGGACACCGACTACTACGAGACGTACAACCGGGAGAACGTGGAACTGGTCAACCTGCGGCGCACGCCCCTCGTCGAGATCACAGAAAGGGGCGTCCGCACCTCCGACAAGGAGTACGCGTTCGACGCGATCGTCTACGCGACCGGGTTCGACGCGATGACGGGGGCGCTGACGAGCGTCGACATCAGCGGCCGGGGAGGAGTCTCCCTCAAGGAGACATGGGGCGCCGGCCCCCGCACCTACCTCGGGATCAGCTCCGCGGGATTCCCGAACATGTTCATGATCACCGGACCGGGCAGCCCGTCGGTGCTGTCGAACATGGTCGTCTCGATCGAGCAGCACGTCGACTGGGTGGTCGACGCCATCGGGTACCTCGACCGCCATGGCATCTCGACGATCGAGCCGGCCCAGCAGGCCCAGGACGACTGGGTGGACCACGTCAACCTCATCAGCAGCTTCACCCTCTATCCGAAGGCGAACTCCTGGTACATGGGCGCCAACGTGCCGGGCAAGCCGCAGGTGTTCATGCCCTACGCCGGCGGCGTCGGGGAATACCGGAAAAAGTGCGACGAGGTCGCCGCCCAGGGATACGAGGGCTTCTCCTTCTCCCCGCGATCTCCGCGATCTCCGCGAATTCCGCAATCGCCGACATCACCGGCCGCTCCGGCGGGAACCCGTCGCCCGTCCGGCGGGTGACCCCACCACATCGCGACCGCTCCACGCCGCATCCCACCGATTAGTTGCCTAATGGAGGGCTCATGTCCCGTCGTGATCTGATCGACCCCGAATGCCGCGTCCCCCTGGACGCGCTGCTCGAGGTGATGCCCGGTGGCTTCAACGCCATCCCCGATATCGTCCAGCGCCGCACCGCCGTCGAGGGCATGCTGGGCGCCATCGAGGTGCCCGAGAACCCCAACGTCGCCAAGGAGGATCGGACCGTCCCCGGCCCCGGCGGAGAACCCGACATCACCGTACGGATCTACCGGCCGGTCGGCGCGTCCGGCACCCTGCCCGGCATCTACTACATCCACGGCGGCGGCATGATCCTCGGCAGCGTCGAGGGTGAGGACCCCAACGCGACGATGATCTGCGACCAGGTCAGCGCCGTCGTGGTCTCCGTCGAATACCGCCTCTCCCCCGAGCACCCCCATCCCGCCCCGATCGAGGACTGCTACGCCGGTCTGGTGTGGATGGCGAAGAACGCCGCCGAACTGGGCGTCGACCCCCATCGCCTGGCGATCTACGGCGCCAGCGCCGGCGGCGGGCTGACCATCGGCACGGCGCTCCTGGCTCGGGACCGCGGCGGCCCGGCGCTGGCATTCATGATGCCGATCTATCCGATGATCGACGACCGCAACGAGACGGCGTCCAGCCACGAGATCACCGACATCGGGATCTGGGACCGAGCGGGCAACATCGAAGCCTGGGCCTGGTATCTCGGCGGCAAGCAGGCCGACCAGTACGCGGCCCCCGCGCGGGCCGAGGACCTGTCCGGCCTTCCCCCGGCCTTCATCGACGTCGGCACCGTCGACCTGTTCCGGGACGAGGACATCGCGTTCGCGCAGCGGCTCATGCAGGCGGGCGTCCCGACCGACCTCGTCGTCAACCCGGGCAGCTACCACGCCGCGGAGACGTTCGCGCCCGAGGCCGGGCTGTCCAGGCGGATCTGGGCGGCGCGGATCGATCGTCTCAAGCGGGCTCTCGCCTGAGCGAGCACGCAGCGGTGCCGTGGGCGGGCAAGTCGTTCCCGCCCACGGCGTCGGCGTGGCCTCCGCGACGGATACGGGCGGCGGGCGGGGCGGCCGCGCCGGACTCCACCGGGAAGACGAGTGGGAGATCGTAGTATGGCCGCGTCAGCTCCCCCTGACCGAGAGCAACGCCATGTCCTTCGCGGTACCGCTGACGCGGAAAGAAGCCGTCCTTCGCCGACTGCGCGAGGAGATCATCACCGGCCTGCTGAAACCGGGCGCGCTGATCAAGGACGCGGAGATCGCGGCGCGGCTGGGCGTCAGCATCACCCCGGTGCGGGAGGCGATCACCCAGCTCGCCGCCGAAGGCCTGATCGACATCTCGCCCAACCGGACCCGGCAGGTCACCCAGGTGACCCAGAAGAGCGCGCTCGAGCTGATCGACGTGATGATGGTGCTGGCCTGCGCCGGTTTCGAGTGGGGCGTGGACAACATCACCGACAAGCACCTCGCCACCCTGCACGTCAAGCTCGACGAGTTCGCCGACAACCTGCGCCGGGGCAATCTGACGGCCGCCACGGCCGCGGGGGCGGACTTCAGCACGGTCGTCATCATGGCGAGCGGCAACAGGGAACTGCAGACCCACGTCGACCTCGTGGTCGCCCGCACCCTGCGGGTGCTCGCCCTCACCACCGAGAGCGACGTGTGGACCGTCTGGCTGGACGGTTACCGGCAGACCCTTGAACTGCTCGAACAGGGCGACCGTACCGGGGCCGTCGAGCGCTATCGGCAGATCTACCACGACTACCGGCGGCGGGTGGAGACGATGCTGTTCGACGAGCCGGGCGAGGATCGCTGACGCGGGCACCACTGACAACGAGCCTTGACGGGTATTGAGTCGGCCCCCATGCTCAGGGCATGCCGGGCACCCCGATGGAGTCGGTCTTCAAGTTCGTTTCGGTGCGCCCGCCACAGCCGGTGGCCGAGACCGCCCTCCCCGACGTCGTCATCCCGTATGACGGGCCCTTCTACGACGGATCCCTGATCGAGCGGGTGATCCAGCGAACCGACTGGGAGTCCGCGAAGGCACTGGCGGAACAGGCCATCCTCCAAGCGCCAGCGGTGCTCGATTTCCAGGACCTGGCGCACAGCTCAGGATTCGCCGCCTTCCGCGCCGCACTCGGCAGGGGCCTGCCTGCGAACATGACCACCGCCGACGTCGAGCGCCTGCTCGGCGGGTCGCTCGGCGCCGCGGTCGGGCAGAAGCCGTACCCGTCGGCCAAGGCCAGGATCCTCGACATCTACGCCGCCCACAGCCTGCTGCCCGGGAACCTGCCCGAGCAGCGCGAGAAGGCCCTCCTGTCGCTGCGCACCCTGCACCTTCTCCAGGCTCTCGATCACGACCCGGCCGTTCTCGGCGATCACCGCCGGCTCAGACGGGTGTCGCGGGCACGGGTGATCCTCCCGGGTGCGTTCTTACAGAAGAAGTCGATCGGACGCGGTGCGACGCCGCGGGCCCAGTCCGCCGACGCGCCGGTCCCTCCCCCACCGCCGAGCGGCACGCCGGGGTTCCACGCGGCCGGGTTCGAACGGCTGCGTGACCTCTACGCCGTCCGGCGCGAGTTGCGGACCGCGAGACGGCGGAACCGTCAGGAGCGCACGGTCCGCCGCAGCCCACGCCCCTCGACCGGATCGGCCGAGCAGGCGGCCGAGGACGGCGTGGCGTCGTCGTCGCCTGCCCCGTCCCCCCGTGTCCTGCTTCCCGCGGTCGCCGAGACGATCTCGGGGCGGACGTTGGGCTTTCTCACGGGCGAGGGGGTTCCCACCGATCGCCTCAACGTCGACGACGGGCTGCGGGCCGTCGATGCCAGGATCCGCGCGTCGCGCACACGGTTCTTCGAGGGCGTTCCGACACCGGTGATGGTGACCGTCGATCGGCTCGCCGACCCGGGTGAGCTGGGAACCGACGTGCAGGAGCTCCCTTCGGGACTGTTCGGCACGACGGTCTCCACGGGCCCGGTAGGGACGACGCCGCAGGAGGGGGTCGGGCCCGTACGGCCGCTCGGGATCGGAGAGCTGCTCGTCGTGGAGCAGACCCTCCAGAGGTACGAGGCCGGAGAGATCTCCTACGTCGAGAACGTCCTGCAGACCGAGCACCTGAGCCGGAGCTTCCGCAGCCTGAACCGCACGGAGCAGACGGTCTTCACCGCGACCTCTACGACGGAACAGAGCGAGCACGATCTTCAGGCGACGGACCGCTTCGAGCTGTCCACCCAGGCGCAGAAGACCATCGCGCAGGACCAGAGCGTCCAGGCCGGGGTGACCGTGAGCGCCTCGTACGGCCCGGTGAAGGTCGGCGCGTACGGCGACTTCGCCACGAGCACCTCCACCACCGAGTCCACGAGCTCCGCCACGACCTTCGCCCAGGACGTGACCGAGCGATCCGTCTCGACGATCACCACGCAGGTCCGCGAGGAGCAGACGACGAGGATCCTGCAGGAGTTCGAGGAGCGCAGCGAGCACGGCTTCGACAACACTCACGGCACGGCCAACGTCGCCGGCATCTACCAGTGGCTCGACAAGAAGTACCGAGCGCAGATCTACGACTACGGGCAGCGCCTCATGTTCGAGTTCCTCATCCCGGCGCCCGCCTCCTACCACCTCCACGCCCTGGCCAACCAGCCGAAGGCGGGGGTGAGCCTGAGCGAGCCGGAACCGCTGGGAGACCTCCGGCCCGCGGATCTGAACGCGACCAACTACCAGGACTACGTGGCCAGGTACGCCGTGGCCGGAGCGAGCCCGCCGCCGCCGGAGACGACCGTCCTGTCCACCGTCTTCGAGCAGACCGGGCTGAACGCGACCACGCTCGTCTCCAAGTCGAACGCCGCCCTTCAGGTCCCGGCCGGATATCGCGCCGTCTCCGGCCGCTTCGTCGACTACCACGCGTGGAAGGGCGGCGGCGGCCACTATCTCATCGTCCTGATCGGAACTCAGCAGCTGGACTCCGCGAGTGGCGAGAACGCCGACGTCGCGCTGGACGGCGAGGACACGGTCGTCCCCGTCGGGGTGTTCGCGCTCGTCTGGGGCTACCTCGTCACGATCGAGATGGAGTGCGAGCTCACGGACACCGCGTTCGGACAGTGGCAGCAGGAGACCTACGACGCCGTCGCCGCCGCCTACCAGGCGCAGAAGTCGGCCTACGACGCGCAGGTGAGCGGCGCCGGGTTCACGGTCGGCTCCACAACGTACGGCGGCAGCGAGAACGAGAACCTCCGCATCCAACTCGAGGAGCTGAAGAAGGGCAGCCTCACCATGCTGGCGCGGCAGTACTTCGAGGACTTCGACGCCATGAGCCTGACGGGCACCGCGTCGGGGTTACCGGAGTTCGACGTCGACGAGGCGGCGAGCGAGGGCGCCTACGCCCAGTTCTTCGAGCAGGCCTTCGAGTGGGGCCAGATGACGTATCTCTACTATCCGTATTTCTGGATGAACAAGCCCGGATGGCTGGAGCGCTCGGCCCTCGTGAGCGGGGACGCGCTCTTCGGGGAGTTCCTGCGCGCCGGTTACGCGAGAGTCGTGGTGCCGGTGACTCCGGCGTACGACGACGCGGTGCTCTTCTTCCTCAGCTCCGGCGGCCGGATCTGGAACGGCGGCGAGCCGCCGACCATCGACGACCCCCTCTACGTCTCGATCGCCGCGGAACTCGCCGACGCGACGGAGGGCCGGACGGCGTACGGGGAGCCGTGGGATGTGACCATCCCGACCACTCTGGTCTACCTGAAGTCCGACAGCACACTCCCGGACTGGACGACCGGTGCCCCCTGAGACGGCCGGCCGAGAATCGCGACGCCGATGAGGCGGCTGGTCAAGAGCCAGATCAACTACCTGTCGTTCGAAGGCGGGGGCGGGGCGGGCAACGCCTACCCCGGCGCGCTCACCGCCCTCGAGTCCCTCGATGTGCTCCGGTACGACCCGCGGCGCGCGAGCCTGTCCCCGCAGTCGAGCCTGACCGGGTACTTCACCGGAATCGACTGGCGGATCCAGGGACAGATCAAAGGCATCTCGGGCGCCTCGGCAGGCGCGATCAACGCGCTCTTCCTGTCTCTCGGCTACACCCCGGTCGAGGTGGAGCACATCCTCAAGGCCAACGACTTCGACGCGTTCTTCGACGACGTCACGCCCGGCCTGAACCCGCATGTCGGCGGATTCCGGGTCGACTACACGACGTACGACTTGGCCGGCTTCTATGAGGAGGTCAGTGCGACGACGGCGGGCAAGGTCCTCAACGTGATGACGGGGTTCATACCGCTCAGCTACTTCCATTTCGAAGAGTGGGCCACGAAGGTTCAGGGGTCCCACATGGCGACCATGTGGATGTTCTACCTCAGCCTTCTGGTGGACTTCCCCAAGAGAGCGGCGGAGCAGGTGTTCGCCAATCTGCCCACCGGCAAGCTCGCCGCGTCCGTGGTGGCCGACTACGGCGTCTTCCCCGGCCTCGAGATCCGCAGGTTCTTCGCACGCTACATCTCGCTCGCCGTCGAACGAATAATGCGGACGGATCCCCGCTACCAGCTCAAGAACACGGCGGCGGGCCAGTACGGGCCGAGTGGCGCGGTCGTCGCCGGCACCGGGCAGTCGTTCTACGACGCGCCGACCGGAACCATGGTGCAGACGAGCGAGATCACCTTCCGGCAGCACCAGCAGATCTTCGGCACCCGACTCGCCGTGACCGGCACGAACCTGGAGACGCAGAAGAGCCACATCTTCTCCGCGGACACGACGCCGAACTTCCGCGTCGTGGATGCCGTGCGGATCTCGATGAGCCTTCCCATGATCTTCAAG
>Ga0310811_10000856_pt1 | contig 39145 bp, 36 predicted proteins | sample YCmetagenome_FD_207642 | JGI IMG/M metagenome (GOLD analysis project Ga0310811, IMG submission 207642) | Soil microbial communities from experimental microcosm in Duke University, North Carolina, United States - YC | ecosystem: Engineered > Artificial ecosystem > Soil microcosm > Unclassified ... | reverse complement strand
AGGCTGTGTCTTTACCCTTTCGGATTGTCGGCAGCCCGCAGATGAGTGCCTTTTGGGCAACAGTGCGGCGAAAAGACGCTGGTTGATCCCCCAGAACCGCAAGTCTCGTTTGCGTCGATCCGACGCTGCGCTAATCTGTCGCATGCGACGAGTTTCACTTTGTCGCTTCGTCGGTTCACGCGCTCGAGGGGCAGGCCAGTGGCGGGTCTGAGAGCAAAGAAACCGGTGGTCGTTGGGGGAGTGAAGGGAACCTACCGGGGGTGCGTCGCACCGGCGGAGACGGAACCCTCCCTTGGTTTTTCAACTTCGGAGGTTACCACATGAAGATCAAAGGTCTTCTCCTCGGTACGGCAGCAGGGCTTGTTGCGGTTTCTGGGGCGCAGGCAGCCGATCTTCCCGTCAAGGCCAAGGTTGCGGCCCAATACGTGAAGATCTGCTCACTCTATGGCGTTGGGTTCTACTACATCCCCGGCACCGACACATGCGTCCAGATCGGCGGATACGTCCGCGCGGACTACTATTACAACAACGTCGGCGGCGGTGCGCCATCGATCAACGGCGCTCCCGGGCGGAACACGTTCACGGATACCAGCCCGTATGCCACGCGGCATCGTGCGGCGATCGCGATCGATGGCCGTTCGCAGACGGCTTACGGCACGGTCCGCACTTTGCTGCAGATCGGTTTCTCGAACGAGAACCAGCAGGGTTCCTCGTCGCCTTCGGCTTACTTCAACCGCGCGTTGATCCAGTTCGCTGGCTTCACGTTCGGCCGTTCGAAGTCGCCATTCTCGATCTGGTCTTGTAACGACTCCTGCCGTGCCGCCCAGAACATCCTCTCGAGCGACAACAGCGCCGGTGGCACCAACCAGCTCTCCTATACGTTGGAGCTCGGTGGTGGTCTCTCGGCCACGGCGTGGATCGGTCAACTTCAGCGCTGCTGGTGCTAGTGGCATCGGCGCCGCTCTGGCGGATGGCTCCGCCGGCACGGAACAGTATCCCGACTTTGGCTTGAACATCCTGTTCCAGCAGGCCTGGGGCTATGTCGGTGCGTCGGTCGTCGCTCACAACGCGTCGGGCGGCTACTACGGCACGACCACGACCACCGGTCATCCGGACGAACGTCTCGGCTGGGCGGCTGAAGTCGGCGCCGAGATCAAGCTGCCTTGGCTCGGTAATCCGCGCGATCGCTTCGGCATCGACTTCGCCTATGGCGAAGGCGCCAGCAAGTACTCCGCAGGCAACAACTTCGTTAACGCCGGTCTCTTTGGATCGGGTAACCAGGTTGCCTTCGGTTACTTCACTGACGGTGCTTACATCAGCGGCGGTCAGGTCCAGCTCACCACGTCGTGGAACTTCAACACCGCGATCGAGCATTACTGGCTGCCGAACCTGCGGACCTCGCTGTACTACACGATGGGCAGCGTCGAGTATAACGACGTCGTCAAGAACAGCGGCTGGTTCTGTGGACTCGGCGGCGCGGCTGCAAACCGGGCCTTCAACAACTCGACCAACTGCAATCCAGACTTCTCGATCTGGCAGGTCGGATCGCGCACCAACTGGAGCCCGGTTCCGAACCTGAACATCGGTCTTGATGTTTTCTATACCGGCGTGAATACGGCGTTTAAAGGCACGGCGTCGCTCGCGGCAAACGGTGCCCGTCCGGCTGGCATCTATACGGTCAGCGATCAGGGACAGGTCTCTGGCACGCTGCGCATCCAGAAGAACCTGGTTGCCGGCGGCGAGTAAGCCTTCTCAAGCGGAGCTTGCTTCGCTTTCTCGATCCAGAAGCCCCGGCAGGAAACTGCCGGGGCTTTTCTTTTCTGACGACCCACTTGGACGGGCGCGCTGCTGCCATGCGCCACGATGGTTTTACCGCGAGGCTAAGAGCGTGCGCCGCAGTCACACTGCGCCGCGAAACTGGCGATGCGGGCGATGACGTCCGGCTCCATCAGCAGCGGCGCGTGCCCTTGGTCGGGCACTTCGAACAGTTCGAGCGGTCGCCGTTCGCGCATAAGCGCTACGGTCGCCGGAAGCAGGATGTCGCTCAATGCGCCGCGGATGATCATCAGGGGAACGGAGGCGAGGGCGTCGAATTCCTTCCAGAGCGACGGAATCGGCTGCTCCGGATCGATTGACTCGAGCGTTCTGGCGAGACGGGGATCATAGGTTGGGACGATTCGGCCGTCCCTTTCCTGGAAGGTGCGTTCGGCGAAGCGCATCCAATCCTCGGCCGTCAGCTTCGGAAACTGGCCGCTGAAGAGCCGCTTCAGCACGTCTGCGGCATCGGCCATCGAGGATGGCTCGGGCAACTTGCCGATATATGTCTTGATGCGCACAAGACCTTGCGGCGCGACCACCGGCCCGATGTCGTTGAGGATCGCGCCTGCGATCATGCCGGGGCGATGGGGCGCAAGCAGCATTGTCAAAAGGCCGCCGCGCGACGTTCCGAGGAAGATGGCGCGCGCGACGCCGAGCGCGGTCAGGACCGCAAGCAGGTCGGTCAATTCGACCGCAAGGTGATAGTGATCCGGATCGTCGTCATAGGCCGACAGGCCGCGCCCACGATAATCGATGGCGACCACGCGGCGCGGCGTCTCTGCTTGTGCAAGGGCACGGGCCAGAACATCGAAATCCGCCGCGGTGCGGGCGAGGCCCGGCAGGCAGACGAGGGGGAGCGCCGCGATCGCGCCGGCGCCATAGTCTCGCGCATGGAGCCGAAGCCCGTCCGGCGCGGAGACATAGCGGTCGGCATATCCCGGCGCAGTCATCGTTTCGAGCCTGTGCTGTTCGTCTGTTTCTCGCGCCGTGTGGCGTGTTCTTTGTGGCCGCCGCGGCCGTGGTCTAGCGCAACCCCTTCCTACGATCTAGGCTGTTGCGCATGGACGAAAGGCCGTTTCGCCCCATGGCTTTGGTCCAAAAGTTGGAGTGAGTGAGCGCATGACAGACCTGTTGCAGCACGCCTTCGCGCAGCATCAGCAAGGGCACCTTGCCGACGCCGAGCGCGCTTATCGCGGCGTACTGGCGGAAACGCCGGATCATTTCGAGGCGTTGCATTATCTCGGCGTCCTGCGTCTGCAAGCCGGCGACGCGAACGATGCGCACGGTCTGCTCACGCGCGCGGCCGGTTTGCGCCCGGGCGATGTCGACCTGCTCGGCAATCTGGCCGCGGTCAAACTCGATCTCGGTCGCAACGAGGAATCACTCGCGATATCCGAACGCATTCTGGCGGGCCGGCCGGGTGATGCGCAGGCGCAATTCAATCGGGCATCCGCGCTGGCCAGTCTCGGACGTGGGCAGGCAGCGCTTCAGGGATTCAACAGTGTCCTCGCCAAGGACCCCGACAATGCGCGGGCGCTCTACGCACGCGGCACGATTCTGGCGGCGCATAACTATTTCAACGAGGCGCTGGCGGATTACGACCGCATTCTTGCGCGGCTTCCACAGCATGTCGAGACACTGATCAATCGCGGCAACGTTCTGATCAAGCTGGAGCGCCGGGTCGAAGCGCTTGCCATGTATGAACGCGTCCTCGCCATGCAGCCGGACAACATTCTGTGTCTCGGCAACAGCGGCATTCTTCTCAAGGGTTTTCTCCGTTTCGATGAGTCGCTGGCCTGTTTCGATCGTGTTCTGGCGCTTGCGCCGGCGAACACGGATGCGTTGTACAATCGCGCCAAGACGCTGTCGCGGATCGGGCGTTACCGGGAGTCGATAGCCGATTTCGAGGCGGTCATCGCACGCGATCCCAATCATGCTCAAGCGCTCAACGCGCTGGCGATCGACAGCCTTGCCGTTTGCGACTGGGCGCGTGCGGCGGCGTTGAAGCCGCGCCTGAGCGAGCAGGTTGCGGTCGGTCGGCGGGTCGATCCGTTTACGTTCGTCGTCTATGGCGCTACGCCGGAAGAGCAACTCGCCTGCGCGCGTAATTTCGCCCGGCTCGAACTTGCGAAGACGCGCCCCCTGTGGAGCGGGCAGGTCTGGCGCCGCGACAAGATCCGTGTCGCTTACTTATCCTCTGATTTCCGCGTGCATCCGATTGCGATGCTGCTCGCACCGCTGATCGAGCGACACGACAGAGCACGCTTCGAGATCATCGGCGTTTCCTACGGCGCGGACGACGGCAGCCCGCTGCGGGCGCGCATGGAGAAGGCATTCGATTCGTTCCACGATGTGCGCGGCAAGAGCGACGGGGAGGTGGCGCAGCTCTTGCGCAGCCTCGAGGTCGAAATCGCCGTCGATCTCAACAATTACTCCGACAACTCTCGTCCCGGCATTCTCGCGCATCGGCCGGCGCCGATCCAGGCGAGCTATCTCGGCTATCCGTCGACGATGGGCGTCAACTTCATCGACTATGTGATCGCCGATGCGATCGTGCTGCCTGCGGCCGAGGCGCGGTTCTATACCGAGCATGTGGTGACGCTGCCGCCGAGCTTCATGGTCGCGGAGAATGGCGCCGTCGATCTTCCCGCCACACCCACGCGCGAGGCCTGTGGTCTGCCGGCGGATGGTTTTGTCTTCTGCTGCTTTAACGACAACTATAAAATTCGTGCCGATGTATTCGGCATCTGGATGGGGCTGTTGAAGGCCTGCGACGGCAGTGTGCTTTGGCTGCTGCATTCAAACGATATGGCGCGTGACGCATTGCGCCGCGAAGCAGAAGCGCATGGCGTCGCTCCGCAACGGCTCGTCTTCGCGCCGCGTCAGGAGCGTGCAGCGCATCTTGCGCGTATGGCGCGCGCGGACCTGTTCCTCGATACATGGCCGGTCAATGCCGGCGTCACCGCCGTGGATGCGCTTTCGGTGGGGCTGCCTGTGCTGACATGGCCTGCCGAAACTTATGTGGGGCGGGTCTGCGCCAGTCTCCTGACGGCGCTCGGCACGCCGGACTTGATCGCGGCAACACCGCAAGCCTACGCGGAGATGGCGCAGAAGCTGGCTACGGACCCGGCGTTCCTGTCCTCGGTACGCGACAGCGTCGCAGCACACGCGCGCGGCGGCGCGCTTTTCGATGTGGATGGGTTTGCGCGTCGGCTCGAGTCGGCTTTCACGACCATGGTCGATCGCTGGCAGCAGGGGCTGCCGGCGCAGGCGTTTGCGGTCGGGGGGCCGGGCGATGGATAAAAAATATCCGATGTTCAAGGTGCATATGGACACCGACGGTGCGCTCGACGGCCTGCGCGAGGTGTTTGACTCCGGATTCGTCAATGAAGGCGAGCAGGTGACTGCGTTCCAGCGCGCGGTCTCCAGAAACCTTGGTGTCGATGGACTTGTTCTGACGAATGCCTGCACCAGCGCGCTCACGTTGGCGCTGAAGATCGCGGGCGTGGGACCGGGCACTGAAGTCATCACCACGCCGATGACCTGCATCGCCACGAATACGCCGATCGAGAATCTCGGCGGCCGTATCGTCTGGGCGGACATCGATCCTCATTCCGGATTGATCGATCCGGAAGACGTCGCGCGCAAGATCACACCTGCGACCCGGGCGATCATGGCGGTGGCCTGGGCCGGCACGCCATGCGATCTCGATGCGCTCGATGCGATCGCCGCGGAACGCGGCGTCAAACTCATCCACGATGCCGCGCACGCCTATGGCGCGATATGGCGCGGCCGGCCGCTGTCCGAATTCGCCGATTTTACCTGCTACTCGTTTCAGGCGATCAAGCATCTCTCTTGCGGCGACGGCGGCGCGATCGTCTGCCGCGATGCCGACGATCATCATCTCGCGTCCAAGCTGAAATGGTTCGGATACGATCGCGATGCGCACAAGGACGAAAAGGGCGAATGGAAGGGGCAAAGCTGGTCGGCGGATATCGAGCCAGGCGAAGTCGGCTACAAATACAACATGAACAACATCGCCGCCGCGATCGGTCTGTCGCAGATGCCGTTCATCGACAGCATTTTGCGCGCGCATCGCCGGAATGCGAGAGTGTATCACAAGGCTTTCGAGGACTCGGCGAGCATTCGTCCGGTCACGATTCCCGATCATGCGAAGTCGAGCTACTGGGTCTATACCGCCCGCATTGCCGATGACCGGGCAACGCGGCGCGACGTTCTTTTGAGGGAGCTTAATCGAGAGGGGATCGCCGCCGGTCTCGTTCACCTGCCGAACGACGATTACAGCGCTTTTGCGCCTTATAAATCCGACCTGCCGGGCGTCCGGCGTTTCGCCAAATGCCAGATCTCGCTGCCTTGCGGCTGGTGGCTGACCGAGGATGATTGCAGGCATATCGCCGATCGGACGCAGAAATTGACGAAGGAATGGGCGCGGTGACGACGGTGACTGGCCCTTCCGTGGACGCGCTCGCCGGCAACGGATCGGCGCGGCTGATCGTCAGGCTGCTCGAACGCGCCGATCTCGAAGACGCGCGCCGGCTGCACAATGACGATGCGACGCTCAAGCAACTTACAGACGTTTCGCATGTCAGCGAGGCCGAACAGGAGACGTGGTACCTGTCGTTGTCGTCGTCGCGGCAATCGCGCCGCTATGTCGCGCGGCGTCGCGAGGACAATGCCTTCGTCGGCGTGTTCCGGGTCGACCGCATCGATCTTGCCAACCGCAATGCGCTGGTCGGCGCCGACGTCGTGCCGGCGATGCGACGGCAGGGTTTTGCCACCGAGATGTTCGGCTATGTGCTCGATCATCTCTTCGGCCATCTCGGGCTGCATCGCGTCGGGCTGGTCACGCTTGCCGGCAATGCCAACGCGCTTGGCCTTTATCGCAAGCTCGGTTTTGTCGAGGAAGGACGCGAGCGCGACGCGATCTTCCGCGACAACGTTTTCACCGATCTCATCTCAATGGGGCTTTTGGCGACCGAATGGCAGCAAAGGCGCAGCACACTTTAACTTGCTGCTTAACATGCTGCGCTGGCCGCTGTTTAGTTGACCCGCGACCCTTCGCGCAACTCGGCTTCATTGAGCGGATGCTGTGTGCCACCCATCAGGGCGCGATAGACCTGCATGTTCTCCATCACGCGTTCCACATAATTGCGCGTTTCGGAGAACGGGATCAGTTCGACCCAGTCGACCGGATCGACCTTGGGATCGCGCGGGTCGCCATAGCGCGAAATCCAGGTCCGCACCCGTCCGCGCCCGGCATTATAGCCTGCGAAGGTGAGGATATAGGAGCCGTGATAGTCGCGAAGGAGATCGCCGAGTTCGGCCGCGCCCATCTGCATGTTGTAGGTCGGATCGCTGAGCAGTCGCTTTTCGTCGAACGATGCGCCGAATTTCTTCGCGACATAGCGTCCGGCGGCGGGCGTCACCTGCATGTAACCCATCGCCTTGGCGCGCGAGACCGTGTTCGGATTGAAGCCGCTTTCCTGGCGCGCGATGGCATAGACGACGGCCAGGTCGATCGGCGGTCCGATGTCGCGGAAATGCGGCAGACCCGCGGTCGGGAAGGCATGCACGTCCATCGGCAGGCCGCGCGCGAGCGCAAGCTTGCCGGCGAGCAGCATGGCGCGCGCGTCGCCATGGGCTTTGGCCTTTTCGGCGATAACGGAAAGAGCCGAGACGTTGTCGGCCTTGTCGCCGAGATCGGCGGCCATGATCGCGACGAAACCGCGCTCGTTCAGAGCATAGAGCATGTCGATGGCGCGCACGACTTCGAGCCGGTTGAGAGTCGCGCGCTGGCTGGCGCTCAGCGCCGGCGGCCGATGCAGCACGATGTGTTCACCGAGGCGGGCGCGGGCGAGTTGGCCGTAATAGGCGGTCGAGTAGCGGGCCGCCATGTTGTAATGAGCGCGTGCTTCGCTGGTGCGGCCGAGGGCTTCGGCTGCGCGGCCTTGCCAATAGCCCGCTCGCGCAAGCGAAATGGGGTTCTCGACGCCGCGGGTCATGCGTGAGAAATGCGTCAGCGCGGTCGCCGGATCGCGAAGGAATCGCAGCGCGATCCACCCGGGTCATGCCGAGCATCCGCCGGCACCGCATCGATCAACGCCTTGGCGTTGGACGCGTTCTTCAAAACGGCCAGCCGGGCTTGCGCAACGGCAAGGTCCGGGCCGCCGAGCCGGTGTGCCGCGCGCATCGCGTCCGCGGTGTCGTTCGCATAGAAGCGGGCATGCATCCGCGCGCGATGATCGGCACGGGTGAGCAGGCTGCCGAACGTCTGGAGCGTGGTGTTCTCGAGTGCTTCGGAGAAATCGTCACTGATCCAGGCCTCGCGCACCTGGCGTTGTGCGCCGGCCTGGTCGCCGGATTGCAGCAAGGCTTTCGCCAGCGCCAGATGACCTTTTGCCAGGCTTGGCTCGTTCGATCCGAAGAAGCGGCGGATCGTCGCCGCATCACGACGGTCGTCCCAGAGCGACGCCTCGGCGCGGCGCCGCAGGGTGGTGACGCTGGGCCATGACGGATTGGCACGAACGAAGGAAATGTAACGGTCGAAGCTCATTCCATTGTTGGAATCCGAGCGCAGGATGATCCATTCGATCAGCTTGGCGGCGACCGGATCGCGCACGCCGCTCTCGAGCGCTGTAGCCTCGCCATCGCGACCGCGCCGCACGAGCGCAATCGCTTCCTTGATAGTCCCCAGATCGCTGTCGGACGTCGTCGCCGATTGGGCGAGCGCCAGCGGTGGGGCGGTCGATGTTCCGGCCGCCGATGGGGCGGTGCGCAAGGGAAGGGGAGCTGCTGCGAACTGCGGCTTGACCTGCGGGAGTTGGACGGCGCTTCCGCTGAAACTTGACCGCACGGCGGCCGTCGCTGGTCTGGAGCCGGTTGCTGAGGCGCGGCTGCGCGGCAGCGGGATGGTGGCCGTGTTTTCGGTCGCTCTGACTGCCGCGGCGGGTTTTGGTTGCGGCTTGGTCGCGGAATGCGCCGCAGCGTGCGTCGGCTGCCCGGTCTTGTGCGCCGGCAGGGTAACGGACGCCTTGACGGACGGCTTGGCCGACTTGTTCTCCGGCTTGACGCGCTTGCTAGTCTCTTTTTGCGGAGAGGCTTTCGGGCTGGATTTCTTGGCGGCGGCCTTCGCCGGATGAGCCTTCCCGTGCGATTTGGCCACCGGATCGTCCTTGGCGGCCACGGGTGAAAGCCCGAGCCCGCCAGCCAGCAGAACCGTCGACAAGAGGGTCGTCGATAGAAGGGCCGCGAATCGCTCGGTCATGCCTGTCCCGTGTTGAAACCTGCGGGGGGCTTGTCGCCTCCGGTCGTGCTATCTGCTGTTGTCGACCGAATTTGGTTAGCGAAACCCTAAAGGTGCCAGATTCTAGGCGAGAAATGAAGGGCCACCGCGTCACAGGGCCTTTCGCGCCGGTGATCAACCCAGTAAAACGACGCTATGGGCTGAATTCAGGCATAAAATCGAGCCTATCGCGGGCTTGGCATTCAGGTCGCGCGGCCAAGCCTGTCCATCGACGCACGCAGCGTGTGGCCGCTCGCACCGGCCGGATTGAGGAACTTTGTTATGACTGCCACGAAGACCGCCTCCCAGACCGACGCCGCGGGCACGCGCCTCAGAGGTTCGTTCACGGCCCTGGTCACGCCCTTCAAGAATGGCGGCGTCGACGAGGACGCATTTCGCGGGCTCGTGGATTGGCAGATCGCCGAAGGAACGCATGGTCTCGTTCCCGTCGGGACGACCGGCGAAAGCCCGACGCTGTCGCACGACGAGCACAAGCGCGTCGTCGAGTGGTGTGTCGACCAGGCCAAGGGCCGCGTGCCGGTGGTTGCCGGCGCGGGATCGAACGCCACGATGGAAGCCGTCGAACTGTCTCGCCATGCCGAGAAGGCGGGCGCCGACGCCGTGCTGATCGTGACGCCCTATTACAACAAGCCGACCCAGGAAGGACTCTATCAGCACTTCAAGGCGGTCAATGATGCGATCGGGATTCCGATCATCATCTACAACATCCCCGCGCGCTCGGTCATCGACATGTCGGTCGAGACGATGAAGCGGCTCTACGATTTGAAGAACATTGTCGGCGTGAAGGATGCGACCGCGAACGTGCTGCGCGTTTCGCTGCAGCGGGCAGCGATGGGGACCGACTTCACGCAGCTCTCTGGCGAAGATGGCACGGCGCTCGGATTCATGGCGCATGGTGGCCATGGCTGCATTTCCGTCACCTCCAACGTCGCACCGCGGTTGTGCTCGGAATTCCAGAGTCATTGTCTGCGCGGCGATTTCGCCGCCGCCATGGCTGTGCAGGACAAGCTGTTGCCGTTGCATCAGGCGCTGTTCGTCGAAACCAATCCGGCGCCTGCAAAATATGCGCTGTCCGTTCTCGGCAAGTGCGCCGACAGTGTGCGTTTGCCGATGGTGCCGATGGCCGAACAGTCCAAGGCGGCCGTGCGCGACGCCATGGTGCATGCCGGGCTGGTGAACTAGCTCTTCACTACCTATCTAAGGTCTGTCGTTGACCGCTGGCGCCTCTTGCGCGTCCGGCGCGGGTGTCCGATTCCCGGAACCCTTTGCCCTGTCACGCGTTATCCGAAATGGGGCGAGAGGCGGAGAGGTGTAGTGCTGTATCAAACCAAACGAAGTAATCGCGCCTGGAAGCCGATTGACACGGCGCCGACAGACAAGGATGTCGAGTTGCAGGCCAGCGACAATTTCGGTCCCTATACGTTGACATTTCCGTGCCGGCGGAGAGACGGGAGTTGGGTCAATTCCAGGTCACTTGGCGCGATCGAGGTCCAGCCGACGCATTGGCGGGAGTGCCGGTAAGGCGCGACGTTGGATCGATTGGTCAAGGCGGGAAAAACGCCTCCGAGCGTGTCGCATCCGGGACGAACTGCAAATCTATTCGATAGTTTTAAGTCTCTTCGCTCGCGTGCTTGAGCCGCGCGGGCGGATGGGGCATGACAGTAACTGCGCCGGTCGGAGCTGTGGCTCCTGGCTGCGCGGGGCTTTATTTCAATCGCAATAGCGCACGTTCGCATTTCCTGTCAGTTTATTCTGGAAGACGCGCTGGAACACCCGCAACGATGGCCGAAAAACAGCCGCCGAATTTCAAGGTCGTCGCTGACAACCGCAAAGCCCGCTTCAACTATGAAATTGGAGAGGTGTTTGAGGCCGGCATCGCGCTGACCGGTACCGAGGTCAAATCGCTGCGCCAGGGCAAGGCGACGATCGCGGAATCCTATGCCGACGCCAAGGGCGGTGAGTTGTGGCTCATCAACGCCAATATCCCGGAATATCTGCAAGCCAACCGCTTCAATCATGAGCCGAAGCGGCCGCGCAAATTGCTGCTGCACAAGGGCCAACTCGTCAAGCTCGCGATCGCAACGGAGCGCGAGGGCATGACGCTTGTGCCGTTGAAGATGTATTTCAACGCCCGGGGGCGCGCCAAGATCGAAATCGCCGTCGCACGCGGCAAGAAGCTGCACGACAAACGCGAGACCGAGAAGAAGCGTGACTGGGATCGCGAACGCGGCCGTCTGTTGCGCGAGCGCGGTTAGCGGCTGCGCGGCGCTCTTTTCGCTGCCGGTTGTGCTGACTGATCGAGCGCTGCACGCACGGCGGCAAAGACTATGTGAAACATTTTTTCCGTCAGCCGGCCGGTGTTCGTGTTGTAGCGCGAGCAGTGATAGCTGTCGAAAAGTGTCACCCGCACCGCGCCGTCGAGCCGGTGCGTGCTTGCATGTCCGAACGCATGGGCGGCGCGTTTCACACCCACGGCGGAGAGCACGGACTCGTGCGCGATCCGGCCAAGCGCGATGATCGCGGTGAGGTTCGGCATGGCCTGCATCTCGGCGATCAAAAAATCGCGGCAGGTCGCGATTTCCGCTCCCACCGGCTTGTTCTGTGGCGGCACGCACCGCACTGCATTGCTGATGCGGCAATCGACCAGCGTGAGGCCATCGTCAGGAGAGGCGCGATAGTCGCCGTGCGCAAACCCGTAAGCGAGAAGGGTGGGATAGAGGAGTTCGCCGGCATAATCGCCGGTAAACGGCCGGCCGGTGCGATTGGCGCCGTGCAGGCCCGGGGCAAGACCGACGATCAGCAGGCGCGCATCGACACTGCCGAATGCCGGAACGGGCGCGTTGAACCAGGCCGGTTCGCGCTTCCGCCAGTCTTCGCGGAAGGCCACGAGACGCGGGCAGCGGGGGCAGTCCCGCGATGGTTCGAAATCTGCGCGGGGCGGCCGGCTCATTTAGGAAAATCTAGTCCTCGAAATCATCGCCGTTGGGTACGGCACGTTCAGGTAAAACGCTGCGTTGCAGGAATTGCGGCGTATGCCGGGATTCCCGTGGCTCGCGCGGCGGCCGGTGGTCCATTCTGTCCGGATCGCGGCCGATCTTACTCTGCAGTTCGACAATGTCGATGAATTGATCCGCCTGTCGGCGCAATTCGTCGGCTACCATGGGCGGTTGGGTGGAAATCGTCGATACGACGGTGACACGTACGCCGCGCCGTTGCACGGCCTTGACCAGCGAACGGAAATCGCCGTCGCCGGAAAACAGCACCATCTCGTCGATCATGCCAGCCAATTCCATGGCGTCGACGGCGAGTTCGATGTCCATGTTGCCCTTCACCTTGCGGCGTCCGGTCTGGTCGACGAACTCCTTGGTGGCTTTGGTGACGACGCTGTAGCCGTTGTAGTCGAGCCAGTCGATCAACGGCCGGATCGAGGAGTATTCCTGATCTTCGATCACAGCGGTGTAATAGAAGGCCCGGAGCAGGCGACCGCGCGAATGAAATTCGCGCAAGAGACGCTTGTAATCGATGTCGAAGCCTAAGGTCTTGGTTGTCGCGTAAAGGTTCGCGCCGTCTATGAATAGAGCAATAGTATCTTGTGTCCTGGGCATCACTATATCTCTTTCTCGTTTCAATTTGTCTGCCGACATGAAAAGTCTGCCGACAAATGCGAGATCCGCGCGCCCCCGCGGATCGTCTTTCGAGGCTCAATCTTGAACCGCAATGTCAAAGCGCAATTTTGATCGTATGACCTGAATCCCTGGTGCGTGAGGCCATCTGGCCGGTGAACATCGGAGGCGTTGAAAAAATACGTCAACCCCGGCGGAAAGTTTCCGGCCTGCATGGTCGTCGCATAGGGGTTATCTTCGAACTCAAGATTGGGCCAGGCCAATCAAAAATCTGAAATCCGGCTTGCAATCATCTGGAATAGGCTTGCCGGGGGAAAGCCCCATACGTCAAAAAAACCTTGCATTTCGCGCTATATCTCGTTAGGAAACGCCCTGTTCCACAACAATGTTCCATCACGAAAGGTGGCAAGCCCATGGCTCGCGTCACTGTCGAAGACTGTATCGACAAGGTCGAAAATCGATTCGATCTCGTGCTGCTTGCCGGTCACCGTGGCCGCATGATTTCATCGGGGTCGCAGATCACCGTCGATCGCGATAACGACAAGAACCCGGTTGTCGCGCTGCGCGAGATCGCCGAAAGCACCGTTGCGACTGACGATCTGCGCGAAGATCTGATTCATTCGTTGCAGAAATATGTCGAAGTCGATGAGCCGGAGCCTGAGTCGATGCCGCTCGTTGGCGCTGCGGCGGGCGCAAGCATCGATGCCGACGACACAGAGGTCACGGCCGACCGGATGACCGAGGAAGAGCTGCTGCGCGGGCTGGAAGGTCTCACCCCGCCCGAGGAGCAGCCGGAAGAAGACGAATAGGGAGTAGGGCTCGGCTAATGCAGGGCTGGGTTGAGCGTCCCGCGTATCGCGCTTCGACACCGACGATAACCATTTAACGGCCCGGATTTCCGGGCCGTTTGCTTTTTTGCCGCTTTTTTGAACGAGTCTCCGGGCACCATGATACTATGTTCCACTCCTGCTGGCCGAGGCCGGCGGAGGCCGTATTTCGTCAATGCACCCCGGTCGTCATAACCCGGTCCCGTAAGGTCGATTTGTCCGTCCATGGCGCGTCCAAGCAGTTCGATCGCCAAGCTCAAGAACCGGCTCCCGGGCGGTAAGCGCTTCCTGCCGTCGAACGCGGCGCCGGCGAGCCCTGATGCACCCGCCCTCGCGCCCGACATCGCACCTCAGCCGCCCACGGAAGGCCGCCGCTCCCCGCGCATGATGCGGCAATATGAACTGGTGGACCGGGTCCGGCGCTACAATCCGAACACCGACGAGGACATGCTCAACCGGGCGTATGTCTATGCCATGAAGGCCCATGGCGAGCAGGTCCGCGCCTCCGGTGATCCCTATTTCTCGCATCCGCTCGAAGTGGCGGCGATCCTCACCGATCTCAAGCTCGACGATGCCTCGGTTGCTGCGGGGCTCCTGCACGACACCATCGAGGACACCGAGGCGACGCGGGCCGAGATCGACAGCCTGTTCGGGCAGGATATCGGCCGTCTGGTCGAAGGCCTGACCAAGCTCAAGCGCCTCGACCTCGTGACCAAGGAAGCCAAGCAGGCGGAGAACCTGCGCAAGCTGTTGCTTGCCATCGCCAACGATGTGCGCGTGCTGCTCGTGAAGCTTGCCGACCGGCTGCACAACATGCGCACGCTGCGTTACATGCCTGCGGAAGCGCGCCGCCGCGTCGCCGAGGAGACCCTCGAAATCTATGCGCCGCTCGCCGGCCGCATGGGCATGCAGGAAATGCGGGATGAACTGGAGGACCTGTCCTTCAGGGAGCTTTACCCGGAAGCCAATAAGGTCGTGAGCGAGCGGCTCAATGCGCTGGCCGAACGCAACAAGGATCTGATCGGCGAGATCGAACGCCAGCTTGTCGCAAAACTCGCGGCACGCGGCATCGAAGCGCATGTGCATGGGCGGCGCAAACGGCCGTACTCGATCTGGCGCAAGATGGAGCGCAAGTCCGTCGGGTTTGAGCAGCTTTCGGATATTTTCGGATTCCGCGTCGTCGTTGCAACGCCGGAGGACTGCTACCAAGCTCTCGGCGTCGTTCATATGACGTGGCCGGTGGTGCCGGGCCGGTTCAAGGACTACGTATCGACGCCGAAGCAGAATGACTATGCCTCGCTGCACACGACGGTGATTGGGCCCGGAAGGCAGCGCGTCGAACTGCAAATCCGCACCGAAGGTATGGATGACATCGCCGAATACGGCATCGCCGCGCACGCGCTCTACAAGGACGACGTCGGTTCTCCGACGGAGATGTTGTCGCGCGAGTCGAGCGCCTATGCGTGGCTGCGGCGCACGATCGAGATGCTGTCGGAAGGGTCCAATCCGGAAGAGTTCCTCGAGCACACCAAGCTTGAGTTGTTTCACGACCAGGTTTTCTGCTTCACGCCGAACGGCAAGCTGATCGCGCTGGTGCACCGGGCGACCCCGATCGACTTCGCCTATGCGGTGCACACCGATGTCGGCAACACGGCGGTGGGATGCAAGATCAACGGCAAGATCGCACCGCTGAGTTCGGAGCTTCACACCGGCGACGAAGTCGAGATCATGACGTCGAAAGCGCAATTGGCGCCGCCGTCTGCATGGGAAGGTCTTGTCGTCACCGGCAAGGCGCGCGCCGCGATCCGTCGCGCGACCCGCGTCGCCGTGCGCAATCAATACGCCGGCCTCGGACGCCGCATCGTCGAGCGGCTGTTCTTTCGGGCCAAGCGCGAATATTCCGACGAGAAGCTCGCGGGCGCTTTGCCGCGCCTTGCGCGGTCCTCCATCGAGGATGTGATGGCTTGCGTCGGACGCGGTGAACTCAAGGCGTCGGACGTCGCGCGTGCGATGTATCCGGATTACAAGGACGAACAGCGTCTGGTGAAACCGGGTTTTCTCAAGAGCGAGACCGGGTGGTTCAATCTCAAGCGGGGCAAGTCGTTGAAGTTCAAGGTGCCCGACAGCGACAAGGCCATCGCCATACCCATCCGCGGCATCAACACCGAACTGCCGGTGCGCTTCGCGCCGAACGGCGGCGCCGTGCCGGGCGACCGGATCGTGGGCATCCTTACGCCGAACGAGGGCATTACGATCTATCCCATCCAGTCACCCGATCTGAGCGAATTCGAGGATCATCCCGAGCGCTGGCTTGATGTGCGCTGGGATATGGATACGACCGAACCGCAGCGTTTCCCGGCGCGACTGACCATCGATTCAATGAACGAGCCCGGCAATCTTGCGCAGATTGCGCAAATCATCGCCGAGCACGATGGCAATATCGAAAATCTCAACATGCGCCGGCGATCGCCCGACTTCACAGAACTGGTGATCGATCTCGGTGTTTATGATCTTGCGCACCTCACGGCGATCATTGCGCAGTTGCGCGCCAAGAAGTTCATTGCCAAAGTCTCGCGCGTGAACGACTGAAGCGATCGTGGCCGAAAGAAGCTCCACGGCGCAAACGGGGAGACGCGTCATGGAGACTGACGGCATCCAGCGGGATGGCATCCGGCGCGGAGACGCCGTGGTTGTCACGGGCGCGGGCGGCGGCTTTGGCCGCGCCTTTTGTCTGCGCTTCGCGCGTGGTGGCGCCCGCATCGCTGCCTGGGAGCGGAACGCGGAGAGCGGCGAGGAGACCGTGCGCCAGGTGCGCGATGCGGGCGGTGAGGCGATATTCATTCCCGTCGATCTCGGCGAGCGGTCGCAAATCGACAACGCGAGCGTGGCAACCCGCAGCGCATTCGGCACGCCGTATTGCATCGTCAACAACGCGAGTATTTTCCCGCGCGGATCGGTCCTGACACTCCCACCGGAAGACTGGGAGCGGACGCTGCGGGTCAACATCACCGCGCCGTTCCTGATCTTGAAAGCATTTGGGCCCGACATGACTGCGCAAGGCCGCGGTGTCGTGATCAATATCTGTTCGGGCCGCGCCATCGAAGGCGCCAGGAACGGATCGAACTATGCGGCATCGAAAGCCGCGCTGCTGTCGCTGACCAAGTCGCTCGCGCTCGAATGGGCGAAGCACAATATCCGCGTCAATGCGATCATTCCCGGCGTGTCCATGACGGCGATGCCGCTGGAGGACACGACGCCGGAAGAGCTTGTCGCCCGCAGCAAACAATCCATTCCGCTCGGCCGTCCCGGCTATCCGGAAGACATGGCCGGCCTTGCGGCTTACCTTGCAAGTTCGGATGCCGCATTCATGACCGGGCAGGGGGTTGCCATGAATGGCGGGAAGGTGCTGATTCCTTGAAGAAACGCTGGTTTATAAAAAAGAGAGGAGGCGACCATGACCCGGACCAAAAGCGTTGAGGAAAGCGCACCCCCGAACCGACGGATTGCATGGTGGATAGGGGTCTCGCGGCCTTCCCGTGGAGCGATACGCATCGCGGCAACCGCCGTCCTTGCCGCGCTTATCGCAAGCACCGGGAGCGCCAGGCTGCAGGCGCAGGATTTTTACAAGGGCAAGACAATCAACTTGATCGTCGGCTCCGCCGTCGGCGGCGGCTACGATGCCTATGGCCGTCTCGTTGCCGAACATATTCGGCAGCACATTCCCGGCAATCCTGTGATCGTCATCCAGAACATGCCGGGCGTCGGCTCGCTCCTGCTCACCAATCATCTCGCCAATGTCGCGGTGCGGGACGGCACCGTCATCGGCGCGGTCAACCCGCTCATCACCACGCAGCCTTTGTTCTATCCCAAACGCGCCCGCTTCGATCCGCGCACGTTTGGCTGGATCGGCAGCGTGCTGCGGGAAAACCATATCGGGCTTGCCCGTTCCGACAGTGGCGTGACGTCTTTCGACGACGTGTTCAACAAGGAACTGATCGTCGCCGGCACCGGCGGCGCGACCAATTCCTATCCGCTGCTCACCAACGCCATTCTCAAGACGCGCTTCAAGGTCGTGTCGGGCTACAAGGGCACGGCGCAAGGGATGCTCGCAGTCGAGCGCGGGGAGGCCGGCGGTCTCATCGGCATCACCTGGGCGAGCGCGCAGGCGACCCAGAGCGCCGCCCTGAAAAGCGGAAAGCTGCACGTGATTGTTCAGTTCGGCCTGGAAAAACACCCCGACCTGCCGAACGTCCCCTGGGTATTCGATTACGCGAAAACGCCGGACGACCGCGCTGCTCTCAGGCTGATCCTGAGCAATCAGGAATATGGCCGACCCTTCATCACCCCGCCGGGCGTGCCCGACAAGACGCTGGGCATTCTGCGGACCGCCTTCGAGGCGACGATGAAGGACCCAGCCTTCCTCGCCGACGCCAAAAAGCGGAATATCGACATTGACCCCGTTGGCGGAAAAGCTATTCAACAACTCGTCGAAGAGACGTATCGCAGTTCGCCTCAAATCGTGGAGCGGGTCGGTCCGATATTCCGGATGTCGAGCGACTGAGGCCAGGCCTTATCGAAGGAGCTATTATGGCGTTCACCAGTTGGCGCGGCGTTGTCGGTTGCATCAAACCGACCATGCGTCCGGGCTCGATCGAAGAATTGATCCGCATGCTGCCTGAGGGTGTCGGCATCATTCCCCTGTTTCTCGATATCCGCAAAGGGACGACCGACGAGTTCAAGCGTGCGGTCGAGCCGTTCGAGCCGCTGGTGGAGCGGCTGGCGGAAGCGGGCTGCGACCTGATCCATCCCGAAGGCGCGCCGCCTTTCATGCTGCGCGGCTACAAGGGCGAGGCCGAAATCCTCGAGAAATGGGAAAAGAAATACAAGGTGCCGATGTTCACGTCCGGCACCAACCATGTGCGCGCGCTCCGGGCGCTCAAGGCCAAGCGCATCGTCGGCGCCACCTACTTCACAGGCAAGATCAACGATCTGTTCGCCGACTATTTCCGCCAGGCCGGATTCGACGTGCTCGGCATGGAAGGCCTGCAAGTGGAGGATTTCGAAGAGATCGGCCAGTTGTCGCCGGAGTCGGTTTACGCGCATGTGAAAAAGGCTTTCCTCAAGCACCGCAAGGCGGAGGCGATTTATCTGCTCGGCTCCGGCTGGCGCGTGCTGCCGGTGATCGACATGCTGGAGCAGGACCTTGGCGTCCCGGTCGTGCATCCGGTGCCGGCGCGATGCTGGGAGATGCAGTTGCGCCTGTCGATCCGTCAGCCGGTGAAGGGCTACGGCCGGCTGCTCGCCGAAATGCTTCCGGGCTGAGGAGTGAATGCGAGTGCCTTCCTGTGACTGACATCCGGCTCGGTGTGAACGTCGATCACGTGGCGACGTTGCGCAACGCACGCGGCGGCGCGCATCCCGATCCCGTGCGCGCGGCGCAGATCGCCATCGCCGCAGGTGCGGACGGGATCACGGCGCATCTGCGCGAGGATCGCCGTCACATCCGCGATGACGATATCGCCCGGCTCAAGGCCGAGATCACCAAGCCGCTGAATTTCGAAATGGCGGCGACCGACGAGATGGTGCGCATCGCGGTGGCGACGAGGCCGCATGCCTGCTGCGTGGTGCCGGAGAAGCGATCGGAGCGTACGACGGAAGGCGGTCTTGATGCTGCCGGCCAGCGCGAGCAGCTTGCTCCGTGTGTCGCGCGGCTGGTCGAGGCCGGCATTCGCGTTTCGCTTTTCATCGAACCGGCGCGCCAGCAGATCGAGGCTGCTGTCGCCATGCGGGCGCCGGTGATCGAGATTCATACCGGCGCATGGTGCGACGCCCTGACGCGCGGACACGGCGAGGCCGCGGCCATCGAATGGCAGCGCATTGTGGATGCGGCGCGCGCAGCGTCCGAAGCCGGTCTCGAAGTCCACGCCGGACACGGCCTCGACTTCGAGACGGCTGAAACCATCGCGGCATTGCCGCAGATCGTCGAATTGAACATCGGTCATTTCATGATGGGCGAGGCGCTGTTCGAGGGTCTGCCGATCACCATCGCGCGCATGCGCGCGGCCATGCAGGCCGGCCGCGCCAAGGTTATGTCCGATGCGCAGCGGAGCGCGTCGTGATCCTGGGGATCGGCTCGGACCTGATCGACATCCGGCGCATCGAGAAGACGATCGCGCGTCACGGCGACCGGTTCATCAGTCGCATCTTCACCGATATCGAGCAGAGCAAAGCCGAGGGCCGCGCCAACCGCATCGACACCTATGCCAAACGTTTTGCCGCCAAGGAGGCTTGCGCCAAGGCGCTCGGCACCGGCTTCCGGCGCGGCGTTTTCTGGCGCGACATGGGCGTCGTGAACATGCCGTCCGGTCGGCCGACGATGCAACTCACCGGTGGCGCCCTGGAACGGCTTCAGTCGATCGTCCCGCCGGGATGCGAGGCCCGAATCGACCTCACGATTACCGATGAATGGCCACTGGCGCAGGCCATGGTGGTGATTTCGGCGGTGGGCAAATCGTAATTTCGATGCCCGCCCGAATTTGGCCTTGAGTTGCCCCTTTAACGGGCCGCATCTCCCCGGACATGGCACTTTTGCCCGGAATCACGTGCGGGCGGCCTTGATTGCGCGCGCTGGTTCCAGGGTCTACAAGATTATCCATTCAGCTTAGGACCAAGGGCCGATGAGCGTGTCGACGACAAAACGGAATGAAGGCGGCTTTGCCGAAACGATCCGGGTCATATTCCATGCCCTCGTCATCGCCATTATCATCCGGACTTTTCTTTTCCAGCCCTTCAACATTCCATCCGGCTCGATGAAGGACACGCTACTCGTCGGCGACTATCTCTTCGTCTCAAAATACAGCTATGGCTACACGCACTATTCCATTCCGTTCTCGCCGCCGCTCTTTCACGGCCGTATCTTCGGTTCGCAGCCCAATCGCGGCGACGTCGTGGTGTTTCGCCTGCCGAAGGATGACAGCGTCGATTACATCAAGCGGGTGATCGGACTGCCAGGCGACAAGATCCAGATGATCAACGGCCTGCTGTACATCAACGGGACGGCGGTCAAGCGCGAACGCGTCAAGGATTTCGTCGATGACGATGAAGGCAATGTGCATGTGAAGCAATGGCGTGAGACGCTGCCGAACGGCGTGAGCTATACGACGCTCGATCTTGTCGAGAACAGCTTTGCCGACAACACGCCGGTCTATACGGTGCCCGCGGACCATTACTTCATGATGGGCGACAACCGCGACAATTCGACCGACAGCCGCTTCCTTTCGCATGTGGGCTACGTGCCGTTCGAGAACATCATCGGCCGTGCACAGCTTATCTTCTTCTCCGTCGCGGACGGCGCGCCCGCCTGGCAGATCTGGCGCTGGCCATGGGACGTGCGATGGAACCGCCTGTTCACACTGGTGCGATGACGCGCCGCAAGGTCGCAGAGCGCAAGGTTTTGGACGCGGACCCGGCGGCGTTGGGCGATGTCCCTGCGGACGACGCGACTGCAGTTTCAACGCATGACGACAGCGACGCGGCAGCGCAGGGGTTGACGCCCATCAAGCGCCGCCGCCGCAATGTCTCGATCCTCGAAGAGCGCATCGGCTATCGCTTCGCCAATCCGAAGTTGATCGATTGCGCGCTGACCCACGTCTCCGCGCACTCGGTCAAGCGCGGCAAGGCGACTGCAAGCGAAGGCAGCAAGGGCGAAAACTATCAACGGCTTGAATTTCTCGGCGATCGCGTCCTCGGGTTGGTCATCTCGGATGCGCTGTACCGGACCTTTCCCAAGGCGGCTGAAGGAGAACTGTCGCGACGTCTGGCCGACCTCGTGCGCAAAGAGACCTGCGCCGACGTGGCGCGGATGATCGATCTCGGCGCGGCGATCCGCCTTGGCACATCGGAAGCAAGCGCTGGCGCCCGGTTGCGGATCGCGATTTTGGCCGATGTCTGCGAGGCGCTGATCGGCGCGATTTTTCTCGATGGCGGCTTGCCGGCGGCGACGGATTTCATCGCCCGTTTCTGGGGCGAGCGCATGCACGTACACGGCGGCCCGCGCCGCGATCCCAAGACCGCGCTGCAGGAATGGGCTCAGGCGCGCGGCCTGCCGACGCCACTTTACAGCGAGGTCGAGCGCACCGGTCCGCACCACGATCCCGAATTCAAGGTGCGCGCGGAATTACCCGGCCTTGCGCCCGCGGACGGTGTCGGCCGTTCGAAACGTGAGGCGGAGAAGGCTGCGGCGGCCGCGTTTCTCGCCCGCGAAGGAGTTTTGGTTTGACCGAGCCTGAAGACGACAACAGGAGCGCGAGCACGCCGCCGCCGACCGATGACGGCAAGCGCTGTGGTTTCGTTGCGCTGATCGGTGCGCCGAACGCGGGAAAGTCGACGCTGCTCAATGCGCTTGTCGGATCGAAAATCGCGATCGTCACTCACAAGGTGCAAACGACACGCGCGCTGATGCGCGGCATCGCGCTCGAAGGCGCCTCGCAATTGATCTATGTCGACACACCGGGGCTGTTCGCGCCGCGCCGGCGTCTCGACCGCGCCATGGTCACAACGGCCTGGGGAGGCGCGCAGGATGCCGATGTCGTCGCGCTGCTGCTCGACTCGCGCAAGGGGATCGACGAGGAGGCCGACAGCATCATTGCGCGCTTGCCGCATGTGAAGCAGCCGGTCCTGCTTCTGCTCAACAAGGTCGACCTGATGCAGAAAGACAAGCTGCTGACGCTCGCGGCGGACGCCAATGAACGCTCGCGCTTCGCTGCAACATTCATGATCTCGGCGCTCACCGGCGACGGCTTGAGCCAGTTGCGCACATGGCTTGCCGAGCACGTACCGGTCGGCCCCTGGCTCTATCCGGAAGACCAGATGACGGTGTTGCCGCTGCGACAGCTTGCGGCGGAGATCACCCGCGAAAAGCTCTATCTGCGGCTGCATCAGGAATTGCCGTATCAGACGACGGTGGAAACCGAGCAGTGGAAGGAATTGCGCGACGGTTCGGTGCGCATCGAGCAGACGATCTATGTCGAACGCGACACGCAGAAGAAGATCGTCCTCGGCAAGGGCGGCGCGACCATCAAGGCGATCGGCGCGGAAGCGCGCAAGGAGATCGCCGAACTGGCCGAAATGCCGGTGCACCTTTTCCTCTTCGTCAAGGTCAGGGCAGGGTGGGGCGACGACCCGGAGCGCTATCGCGAAATGGGCCTGGAATTCCCCAAAGAATGAATCCGGCGATTGCTTCCTTTGCAGTAGAATACAGCCATGCAATGGAGCGATGAGGGTATCGTCCTCGGTATCAGGCGGCACGGCGAAGCGAATGCCGTCCTCGAACTCTTGACCCGTGCGCATGGTCGTCATCTTGGTCTCGTGCGTGGCGGGGCTGGCTCGCGCCTGCGCCCCGTGCTGCAGCCCGGCAACACGGTGACGGCCGTCTGGCGCGCGCGGCTCGACGAGCATCTCGGCAATTATACGGTTGAAGGGCTGAATTTACGCGCGGCGGCGCTGCTGCCGCATGCGCATGCGCTTTACGGCGTGACGCATCTCGCCGCGATCGTCCGGCTTATCCCCGAACGCGATCCGCATAACGGGTTGTACGAGATCGTCGAGGACATTCTCGAACACCTCGACGATCCGCGCGCGGCCGCGATCCTGATGGCGCGCTTCGAGTTGCTCTTGTTGTCGGAACTGGGTTTTGGTCTCGATCTCGATGCTTGCGCGGCGACCGGCGTCACCACCGATCTCGTTTACGTGTCGCCGAAATCCGGCCGTGCGGTATCGCGCACGGCGGGAGAACCCTGGCATAATCAGCTTTTCGCGTTGCCGGGTTTTCTTACGGGCGAAATGGAGACCGCGCCGTCGGCGCAAGACTTGCGCGATAGCTTTGAACTCACCGGCGCATTCCTGGCGCGTCATATTCTCGATCCGCGTGGGCTCGATCACGGAGAAACGCGGCGGCAATTCATTGCCGCGGTGATGCGCGCCATGCCTGACGCGGCGTAGCACGGCGCTCCAACGTGCCCAAAAGAGAGCGGGGCCCGAAGGCCCCGCAATTATCGTTTGCTTAGTAGCGGTGCCAGCGGCGGCCGTGCCATCCGCGGTGCCAGCCATAGCCGCGGCGCCAGCCGGGGCGAACCACGACAACCCGGTTAGGACGCCAGCCGCATGTGCGGCGCCAGCCGAAACGCGTCCACACCCTGCGGCAGACATAGGCCACCTGGGTGGTCGGGCTGACGTCTTTCACGGCTTGGTCGATCGCCGCCGGATTGGTGAGCGGCACGGCACTGGCCGAGGTCGACATCACCGTGCTGCCGGCGGCCATGGCGGCCGCGGCAGCGATTGCAAAAAGCAACTTCCTCATTGGGTTACCTTCCTTAATCAAATGTTTCAGCGCATCTGCGTAATGGCAGCGCAGAACCATAACGACTGCAACTGCATACGGTTCGCAGACGCCACGGTTGCAGCCATTGATATCCCCGCCGTCTGAATTCTCCCGGTCTTGGGTGTTCATCACTTGTTCATCCAGCGGGGGCGCGGTAATTCCGGTGCCATGGGAAAAACAGTGATTCCGCCGGAGCCCGCTCCGATCAACGAAATCGGCCTGCGCGACGCGCTCGAAGAGCGCTATCTCGCCTACGCCCTCTCGACCATCATGAACCGGGCGCTGCCGGATGCGCGCGACGGGCTCAAGCCGGTGCACCGGCGACTGCTCTATGCGATGCAGCAACTGCGCCTCGACCCCGGCGCGACGTTCAAGAAATGCGCGCGTGTCGTCGGCGACGTCATCGGCAAATTCCATCCGCATGGCGATCAGTCGGTCTATGAAGCGCTGGTCCGCCTCGCACAGGATTTCGCGCAGCGCTATCCGCTGGTCGATGGCCAGGGAAACTTTGGCAATGTCGACGGTGATAACGCTGCCGCGATGCGATACACCGAAGCGCGGATGACGGAGGTCGCGGGCCTGCTGCTCGACGGCATTACCGAGGACGCGGTCGACTTCCGCCCGACCTACGATGCAGGCGACGACGAGCCGATCGTGTTGCCGGCGGCATTTCCCAATCTGCTCGCCAACGGCTCGCAAGGCATCGCGGTCGGTATGGCCACTTCGATCCCGCCGCACAATGCCGCTGAATTGTGCGACGCGGCGCTGCATCTCATCGATCACCCGAACGCCAAGAGCAAGAACCTCCTCAAATTCGTGCCCGGCCCGGATTTTCCGACCGGGGGAATCATCATCGATGGCCGCGAGACCATTGCCGAAGCCTACGAGACCGGACGCGGCTCGTTTCGCGTGCGTGCGCAGTGGCACAAGGAGGACGGCGGCCGCGGCACCTATCTCATCGTCATTACGCAAATCCCGTGGCTGGTGCAGAAGTCGCGGCTGGTCGAGAAGATCGCCGAACTGCTGACGGCGAAGAAGCTGCCGCTCGTTGCCGACGTGCGCGACGAATCCGCGGAAGACATCCGTCTCGTGATCGAGCCGCGCGCACGCACGGTCGAGGCGTCGCTGCTGATGGAAAGCCTGTTCAAGCTCACCGAGCTTGAAAGCCGCATTCCGCTCAACATGAACGTGCTGCTGCGCGGACGCATCCCCAAGGTCGTCAGCCTCGCCGAGGCATTGCGCGACTGGCTCGACCATCGGCGCGAGGTGCTGTTGCGGCGCTCGCGCCATCGGCTTGCGGCAATCGATCATCGTGTCGAAGTGCTCGGCGGATATCTCGCCGCCTATCTCAACCTCGACAAGGTGATCAAGATCATCCGCAACGAGGATGAGCCGAAGCCGGTGCTGATGAAGACGTTCAAGCTCTCGGACGTCCAGGCCGACGCCATCCTCAACATGCGGCTGCGCAACCTGCGCAAGCTCGAGGAAATGGAGATCCGCGGCGAAGACAAGACACTGCGCACCGAGCGCAAGGCGCTGCAGAGCCTGATCGATTCCGAGGCCGAACAGTGGAAATCCGTCGCTGCGCAAATCAAGGACGTGCGCGGACGCTTTGGGCCAAAAACCGAACTCGGCAAGCGGCGCACGCAATTTGCCGACGCACCCGAGCATGACCTTTCGGCAATCGAAGAGGCCTTTGTCGAGCGCGAGCCGGTGACGATTGTTGTGTCCGAAAAGGGCTGGGTGCGGGCGCTCAAGGGTCACGTCGCCGATCTGTCCAACATCACGTTCAAGACTGACGACAAGCTGAAATTCGCGTTCCCGGCCGAGACGACCTCAAAACTGCTGCTGTTCGCCACCAATGGCCGCTTCTACACGATCGATGCCGCCAAGCTGCCCGGCGGTCGCGGGCATGGCGAACCGGTGCGGCTGTTCATCGACCTCGAGCAGGAAGCGGACATCGTCTCCGCTTTCGTTTTCACCGGCGGCCGTAAATTCGTCGTTGCCAGCCATGCCGGCCGCGGATTCATCGTCAGCGAAGACGAGTGTCTCGCCAATACCCGCAAGGGCAAGCAGGTGCTCAACGTCAAGATGCCCGACGAGGCGCGTGCCATCACGCTGCTGAACGGCGACACCGTCGCCACCATCGGCGACAACCGCAAACTCGTTATTTTTCCGCTCGACCAGCTTCCGGAAATGGCGCGCGGCAGCGGCGTGCGGCTGCAACGCTACAAGGATGGCGGATTGTCGGACGTCATCACCTTCAAGGCTGCGGATGGCCTGGTCTGGCGTGACGGCGCCGGCCGCGAATTCCGCCAGACGCTCAAGGAGCTTGCCGACTGGCGCGGCAACCGGGCGGATGCCGGCCGCCTCGCGCCGAAGGGCTTTCCGCGCAATAACAAGTTTGGCGCGGCCTGATTTGTAGAGCGCGCTAGTTCGAAACGAACACGAGCGAGGTCTCGGCTTTCTCCAGTACGCCGGCGGCCGTGTTGCCAAAAAACAGCCGGTCGCTGTCGCGGCGGGTCACGCCCAGAATGATCAGGTTGTGGCCTTCTTCCTTGGCGATCTCGACGATGGATTCATCGGCCGAAATATCGGCGATCGCAGAGGTTTTCACTTTCACGCCAAACTTGTCGGCCAGCGAGACCACGGATTTCACGATGGTCTGCTCGTTCTGACGCAGGTTGACGCGACGCCGGCGGTTCTTCGTGGTGTTGTTTTTGCGGCTCGCGACATAAAGAATTTGCACCGGAGCCTTGGTCGCGCGGGCGATGGTGTAGGCGATCTCGGACGCATTGCGCGATGTTTCCGTTCCGGTCACCGGCAGCAGGATGCTCAGCTTTGTTTTGACCGGCGCGGCCTCGAGCGCGCCGCGGCTCGAAACGATCGCCAGCGGCCCTTCGAATTCATTTGCGAGGCTGTCGACGGTGTCGTGGAATTCGTTTTTTCGCACCGTCGTTTTTTCGACGCCGATGATCAGCAGGTCGTATCCCTTCTTGACCTCCGCAGCCACGGTCTCGATGACCGTACCTTCCGGCTTCACGGTGACGACTTCAGCTTTTGCGGCAGGATCGTCGTCATCCTTCGTGCGTAATTTTCGCGCGGGCGCTGCTGCAGCGGCGGTGCGCACCGCTTCGGCAAGCAGGTCCTTGTCGTCGTCCGTTTTGGCACTTTTTTTTGTCTCGGCCTTTTTGGCGTCGGCGTTCTTGGTCTCGGCTTTTTTTGTGTCGGATTTCTTGTCTTCGCCCTTTTTGTCTTCCGCTTCCTTGCCGGGTTTCGGTTTGGCCGGGATCTTGCCATTGATCTCGATCACCGATGTCGGCATGCCGCGGCTCCCGGCGATCAGGCCGGCGACGCGGGACGCGAGCAGGCCATTGGTGCTGGTGTCGGCTGCAAGCAGCAAGCGCTCGAGATTGGAGACGAAGCCCGTCTCTTCGTACTCCTCGCGGTCCAGGCGTTCCTTTTCCGCCTTTGACATCGGCAGGCGGCGCAACGCCCAGCGCAGCGTCGGCGGCATCGCCAAGGTCGTGAGCACCGCCATGGTGACGATCATTGTGAACAGCGTCTGGTTGAGGGCGCTGATGGACAGGCCGATGGTTGCGACGATGACCTCTGTCGAACCGCGCGCATTCATGCCGAGCGCAAGCGCCAGGCCCTCACGGCGTGTGAGACCACCCAGTTCTGCACCGATGAAAGCGCCGGTGAATTTACCGACGCTTGCGATGACGATAAGCAGGGCCGTCAGCCCCAGCAAAGTCGGATCCTTGAGCACTGTGAGGTCGGCGCTCAATCCGGCCAGTCCGAAAAACACCGGCATGAACAGCGCGACGATCAGCCCGCGCAATTCCTCTTCGATATGTTTCGTGAGGATCGGCGATTCACCGATGAGAATACCGGCGACGAAGGCGCCCAGAACCGTGTGTACGCCGATCAAGTCGGTGATCAGTGCCATCGCGCCCATGATCACCAGGATCATGGTTATGACCGGAAACTCGCTGACGAAGGTGTCGTTCGCCCACTTGATCAGCCGGAATACGATCCGGCGTCCGATCGTCAGGCTGACGGCCATGAAAATCAGCGTGCCGGCGATGCCGCGAATGACCGTCGCGGTATCGACAGAGCCGTGCAGACCGAGACTGAAGATCACGGAGATGATGATCCAGCCCAACGTGTCGTCGATAATAGCTGAAGAGACGATGACCTGACCCAGCGTGCGCCGCAGGAAATCCATCTCGCGCACCACCATCGCGACGATCTTGATCGATGAAATGGAAAGCGCGGTGCCGAGGAACAGCGAGGTGACCATTCGCTTGCTCGGATCGGGCAAGAGTGAATCGGGAAGGTACTCGCCGGTGATGTAACCGATCACGAAGGGCACCGCGATGCCCGCAAGCGAGGCCATGACCGATGCCCGTCCCCCGCGTTTGACGAGTTTGAGGTCTGTCTCCATGCCGGTCAGCAGCAACAGCATGAGGATGCCGAGTTGCGATACGGCGTCGATCATCGCTTTCTGTTCGGGTGTTTTCGGAAAGACGAAATGCTGCCATTCCGGTGCGACAGCCCCGAACAGCGAGGGGCCGAGCAGCAATCCGGCGACGAGTTGGCCCATGACTTCGGGCTGCCCCAGTCGTTGCAGGCCTTCACCAAGAAGGCGGCCGACGACCAGCAGCAAAATGATCTCCACAACGAAAATGGCGTCAGACGGAGCGGATTTGCTTTGCCCTTCGGCGGCGAAGGCGGGTAGGGCGGTCGCCAGCAGCATCAGCGCAGACAGCATGAGCGGTGCGCCGAAAATCATTGCCCGCACGTCTCGGTTCGCGCGCCGGCGCGCGATTCCGCGTACTCTCATCAACGTCCCCCGTCCCGGCGATCTTGCGTACTCTGTCTCAATTTGACCCGATGGAACTTTCGCTGGGCGTCGGACAACCAGTTGATTGGAAGATCGTTCCCTGCCTCCACGTGGCCCGTCTTCCGGCGCATCTTCGGTGAGGCCACGATTACATCTTGCAATTGCAAATTATTTGCAACAAGCTTATGTTTCGTGTGCGTTTCATGAAATAAGTGAAAATGACCGAGACAACCACGGAGCTGGAAGAGGTCCAGGAGGTCGCTTCGCCGGGGTGGCGCCGTTCTCGCGGCAGGCCGCCCCTGGCGGAGGTGTTCGGCTCTGTTGCGACGCGCACGAGCGGACCGTGGTGGCGCAAGCTCTTCGCCTTCCTCGGGCCGGGCTATCTCGTCGCCGTCGGCTACATGGACCCCGGCAACTGGGCGACGTCGCTCGCCGGCGGCTCAAAGTTCGGTTACGCGCTGCTGAGCATCGCGCTTCTGTCCAACATCATGGCGATCCTGCTGCAGGCGCTCTGCGCCCGCTTGGGTATCGCGAGCGGCCGCGACCTTGCGCAAGCGTGTCGCGATGCCTTCCCCCGCGCGGTGGCGTGGCCCCTGTGGGCGCTCGCCGAACTTGCGATCGTTTCCACGGACCTCGCGGAAGTGATCGGGACGGCGATCGGACTCAGCCTATTGTTCGGCATTCCGCTCGCGATCGGCGTCCTCATAACCGCGGCGGATGTTTTCCTCGTGCTGGCGCTCCAGCGGCTGGGATTCCGCTGGGTCGAGGCGCTGATCATCGCGATGCTCGCAGTGATCGCCGCCTGTTTCGGCATCCAGATTGCCTCTGCCGATCCCGACTGGGCTGCGGTGCTCGGTGGATTCATTCCGACAACCGCGATCGCGACCAATCCCGACATGCTGTTTCTGGCGCTCGGCATTCTCGGTGCAACCGTGATGCCGCACAATCTCTACCTGCATTCGGCGGTCGTGCAGACACGGCGCGTCGGCGACAGCGTGCGCGAGAAGCGCGAGGCCATCAATCTCGCCACGGCGGATTCTACCATTGCCTTGATGTTTGCGCTCTTTGTGAACGCCGCGATTCTCATCCTCGCCGCAGCGACCTTCAATAAAGCCGGCCGGACCAACGTGGCGGAACTGCAGGATGCCTATTCGCTGCTGACGCCCTTGCTCGGTTCGACCATGGCGCCGACACTGTTCGCGATCGCGCTCCTGTGCTGCGGCCTGAACTCGACCGTGACCGCCACGCTGTCCGGCCAGATCGTGATGGAAGGCTTTCTCGAGATTCGCCTGCCCGGATGGCTGCGACGGTTGATCACCCGCGCCATCGCCATCGTTCCCGCAGCGATTGTAACAATCCTCTATGGCGATCAGGGAACGGCAAAGCTTTTGATCCTCAGCCAGGTGGTGCTCAGCCTGCAATTGCCGTTCGCGGTCGTGCCGCTGGTGATGTTCACCGGCGATCGCAGCAAAATGGGCGACCTCGTCGCCCCGCGCTGGATTACGACCTGCGCGTGGGCCACCGCGGCGCTGATTATCGTCCTGAACGCAAAACTGCTGTTCGATGCAATCACTGGCTGATGGCGGAATGCTGAGCTAGCGCTCGACCCGCGTCCAGCCCGACGGCATCAGTCGTTCTTGCGGCAGGAAGCGGCTCTTGTAGTCCATCTTCTTCGACGACCGCACCCAATAGCCGAGATAGACGTAAGGCAGCCCCATCTTTTTCGCGCGCGCGATCTGGTCGAGGATCATCACCGTGCCGAGTGATCGCGCGGCTTGGTCGGGATCGAAATACGAATAGACCATCGACAGTCCGTCGGCGAGCACGTCGATCAGCGCCACCGCCACGAGATCGCCGACGCCTTCGCCGGTAAACGTGCTGTCAGGCCCACGCCGCCGATATTCGACGAGCCGGGTCTGCACATGGCTGTCCTCGACCATCATCGCATAGTCGAGAACCGACATGTCCGCCATGCCGCCATCCTGATGGCGAGCATCGAGATAGGCGCGGAAGATTGAATATTGCTCCGAAGTCGGTCGCGCCGCCCGCATCGTGCCGATGATATCGTCGTTGCGCGCGGCGATGCGGCGCATGCTGCGCGTCGGCTCGAATTCGCCCGCGAGGATACGAACCGAGACGCAGGCACGGCAGGTGTCGCAGGCGGGGCGATAAGCGATGGATTGACTGCGCCGAAAACCGCCTTGCGTGAGCAGGTCGTTGAGTTCCGGGGCGCGTTCGCCGACAAGATGCGTGAAAACTTTGCGTTCTTCCTTGCCTTCCAGATAGGGGCAGGGAGACGGCGCCGTCAGGTAGAACTGCGGCGTATCGCGGGAAAGTTTTGTCACGGAATAGCGTCGGCCTTTTTGTCTCTCTGAGGCATTATCTATTCAGCCGCGCGCAGCGATTGAACGCGGCGTGGATTGTTAATCACGACGGTGCCGATCAAAAAATCGTGCAGCAGGCGGCGCCGATCGTTGAATAGGCCCACCAGCAGAATGAAAGGCGAAAGGAACGACACCGTCGCCCAGTAAAGGATGGCATGGACCGCGCCGAGCAGAAAATAGCAGGGCTCGCCGTGCGAGGTGCGCATCTGCAATTCCATCACGCGCATGCCGAGCGTCGCGGAGGAGGGGCTGCCGAGGGACCATCCGTAATAGGCGATCGCCCACAACAGCGGCACCGGCGAGAGGAACCAGAACAGCATCCAGCCGACCCCGAGTGTAATCAGTCCGAACAGGAAGATGAATAGATAGCCGAGCGCGATCGGGATGCCGATCATCACGAGATCGATCAGGAACGCTATGACGCGCCGCGCCAAAACCCCATCGAACAATTCGGGGTTGACGAGCGGGTCGTAAGCGTAGGGCTTCGGATCCATCGGCGGCGGCCTTTCGTGAATCGGCGGACGGGTCGTTAAATCGCACCCAGTCTAGCGCCGAAATGGTGATAAAACGACCCGACATGAGACGCACGATGCCGCAAGACGGGACGGGAGCCCTCAGATTTCTGCATAGGACGCCGCAGGACAGCCTCTGCCGGAAACCGCCGACGTCGCCGCTCAAGCGGCCACCTGCCGGTCTGGGGGGCTGTCAGGGCGCTGGGGAAGGCACTGACGCGGTGTTGGCGGCAGGCGATGGCGGCAACGGCGGGGGTGCGCCATGGGCGTGACATTGGCGGATATCGTAGCGGCGCGTGCCACCATCGCCGGGCAGGTGCTGCGCACGCCGATGCTGCCGGCGCCAAAGCTTTCGGCGCTCACCGGAGCCGAAGTTTTCGTCAAATATGAAAACCTTCAGGTCACGAATTCCTTCAAGGAACGCGGCGCCCTGAACAAGCTCGCCTCGCTCTCGGCGGCGGAGCGCGCGAAGGGCGTCATCGCCATGTCGGCCGGCAACCACGCCCAGGCGGTGGCCTATCACGCCGCGCGCCTTGGCATTGTGGCGACGATCGTGATGCCGGTGACGACGCCGTTCGTCAAAATCGAGGCGACGCGTTCGCACGGCGCCGAAGTCGTGCTCGAAGGCGAGACCATCGCCGAGTCGCGGCTGCGCGCCGTCCGCATCGCGGAAGAACGCGATCTGACCTGGGTGCATCCCTATGACGATCCGGCCATCATTGCCGGGCAGGGGACAATCGCGCTCGAAATGCTCGAGGACGTGCCCGGTCTCGATACCCTGGTCATTCCCATTGGCGGCGGCGGGCTGATTTCCGGCAACGCGATTGGCGCGCGCGGCGTCAATCCAAGGATCGAGATCGTCGGCGTCGAATGCGCGCTTTATCCCTCGATGTGGAATGCGCTGACCGGCGGAAGCCTGCCGGTGGGCGGCCCGACGCTGGCGGAGGGCATTGCGGTGAAGGAGGTCGGCGCGCTGACGCTGCCGCTGGTTCGCGAACTCGTCTCCGAGATCGTGCTGGTCGACGAGTCGCATCTCGAACGCGCCGTGAATGCCTATCTCACCTTGCAGAAGACCATGGCCGAAGGAGCGGGGGCGGCGGGGCTGGCCGCGATGCTGGCGAAGCCGGAGCGCTTTCGCGGGCGCAAGGTCGGCCTCATCCTGTGCGGCGGCAATATCGATCCGCGGATTCTGGCCTCGATCATGGTGCGCGAACTGGAGCGCGGCCAGCACATCGTGTCATTCCGGATGACCATTCCCGATCGTCCGGGCGTCCTCGGCATCATCTCGACGCGGCTGGGCGCACTGGGCGCAAACATCCTTGAGGTCGACCACAAGCGGCTGTTCCTGGATGTGCCGGCCAAGGGTGCGCGCCTCGACGTCACACTGGAAGTGCGCGACGCTGCCCATGTCGAAGAGATCGCCAAGGCGCTGGCCGCCGACGGCTACGCGCCGGCCCGTGTCGAGGCCGGCGACGCCATGGGATAGTTTAGGCCTTGAGCGACGGCATCAGGCGCAGCGCGTTGTCGCGTGCGATGGCTTGGATATCCGCCGGCTTGAGACCGGACGAGAGCAGGTCCTTCTTGTTTTCCGTGACCTTCACATACGGGTAGTCCGAACCGAACATGAGCTGCGAGATCGGCGCGATCTTCAACAGCGCCGCCATGTTCGGCGCATAGGCCGCATTCGCGGTTTCGTAATAGAGCCGGCTCAGTTCGTAGGGGATGCCCTGCGGCGCCAGTTTGTCGAGATTCTTGATCTGGAATTTCGCGAGCGCCGCCACGCGCCCCGCGAGCGACGGCACAGCCGCGCCGCCGTGCGAGAAGATCCAGCGGATGTCGCGATATTTCGCGAGCGCGCCGGTGAACAGCAGGTTCATCACCACGCGGTTGGTGTCCTGCGGATATTCGACGAAGGAAGCAGGCAGCGCCGGGATGAGCCTGCTGCAGCATTCCGGCGACGTCGGATGCACATAGACGACGGCCTTGCGGCGATCGAGTTCGGCCAGCACCGGATCGAATGACGGATCGCCGACATATTTGTCGCCGTAGCTGGTGTTGAAACCGATGCCTTCGGTCTTGAGCGTGTCGAGGCAATAGGCGATCTCGGCCAGCGTCGCATCGACGTCCGGCAGCGGCATGAAGCCGTACATGCCGAAGCGGCCCTTGTGATCCTGCCGTGCCTTGGCGGCATAGTCGTTGCAAAGGCGCGTCCACTTCCGCGTCTCGTCGACGCTCAGGTTCGGAATGTTGAGGCCTGTCGCCATCGAGATGATGGACGTTTCGACGCCGGCGGCATCCATCTCGTCGAGCGACGCCTGCAGCGACCAGCGCTTCACTGGGCCGCTGATGCGGATGTGCTTGTCCTGCCAGAACTTCATCAGTTCCGGTGGGTAGTAGTGATGATGCACGTCAATGCGGAAGGGCTTTTCCGCTGGCTGTGCCATCACCGCCGGTGCGGGCAAGGCCGCGCCCGCCAGCAGCGCCGCGCCGCCGCGCAGGAACAGCCGCCGGGACGTGCAGCCACAGGAAAGATGTTGGCAGGAGGACAAAACTTCAGGCGTTTCCGGATCGTCGCATTGCATGATGCGAGCCTCGCTTTTTTATGACGTCAGATTTTCTGTAACAGACGCTCCGCAACCGTGGGAGCAAAATAGGTGAGCACGCCGTCGGCGCCGGCGCGCTTGAACGAGGTCAGGCTTTCCATCATCGCCTTGTCGCCGTCGATCCAGCCGTTCTGCGCGGCGGCCGCGATCATCACGTATTCGCCGGACGTCTGATAAGCGAAGGTCGGCATGGCAAAGGTCTGTTTCACGCGCGCCAGAATATCGAGATAGGGCAGGCCGGGCTTCACCATCACCATGTCGGCGCCCTCGGCGATGTCGAGTTCGACCTCGCGCAGCGCCTCGTCGGAATTCGCCGGGTCCATCTGATAGGTGCGCTTGTCGCCGATGAGCGTCGCGCTCGAGCCTACGGCGTCGCGGAAGGGGCCATAGAAGGCCGAGGCATATTTGGCGGCGTAAGCCATGATCTGCACGTCGACGCGTCCCGCATGGTCGAGCGCCGATCTTATCGCACCGATGCGGCCGTCCATCATGTCCGAGGGTGCGATGATGTCGCAGCCGGCGTCGGCTTCGACCAGGGCCTGCTGCACCAGCATGGCGACGGTCTCGTCATTGAGGATCACACCATCGCGCATCAGCCCGTCATGGCCGTGGCTGGTGTAGGGATCGAGCGCTACGTCGCAGAGGATGCCGATCTCCGGCACCGCCTTCTTGATCGCGCGAATGGCCGTGCAGACGAGGTTTTCCGGATTGAGCGCTTCGCTGCCGTGGTCGTCGCGCAGGTCGGCATCGGTGTAAGGGAAAAGGGCGATGCAGGGGATCGTCAGCTTCGCGGCGCGTTCGGCTTCGCGCACGGCTTCGTCGACGCTCAACCGCTCGACGCCCGGCATCGATGGCACCGGCGTGCGTGTGCCCGTGCCATCCGTGACGAACAGCGGCCAGATGAGATCGTTGGTGCTCAGCACCGTCTCGCGCACCATGCGCCGCGACCAGTCGGTGCGGCGATTGCGGCGCAGGCGTGTCGTCAACCCGAGGTCCGGGGATGATCTGTTATCCGATGTCGTTTTGCCGTCGGACGGAAACGTCGTGACACGCGACTCAAGGGGACGGCCGAATTTGATTGCCATGGGGTGCTCCTGGCGAGAGTTTTACCCATTCCTGCCGCGATGGGCCAGTCCAAGCCGCTGACGATCTGGTCCCGGTCCGAATGTCCTTAAAGGGCGGACCTTGCTCCGATCCCTGGCTTCCGATTTCGGACTTGCTCTTTGATCGCTGCTTGATTTCGTCGCGCGATCTTCGATCATGCGATGTGTCGCCGGGTCCGCGATGGCGTCGATAAGAAAGGCAATCAAGATGACGGACGACGAACGCGCCATTCGCGAGGTGGTCGATGTCTGGCTGGCCGCCAGCAAGGCCGGCGATCTCGCGACGGTCCTTAGCCTTATGACGGACGATGTGATCTTCATGGTTCCCGGCCAGAAGCCGTTCGGAAAGGAGGCTTTCGCAGCCGCATCGCAGGGGATGAAGGATGTGCGGATCGAAGGGACGAGTGATATCCAGGAGATTCAGGTGTTGGGCGATTGGGCTTATCTTCGAAACTACCTCGAAATGACGGTAACCCCGCCCGGTGGCGCCGCGAAGCGTCGATCCGGCTATACTCTCACGGTTCTGCGCAAAGAGGCCGATGGGCGATGGCGGCTTGCGCGCGATGCCAATCTCCTGGCGGAAGCCAAATGATGCACGCGAAGTGATCCATGCGCCGTGATCGGTGCGGGCAATTGGCCATGGCGTCGCGCGCGATGAACTGGCAAAAGACACATGATGATTGGTCTCAAGACGAAAAAAATCCGACACACCGAATCGCGGGTCATCGATCCCGTGCATGCCGACCAGAAGCCGAAGAGGGCAAGCGCGGTCGATCGCCTCGTTCTGTTTCTGCGCATCATGGCCGCGATTGCGCTGGTGAAGGGTCTTTATCACTGGGCGCGTATCTGCGGTTTCAACGTCGGCATTGACGGCGGATTTGAAAGCCAGTCGGGCGCATGGCAGACGGCAACCGTATTCTTCGCCGTCATCGATCTCGTCGCCGCTGTCGGTCTCTGGCTCGCGGCAGCGTGGGGCGCGGTGGTGTGGCTGACGGCGGTCGTGTCGATGGCTGCGGTCGATCTGTTATTTCCGGCCGTGTTCGGCGGCAGCATTTTTGTCGTCGGTGGCGCGATCGCCGTGATTGCGGTCTATCTCTTGCTGGCGTTTTTCGCAGCGCGCGAACAGCCGTAGCTCCCAGGCGGATCGAGAAGACGTTAGCGCAATGATGTTGGATTGAATCAATCCGACAGTATGAACACGATCGATTCTTATTAGTTAGAGCGTCATGTTGTCCGAAAGCCGCTCTGTATTTGTCGACATCATGCCCGACGAACGGCATCCACCATGTTTGCCCCAGGATTGCTGCAGGGGCGCCGCCGTGATGAATAAAGTGTAACGAAAACCCCTGCAATTCCTGCTTCAATTGAATGTTCACCCTGTCAAATAAACCTTATCTTTATGCTGTTGTTTAAGCCGTTCTTAGACCGCGCCCGGTAATGTCGCATCAACACGGGGAAACAGGGCCCCGGCAAACGCGAAAAAACGGAAGGCGTCATCATGAAGGCCGCACTGCAAACGGTCGACCAGGCTCACGAGCCGCGGATCGAATCCATCAAGCCGCTTTATCTCGAAGCGCTGACACTCGTTGAGCGTCTTCATCGCCGCCTGCTCGACGTCATCAAGGATGAATTCGACAGGCGCGGCCGCTCGGACATCAACTCGGTGCAGGCTCTGCTGCTCTATAATATCGGCGACAAGGAATTGACCGCCGGCGAGCTGCGCACCCGCGGCTACTATCTCGGCTCGAACGTTTCCTACAATTTGAAGAAACTTGTCGAGATGGGTTTCCTCGATCATCAGCGTTCGCGCATGGATCGCCGTTCGGTTCGCATCAAGCTGACCGACAAGGGCATCGTGGTGCGCGACATCGTCGAGACGCTTTATCAGAAGCACGTCCGCACGGTCGAACAGGTCGGCGGCATCAACTCGGAAGAGTTCGCGACCCTGAACAAGTCGCTGCATCGTCTCGAGCGCTTCTGGACCGACCAGATTTTGTATCGGCTCTAAGAGCTAACAGGAATTTGGGCGGCGCCCTTCGCGCCGTCCCGAGAGACCCGCAAAGGGTCCCGAAAGTCGATTGAGACAGGTGAGCGTTTCTACAGCACAAACGGCCTTCCTTCGCGGGGAGGCCGTTTTGCGTTGGGAGCCGCGCGATACTGAAAATCCGCACGGCCGACTGGCCGGGACAGTGGCTGGAAAGGCCGCTTCGAAGGCGATAAAAGGACAGATGAAAACGTTCGTCATTGCTGTCGTCGTTGCGACGTTCCCGGGCTTGGCGTTTGCTGCCGAGCGCACGCCGCAACCGAAACGGCCTTCAGCCGCGAAAACACTCCCGGCCTCGCCGCCGCGCGTCCAGACCAACCCATGCGCGCTCTATGGCGCCGGTTTTGTCCAGGTCCAGGGCTCGACGACCTGCGTCAAAATCGGCGGTTCCGTCAGGGTCGATACCAGCATCCATCATTAGCCGCACCGTGTTACCGGCCGGCATCGGCTGCTGTGGAACGATCGCTGGCAGGGTGGGGCAGAGAGCGCCGCGGGCGAAGCCACTGCCGCGCAAAGAAAAACCCCGCCGGGGGGACGACGGGGCTTTCCTGTGAATGAGCAACTCGGAGGTTCGCTCTGTCCCGATAACACCCGACCACGGTGAAGGTTTCATGAAAAAGGGCGCCGAAGCGCCCTTAATTTCTATCGCGGTAAAACAGTCTTGTTCCCGGCGTTCCCGGAGCGCGACGCCGCAGCGGCGCGGAAAGCGGTCACTCGGTGACGGTCGGCTCTTCCAGGGACGGGAAATCCTTCAGCTTCGCGGTGGACAGCGTGACCTTTCGTCGTGCCGACTCTTCCCGCGCGACCGGATCGGCCTGTCTCGACTGCCGATAAAGTTCACCGCCGTAGCGTCCGGCGGTTTGCTGCAGATCTTCGAGTGCGGAGGCGGAAGCGATCGCCAGTCCGATCGAGTTCAGGTGGGCCCGGCGGGAGCAGTAGACGGCGAGCATCGCCCGGGCCATGGGGGGCACCGTTGCCACCAGCTCTCTGAGGCCGTCGGGACTGGCGCGATACATTTTCCCGAGCACGTCGTCGGCAACCGGGCACGGCTCTTCCTGGGGTACGTTCACGTTCGCATCTCCGATGTTACCTGCAGAGCATGCGAAGTAAAATGTTAAGGGTCCGTAAACCTTGCGAGGCCAGTCACGCGGTGAGTCCTGTTATCCGCAGGCGCTCGCTCGCCTTTGCCGAACGCATTGGCTGACGGCTTTCCGTCATCACCTAAGGAGTCATTGCTCCGGATGGTCAGTTTAAGGTCGCGCGATAAAGGGCTTTCGAAGCAACATCGCGAGTCAATCTTCCGAGCTTATGTTGCTTTACCGGCAAGCTTCACAATGCCCGAAAAGTGGAAACACCCCCGCAATTGCGGGTAGGTTCCCGGTTATGCCGATACAACTAACATCCAGTTTGAGACGTGCCCGCCTTTGTCTATAACACGCGGGTATTTCAACTGAGGATACCCGTTTGACACAACCGAACATCAAGAATCTTTCCGTCGCCGAATTGCTTTCATTGCGTGGCGCCATCGATACCGCCCTTCAAAGCAAAAAAGCAGAATTGCATAGTCAGCTTGCCGAGATTGACGGCGGCCAAGGCCTGAGAACGAGAAAGACAAAGGGCGCGAAAGTCGCGGCGAAATATCGCCACCCGGTCACCGGCGAGACATGGAGCGGCCGCGGC
>Ga0310811_10000855_pt1 | contig 39188 bp, 42 predicted proteins | sample YCmetagenome_FD_207642 | JGI IMG/M metagenome (GOLD analysis project Ga0310811, IMG submission 207642) | Soil microbial communities from experimental microcosm in Duke University, North Carolina, United States - YC | ecosystem: Engineered > Artificial ecosystem > Soil microcosm > Unclassified ... | reverse complement strand
GATCTCTCCAAAATCCGCAACTTCTCCATCGTCGCCCATATCGACCATGGCAAGTCCACCCTCGCCGACCGGTTGATCCAGGTCACCGGCGCCATTTCCAGCCGGGAGATGAAGGACCAGATCCTCGATTCCATGGATATCGAGCGGGAGCGCGGCATCACCATCAAGGCCCAGACCGTGCGCCTGGAGTACAAGCGCCCGGATGGCGAGACCTATACCTTGAACCTGATGGACACGCCGGGTCATGTGGACTTCGGCTATGAGGTGTCACGCTGCCTGGCCGCCTGCGAAGGCGCGCTGCTGGTGGTGGATGCCAGCCAGGGGGTGGAAGCCCAGACCCTGGCCAATGTCTATCAGGCGATAGATGCCGGCCTGGAGATCGTGCCGGTCCTCAACAAGATTGACTTGCCCGCCGCCGAGCCCGACCGGGTCAAGCAGCAGATCGAGGATGTGATCGGCCTGGATGCGTCCGAGGCGGTGCCGATCAGCGCCAAGACCGGCCTCAACATCGACCAGGTGCTGGAAGCGGTGGTCATGCGTTTGCCCCCGCCCAAGGGCACCTTGGAGGCGCCGCTCAAGGCGCTGCTGATCGACAGCTATTACGACGCCTATCTCGGCGTGGTGGTGCTGGTGCGGATCATCGATGGCGAACTGAAGAAGGGCCAGAAGATCCGCATGATGGCGACCGACGCCGTTTATCAGGTGGAGCAGATCGGCGTTTTTACCCCGAAGAAAATCCCGGTCGAAAAACTGGGCCCCGGCGAGGTCGGTTACATCACCGCCCAGATCAAGCAGGTGGCTGATACCAAGGTCGGCGACACCATCACCGACGAACGCAAGGGCACGCCGACAGCCCTGCCCGGCTTCAAGCCGGCACAGCAAGTTGTGTTCTGCGGCCTGTTTCCGGTGGATGCCGCGAAGTTCGAGGAATTGCGCGACGCACTGTCCAAGCTGCATCTCAACGATGCCAGCTTCACCTATGAGACCGAATCCAGCGCCGCGCTGGGCTTCGGCTTCCGCTGCGGCTTTTTGGGACTGCTGCATCTGGAAATCGTGCGCGAGCGGCTGGAGCGGGAATTCAACCTGGACCTGATCACCACCGCGCCATCGGTGATCTACAACATCTATCTCACCAACGGCACGATGAAGGAGCTGCACAATCCGGCCGATATGCCGGAGGTGACCTATATCGACCATATAGACGAGCCGTGGATCAAGGCCACCATCCTGGTGCCCGATGAGTATCTCGGTTCGGTGCTGAAACTGTGCGAGGACCGCCGCGGCCGCCAGGTCGAGCTGACCTATGCCGGCAACCGCGCCATGGTGATCTATATGCTGCCGCTGAACGAAGTCGTGTTCGACTTCTATGACCGGCTGAAGAGCGTCTCCCGTGGTTATGCCAGCTTCGACTATCACATCGAGAAATACGAGGAAGGCGATCTGGTGAAGATGTCCATCCTGGTCAATGACGAAGCGGTGGATGCGCTGAGCATGATCGTCAACCGTCAGCGCGCCGAAGGCCGCGGCCGGGCGATGTGTGAGAAGCTGAAAGACCTGATCCCGCGCCACATGTTCAAGATCCCGATCCAGGCCGCGATCGGCGGCAAGGTGATCGCCCGCGAAACACTTTCTGCCTTAAGAAAAGACGTCACCGCCAAATGCTATGGCGGCGATATCTCCCGCAAGCGCAAGCTGTTGGACAAGCAGAAAGAGGGCAAGAAGAAGATGCGCCAGTTCGGCAAGGTGGACATCCCGCAGGAAGCCTTCATTGCCGCGCTTAAGATGGACGATAACTAGGTCCTCATCCCGCGCCGCCCTGCCCTGCTCTATCCGATTTCGACAAATCCGGCCTGAGCCGCTATAGGACCGGCCCATGTCCACAGTGGCCCTGATCGACTATGGCTCCGGCAACCTCGCCAGCGCGGCGAAGGCGCTGGCGCGCGCGGCGAACGGCAAGCTCGACATCGTCACCACCGCCGATCCGCAGGTGGTCAAGGATGCCGAACGTGTGGTTCTGCCGGGCGTAGGCGCCTTTGCTGATTGCATGCGCGGGCTCTCTGCGGTGCCGGGCATGGTCGAGGCCCTTCGCGAGAAAGTCTTGAAAGACGGCGCGCCGTTTCTGGGCATCTGTGTTGGCATGCAGTTGCTGGCCACTGTCGGGGTGGAGTTCGGCCGCCATGCCGGGCTGGGCTGGATCGCCGGCGAGGTGGTGAAGATCACGCCCGCCGACCCCAACCTGAAGATTCCGCATATGGGCTGGAACGAGCTGGTCATCGCGCAGAAGCATCCGCTGCTGAAAGGCATCGCGCCGGGCGCGCACGCCTATTTCGTGCATAGCTTCCAGCTCAAGCCCGCCCTGCCCGAAGATTTGATCGCGACCACCGACTATGGCGGCCCGCTGACCGCGATGGTGGGCAACGAGAATATCGCCGGCACGCAATTTCATCCCGAGAAGAGCCAGGCCACCGGCCTCAAGCTGCTCGAGAATTTTCTGGGCTGGCGGCCATGATCATATTTCCCGCCATTGACCTGAAAGATGGCGTCTGCGTCCGCCTGAAGAAAGGCGTGATGGCCGATGCCACCGTCTTCAACACCGATCCGGGTGCGCAGGCCAAGAGCTTTGCGGCGCAGGGCTTCCGCTGGCTGCATTGCGTGGACCTGAACGGCGCCTTCGCCGGCAAGAGCGCCAATAGCGACGCCATCAAGGCGATCCGCGCCGCGATCGATCTGCCCATCCAGCTTGGCGGCGGCATCCGCGACATGGCCGCGGTTGAGGCCTGGCTGGCCGCCGGCATTACTCGCGTGATCCTGGGCACCGCGGCCCTGACCAATCCGGAATTCGTGAAGCAGGCCGCGCGGAAATTCCCGGGCCGCATCGTGGTCGGCGCCGATGCCAAGGGCGGCAAGATCGCCACCGAAGGCTGGGCCGAGGTCAGCAAACTGACGCCGGTCGAGCTGGGCAAGCGCTTCGAGGACGCCGGGGTTGCCGCCATTCTCTTCACCGATATTGACGGCGACGGGCTGCTCAAGGGCGTGAATGTGAAAGCGACCGCCGCCCTCGCCCGTGCCCTGTCCATTCCGGTGATCGCTTCCGGCGGCGTCGGCTCCATCGCCGATATCGACGCGCTCAAAGCCGCGGGCGAGCCGAACATCGAAGGCGTAGTGGTGGGACGGGCGCTTTATGACGGCCGGATCGACCCCGGCGAGGCCCTGGCCCGCGCTGGCTAGCGGCCGGACTAACGATCCGCCGGGCCGCGCACAAAACCGATCAGGCTGGGCTTGCTGAGGCGGCGCGCGATTTCGTCCAGCTGCTCCAGCGAGCGGTAGGAAATCCGGATTTCCCCACCTTTATCCCCTTTGTGGGCAATCTGGACCTGAAGCCCTAACTGGTTGGAAATGCTGGCTTCCAAGTCCGCGACATTGGGGTCTTTGGCCGCTTTGCCCACAGGCTTGTGATGGCGGGTTGAACGCTGTTCGGCCTGGCGCACAGTCAGGGCGCCCTCGATCAGCTCCCGCGCCCGGGCTTCCGGATCGGCAACCCCCAGCAGGGTGCGGGCATGGCCTGCCGTCAGCTTTCCTTCCCGCAGCCAGGCTTTTACCTGCTCCGGCAGCTTCAGCAGCCGAATGGTGTTGGCGACATGGGACCGGCTCTTGCCGACTTCCTTGGCCACATCTTCCTGGGTGCGGCCGAATTTGGTGATGAGATCCTCATAGGCCGCCGCCTCTTCCAGCGCGTTGAGATCGGCGCGCTGGACATTCTCGATAATGGCGATTTCCAGCGCCTGGTCATCGGGCAGCTCGCGCACCACCACCGGCACATCGTGCAATTGCGCCAGCTGCGCCGCGCGCCAGCGCCGCTCGCCGGCCACGATCTCGTAGCGGTCGAGAGCGATGGGCCGCACCAGGATGGGCGACAGCACGCCCTTCTCCTTGATGCTGGCGGCGAGATCGGCCAGCGGCTGTTCATCGAAAGTCTTGCGTGGCTGATAGCGGCCGGGCTGCAGGAAGGCGACGGGCAAGGTGCGCGTATCTTTCCTGGCGGCGGGCTCGCCTTTCACGGCGGCGACTTCATCGCCAATCAGCGCGGACAGGCCACGGCCCAGGCCGCGGGGACGATCGGGCGCCGGGTTCATGCCGCGACCCGCAGGCGTTCGCGCTGAATCAATTCACCGGCCAGCTTGATATAAGCTTGGCTGCCGGGACAGCGCAGGTCATAGACCAGCGCCGGCACGCCATGGCTGGGCGCTTCAGAGATGCGCACATTCCGCGGGATCACCGTCGCATAGACCTTTTCGCCCAGAGTGGCGCGCACGTCATCAGCCACCTGGTCCGACAGCTTGTTGCGCTTGTCGAACATGGTCAGGACCACGCCCTGGATTTCGAGAGATGGATTTAATTTGTCGCGCACCAGCTCGATGGTCTTCATCAGCTGCGACAGGCCTTCGAGTGCAAAGAATTCACATTGCAGCGGCACCATCACCGCATCCGCCGCGGCCATCGCGTTCAAAGTCAGAAGTGTGAGGGAAGGGGGACAGTCGATCAGCACATAGGAAAACGCATTTCCTCCGTGTGCGGAATATTCGTCCAGCGCATCGCGCAGGATGAAATTGCGCCGGGGCATGTCGGCAAGCTCAAGCTCGGCGCCCGACAGGTCCACTGTGGCCGGCACCAAGGACAGGCCGGGGATGCGGGTGGGGATGATGGCGTCGGCGAGTTTGGCCTCTCCGGTCAGCACCTCATAGATGGTGAGCCCGCGGTCCTGGCGATGGATGCCCAAACCCGTCGAGGCATTGCCCTGCGGGTCGATGTCGATCACCAAGGTCGGCTCGCCCACTGCGGCAAGGGCCGTGCCCAGATTGATGGCGGTCGTGGTTTTACCGACGCCGCCTTTTTGATTGGCGACGACCAGGACGCGGGGCTTGGCTGGAAGCGACATGTCGGGGACTCAGCTCTCTCACGGTGACTATAGCAGCCGAAGGCTCGGTCTGGCTTGGTACCTGAGAGGCCTCCATGTTCCAATATTTATGGGCCTCGGTCAATTCAGCCCCTACATTTTGTCCTTTTAGGAACAAGCAAACGCTGTTCGGACCTGTGAACGGATGGGCATATTGCAGCAGTCGGGGCAGGGGAGCCAGAGCCCTGGCGGTTACCACATCGAAAGCCTGCGGCGGCAGATCTTCCAGCCGGGAATTTCGGATCGTGACCTTCAAGCCCGTGCGGTCGGCGGCAGCTTGAAGAAACGCGCATTTTTTCGTGGTGGCCTCATGCAGGGTCACGGCCAGATCGGGCCGCAGCAAGGCCAGCACCAGCCCTGGAAAGCCGGCACCCGAACCGAGATCGGCAAGGGTCCGAGCCTGCGCCGGGATGAGGGGGGCTAACTGCGCCGAGTCCCAGAAATGCCGCTGCCAAAGGTCGGGCAGGGTGCTTTTCGCCACCAGGTTATGCCGAGCATTCCAATCGGCCAGAAGGTCCCCATAGGCCTTAAGTCGGGCCAGTGTTTCACGTGAAACACCAGTCTTGGCGGCAAACCCCTCAGGCCCGAACGACACGCTGCGCCTTTTGCCCTTTGACGTAGGCCAGGATCAGGGTGATGGCGGCTGCTGTGACGCCCTCGATCCGGGCGGCCTGACCCAGGGTGGCGGGACGAATACGCACCAGCTTTTGCCGAACCTCATTGGAAAGGCCGATCACAGCGCCATAATCCAGATCGGCGGGCAGAGCGCGGCTTTCATCCCGGCGGAAAGCGATGATGTCGGCATCCTGGCGGTTGAGATAGCCGGCATATTGGGCGTCTATTTCCAGTTGTTCCACGATCCCCGGTTCTAGGTTCCCAAGTTCCGGCCAAATCCGGCAAAGTTCCGAGAGTTCTGTAAGAGACAGCAGTTCCAGTGCGTTCCGGCGCACCCCATCCTGGCGGATAGCAAGGCCATATGCGGCGGCCTGATTGGGGGTCAGGCTCAGGTTCCGCATTGTTTCACGTGAAACGGCGAGTTTTTCCCTTTTCGCAGCAAAGGCTTGCGCTCGGCCGGTCTCGACTAGGCCCCCCTCCTGGCCCAAACCAGTCAGTCGCTGGTCGGCGTTGTCCGCACGAAGCGTCAGCCGGTACTCGGCCCGGCTGGTAAACATGCGATAGGGCTCCGAAACCCCTTTTGTCACCAGATCGTCTATCAGCACCCCGATATAGGCCTGCGCCCTATCGAGGATGACAGGGCTCGCATCTCCGGCGGCTCGAGCCGCATTCCAGCCCGCCATTAGCCCTTGGGCGGCGGCCTCTTCGTACCCGGTGGTGCCGTTGATCTGGCCGGCCAGATAAAGCCCAGGGATTGCCTTTACCTCCAGCGAGGGCGCCAACTCCCGCGGATCCACATAATCATATTCGATGGCATAGCCCATCCGCTGCACAGCGGCTTTTTCCAGCCCGGGGATGGTGGCCAGCAGCGCCAGCTGGACATCCTGGGGCAGGGAGGTCGAAATGCCGTTGGGATAGACGATGTTGTCGTTAAGTCCTTCTGGCTCGAGGAAAATCTGGTGCGACTCCCTGTCGGCGAAGCGGCTGACCTTGTCCTCGATCGAGGGGCAATAGCGGGGGCCCGTGGAGGCGATCTGGCCGGAATACATGGGCGAGCGATGCAGGTTCGCCCGGATCATCGCATGGGTCGCCAAGGTGGTGCGGGTGATCCCGCAGGCGATCTGCGGCGTGGTGATCTTCTTGGTCAGGAAGGAGAAGGGTGAGGGCGGATCGTCGCCTTGCTGCATTTCCAGCGCCGCCCAATCAATGGTGCGGCCGTCCAGGCGCGGCGGCGTGCCGGTCTTGAGCCGCCCCATCTTCAGGCCGAAGCCATAAAGCGTCTTCGAGAGGCCAATGCTCGGCGCTTCCACGCCGTCCTGGATCTTCATCCGGCCGGCCGGAATTTTGGTCTCGCCGATATGGATCAGGCCGTTCAGGAAAGTGCCGGTGGTCAGCACCACCTTGCCACAGGCAATCTCTGCGCCGTCGGCGATACGCACGCCGCAAACGATTCCGCCTTTTAAAATCAGGTCTTCCGCACTCGCCGCGCGGATGTCCAGATTTTCGATATTGCGCAACATGTCCTGCATCGCCGCGCGGTAGAGCGCGCGATCAGCCTGCGCGCGTGGCCCGCGCACCGCCGGTCCCTTGCGGCGATTGAGCAGGCGAAACTGGATGCCGGCCGCATCCGCGACGCGCCCCATCAGCCCGTCCAGCGCATCGATCTCCCGCACCAGATGGCCCTTACCCACGCCGCCGATGGCGGGATTGCAGGACATCTCGCCCAAGGTCTCGAAGGCGTGAGTCAGCAGCAAGGTCCTGGCGCCGAAGCGCGCCGATGCCGCTGCGGCCTCGCAGCCGGCATGACCGCCGCCAATGACGATGACGTCGTAGCGCATGGGCGGGGTGAATACGCGCCGCGGCCCTTATCCACAAGCGCCAAACGCGCGCCTCACTGGATGCGCCGAACTGGCACGGTGCGCGCGACATCGCTGAGTTTCATGTCGTAGCTGCCGGCGCTGCCGCGGCTGATCACGGCGCTATAGGCGAGGGCCGGCCGCGACAGGCGCCCGACCGGATTGCCGTCGGCGGTCTGCTGCCACACCTGCCCGTTGTCCAGGCTCACAATGACGTAGCCCTGATTGAACTGATAGCTGACCACCCGGGCGCTGATCTGATCGATCCGGTCGCCGTCCATGGCGATGGGATAGGCGTGCTGGCCACCGTTGGCGATGCTTTCACTACCGAACTGGGCGACCGTGATCTGCGGCGCCCGCTTGGGTCCGCCGCCGCCGAACAACCGATCCATGAAGCCGTTGCTGCGCTTTTTGCGCGGAACGACAGCCGGGGCGGGCGGCGGCACAGCGCTGGCCATCACCGGCGCCGGGCTCGGCGCGGCATTCAAGGCCCCGGGGGCGCGCGCCGAGGCGGAATCGTAACAGGCCAGGCGCTGCGCCCTGTCGGCTATTCCGGAGCAGCGTAGCATCGCGGACAGCGCGTCATCGCGCGGATCGGCGCTGGCGCCCGTGACGGCGAGAAGCGCAAAAAGCGCCACAAACCCGATGCTTTTCATGACCCCTCCGCGCACGATTCTATCATTTACCGATGCAGAAATCGCGGAAGACAAAGTCCAGCAGCTCTTCCACATCCACCCGGCCGGTGATCCGGCCGATGGCGCGCATCGCCAGCCGCAGATCCTCCGCCAGCAGCTCGGGACGGTCAGCCGGCGCCTCCAACCCGTGGCGCAGCGCGCTCAATGCCTCGCCCAGCGCCTGGCGATGGCGCGGCCGGGTCAGTAGCGGCGCCCCGTCGCTGTCCAGTTTATGCTGCACCTTTTGCTGCAGCATAGACTGCAGCATAGAAAGGCCTTCCCCGGTTTTGAGAGAGATGGAAAGGCCCTCGCGCTGAAAGCCGAGATCGGCCTTGTTCCACACCATGAGGTCCGGTTCAGGCAGGTCCGGCGGCATTCCGGCGCGCGGATCGGGCAGGCTGCCGTCCAGCAAAAGCAGGGTCAGGCCGCCTGCAGCATGAGACAGGGCCCGGCGCACGCCTTCGGCCTCGATCGCGTCCCGCGTCTGCCGCACCCCGGCGGTGTCGGCCACGTGCAGCAAATACCCGCCAAGATTGAGCCTGACTTCAATTACATCCCTTGTTGTACCCGGCGTCTCGGAAACGATGGCCACGTCGCGCCGCGCCAAAGCATTGATCAGCGAGGACTTGCCGGCGTTGGGCGGCCCCAGAATGGTCAGCCGCAGGCCTTCGCGCAGGCTCTCGCCCCGTCCGGCATCGTTGGTATGCTCCTGTATTTCCTTGGTTATTTCCGCAGCCGCGCACCGCGCGGCGGCAAACTCGCCCTCACCCACGCTATCGTCAGAAAAATCGATCGCCGCTTCCGCCCGGCCCAGGGCGGCGATCAGGCGGGCGCGCCAGCCCTCATAGAGATCGGCCAGCACGCCATCATGCTGGCGCAGGGCTTGGCGCAGCTGGGCCGGGGTCTCCGCGTCGACCAGATCGGCCACGGCCTCGGCCCGGGTGAGGTCGAGCTTGCCATTCTCCACGGCACGGCGGCTGAACTCGCCCGGCTCCGCCACGCGCGCCCCAAGCTCGGAAAGGGCCACGAACAGAGCTTCGCGCACCGCGCGGCCGCCATGGATATGGAATTCGGCCACGTCCTCGCCGGTAAAGCTGTGGGGGCCGGCAAACCACATCAGCAGGGCATGATCGATTTCCGCGCCGTTATGGGCGAGACGCCGCAGGCCAGCCTGGCGCGGCGGGGGTAGGGCCCCGCCCAAGCTCATCGCGATCCGGCCCGCCAAAGGGCCGGATAGGCGAACCACACCCACCCCGGCCCGGCCCGGCGCGCTGGCCAAGGCAAAAATCGTGGGATTCATCGACGGCGGGGCAAGCTTACCTGCCGTCCTTCTTGAGCATGGCCGCGGCGCTGTCCCACATCGCCTTCTGGAACTTCTGCCAGGCATCGGTCCCGCCCCCCATGCCATAAGAAACGGGCATCCAGGCCCGCATCATCCCTTCCGGGTCGTTGGCGTCGAACGCGGCCTTCATGCGGGCCTGCATCTCCTCCAGCATCTTCTTCTGCATGGGTCCCACATCGGGCAGGCCCATGAAGGCGCGGGCCTCTTCCGGGGTCATGTCCATCTCGATATTGACCTTCATCGCGGCACCTTATTTTGAGGGCGGTCCGGCTCGCGCCTAACGCCCTTCACGAGGGGTTTCGGGGCTCTGTTTTTCGGGGTAAGTAACCCGGCCCCAAAAACATCACAGAAGCGGGCCGGCGGGAAGGCATCCTTCCGCTCAAAACTGGAACGGAACAATGAGCCTGAACGACAGCAACAGCCCCTTTCTTTCTTCGCACAAGGACAATCCGATCAAGTGGCGCGAATGGGGGCCGGAGGCGCTGGGCGAAGCCCAGGCGCAGGGCAAGCCCATCCTGCTCAGCCTGGGCTATGTGGGCTGCCACTGGTGCCACACCCTGAACCGGGAGAGCTTTTCGGATTCCGAGGTCGCCGCCCTGCTCAACGACAATTTCATTCCCATCCTGGTGGACCGCGACCAGCGTCCCGATGTGGACATGCTCTATCAGGGCGCGGCCGGCATCATGCAGCATCAGGGCGGCTGGCCGCTGAACGTCTTCCTGCATCCCGACGGGCGCCCCTTCTGGGTCGCCGGTTATCAGCCGCTGGAAGACAATGCCCAGGGCCCCAGCTTCCGCCGCGTGGTGCGCGAGACCCTCGACCTCTGGAATAACGACCGCGCCCGCGTCGAAACCACTGGCGACCAGATCCGTCAGGCGGTCGACCTGCTCTACAACCGCGACATGACCATGGCGCGGGAACAGATGAATCTGGACCTGGCCGCGGTGCGTATCGGCCAGCGCCATGACATTTTCTTCGGCGGCCTGCAGGGCCCGCTGAAATTCCCCAATCCGCTGCTGCTGGAAGTGCTGTGGCGCGCCTACCTGCGCACCGGCACCCAGCAATTCTCGCAACTGATCTTCACCAGCCTGGATTCCATCCTGTTCGGCGGAACCTATGACCATATCGGCGGCGGCTTCTTCCGCCACGCCATGGACGAGCGCTGGATGGAGCCCAGCTTCGAGAAGATGCTATATGACCAGGCGTTGATGATCGATCTCTGTTCCGGCATCTGGCAGTTCAACCGCAACGAACTCTGCCGCCAGCGCGTCACCGAGACCATCGCTTTCCTGCTGCGCGATATGCGGGTGGGCGACGCCTTCGCCGCGTCCATTTCCTCCGGCTCCCAGAGCGAGGACGGAAAATATTACACCTGGAGCGAGGCGGAGATTGACGCCGGCCTGGTGGGCACGTTCTCAGCCCGCTTCAAGCAGGTCTATGGCATTACTCGCGACGGCAATGTGCAAGGCCGCAACCTGCCCCAGCGGCTGGGCAATCCGGTGCCAGCCAATGACGCGGACGAAGCGCTTCTGGCCAAGCAGCGCGACATGCTGCTGACGGCGCGCGCAAAGCGCGCCGCGCCATTCCGCGATGAGCGGCTCCTTGCCGACCAGAACGGGCTTGTCATTGCCGCAATCGCGCGGGCTGGCCGCATCTTCGACAAGCCGGAATGGATCGAAGCCGCCGTCAAGGCCTTCGATACCGTCGTCGCGACGCTTGGTGAGGCGGACCATCGCCTGCAGCACACGGCCGGGGCGCGCGGCATGGTGAATGATTATGCCGACCTCGCCCGCGCCGCGCTGATCCTGCGCGAAGTGACAGGGGACAACCGCTTCCTGGACCAGGCCCGCGCCTGGACCAAGGTGCTGGACGAGCATTTCTGGAACAACCAGATCAACGGCTATGCCTTCTATCCCGACGACAGCGAGCCCCTGTTCGTGCGGCCGCGCATGGTGTTCGACAATCCCTCACCGGCGGCGAACGGCACCATGCTGTTCGTGCTGACGCGGCTCGCCCTGCTGACCGGCGAGGTGGATTATATGAGCCGGGCCTCAACCCTGGCCGTCACCTTCGGAAACGAAGCCAATCGTATGCTCAATGGCGCCGGCAGTTACCTGAACGGCTTTGAATATCTGATCAACACCCTGATGATCGTGGTGATCGGCCATAAGGGCCATGCCCGCACCCAGGAATTGCTGCGCGCCTATTGGTCCAGGCCCATGCCCAACGCCATGGTGTTGCAGCTCGAGCCGGGCGAGGCGTTGCCGGCCGGCCATCCCGCCGCCGGGCGCGGCATGGAGGGCGGCCACCCCACGGCATATATCTGCCAGACCGGTGCCTGCTCGCAGCCCTTCACCAATGCCGCGGATCTGGCCATGGCCCTGACCCTGCCGCCGCAACTGCGCCAGCAACAGCAACAGGTGCGAGCCACCGCATAAGGCGTCCCATGATCAAAGCCATTCGCTTCGAAAAGACCGGCGGCAGCGACGTGCTGCAATATGTGGACTACGACCTGCCGCCGCCTGCCAAGGGCCAGGTGCAGGTCAAGCACGCCGCTATCGGCGTGAACTTCATTGATACCTACCATCGCACCGGGCTTTACCCGCTGCCTTTGCCGTCGGGCCTGGGCTCGGAAGCCGCCGGCACCGTGACCGCGGTGGGCGAGGGCGTGACCCGCTTCAAGATCGGTGACCGCGTCGGCTATGCCAGCGGCGTGATCGGCTCCTATGCCGAAGCCAACAATGTCGTCGCCGACCGGCTGGTGCGCCTGCCCGACGGCATCAGTGATGAGCTGGCGGCTGCGGTGCTGCTCAAGGGCATGACCAGCCAATATCTCATCCGCCGCATCCATCCGGTGAAAGCTGGCGAGACCATCGTCTTCCATGCCGCGGCCGGCGGCGTCGGCCAGATCGCCTGCCAATGGTCCAAGCACCTGGGCGCCACTGTGATCGGCTCGACCACTTCGCCCGAGAAGGTTGAATTGGCCAAGGCCAATGGCTGCGCCCATGTGATCAACACCAAGGACGCCGGTTGGGAAAAGCAGGTACGTGAACTCACTGGCGGCAAAGGCGTGCCGGTGGTCTACGACTCGATCGGCAAGGACACTTTCATGGCCGGCCTCGATTGCCTGCAACCGCGTGGCATCATGGTGACCTATGGCAATGCCTCCGGTCCCGTCGATCCGTTTTCGCCCGCGATCCTGGCGGCTAAGGGCTCGCTATTCGTGACGCGCCCGGTGCTGGCGCACTACACCCGCACGGCGGAAGAGCTGCAGGAGACCGCGGACGATCTGTTCAAGGTGCTGCAATCGGGCGCGGTGAAGGTCGCCATCAACCAGCGCTTTGCGCTGAAGGATGCGGCCAAGGCCCATGACGCGCTCACCGGCAAAAAAACCACCGGCGCGACGATCTTGATTCCCTGACCCCCATCCGTCGCAGCTCAGGTCGGCTCCGCCGACACTTCGCTGCGACACCTTCCCCCTCCAGCGGCTTCGCCGCGAAGGGGGAAGGAAGCTGCCGGATGCTGCTGGTCGCGCCGCGATGTGCGGCACTCGAGCCCGTCTCACAATCAGGCCAGCTCCGCGTTTGCTGCCCTAGGCGTCCCACTTGCCGTCAAAAGACGGCAGCAGTGCAATCAGTCCGAACAGGCAGACCAAAACGCCGGCGGTAATCAATTCCAGGCTCATGGCGACGTAAACGCGCCACGTACAAATTGGCCGCAGACTAGGCAATCGCCTGTATTCTGACGCCACTCTTTTGAGCAGGCCTATACAACAGGCAGCATCGCAAACAAGGGCCAGACGGTGTCTGGCCCTTGTTTGGTTCTCACGATCATAAAGATCAGGTGTTCATCGACTCAAAGAAGTCGCCGTTGTTCTTGGACTGGCGCAGCTTGTCGAGCAGGAACTCGATGGCGTCCACCGTGCCCATGGGCGAAAGGATGCGGCGCAGGACATAAGTCTTGGCCAGGGTGCCCTTCTCGACCAGCAGCTCGTCCTTGCGGGTGCCCGAGCGCATGATGTCGATGGCCGGGAAGACGCGCTTGTCCGCCACCTTGCGGTCCAGGATGATTTCCGAGTTACCGGTGCCCTTGAATTCTTCAAAGATCACTTCGTCCATGCGGCTGCCGGTATCGATCAGCGCGGTGGCGATGATGGTCAGTGAGCCGCCTTCTTCGATATTGCGGGCGGCGCCGAAGAAGCGCTTGGGCCGCTGCAGGGCGTTGGCGTCCACACCGCCGGTCAGCACCTTGCCCGAGGAGGGAACGACGGTGTTGTAGGCGCGGCCGAGGCGCGTGATGGAATCCAGAAGAATGATCACGTCGCGTTTGTGCTCGACCAGGCGCTTGGCCTTTTCGATCACCATTTCCGCCACCTGCACGTGACGGGTCGCCGGTTCGTCGAAGGTGGAGGAAATCACCTCGCCCTTCACGGTGCGCTGCATGTCGGTGACTTCCTCGGGGCGTTCGTCAATCAGCAGCACGATCAGGAAGGCGTCGGGGTGGTTGGCGGCGATTGCCTTGGCGATGTTCTGCAGGATCACCGTCTTGCCGGTGCGCGGCGGCGCGGTGATCAGGGCGCGCTGGCCCATGCCCTGCGGCGCCACGATATCGATCACCCGGCCGGTTTTGTCTTTGATGGTGGGGTCGTCCAGCTCCATCTTGAGCCAGCGGGTGGGATAGAGCGGCGTCAGATTGTCGAAATGGACCTTGTGCTTGATCTGCTCGGGGTCTTCGAAATTGATGGTGGTGACCTTTAGCAGGGCGAAATAGCGCTCGCCTTCCTTGGGCGCCCGGATCGGGCCTTCGGCGGTGTCGCCGGTGCGCAGACCGAAGCGGCGGATCTGGGAGGGCGAGACGTAGATGTCGTCCGGCCCCGGCAGGTAGTTCGACTCCGGCGAGCGCAGGAAGCCGAAACCGTCCTGCAGGATTTCCACCACGCCCGAGCCGGTGATCTCCACCTCGCGGTCGGCGAGTTCCTTCAGGATGGCAAACAGCATGTCCTGCTTGCGCATCGAGGAGGCATTCTCGATTTCCAGCTCCTCGGCGAAAGCCAGCAAATCGGCGGGTTTCTTGTTCTTGAGATCCTGCAACTTCATCGCTTGCAGGCCATCTTGGACAGTCATGGGGAAGACACCTGGTTGTGGGGGAAGAATTGATCCGATGGACCGGGTGCCCCGGCCTTGTGGCCCCGGAACGGGGTCATCGAAGTGGTTGGCTTTGACCCTTGACCGGTTCGGTTTCTGCCCTGCTTGGCTTGGACCGTCCGGTGCGCGGGCCGCGCCCTGACAAGGACGGGCTGCGCGGATCAATCAGACAAAAGGGTTATAGCGTGATTTGGAGGGCTTGCAAATATCCCCCGAAGCCTTGGCGCCCGCACGTAATGTTTCAGGTGGTTCATCCAAAGCTAGTCGGAAAAAGGCTGCACCTTCACCAGGATCACGATCAGCACCATCAGCACCGCCGGCACTTCGTTAACGATCTTGTAGAAGCGGGCCGAACGGGTGTTGCGGTCATTGGCGAAGTCGCGCCACCAACGGACATAGCAACCGTGGAGGGCGCTCAAGATCACAACCAGCGCGAATTTGATCTGCAGCCAGGTGTCGAGATAGGCGCCAGTCAGCCAGGCCAGCAGCGGCCCCAGGATCCACACCGCGATCATGGAGGGATTCATGATGCCCTTGAGCAGGCGCCGTTCCATCACCTTGAAGCGCTCGCTGGATTCCGATCCGGGCGCGGTTTCGGTGTGATAGACGAACAGCCGCGGCAGATAGAGCATCGCCGACATCCAGGCGATCACCGCGATGATGTGGAAGGCGATGATCCAGGGGATGTAGTTGGCAAGCTCATTGCGCAGCGTGTCCATCAAGGCTCTCCGTAACCGCAGGCTCTGTGCGCGGCGGGGCAGATGCGCGCCTGACCGCAGGTGACAGTTTCGCCCTCCGTCGCCCGGCGCACAAGGGCGGCGAGCCCTGCGATGAAATCGGGATGAATGCCCACCGTGCCGGCGCGGCGATAGTCCGGCACGCCGCATTCCCGCGCCAGGCGGCGATATTCGATGTCCAATTCCACCAGCGTTTCGGAATGTTCGCTGACAAAGGCGATGGGCGCGACAATGACGCCTTTGTTGTCAGCGCCCGCGCGCTGGATCTCGGCATCGGTGGCGGGACCGATCCACTCCAGCCGGCCTACCCGGCTTTGGTAGCACACCACAGGCTCAAGCTGCGGGGCATCGAGTGCCTTGACGATGGCTGCGGCCGATTGCTCCACCTGCCACTGATAGGGATCGCCGCGCTGGATGATGCGCTTAGGCAGACCATGCGCCGACAGCAATAACCGATAGGAAATATCTGGCGATGTCCCCGCCATGGCGGCGTGGATTTTTGCCGCCGCCGCCGCAACAAAACCCCGATCCCAGGGATAGCAACAGACCCGCGACGTGGACGCGGCGAGGCGCGCCTTTTTCGCTGCCTTCGTCCAATCCAACAGGGATGATGCGGTGGTAGTAGTGGAATATTGCGGATAGAGCGGCAAAAGCACGATTTTATCAGGATTGAACGCCTTCACGGCCCGCGCCGCTTCGTCGCTGAAGGGATGCCAATAGCGCATGGCGATAAAGGCTTTGGCCTCCACGCCATCGTTTGAAAGCGCGCGCTCCAGCGCATCGGCCTGAGCACGGGTTTCTTGCACAATGGGAGACTTGCCGCCCATGTGATTGTAGATCTCGCGCGCGACCGGCGCCCGCCGCCTTGCGATCAGATACGCGATAGGCAGGCGTGCAATCGCCGGCAGGCTGATGATGGCCGGATCGGAAAAAAGATTTTTCAGAAAAGGCGCCACGGCCTCCGGCGAATCCGGCCCGCCCAGGTTGAACAGGATCACCGCTAATTTCTGGGGCGCAGCCTTCACCCCGGTGATCCTTGGCGTATCCGCTTCAGCAGTTGCTCGACATGCGCGATCGGCGTCTCCGGCAGGATGCCGTGGCCCAGATTGAAAATATGGGGCTTGCCGTTTATCCCCGCCAGGATTTCATCCACTGCGCGGTCCAAGGCCGCACCACCTGCGATCAGCGTGATGGGATCCAGATTCCCCTGCACTGCGCAGGACAGGTTTTTCGCCGCCCAGCCCATGGGCGCTGCCGTATCCAGCGACAGCGCATCCACACCCGTCGCCTGGGCGTAAGCCTCATAGCCGGCCAGAGTTGTCGCGCGAGGGAAGCCAATGATCCGCGCTGTGGGCTTTGCCGCCCGCACCGCCGCCACGATTTTTCGGGTGGGGCCGATCACCGCCTGCTCGAACAGCGCTGCGGGGATGCCGCCGGCCCAGCTGTCGAAGATCTGCACAGCATCGGCCCCGGCTTCGAGCTGACGGATCAGATGGAAAGCGACACATTCCCCCAAAATATCCAAAAGGGTCGCGAAGCCCTGTGGATCGCGATACGCCCACAGCTTGGCCGCCTTCTGTTCGTCGCCGCCCACGCCCGCGGCCAGATAGGTGGCCAGGGTCCAGGGCGCCCCGGCGAAACCCAACAGCGCGGTCCCTTCCGGCAATCCCGCTCGTGTCAGCCGCAGCGCCTCATAGACCGGCTCGAAATAGCGGGCCCAGGCCTCCCGGTCTTCCACAAAGCCCTTTGCCGAGGTCACAGGCTCCAGGCTGGGTCCTTCGCCCGCGGTGAAGGTCACTTTCTGGCCCAACGCCTCCGGCACGGTCAGGATGTCGGAAAACAGGATCGCGGCATCGAACCCGAACCGCCGGATGGGCTGCAAGGTCGCCTCCGCGGCATAGGCCGGGGTCAGCGCCATCCCCCAGAAGGAACCTGCCTTAGCCCTGAGCTCCCGGTACTCCGGCAGATAGCGGCCGGCCTGGCGCATCAGCCAGACGGGAGGGCTTTTCTCAACGCCTCCTTCCAGCACACGCACAAGCTTGGGAGAGACAACCAATACAAGACTCCAAGACTCTTAAGATGATGACGTTGATGTTGGCCCTGTGGGCTGTGGGCCGATATGTGAAAGAGGGTTTGGCTTAAGGGAAGGTGCGTAGAGACTCAAGCACTTGGCAAAGCCGCGAGCACCCGCCACCCTGCCAGTTGATGTTGGCGGATGGGCCAGGGGCTCCCCAGCCATTAACGGATTTGCACAACACCGGCGTTCCCGGCTAGGACCCCTGTGAGCCTTCCGGCGGCTATTCACTTTTAATCCCGGCCTTTCCGGCCGGTTGCGGACGAAGCTGTGGATCATAAATTTCATATTCACCTGGTGTCGGATTCCACCGGCGAGACGCTGCACGCCATGGCCAATGCCGCCCTCGCCCAGTTCGAGAATGTGGAGGTGATGGTCCACCCCTACGCCCTGGTCCGGGCCGATCAGCAGCTGACGCGCGCCCTGGATCATATCGCCATTCTGCCGGGGATCGTGTTCTTCACCCTGGCCAACCAAGCCTTGCGCGACAAGCTGATGGCCCGCTGCAAAGACATCGAAGTCCGCTGCATCGATCTGTTGGAGGGGCCGGTCACGGCCCTGCGGCAATTCCTGGGCAGCCAGGAAACCCACAAGGTGGGCCGGCAGCACGAAGTGGATCAGCGTTATCTGGAACGCATCGAGGCGCTGAACTTCACCATCGCCCACGACGATGGCCAGTCGCTGGACACGATTGAGGAGGCCGAAATCATCCTGACCGGCGCCAGCCGCACCTCCAAGACGCCGACCTGCGTGTATCTGGCCATTCGCGGCATCCGGGCCGCCAACGTGCCGCTGGTGCCTAGTGTGCCGGCACCAGCACAGTTGTTGCAGGCCAGACAGCCGCTGATCGTGGGTCTGTGGGTATCGCCTGATCGCCTGGTGCAGGTGCGGCGCAACCGGCTTTCGAGCATGGGCGAGACGCGTGACAGCGCTTATGTTGAGCTGGATGCGGTGCGCGCCGAAGTCGCCGCCACCCGCCAGCTGTTCGAGAACCAGGGCTGGCCGATGATCGACGTCTCCCGCCGCTCGATCGAGGAAACGGCGGCGTCGGTGATCAACATGATGACCGAGCGCAAGGAAGTCCTGACCTGAGATGCAACTGGTGCTGGCATCGGGCAGCCAAAGCCGCAAGGCACTGCTGACGGCAGCCGGGGTGCCGTTCACCGCTGATCCCGCCGATCTGGACGAAGACGCCTTGATGGAAGAGCTCAAGGGCGCGCCTGCCGAAGCCGTGGCGCAGCGATTGGCGGAGCAGAAAGCGCTCACGGTTTCGCGCCGCCACCCCGGTCAGCTGGTATTGGGCGGCGACAGCGTCATTGCCTTTGCCGGCGAATTCTTGAGCAAGTGCGCCACGCTGCAGGACGCGCGCGCCCTGCTGAGCCGGCTCGCCGGCCATCAGCATCTGCTGGTCTCGGCCGCGGCTCTGGCGCGCGACGGGGCTTTGCTGTGGACGTATGTCAGCCCCTGCCGGATGACCATGCGCCCGTTAAGCCCGCAATTCCTGGATGACTACCTGGCCGCGGAAGGCCCCGCGATCCTGTCCTCGGTGGGCTGTTACCATTTCGAGGGGCGCGGGGCGCAGCTTTTCGATAAAGTGGACGGTGATTATTTCTCGGTTCTGGGCCTGCCGCTGCTGCCGGTGCTGGCCCAGTTGCGCAAAGAGGGCATCCTTACGTCATGAGCTTGACGGGCAAAGCAAGGCTCGCCGGAATCGTCGGCTGGCCGGTCATCCACTCCCTGTCGCCGGTGCTGCATGGACACTGGCTGGCGGAGTACGGCATTGACGGCGCCATGGTGCCGCTGGCCGCGCAGCGCGAAGATTTCGCCGCAGTGATTGATGGGGTGCGCCGTGCCGGCTTTGCCGGCGTGAACGTCACGGTGCCGCACAAGGAATCCGCTTTCGCCATGGCGCACAGCGTGGACGCGGCGGCGAAAGCGGCGGGCGCGGTCAATCTGCTGGTCTTCCGCAACGGCAGGATGGAAGGCCGCAACACCGACAGCCTGGGCCTGGCGGAATCGCTGCGCGAAGAGATCGGCACCTTGAACGGGAAGACGGTCGTGCTGCTGGGCGCGGGCGGCGCGGCGCGGGGCGCGATTCTGGCACTGGACATGCTGGGCACAGCCAGCATCCATCTGCTCAACCGCGATAGCAAGAAAGCGGCCGCTCTGGCGGCAGCCTTGGCGCCCCAGGCCAAGGCCCGGATCGAACCGGGCGCGCTGGGCGACTGGACCGAGGCAGCGGCCGAAGCCGCGCTGCTGGTCAATTCCACCAGCGCCGGCATGACGGGCAATCCGCCGCTGGATATTGATCTGGGCGCATTGCCCAAAACCGGCGCGGTTTGCGACATCGTCTACAGTCCTTTGGAAACCCCGCTGCTGAAAGATGCGGCCGCGCGTGGCCACAAGACCATCGATGGCCTGGGGATGCTGATGCATCAGGCGGCGCCCTCCTTCGAAGCCTTCTTCGGGGTCAGGCCCAAGGTCACACCGGCCCTGCGCGACGCGCTGGTGAAGGTGCTGCGTGAACACCAAAAATGAAATGGGCAATAGGCCGTTCGTGATCGGCCTGACCGGCTCGATCGGCATGGGCAAAAGCGAAACCGCAAAAATTTTCGTGGCCGAAGGCGTACCCGTGTTCGATGCCGATGCGGTCATCCATGCGCTTTATGCCGGCGAGGCGGCCACCATGATCGAGGCGGCCTTTCCCGGCTCGACCAGGAACGGGGCGGTGGACCGGGCGGCGCTGTCGAAAATCGTGGCGAACGATCCCGCCGCGCTGCAGCGGCTGGAAGGCCTGATGCATCCCCTGGTGGCGGAAAAGCGGGACGCGTTTCTCAAAACCGCGAATGCGCCCATTGTGGTGCTGGATATTCCGCTGCTGCTGGAAACCGGCCTCAAGGTAGACGCCGTCGTGGTCGCGACCGCGCCGGAGCATGTCCAGCGGCAACGGGTGCTGGCGCGGCCGGGCATGACCGAAGCCAAATTCGCGCGGCTGCTGGGGCGGCAGATGAGCGATGCTGAAAAGCGCTCACAGGCGCATTATCTGGTGCTCACCGACAAGGGCTTGGATCATGCCCGCGAACAGGTGAAAATGATCTTGGCTGATATTCGGGCGAAGTTGCATGCGTGAGATTGTCTTCGATACGGAAACGACCGGCTTCGAGCCCGGCGATGGGCACCGGATCGTCGAGATTGGTTGTGTCGAGCTGATGGACCATTTTCCCACCGGCCGCACTTTGCAATTCTATCTGAACCCCGAACGCGACATCCCCATCGAATCCCAGCGGGTGCACGGCCTGTCCGCTGAATTCCTGGCCGACAAGGCGCTGTTCGCCCATGTCGTGGAAGAGTTCCTGGAATTTCTGGGGGACTCGCCGCTGGTGATCCACAATGCCAGCTTCGACATCAAATTCGTCAATGCGGAACTTTCCCGCGTTGGCCGGGAGCCCATTCCCCTATCGCGCGCGATCGACACGATCGAAATCGCCAAGCGCAAGATTCCCGGCGCGCGCTATTCCCTGGATGAGCTCTGCAAGCGCTTCGGTGTGGACCTGTCGGTCCGCACCAAGCACGGCGCCCTGCTGGACGCCCAGCTGACCGCCGAAATCTATCTGGAACTGGTGGGCGGCCGTCAGCGGGGCCTGATGCTGGCGCCGGTGGAAATCGCCGCCGCGGTGACCGAAACCGTCGTCCGCGCCGCGCGCCAGCGTCCGGAAAAGCTGGCGCCCCTGATCACCGAAATCGAGATCGAACTCCATGCCACCTTCGTGGCCCAGGAGTTGGGCGACAAAGCGCTCTGGAACGCTTAGGCCGAGCCTTGCGGCTGCTGGCCTGCGGCCTGCGCCACCCGCGCCTGATACAGCTGCAGGAAGTCGATCGGCTCAATCATCAGGGGCGGCATGCCGCCATCACGCACCACGTCCGCGACAATGCGGCGGAGGAAGGGGAACAGCATGTGCGGCGCCTGGATCAGCAGGATCATCTGCTGGGTAGCGATGTCCGGCACATTGGTCAGGCGGAACACGCCGGCATAGGCCACTTCCAGCAGGAACAAAGCGCGGCCGTCGGCCTTGGCATCCACGCGGATCTTGAGCTCGACCTCGAACATGTCCTTTTCGGCGAGGCGGCTGGCGTTCAGGTCCACGCCCAGTTCGATCTGCGGCCGGTCGGTCAGGTTGACGGTGGCGCCGGGATTTTCGAAGGACAGATCCTTGATGTACTGGGCCACGACCTGCAGGTTCGGCAGGGCCGGCTGACCTTGGGGTGCCCCTGCTGCCGGATTGGCGGTGCCTTCACTGCTCATGATCGGTCTTTCTTGGAATATTGTTTGGTCGCGCCGGCAGGCCCTCGCTTTGCTCGGGTTACCCGTCGCTTTCTGGCCCGCGCGCTACCACGGATCACAGGAACGGAGCAAGCAAAAGCGCTTTTCACGCCTTTCCATGGCGGCTAGGGTCAGGGAACGGGCTGGGCGGCTCACACTTTTTGCGGGTTTCGCATGCCGGATTCACAAACATTGGGACTTCTGGCCGCCGCCATGGTGGCCGCCATCGTTCTGTTCCGCCTTTACACCATTCTGGGCCGGCGCACCGGCCATGAGCCGCAACCGCCGGTACAGCGGGCCCCCTTGAACCCCGTGGCGCCTCCGGCCGCGATCGAGGCCCAGCCTTCGTCCAATGGCCTGGTAGATATCCAGATCGCCGATCCCGCCTTCGACACCCCCAAGTTCCTGGCCGGCGCGCGCGAGGCCTATGCCCAGATCGTCACCGCTTTTGCGGCCGGCGATCGGGCCGCCTTGCGGCCGCTGCTGTCGCCGGACGTCTATGCGGCTTTCGACACCGGCATCACATCGCGCTCCGGGCCTGCGCCCACCCTGATCAAACTGCATGACGCGCGCATCGTGGGCTCGGCGCTTCATGGCCGCCACGCCGAGATCACGGCGGCGTTCACGGCCGAATTTTCCGGCGATGCCGGCAAGAACACGGTCACCGACGTCTGGACCTTCGATCGCAATCTGGATTCGCCGGACCCCAACTGGGCCCTGGTGGCGACGTCAGGCGAACTGCCGGAATGAGATTTGCGGCCGCCATCCCGGCGCTGCTTCTTCTGCTGGCGGCCTGTACCCAACAAAAGCCACCGGTGACGCAACCGCCGCTGCTGAAGCTGACGCGCGGTGATTTCTCCACCCTGCCGGGATGGAAAAATATCAGCCTGGAAACGGCGCTGGCGTCTTTCCAGCGCGGCTGCGCGGTCCTGATGCAAAAGCCGGATGCGACCCCGATGGGCGGCGCCGGTTATGCCGGCACGGTGGCGGACTGGCGCGGCGTATGCGCTGCCGCGCAAGGCGATCCACGCGCCTTCTTCCAAAATAATTTCACGCCCTATGTGGTGGAGGGCGATGCGCTGTTCACCGGCTACTATGAGCCGGAAATCCGCGGCCGTCGCACGCGCGGCGGCACGTTCCAGACGCCGGTCTATGGCATTCCCGACGATCTGGTGCGGGCGGATCTCGGCCTGTTCAACCCCAAATTACAGGGCGAGCATATTTCCGGCCGGCTGGATGGCCATCGTCTGGTGCCTTATGCCACCCGCGCGGAGATCAATGCCAAGGCCCCACCCGCGCCGGTGCTGTTTTATACCGACGATCCGGTCGCCTTCTTCTTTCTGCAGATTCAGGGCTCGGGCCGCGCCGTGTTCGAGGACGGCCGCACTGCGCGGATTGCCTATGCCGGCGAGAATGGCCAGCCCTATACCGCTATCGGCCGCACCCTGATCGCCGACGGCGCCCTGACGCGTGAGGAAGTCTCGCTGCAAAGCATCCGGGCATGGCTTGCGGCACATCCCGATCGTGCGCAGAGTGTGATGGAGACGGACAAGAGCTACATCTTCTTTCAGGAACGCCCCATCGGCGATCCGGCGCTGGGCAGCACCGGCAGCCTGGGCGCGGCCCTGACGCCACTGGCCAGTATCGCGGTGGATGCGCGGCTTCATGCGCTGGGCGCCCCCTTCTATGTCGCCGCCGACGGTCCCGATCCGCTGCATGGTCTGTTGATCGCACAAGACACCGGCGGCGCCATCCGGGGCGCGCCCCGCGCCGATATCTTTTTCGGCTTCGGCCCGGACGCTGAGCGCCGCGCCGGGCTGATGAAGGCCCCGGGAAAATTCTATGTGCTGCTGCCCAAGGCTTTGGCCGAGCGCCTGGGAGCGGACAGGGCCTTTGCGCCATGAAGCGGCGGACCACCAGCGACGAGCGCAAGCTGTTTGAGCAGAATTTCCGCGAGGCGCTTCCGCTTCAGGCGGCGCCTGCCAAACGCAGCGCAAAAATCAAAGTGGCCACCACAGGTCCGAGCGGCGTCAATGGCGCGACACAGGACAAGCTGAGGCGCGGCCTGATGGAGCCGGCCGCCCGCATAGACCTGCACGGCATGACACAGGCCGCCGCCCATCGCACCCTGTTCACCTGGCTGGCCGGGGCGCATTCCCGCGGCTACCGGCTGGTGCTGGTGGTCACCGGCAAAGGCAATCCGAAAAATGACGAGAACGCGCCCTGGATGATGTCGGCCCATGGCGTGCTGAAACAGATGGTGCCGCGCTGGCTGAACGAACCGGAGCTGGCGGCGTTGATTGCCAGCGTCCAGCCCGCCCACGTCAAGCACGGCGGTGACGGCGCGCTCTATGTGTATTTGCGGAAGCGGGGATGAAGCAGGCCTTCCACACCATTATGGTGCCGACAAAGGGTCCGGGGCTTTATGAGTTCACCGATGACGCCGCGGATTTTGTGCGGGATGCGAAGATCGCGGATGGCCTCTTGACCTGTTTTGTCCGCCATACCTCCGCTTCGCTGCTGATCCAGGAAAATGCCGATCCCGATGTGCAGAAGGATCTGCAGGATTTTTTTGCCTGGCTGGCGACCAGCGGCCCCCGCTTTCGTCACACCACCGAAGGGCCGGACGATATGCCGTCCCATATCCGTTCGGCGCTGACGCAAGTCTCTCTGGGCATTCCGGTCGCCAAGGGCCGGCTGGCGCTGGGTACCTGGCAGGGGATTTATGTTTTCGAACATCGTGACGCGCCGCACCGGCGCGAAGTTACGCTGCACATCGCCGGCGAGTGACTAGATAAGCCCGGCCTTTTCCGCCAGCACCTGCAGCAGAATCTCCGGCCGCGCGCCATAATGGGAGATCACTTCCGCCGCCGCCAGGGCGCCCAGCCGGCCGCAATCTTTCAGGCCCTTGCCCTGGGTGAGGCCATAGAGGAACCCGGCCGCGAACTGATCGCCCGCGCCGGTGGTGTCAATCACCTGGCTCACGGGCGCCGCCGGAATCTCATGCACCATGTCTTCCTGCACGATCACGCAACCCTTGGCCGAACGGGTGAGCGCGGTGATGCCGCCCCATTTCTTGGCTGCGGCGATGATCTTGTCGAAATCCTCTTCCTCGAACAGCGCCTTGGCTTCATCTTCGTTGGCGAAAAGGATGTTCACGTCGCGGTCCAGCAGGTGCAGGAATTCGCTGCGGAAGCGGCCGATGCAGAAGCTGTCGGAGACAGACAGGGCGACCCGCCCGCCCGCGCCCTTCACCGCGGCGATCGCCTTGCGCGAGGCGTCCTTGGCGCTTTCCTCATCCCACAGATAGCCTTCGAGATAGAGCACGCGGGCGCTGGCCACCTCTTCCTCATTCACATCGTCTGGGGTGAGCCAGCGGCAGGCGCCCAGATAGGTGCTCATGCTGCGCTGGCCGTCCGGCGTCACCGCGATCAGGCAGCTGGCGGTGGAAAGGCCCTCGCGCGCTGGCGCGGTGGTGAAGTCGACGCCCATCTCGGCCATGGACCGGGCAAAGACATTGCCCAGCACATCGTCGAACACCTTGCCCACGAACAGGCCGCGGCCGCCCAGCGAGGACAGCCCCGCCAAGGTATTGGCCGCCGAGCCGCCGGCTATTTCGTAAAGACCGGACAGGGCCTGGCGATTGTCCGCCAGCGCCTTCAGAAGATCCTTGGCGCGGAACTCATCGATCAGGGTCATGCCGCCCTTGGCGATACGATGGTTCAGCAGGAACCGGTCATCCACCGAGGCGATGACGTCGACAATGGCATTGCCCAGCCCGACCACGTCATAGGAATGCTGCGCCATGAAACCCCCGCGAAAACGGCCCGAATCCGAAGCCCCGCTTACACGCGCAAGGTGCCCTTGCCAAGTATTTCACTTGAGAGGGGTGCGCCGCGGTGGCAGAAGGCCGTCATGAAGCGCCGTTTCTGTTGTCTGCTGCTTGCGCTCGCGGCCGCCGGCTGCGCCGCCCCGGTCCCGAAAGCCCCTGTGCCCGCGCCGCAGACCGCCATTCCGTCCGCGCCACCCCGCGGCGAGCCAGGCCAGTATCTCAACATGGCCTCGACCAGCCTGCAGGCCGCCTTCGGCAAGCCCGCCTTTGTGCGCAAGGACGGCGCCACCGAGATGTGGCGCTATGACGGCGCCAACTGCCGTGCCTTCTTTTTCCTGTACGGCACCCCGCCCATGGTACGCCATGTCGAGACCCTGCCGCACGGCGCGCAAAGCGCCGCGGACATCGACTGCCTTACCGCCCTGAAAGCTTCACCGGCGAAGACTTCCTGACCGTCTTCGGCTTTTCGGGCGGCAATTCCTTGGTCTTGTCCTTGAAGCGGCAGAGGTCGCACACCACACAGACGGGACAGAGCGGCTTGCGCGCGATGCAGGTATAGCGCCCGTGCAGAATCAGCCAGTGATGGGCGTGCAGCTTGTACTGGTCCGGCACCACCTTCTCGAGCTTCTCTTCCACCTCTTCGACATTCTTGCCCGGCGCCAGGTTGGTGCGATTGGAGACGCGAAAGATGTGGGTATCCACCGCGATGGTGGGCTCACCGAAGGCCACATTCAGCACCACATTGGCGGTCTTGCGTCCGACACCGGGCAGGGCCTGCAATGCTTCACGATCCTTGGGCACCTTGCCCTCGTGCTGCTCGATCAGGATCTTGGACAGGGCGATGACGTTCTTGGCCTTGCCGCGATAAAGCCCGATGGTCTTGATGTATTCGGTCAGGCCTTTTTCGCTCAGCTCAACCATGGCCTCGGGTGTTTTGACCTTTTTGAACAGCGGCTCCGTCGCCTTGTTCACGCCCTTGTCGGTTGCCTGGGCCGACAGCACCACCGCCACCAGCAAGGTATAGGGATTGATGTAGCGAAGCTCGGTTTCGGGCTCCGGCGTGTGTTTTTTCAGCCGCGCGAAGAACTCTTCCACTTCAGCGCGGCTGAAAGGTTTGGACATCAGAGGCCGAGCACGTCCGTCATCGAATAGAGACCCGGCTTCTTGCCGTGGCCCCATTTGGCGGCGGTCAGCGCGCCATGGGCGAAGATCGAACGATCCTCGGCGGAATGGGACAGCGTAATGCGCTCGCCGGTGCCGGCGAAGACCACCGAATGCTCGCCGACCACCGTGCCGCCGCGCAGGGTGGCAAAGCCGATGCTGCCGTCGGCGCGCGGACCCAGATTGTGTCCGTCACGCGATTTGACCCAATGCTTGTCCAGCGAAATGTTCCGCCCCTTGGCCGCAGCCTTGCCCAGCAGCAGGGCGGTGCCAGACGGCGCATCCACCTTGTTGCGGTGGTGCATTTCCAGCACCTCGATATCGTAGTCGGACAGGGCCTTGGCCGCCCGTTCCACCAGCGCGGCCAAGAGGTTCACGCCCATGCTCATATTGCCGGACTTGACGATCACCGCATGACGCGCGGCGGCCTTGATGCGAGCCTCACCTTTTTCGTCAAAGCCGGTGGTGCCGATGACATGAACGATGCGGGCTTGCGCCGCCAGGTCCGCCAGCATGGTCGAGACCATGGGCGTGGTGAAATCCACCACCGCCTGGGCGCTCGCCAGCAGGGGCAGGGGATCGGCGGTCAGCTTGATGCCATTGGGCTGCATGCCGGCCAGGGAGCCGGAATCCATCCCCAGATTGGGATGGCCTTCCATCTCCAGCGCCCCGCACAAGGTGATGCCCGACCCTTGCGCGATCTCGCGGATCAGGGTGCGGCCCATGCGGCCGGAGGCGCCGGTGACGACGATCTTCAATTCAGACATGAAGGCCCCTTTTCAGACCTTACTATCCACGCCCGCGGCGGCCGCCGGCACTTCATTTTTTGCAACCGTGACCATCGCGGGACGAAGCAGCCGGTCGCCGATCGTGTAGCCGGACTGCACCACGTCCACGATGCTGCCCGCGGCCTTGCCCTTGCCGGGTACTTCGGCGATGGCCTGGTGCAGGTTGGGATCGAACTTGCCGCTGACATCCACCGCCTTCACGCCATAGCGTTCCAGGGTCTGCATCAACTGGCGGTCGGTGGCTTCCACGCCATCCAGCACGGCCTTGAGCTGTGGGTCCGCCGCGTCGCGGATCGGGCCGGGCACGGCGGCCAGGGCGCGGGCGAAATTGTCGGCAATGCCGACCATGTCGCGGGCGAACTTGGTCACCGCATACTGGCTGGCGTCAGCCTTTTCCTTCTCGGCGCGGCGGCGGATGTTCTCCGCCTCCGCCAGGGCGCGCAGCCGCTGGTCCTTGAGGGATTCATTTTCGGCCCTCAGCGCCTCCAGCACCGCGAATTCCGCGGCATGGGGGTTTTCGGAGTCGGGCAACTGGGTCTGTTCTTCACTCATAGCGGGGCGTCCTTAAACCTTATGCAAGCAGTCGTCCAATGACTTTGGCGGTATGGTCCACCATGGGAATGATGCGGCCGTAATTCAGGCGCGTGGGGCCCAGAACCCCGATCACGCCCACGATCTTGCCCTGCGCATTGGCGTAAGGCGCCGCCACGATCGAGGAACCAGAAAGCGAGAACAGCCGGTTCTCCGAACCGATGAAGATGCGTACGCCATCGCCGTCCTTGGCCAGTTCCAGAAGGCGGATCAGGTCAGCCTTGCGCTCGATATCGTCGAACAGGCTGCGGATGCGCTCCAGGTCGGCCTGGGCGGCGACGCTGTCGAGCAGATGTGCGGCGCCCCGTACGATCAGCACCTTTTCGGGGCCGGCCAGGGTGGCAAGACCTTCCGCCACCAGCTTGGCGGTCAGGACATCCAGTTCCAGCTTTTCGCCGTCCAGTTCCGTCAGGATCTCGGCGCGCGCCGTATCCAGGGTGCGCCCACGCAGGCGCGCGCCCAGATAATTGCTGGCCTCGGAAAGGGCCGAGACCGGAAGGCCCGGCGGGGTTTCGATCACCCGGTTCTCCACCTGGCCGTCCTCGCTGACCATGATGACCAGCGCCTTGCCCGGCGCCACCGCCACGAACTCCACATGCTTGAGCGGAGAATCCTGCTTGGCCGTCACCATCAGGCCGGCGCAGCGCGACAGGCCGGCCAGCGATTGGGTGGCCTGGGTCAGCACATCCTCGATATGCCGGCCGCTGCCCGACATGCGCGCCTCGATGGCAACCCGTTCGTCTGGGGCCAATTCGCCGATTTCCAGCAAGCCATCCACGAACAGGCGCAGGCCCTTTTCCGTCGGCACCCGGCCGGCGCTGGTATGGGGCGCATAGAGCAGGCCCATGGCCTCCAGGTCCGCCATCACGTTGCGGATCGAGGCGGGCGACAAGGCGTGCGGCAGGCGCTGGGAAAGAGTGCGCGAGCCCACAGGCTCGCCGCTGGCCAGGAAAGCCTCCACCAGATGGCGGAAAACCTCCTTGGGCCGGTCGGTCAGGCCTTGGGGCATCACAAAGGGCGAGCGGGGCTCCAAGCTCAAGCTATTGAAAACCTTAAATGTTCTGCTTTGCGGTTGCTTCTGACGGGGCGCTGACGCTAGGTAACGCCCCACGTTAGCAGACCGATATATGAGGCTCCATGCGCCGTTCCAACCGCGCCCCCGATCAGATGCGCGCCGTTTCCCTGACCCCCGGCTTCTCCCGCCATGCCGAGGGCTCCTGTCTGGTCAAGTTCGGCGATACCCATGTGCTGGTGACCGCCAGCCTGGAAGAAAAGGCGCCCCCCTTTCTGAAGGGCACCGGCAAGGGTTGGGTCACGGCCGAATATGGAATGCTGCCACGCTCCACCCATGACCGCATGCGGCGCGAGGCGGCGGCGGGCAAACAGTCCGGCCGCACCCAGGAGATCCAGCGCCTGGTGGGGCGGTCTCTGCGCGCGGTGTGCGATCTGGCGGCGCTGGGCGAGCGGCAGATCACCATCGACTGCGACGTGCTGCAGGCCGATGGCGGCACGCGCACAGCGGCGATCACTGGCGGCTTTGTCGCCCTCAACCAGTGCGTCGGCTTCATGAAAAAGACCGGGCTGCTGACGGCGCCCATCATCAAGGATCATGTCGCCGCGATCAGCTGCGGCATCGTCCAGGGTAATCCTGTGCTGGACCTGGATTACGAGGAAGACTCCACCGCCGAGACCGACGCCAATTTCGTGCTGACGGGGTCAGGCGGCCTGGTGGAAATCCAGGGCACCGCGGAAGGCGCGCCCTTCACCGAGGAACAACTGGTGGCTTTGCTCAAGCTGGCGCGCAAAGGCATCGGCGAGCTGGTCATTTTGCAGAAAGAAGTTCTGGCATGAGGTTGCCACGCGGCAGCCAACTGGTTGTCGCCTCCCACAATGAAGGCAAGGTGCGGGAGATCAAGGCGCTGCTGGGCCCGCACGGTATTCTGCCGGTCAGCGCCGGATCGCTGGGCTTGGCCGAGCCGATCGAGGACGGCACCACCTTCGCGGCCAATGCAAAAATCAAGGCGGCGGCGTCAGCCAGCGGAAGCGGACACGCCGCCCTGGCCGATGATTCCGGTCTTTGCGTGGAGGCGCTGGATGGCGCGCCGGGAATCTATTCGGCGCGCTGGGCCGGCCCGACCAAGGATTTTCGCATCGCCATGAATCGCATCCATGACGAACTGCGGCACAAGGGGCTTACCACCAGTCGTGCAAAATTTGTCTGCGCGCTCTGCGTGGCGCTTCCATCAGGCGAGACGCAGATATTTGAAGGCGAGGTGCATGGGCACCTGACTTTCCCGCCGCGCGGGGACAAAGGCTTTGGCTATGATCCCATCTTCATCGCCGACGGCATGGACCAGACCTTTGCCGAGATAGACCCGGCGCAGAAACACGCGATCAGTCACCGCGCCAAGGCATTCGAGAAGCTGCTGCATTCCGGCATCTTCACCGAGAGTTTTTAGTTATGATGGTCGCGCAGCCTAACGCTGACGGTCGCGCAAAGATTTTGCGCGACCTGCTGGGCTGACGCTCCATGGCCTTCGGCATCTACGTCCACTGGCCCTTCTGCGCCGCCAAGTGCCCCTATTGCGATTTCAATTCCCATGTTCGCACCGCCATAGACGAAAGCGGCTGGGTAGACGGCATTCTGGCCGAACTGGATTGGGTGGCGGCGAACCAAACCGAAAAGCCCGTCGTTGAAACCATCTTCTTCGGCGGCGGCACGCCATCGCTGATGGAAGGCCGCTCGGTTGGCCGGGTGCTGCAGAAGATCGCGGCGCTATGGCCGATGGGCAATGATGTGGAAATCACGCTGGAAGCCAATCCTGCCTCGGCGGATGCCGCGCGCTTCGCCGACTACCGCGCCGCCGGGGTCAATCGCGTCTCGCTGGGCGTGCAGGCGCTGAACGATCCCGATCTGAAAAGGCTGGGCCGGCTGCATGACGTGGCGGAAGCCAGGGCCGCACTGAAAATGGCGATGGCCAGCTTCGATCGGGTTTCATTGGATTTGATTTATGCGCGCCCCGATCAAAGCGAAGCGCAGTGGCGCGCCGAATTGAAGCGGGCACTCTCCTTCGGTACCGATCACCTGTCGCTCTATCAGCTTACCATCGAGCCGGAGACGCCTTACGCCCTGCTGCACAAAAGCGGACAACTGCAAATCCCGGACGACGATCTGGCCGCCGGTCTCTATGAAGCCACGCAGGAATTGACGTGGGCCGCCGGGCTGCCCGCCTATGAAATCTCCAATCATGCCCGCCCCGGCCAGGAATGCCGGCACAATCTGATCTACTGGCGCTATGGCGACTATGCCGGCGTCGGCCCCGGCGCCCACGGCCGCTTGTCGCTTGCTGGCGCGCGCACCGCCACCGCCGCCATCAAGCTGCCGGAACGCTGGCGCGATATGGTCGGCAAACAGGGACATGGCTTTGCCGAACGGATGCGTGTCTCGAAAGAAGAAGCGGCGCGCGAGCATCTGCTGATGAATCTGCGCCTGGCGGAAGGGCTCGATCTGGCTGCTTATGAAAAACGCTGGGGCACAAGACCGGACGCGGCAAAGATCGCGGCCTTGGCGGAGCAGGGTTTTCTCACACTGAAGGGCGATGCGCTGCGCGCCACGCCAGCGGGCCGGCTGCTGCTCAATCGGGTGATCGAAGAATTGCTCAATTAACTCTCACCATGGGCGGGCGTCGTTACGCTGTCGCTAACGACCCCAGCCCATCCAGAGTCACAAGCTGAAAAGATGAGCCACCTGCCCTGGATGGCCGGGTTAAACCCGGCCATGGAGGTGGGGCTAAGCGCCCGGCTTCTGGAACGTCGTCGGCGCGGGGCTAACAACCACCGGCCCGGACGAGGTCATCTCCAGCACCGCCAGGCCGCGCTCGGAGGTGCCGTCGGGCTGGAAGCGGAAAATGCCGTTCACGCCCGAAAAGCCGTTGGGATCGTTCAAGGCCGCCGTCGTGAAGCGGTGATAGGCGGGACCTTGCGACAGCAGCGCCACCAGCGACACCGCATCATAGGCCAGCGACGCCAGCTGCGCCGGTGCGGCGCCATAGGTCGTCCGGTATTTGTTGACGAACTCCGCATCGGCATTGGGCGCGGGCGCGGCGTACCAGCTTCCTTCCAGGGCCGCTTCGCGTGCGAGCGCGCGGTCATCGTCCCACAGGCCGGTGCCCAGCAGCTTCACCTTGTCCTTGGTGACGCCATCCAGCGACAGGGTCGGCCCAATGGCGCGCAACAAGGTGCCGCCTTGGGCGATCAGGATGGCGTCGGCGCCGCTCTTGGCCACATTGGCGGAAGGGATTGTTACCGATTCCGCATTGGGCGCGAAATGCTCGACGTCCACCACAGTGCCGTGCACGGCCGCGACCGAATCCTGCAACGCGGCCTCGGCCACGTTGCCGTAGGCTGTCTGCGGGATCAGGCCCGCAAATTGATGATGGCCGTTGGCGGCGGCATAAGACACCACGCGCCGCACTTCGTTCTGCGGCATGAAGCTGAGCAGATAGGCGCCATTGCCCGCCACGCTCTTCTCGGTGGAGAAGGCCAGCACCGGCACGCCCCGGTCCCGGGCGATTGGGGCCACCGCCTGAACCGATGGCCCGAACAGCGGGCCGACGATGATCTCCGCGCCCTGGGACAGAAGCTGCTGCGCCGCCTGGGCCGCGCTCGCGCCGCCATTGCCCTCATCGGCGGTCATCAGAAGGATGGTGGGGTTGCCGGAATCGAACATGGCCAGCTCGGCGGCCTTGAGCATGGACTGGGCCAGAGCCCGGGTCCCGGCCACGCTGCTGCTAAAAGGCAGGATCACCCCCACCCGCACCGGCACCAGGCCGGCCGCCATACCAGGCAATCGCATATAGCTGGACTGATCACGATCCAAGGGATTGCCGGCTATGGGAGCCGGCGGCGGCGGCGGGGCGGGAACCGGTTTTGGGGCCTCTGGGGGGTGGGTGCACCCGGCTATCGCGACAAGGGCGGCAATGGCACAAAAGCGACGGACAGAACTCGGCATGGGCAATCCTTTGACGCGCAACCTTAAGCCCTTGGCTATCCCCGGTAAATCGCAGGGCCAGGAAGCCGGCGATCATAAAACCCACCAAATGGGCGATTTGGCGGCAGGCCTTTACATCGTCGCCACCCCCATCGGCAACGCCCGCGACGTCAGTCTGAGAGCGCTGGACGTGCTCAAGAGCTGCAGCGTCATCGCCGCCGAAGACACACGTGTGACAGCGAAGCTGCTGGCGATCCACGGCATCGCCAAGCCGATGGTTCCTTACAACGACCATAATGGCCAACAGATGCGGCCCAAGCTTCTGGCGCGTCTGGAGAAGGGCGAGGCGGTGGCGCTCGTCTCCGATGCCGGCACGCCGTTGGTGTCCGATCCCGGCTACAAGCTGGCGCGGGAGGTGATCGCCGCGGGGCTTTCGGTCGTCGCTGTGCCGGGCGCATCCGCCGTGCTGACGGGATTGGCGCTCAGCGGCCTTCCGTCCGACCGCTTCCTGTTCGCAGGCTTTCTGTCGGCCAAGGCGGGCGAACGGCAGAGCGCGCTGGAAGAACTGAAGACCGTGCGCGCGACTCTGATCTTCTTTGAATCGGCCCAGCGGCTGGCGGATTGCCTCGCGGCGATGGCGGCGGTGCTAGGGGACCGGCCTGCCGCGGTGACGCGCGAGCTGACCAAGCTGCATGAGGAAGTGCGGCGGGGCGCTTTGCCGGAGCTTGCGGCGCATTATGCCAAGGCCGGCGCGCCCAAGGGCGAAGTCACCATTCTGGTCGGGCCACCGCAGGAGGCAGTCCTCGACAACACCAAAACCGACGCCGCGTTGAAAGCGGCGCTGGCTTTCATGCCGGTGAAGGCGGCGGCCGATCTGGTCGCCGGGCTGACCGGTGCCTCGCGCAAGGCGCTCTATGCCCGGGCGCTGGAGTTGAAGGATGAGACCTGACAGCCCAACGAATAATAAAAGGGCAGCCGAGCGTCGCGGCCAGGCCAGCGAAAGCCTGGCGGCGCTATGGCTCAGGCTCAAGGGCTATCGCATCCTGGCGCGGCGGCTGAAGACCCATGCCGGCGAGATCGATCTGGTGGCGGCCGCGCCGTTCGGCCCGGTCTGCTTCATCGAGGTGAAGGCGCGGGGCCTGGTCCGCGCCGCGGCGGAGGCGGTGGGTGAAAGTCAGCAGGCTCGCATTGCCCGCGCCGCCTCCCTATATCTGGCCAGCCGCCCCCAGCTTGCCCGCCGCGGCAGCCGTTTTGATATTGTCGCCATCGCCCCGCGCGGGCTTCCGGTGCATCACCGGGACGTATGGCGCCCGGATTTCTAGTGTCGTGGTTTCGAAGTTCGCTATGCTACCGATATCAGGCTCAAGGCGAACTTCGAAACCAAACGACACTAGATTCTATAAATTTCTAGTGTCCTTCGATTCCGAAATTCGCCCGGAGTCCGATATAGCGATCGTGCGAATTTCGGAATCGGGACACTAGAGAGAGCAGCATGGCCCTGACCGTCGCAATCCAAATGGACCCGATCGAGAAGATCGATATCGGCGGGGATTCCTCGTTCGCGCTGGCGCTGGAAGGCCAGGGGCGGGGCCACAATCTGCTTTACTACGGCCCCCGCGATCTCAGCTTCCGTGACGGCAAGGTGACGGCGCATGTGCGCCCGCTTTCGGTGCGGGCGGTGCGCGGCGATCATTTCGCGTTGGGCGAACCCTTTGTCTACGACCTGTCAGCGGCCGACGTCGTCTTGATGCGCCAGGACCCGCCGTTTGACATGGCCTATATCACCGCCACGCATATCCTGGAGCGGATCCATCCCAGGACCCTGGTGGTCAATGATCCGCGCCATGTGCGCAACGCGCCGGAAAAACTGTTTGTCACAGAATTCGGCGACTTCATCCCGCCGACCTTGATCACCTCGGACCTGCGAGAGATCCGCTCCTTCCGCGACGAACACAAGGACATCATCCTGAAGCCGCTCTATGGCAATGGCGGCGCCGGCGTCTTCCGGGTGAAGCAGGATGATGAGAATTTCGGCTCCCTGATGGAGATGTTCACCTTCTTCTATCGCGAGCCGGTGATCGTACAGCGCTATCTGCCCGAGGTGCGCCAAGGCGACAAGCGCATCATCCTGGTGGATGGGGAATTTGCCGGCGCCATCAATCGCGTGCCGGCATCGGGCGAGGCCCGCTCCAATATGCATGTGGGCGGCCGGCCCGAGGCCACCGAGCTGACGCCGCGCGAGCGGGCGATATGCGCTGCCATCGGGCCCGCCTTGAAACAACGGGGGCTGATCTTCACGGGAATCGACGTAATCGGCGACTATATGACCGAGATCAACGTTACCTCTCCAACCGGCATCCATGAGGTGCGGCGCTTCGGCGGGGCCGATATCGCGGCGCTGATCTGGGACGCCATTGAAAGACGGCGCAAATGATCACTCTCCGGCGCTCAGAAGATCGTGGCAGCACCCAGATAGACTGGCTGGATTCCCGGCACAGTTTTTCCTTTGGTGATTATTACGACCCCGCCAATGAAAGCTTCGGCGCACTGCGCGTGATCAACGAGGACTGGGTCAAGGGCGGCGCCGGCTTTCCGCCCCATCCCCACCGTGACATGGAGATCGTCACCTATATTCTCGACGGTGCCATCGCCCATCGCGACTCCTCCGGTGGCGGCGGCACCATCCGGCCCGGCGAGATCCAGCGCATGAGCGCCGGTTCTGGCATCGTCCATGCCGAATTCAATGCCAGCCCGACCGAGACCTGCCATCTACTTCAAATTTGGATTTTGCCGTCGAAGACTGGCATTGCGCCGGGCTACGAGCAGAAGCGAATCGATCCGGAAGCGGTGCGCAATCACTTTGCCCGCATCGCCGCGCCCGATCCGCGCGAGAATGAAGTCCGTCTGGTGCAGGATGCGGAAATCTGGACGGCGCGGCTCGATGCCGGTGTCGAGGCAATCCACCCCTTGGTGCAGGGGCGCAAGGCCTGGCTGCAGGTGGCCAAAGGCGAGGTCCGCCTGAGCCAGGAAACCCTGAAGGCCGGCGATGCCGCCGCGATCACCGACCTGACCCAGATCGCCATCAAGTCTAACGCGCCCAGCGAAGTGCTGCTATTTGATCTCGCCTGACCGCTACCAGTTCAATTCGGCCATCATCGCGGCATAAAGATTGATACCGTCCCACAGATTGCGCAGCCGCAGATTCTCGTTGGCGGCATGCTGGTTGTTGTCATGGTTGGTGATGGGAAGGCCGATCACCGGCACATGAAACAGATCATCGAACAGATAGATCGGCACACTGGCGCCCATCATGGGCAACAACGTCACCTTCCCGCCGGCGGCCTTTTCGGCCGCCGCGATCACGCCCTTGGCGGCGGGGCTGGCCATGTCGCTGCGCAAGGCCGGATAGCTGCCGCCCCACGACAGACGGATGATACGGGGATGCGCTGTCCGGGTCGCCGCGTCAGGCGCGGTGGTGACGATGGTCCAGCCCTTGGACCTCAGAAAGGCTTCCAGCTTGGCGCGAACATGGCCGGGCGTCTCGTCGGGCACCAGCCGAAAATCCACCGACACTGTGGCATCCACCGGAATGGCGTTGGCAGCTTCCGCACCGACCTGGCCGGACCTGATGCCGCGGATATTGAGCGCCGGGCGCATGGTGCTGGCGGTCAGGCCTTCCTGGCCCTCGCTGCGCCCGGTGCCGAATTCCTGTTTCAGGCTGTCTTCCACCGGCGGCAGTTGCGCGATGGCGGTTTTTTCGGCGGCGGTCAGCGGGCGCACATCGTCGGAAAAACCGGGGATCAGGATCCGGCCCTCGCTGTCGCGCATCTGGGCGATCAGCTCTGCCGCCATCACAGCCGGATTGGGCGCCCAGTTGCCGTAATGACCGTCGTGCAGCGCCCGTACCGGGCCATAGATGGTGGCCTCCAGGCTCAGGCCGCCGCGGGCGCCGAAGTAGAGCGTGGCGCTCCGCGATTGATGCACGGGCCCGTCGCCGATCAGCCACAGATCGGCGGCGAGGTCCGCCGCATGGTCTTTCAGGATCGCGTCCAGATGCGCGGAATTCGCTTCCTCCTCGCCTTCCCACACCACCTTGATATTCACTGAGGGCTGGCGGTGCAGCGCTTTCAGCGCATCGAACGCCGCCAGAAATGCGGTGATGGAGCTTTTGTCGTCCGCTGCAGCGCGGCCGAACAGATGCCATTGCGGATTGAAAGGCGGCTTGGCCGCTTTCCAGTCCACATCTGCGCCCGCCGGCCCGTCCCGCATCACCGGCATGAAGGGATCGGAGCTCCATTGGGCCGGCGTGACCGGCTGGCCGTCATAATGGGCATAGAAGACGGCGGTGCGTTTCGCCGTGGGGCTTTTGAAAAAGCCATAGACGACGGGCGGCGAGCCCGCCGCGGACCAGGACGCCGTCTCGAAGCCGCGCGCCTTGAGCAGCCCTTCCAGGTGCGCCGCCGTCGCCGCCAGGCCCTGCGGATCGGCCGCGACGCTTTTGAGGCGGGTGAGCTCGTCCAGCTGGCCGACGATGGCCGTTTCATGCGCGGCGCGGTAGCCATCGATCTGTTGGCGCAAATCCGCGGCCACAGCGGGCGCTATTGTCAAAAAGGCGGAGCAGGCTGCAACGAACAGCTTCATTTTCTGGCGGCGATCACGCTGATTTCCACCTTCGCCCCCCGCAGCAGCTTGGCGACCTGGACAAAGGCGCGGGCCGGATAGGGCGCATGGAAATAGCTGGCATAGACCGCGTTCACCGCCGGGAAGTCATCGATGTCGGTGACATAGACGGTGGCCGAGACGACATCGTTCAAGCTGAGGTTGGCGGGCTTCAACTCCAGCACGATATTGTCCAGGGCGCGCCGGGTCTGGGCGCTCACATCCTGCTTGCTGTAATCCACCTTGCCGGCGGGATCAAAGGGCAGGGAGCCGGAGACAAAGACCAGCTTGCCGCTCTGGATGGCCTGGGAATAAGGCCCGATCGCCTTGGGCGCATCTGGCGACTCGATCAGGGTTTTTTCGGCAAGTGCCGGCGTAGCAACCAGTAGAAAAGCAGCGCCAATCTTGGCACGCATGATTCAATTCCCCTTCAACACAGGTCAGCCTCCCCCTTCGCGCGCAGCGCGGCAAGGGGGGTGGCTTCAACGATCAAGGCGAGCAGAAGCGAGCCAAGAGGAAGTTGAAGCCGGAGGGGGTTGGGAAACTACTTCACCAGGCCGAAGCGGCTCTTGTAGCGGGCATCAAGGCCCGACAGCGGGAAATAGATAAAGACGTCGGTCGTACCGAATTGCCGGTCAATCACCGCACCCTCGCCGATGCAGCAGCCGGCCCGCACATAGCCTTTCAGCATGGCCGGCAGGCTGCGAATGCCTTCACGCTCGTCAATCGCCTCCTTCGGAATGCGATTCATCTCGACATACAGGTCGGGCTGGGCGCGCACCTTGAGATGCTCGGGCATGGGATGGAAATGATGCAGATAGGCGAGCGGCAACGTCATCTCCGCCACATCGGTGCCGGGCAGCGAGGCGCAGCCGAACATCAGGTCGATGTCGAAGCGCGCCACATAGGCCATCAGGCCTTTCCACAAAAGCTGCATGGTGCCGGGCCGGGCGCGATAGCTTTTGAGGATGCAGGAACGGCCCAGCTCCAGGCACTTGGTGCCTTCGGGCAGGCCCGCCAGCATGGCCGACAGATCATATTCGCTGGAGGTGTAGAAGCCGCCGACCTTGTCGGCGTCCTTCTTGCGAGTCAGGCGATAGGTCCCCACCACCAGTGGCTGGCCGTCTTCGTCATGGGCGTCGCGGTCCACCACCAGAAGGTGGTCGCAGACATCGTCGTATTTATCGAAGTCGCGCCGCAGCTCGCGCATGCGAGGGCTGGGAATGGCGCTCATCTCTTCGTAGAAAACGGTGTAGCGCAGGCGCTGCGCCTGCTCGACTTCGTGCTCGGTCTCGGCCAGGCGCACTTCCAGGGCGCCGGAGACAGCCAAAACCGGCCACTGCTCCAGTCGTCCCTCGAACGGTCCGGCTTCGTAGATATTGACCACGATCGTTTCCCATTTGGTGCGAGATGAGTCCCCCACGACTCACGACGCCACCGGCTCCAGAAG
>Ga0310811_10000854_pt1 | contig 39204 bp, 29 predicted proteins | sample YCmetagenome_FD_207642 | JGI IMG/M metagenome (GOLD analysis project Ga0310811, IMG submission 207642) | Soil microbial communities from experimental microcosm in Duke University, North Carolina, United States - YC | ecosystem: Engineered > Artificial ecosystem > Soil microcosm > Unclassified ... | reverse complement strand
TGTTCGCCGTAAGCAGCTTAAACATAATTATAAACAGGAGGCCGATAAGATAGTGATGCCGGATAACGAGGAACTGTGCCGGGAAATGCTTGAAGGCGAACGCTGTACCATAGCCTGATAATGTGCGTTTTTATGCGATATTTGCCAAACCTTAACACTTTTTTATCGTAATAGCATTTATGCGGGCTTTATTTGGTTTAATCATTCTGTTAGCGGTAAAAGTCAGTGTTTTTGCCCGAGCCATAGTCGCGGTTCCGCCCGCACCGAAGAAAACGGTCGACAGCCTCAATATTGTTAGTTTTAATATTTATCTGGAATCCCCGGATTCAGCCCGCCATTTAGCGGAAAAGGCACTCATTCTTGCTGAAAAGGTAAAATATGCCGATGGCATTGGCCGCAGTTTCCTCAACGTAGGCCATGTTTACTGGTCGCAATCCTATTACCCCATCGCTTTGTTTTATTTTAATAAAGCGTTAATGAATATTCCGAAGGAGGATCATCTGTTGATTTCAAGCTGTTACAATATCATCGGGCGCACCTACTCCGATCTGCGAAACTTCAAACTGGCACTGTATAATCTTAATCTATCCGAGCAGTACGCCCACGGCGATCCGGACCGGGTGGCCGAAGTTTATAGTGAACGCTCTTTAGTTTACCGCAGGCAGGGTAAATACGGGGCGGCGCTTGACGATGCTAAAAAGGCTTTAAAACTTAATGCGAAAGCACACGACGAGCCTAATACAGCTGTATTATATGGCCGTTTAAGCACTATATATACCTTAATGGGAAGGTATAAGGAGTCGATAGCTTATTCGGATACCGCGTTGGCAATGAGCTTTACGACACACAATAAACGATTGCGTGCTACCACTTTTGTGGAATATGCCGTAGTTTATAATAAGTTGCACGATTACGAAAAGGCGGTGTTTTATGCGGTAAAAGGCGGTAACCTGGCCGATACTATCGGAGTGGTAGACGCTATTTCCGGCGCTTATAAGGCCCTGATAAATACTTATGAAATAAAGGGCGATCTGAAAATGGCCATGTTTTACCAGAAAAGGTTCAACAAAATGGAGGATAGCCTCAGCACATTTAATAAGATAAAAAACACCGAACTGATACAGGATTATTTCGCCCTCGAAAAGCACCTGAATGATATTGCTGATATGGAACGGGCAGGCCAGCAAAATAAGGCCATGCTGAAATGGCAGCGTGCCGTTATCGTAACGCTTGCTGTTGCACTGCTGGTTGTTGTTTTTGTGCTGTTTATTACCTATTATTTCTATACGCAGAAAAAGAAATTGGGCGAACGTTTGAACGAGCAGAACGAAGGTCTTATGAAACAAAAGCAACTGATAGAAGTGCAGGCTGCTAATCTTGAAGTGGTTGCCAATATAAAAGACAAACTACTGGCTACCATAGCGCACGACCTGCGCACACCGCTGGCTAACCTGCGGAATATCACCGACATGTTTGGCGTGGATTACCTGTCCAAAGAAGAGGTTCATATCCTGATGAAGGATATAAACCCGATGGTCAAAACCGCAGAACTTACCCTGTCGAATCTTTTGGACTGGGCAGGCAGCAAGATAAAGGAACGCGGTGTCAACTCATCCGGCCTGGATATTGCCCTCCTGGGGGCGGAAGTGGAGCAGGTTTTTAGCCAGGCTCTCGAAAAAAAGAATATCAGGTTTATTAATAAGGCAGTTACCGGTAATTCTGCCCTGGCCGATGAGAACCATATCAAGGTTGTGTTGCGTAACCTGGTAAGCAACGCCGTTAAATTTACGGATAACGAAGGCCGTATAACCCTTAATTCTACCTTTGGCGATGATGGTCTCATTATCAGCGTAGAAGACACCGGCAAAGGTATGAGCGAAGCCGAAATGGGAAAGTTATTCTCCATACAAACACATTTTTCCCAACGGGGCACTTCCGGCGAAAGCGGTACTGGCATCGGCCTGATGCTTTGTAAGGAGCTGGTTGAACTTAACGGCGGTAAACTCTGGATATCTTCCGCTCCTGGCAAAGGCAGCAAATTTTATTTCAGCCTCCCGCTGAACAGGGCGTATGCCTGATCTTTGGTTTTACCCTGCCCTTTCTCCTTAATTCAAAGTAACCGACGCTGTAAATTCAGGTTCCGAAACGTCGCTGTAAAATTTACACAAGCTATTTGCATCTTTTCTCAATGTAATTTATAAATTAGCTAACCCAATTATTAGTGTCAATTAAACACCGTTTCCTGATGAAAAATAAAATACGCCTGGTTGCTGTTTTTGCCTTTTTATGCGCAGGTATTTTTAGCACCCATGCTCAAACCGGCCCGGTAGGCATTTTTGACGGACAGTCCGACATTGGCCTCGTAAGGCATAAGGGTGGCGCGACGTACGACAGCAACGTACAGCAATATCAAGTGGAAGGGGCAGGCACTAATGTTTGGGCCACACACGATGAGTTCCATTACTTATGGAAAAAGATGAAGGGCGATTTCATCCTGCGCACCAATATCAGTTTTATCGGTAAAGGGGTTGAGGAGCATCGCAAAGTGGGATGGATGGTCCGCTCCTCGCTTGATACAAATTCAAAACATCTGAGCGCTGTGGTGCATGGTAGCGGATTAACATCGTTGCAGTACCGAGCGTCTGTTGGCGGGGCCACCCTCGAAAAAAAGTTTGAGCTCACCGGCGCCGATGTGATTCAACTGGAACGGAAGGATGGTATATATACCATGTCGGTAGCGCATAAAGGCGAGACATTTGTTAGTGTAAAACTGGATACTGCTGATTTTTTGGGTGACGATGTGTATGTGGGCCTTTTTATCTGTTCGCACAACGCAGACGTGGTCGAAAAGGCAACCTTTAATAATGTACGTATAGTGGTACCGGCCCCCAAAAACCTGGTGCCATACCGCAATTATATAGGAAGCAGTATAGAAATTCTCGACCTGGCAGATCAGAATGCAAAAGTGATCTACCAGATACCTAATTCGCTTCAGGCGCCAAACTGGACGCAAGATGGCAAATCACTGATCTATAACCGCGACGGCATCCTGTACAATTTCAACCTGGCAACTGGTACACCAACAGCTATCAATACGGGTGTGGCCAGCCACAACAATAACGATCATGTGATCTCCTTCGACGGCAAAATGCTGGCCGTAAGCAGTGGCAACGGCGAAAAGGGCGCTTCTGTTGGTTTTACCGTGCCTATTGGCGGTGGAGAGGCGAAACAGATCACGCCTACCGGGCCCTCTTACATGCACGGCTGGTCGCCAGATGGGAAATACATCGTATTCTGCGGCGACCGGAATGGCGAATATGATGTTTACCGCATCCCTTCAGGCGGTGGTCCTGAAGTAAGGCTGACCGATGCAAAAGGATTAGATGATGGTCCCGAATACAGTCCCGACGGCAAATACATTTACTTTAACTCGGTGCGGTCGGGCCTGATGCAGGTATGGCGTATGAAAGCGGATGGAAGCGAGCAGACCCAGCTTACCAACGATGATTTTAACAATTGGTTTCCCCATGTTTCGCCTGATGGTAAGTGGATAGTTTATATCACTTTTTTGAAAGATGAAGTATCCCCCGGAGATCACCCGTTTTATAAACATGTTTATTTAAGGGTGATGCCTGTGAGCGGCGGCCCATCGCGGGTGGTGGCATATTTATATGGTGGACAAGGCACCATCAATACCCCGTCGTGGGCGCCGGACAGCAAGCACCTGGCGTTGGTGAGCAACTCGAGCCTGTTATTTCCGGCTTTTCCGATAGGACAGTAATAAAAGAAACACGCTAAAAAATCAGATAAAAAATGGATAATTCACGCAGAGACTTCATCAGGAATACAGCCCTTGTGGTTGCCGGTACAGCTTTAGTGTCGTCAAACGACCTGTTCGCCGCACCAAAAAAGATCGAAAGGGTAGGACTACAGCTCTATTCGGTCCGCGATGCCATGGACAAAGATCCCGCAGGCTCGCTCAAGAAATTGGCCGATATGGGATATGTTCATGTGGAACATGCCAATTACGTAAACCGTAAATTCTATGGGTATACCGCTAAGGAGTTTAAAAAACTATTATCGGGCATGGACTTGCAAATGCATAGCGGCCATACCGTAATGACAGCGCATGATTGGGACGATGCAAAAAACGATTTTACTGATAAATGGAAATATACCGTTGAGGATGCAGCCGAAGTTGGCCAGCGCTATGTGATCAGTCCGTGGCTTGACGAAGGTTTGCGTCACGATCCTGATAAATTAAAAAAGACGATGGATCAGTTTAACAAATGCGGCGAGCTTTGCAAAAAATATAACATGAAATTCGGTTATCATAATCACAACTTTGAGTTCAGCACCAAAGTGGGCGATGGTACGCTATACGACTATATTTTAGCCAACACCGACCCTGAATTGGTTGCACAGCAAATGGATGTGGGCAATATGCTGGGCGCAGGCGGTATTGCGCTGGATCTGCTGAAAAAATACCCCGGTCGTTTTGAACTGTTGCATGTAAAGGACGAAATAAAAAGTACTACCGGCCAGGGTATGGATGGCTACGATAGCACCATACTCGGCGAAGGCGTTATGCCGGTTAGGGATATTGTGAAGGAAGCCCGCAAGCATGGTGGCACCAGCTGGTTCATCATCGAGCAGGAATCGTACCAGGGTAAGGATCCGTTCGATTGTGTAAAAATTGATTTACAAACTATGAAAAAATGGGGTTTCTAACCCCTTTTTCGTTACTTTTCATCGGGTAAAAAATCCGTTGCGGCGTATTGCCAGAATAAGGGGTATTTTTTTGCGTTTTTATTTTATCATGTCAATTATACACTATATTGCCAGTGTTTCCCCTAAAACAGGCATTATAACCTAATTTAACAAATGGACAGGCGTACAGCGATCCGAAATTTAGCTCTGGTACTCAGTAGCGCGGCAATATTACCGGCTTGTACTAAGGATAATCCAACGGCTCATTTCAAACATTTTGATATCACCGGCGACCAGGAAACATTGGTGGCAGATTTGGCAGAAACCATCATTCCCAAAACAACCACACCCGGGGCAAAGGATCTTAATCTCGATAAGTTTGTTTGGCTGATGCTGGATGATTGTACAAAAAAAGAGGATCAGGATGCCTTTTTCAAGGGCATGGATAAGTTTAATGATCTTACCAAAAAGATGTATAACAAAAGCTTTGCCGACTGTAGTAAAACCGAGAAAGCAGCGATTCTGGGCACCTTTGAAAAGAAACCGGGCGATAAACCCGCCGGCAGCAGAGCTGCAGGAAAAAAAGGAGACAAAGCCGAAAAGAAAGATGATTTGCAGGCATTTTATGGTACTGTAAAAGGGTTGACGGTTTTCGGTTACACCCAATCCCAATATTTCATGACTAAAGAAATTGTTTATGAACTGGTGCCGGGCCGGTATAACGCACATTTCCCTGTTAAAAATAATATGAAGGCATAAAATGGCTAATCTGAATATAGACAGCGCGAAAGAGCGCACCTTTGACGCTATTGTAATTGGATCGGGGATAAGCGGAGGCTGGGCGGCCAAAGAACTGACTGACAAGGGCCTTAAAGTTTTGATGCTGGAGCGCGGCCGCGACGTAAAGCATATTAAGGATTATCCTACCACCAATATGTACCCCTGGGAATTCAAGCACCGGGGCGAGTTGCCCATGGATGTGCAGGAGGCCAATCCTATAGTGAACCGTTGTTATGCTTTTGGCGAGAGTGCCGCTCATTTTTTTGTAAAGGACAAAGAACATCCTTATATACAAACCAAGCCTTTTGATTGGATACGTGGTTACCAGGTGGGTGGTAAATCGCTGCTTTGGGCGAGGCAAACCCAGCGATGGAGCGAGTTTGATTTTGAAGGTCCGGCAAGGGACGGTTTCGCGGTCGACTGGCCTATTCGTTATAAAGATATTGCGCCCTGGTATAGTCACGTAGAAAAGTTCGCAGGTATATCTGGTAATAAGGACGGTATTGCCGAACTGCCTGATGGTGAGTTTTTGCCTGCATTTCCATTAAATGCTGTGGAAGAATACTTTAGCAAGCACGTTAAAGTAAATTACCAGAACAGGCATGTTATTAGTGCACGCTGTGCGCATCTATCCAAACCAAACCAAATACATCTCGACCAGGGCCGGGCGCAGTGTCAGGAGCGCACTATTTGCGAACGCGGGTGCCCTTTCGGTGGATATTTCAGCAGTAATGCTTCAACCATTCCCTGGGCACTTAAGTCCGGCAACCTAACAATAAGGCCATTTTCGGTAGTCGAGTCTATTATATATGACGAAAACAAGGGGAAAGCAAGCGGTGTCCGCATTGTAGATACCAACACCAAAAAAGCGGAAGAATTTTATTCGCGTATCATTTTTGTAAACGCGGCGGCCCTTAACACCAACCTGATATTACTCAACTCCAAATCGAACCGTTTTCCAAATGGGCTGGGCAACGATAGCGGCGTGCTGGGTAAGTTTGTGGCATTCCATAATTATTCGGCACACATAGGCGCCGAGGTGGAAGGCTTTGAAGAATGGGCAACCGATGGTCGCAACCCAGCCGGCGGAGGATATATTCCGCGCTTCAGGAATGTATATAAGCAGGAAACTGATTTTCTGCGCGGTTACGCATCAGGCTTCAGTGCCTATCGGGGTTTCAAACACAGCTACGACGGCTTTGGCGAAGATTTCAAAGCCGGTCTGTCAACAAAAGAATATGGGCCGTGGCGCGTAGGTTCACACATGATGGGCGAAACTATTCCGAAGGAAACCAATTTTGTAAAGCTTGATAACAGTAATAAAGATGCATGGGGCGTGCCTTTGCTGGATATCTCAGTTGATTATGATGACAACGACGAGAAAATGAAAAAGGATTATATCGAACAGCTTACCGAAATGTTCACAAGCGCCGGGTTCAAAAATATCCAGCCGTCCACCAACCACCAGGCGCCGGGATTGGATATTCATGAAATGGGAGGTGTAAGGATGGGCAGGGACCCTAAAACATCCATGCTGAATAAATGGAACCAGTTGCACGCATGCACCAATGTTTTTGTAACGGATGGCGCAAGTATGACGTCTACTTCATGCCAGAATCCGTCACTTACGTACATGGCTCTTACTGCCCGCGCAGTTGACCATGCCGTAAGCGAATCGAAAAAGGGGAATCTATGATCCTATAAGCCGCAAAAAAGCTTATATAAAACCAAGGAAAAAAGGCCTCCACGTAATTGCAAAGCCCTTATTGTGTTAAAAAAACGCAATGGGATTTATATAAAAGGAAAATAATTTTTTACATTAGTCGCACTAACCAAGATTTAACTAAAACAATCATTTTTTTAACATGTCAACCAACACATACGACGCTATTGTGATCGGCTCTGGGATATCCGGGGGATGGGCAGCAAAGGAGCTTACTGAAAAGGGCCTGAAAACGATCATGCTCGAAAGGGGCAGGGATATCAAACACGTAAAGGATTATGTAAACGCCAATAAGGCGCCCTGGGAGTTTGAACATAGGGGAGGCCGTACCGTGCAGATGGAGAAGGATTATCCCGTACTAAAGAGGGATTACCCTCTCAATGAAACCAACCTGGATTACTGGGTTAACGAAAAGGAAAGCCCGTATGTCGAGATCAAGCGGTTTGATTGGTTTCGCGGTTACCACGTTGGTGGCCGTTCGCTGATGTGGGGCCGTCAAAGCTATCGCTGGCACGATACCGATTTTGAAGCTAACCTGAAAGATGGCATAGGCGTCGATTGGCCTATCCGTTACAAGGACCTGGAACACTGGTACACTTATGCTGAAGGCTTTGCCGGTATATCAGGTAACCGCGATGGTGTGCCTATCCTGCCCGACGGTAATTTTATGCCGCCAATGGAAATGAATTGTGTGGAAAAAGACGTTGCAGCACGTATAAACGAACATTATAAAAAAGAAGGCAGGCACATGATCATCGGCCGTACGGCAAATATCACCAAGCCGCTTCCCGGTCGTACTAACTGCCAGTATCGTAATAAGTGCTGGCTGGGGTGCCCATTCGGCGCTTATTTTAGTACACAATCATCAACATTACCCGCTGCTATGGCAACCGGGAACCTTACGCTAAGGCCATGGTCTATCGTGACGAAAATACTTTACGATAAGAACACCAAAAAAGCTACGGGCGTTGAAGTTTTGGACGCTGAGAACAATCAGACCTATGAGTACCACGCTAAAATAGTTTTCGTAAATGCATCAACGTTAAACTCGGCGTGGGTGCTGATGAACTCAGCAACAGACGTTTGGCCCGACGGTTTGGGCAGCAGCAGCGGCGAATTGGGTCACAACCTGATGGACCATCACCTGGGTGTAGGCGCAGGCGGCAGGGTTGAAGGGTACGACGATAAATATTATTTCGGACGCCGTGCCAACGGCATTTATATTCCGCGTTACCGCAACCTCAATGGCGAAAAACGCGATTACATCCGTGGCTTTGGTTATCAGGGTGGCGGTGGCCGCGATGAATGGGGAAGGACTATTCCTGAATTAAGTATTGGCGGTGCGTTCAAAGACGCATTGGCTGAACCGGGCGAATGGAATTTTGGTATGGGTGGCTTTGGCGAAACACTGCCATACCACGAGAACAGGACTTACCTGGACAAGGACAAAAAAGATAAATGGGGCTTGCCTGTTTTGGCTATCGACGCAACGGTAAAAGATAACGAGAAGAAAATGCGTATTGATATGGCAAACGACGCTAAAGAAATGCTGGAAGCTGCCGGGGTGAAGGACGTTCATACTTTCGTCAGTGAACCGGTACTGGGCCGTGGTATCCACGAAATGGGCACCGCCCGCATGGGCCGCGATCCGAAGACTTCGGTGCTGAACGAATGGAACCAGGTTTGGGATGCAAAAAACGTGTTTGTTACGGACGGTGCATGTATGGCCTCTACAGCCTGTCAAAACCCTTCGTTAACTTATATGGCTTTAACTGCGCGTGCAGCAAACCACGCCGTGGAAGAGCTTAAAAAAGGGAATATTTAATTTAGGGATTATTGATCAATTTATCGATAATTCAATAAATCAGTAATTCAATAATTATAAAACAGATACCAATGACTGAAGAACCTGAAAATTTACCCCAGGATCCCACAAGGAGGGATTTTATTAAGAAAGGCGCCCTCGCGGCAGCCGGATTTATGATCGTTCCCCGCTTTGTGCTGGGCGGCAAGGGTTATCGCGCACCAAGCGATATGCTTACCGTTGCCAGTGTAGGTTGCGGTGGCAAAGGGCAAAGTGATATAGCTATGTTTGCCAGGAGCGGCAAAGCTAATATTGCTTACTTGTGCGATGTTGACGATAAGCAAGCTGCCACCACGTTTAAAAACTTCCCTAAAGCCAAACGTTATAAGGATTGGCGCGAAATGTTTGATAAAGAATCGAAAAATTTTGATGCCGTTTCAGTTTCAACTCCCGACCATACCCACGCTGTAGTGGCTTATAATGCCATGGCCCGCGGCAAACACGTCTATGTTCAGAAACCAATGACGCATGATCTTTGGGAAGCGCGCACGCTTACAGCAGCCGCAAAGAAATTTAAGGTAGTTACCCAAATGGGGAACCAGGGCGCTTCCAACGACGGCACACGTTTGATGTCGGAATGGTATGATGCCGGTTTAATAGGCGATGTGCATACGATATATTGCTGGACTAACCGCCCGGTATGGCCACAGGGCGTTGCATGGCCAAAAACTAAAGCAGAGGTTCCGCCAACGCTGGATTGGAACTTATGGTTAGGTAATGCTCCATATAAGGATTTTGTGGATAACCTGGTGCCTTTCAACTGGCGGGGCTGGTGGGACTACGGTACAGGCGCATTGGGCGATATGGGCTGCCACCTGGTGGAGGCGCCGTTCAGGGTGCTCGACCTTGAGTATGTAAAAGATGTGCAGGCCAGCGTGGGTTCTGTTTATGTAGGCGAATTCACCAAAGGTGTTTTCCCTGAAAGCTGCCCGCCATCAAGCCATATTACCATGACTTTTCCCAAAACCGCTAAAACCAAAGGCGATGTTACATTGCACTGGATGGACGGCGGCATTGAACCCGAAAGGCCGGAGGAACTTGGACCTAATGAGCCCTATGGTGGTGAAGAAGGCAACGGTTGCTTGTTTATCGGCACAAAAGGAAAAATGTATTCAAGTACTTATTCGGACGCTGCCCACCTGCTGCCAAGCTCGCGTATGCAGGAAGAGGCTGTTAAAGATGCAAAACAGCGTTGGGCACGTGTACCCGGCGGCGCTAACGGTCATTACGCACAGTGGGTGGAAGGTTGCATTGCCGGTTACGGAAAAACCGAATTAAGCTCGCCGTTTGATAAGGCAGGCCCGCTTACCGAAGCTTTACTGATGGCAAACCTGGCAGTAAGGGGTCACGACCTGGCTGTAAAAGGTGCAAACGGGCGCAATACTTACCCGGGCCAGGTAAAACTGCTTTGGGACAATGCGAATATGAAGGTAACCAACTTCGACGAAGTAAATCAATACGTGAAACGTAATTATCGCGAAGGCTTTGCATTAACCGTTTAAAGCATTGCATTTACTTTGATTTTACCTATATTTAATTCGTCAAACCAATTAAAAATCAATAATTCATTAATTTAGTAAATCAATAACTACAATGAATAGAAGAGATGCCATCGGAAGAGTAGCCCTGATAATGGGCGGTACTATGATAGGTGCTGAATTTTTGCTCTCGGGTTGTAAACCAAACGCTCCAAAGGTAGCTGACCTTTTCGACCAGGATCATGTTGCCTTTATGGACGAAGTGGCCGATACTATTTTGCCTGATACAGCCAGCAGCCCTGGCGCAAAAGCCGCAAAAGTAGGCGCCTTTATGGCGGTGATGGTGCGTGATTGTTACGAAACTCCTGACCAGGATATATTCCTGAAAGGTATAACACAGATCGATGACGCCAGCAACAAAAAATTCAGCAAAAAATTTATGGACCTGGACGCTACCCAGCGTACTGCTTTACTAACCGATTTGGATAAAGAGCAACAGGGATATTCAAAAACCAAGAAACCAAAGGATCCTAACCATTATTTCAGGATGATGAAGGAGCTTACTTTGTTGGGCTATTTTACGTCGGAAGTCGGCTGTACCAAAGCACTGCGTTACGTTCCGGTACCAGGCCGTTATGATGGTTGTATCCCATACAAAAAAGGCGACAAAGCCTGGGCCCTGTCCTGATCATAAATGGACCGAATTGATTGGGTTGATTAAGTTATCGGGTTCATTCCGGCCCGAACTTGATCGACCCAATTGACTTAACGCAAATCAATCTACCTAATAATTACTTAACTAAATACAACAAATGAGCAAAAGAAAATTGCGCATGGGTATGGTTGGCGGTGGTAAGGATGCCTTTATAGGTGCCATTCATCGCATAGCCGCTAATATGGATGGCCTGATCGAGCTTGTTTGCGGAGCATTGAGCATACACGAAGATGTGGCCCGTGAAAGCGGAAAAATGCTATTTCTACCCGAAAACAGGACCTATTTGAATTTTGAAGAAATGATCCATGCTGAAGCCAGGCTACCGGCCGATCAGCGTATGGATTTTGTTACTATCGTTACCCCAAATTTTGCACATTTCGCCCCGGCAATGCTTGCATTGGATAATGGCTTTAATGTGGTTATCGAAAAGCCCATCGCCTTTACGCTGGAAGAAGCAAAGCAACTGAAGAAAAAGCTCGAAGAAACTGGCCTGATGCTTCTGTTGACTCACACTTATTCGGGTTACCCGATGGTGAAAGAAGCGCGTGATGTTGTAAAAAGTGGCAAACTTGGGAAGGTAAGAAAAATATATGTAGAATATCACCAGGGATGGCTGAGTAAACTTTCCGAAAGGGAAGGCAATGCGCAGGCCGCCTGGCGCACCGACCCAAAGCGATCGGGCAAAAGCGGTTGTATGGGCGATATAGGTACACATGCCGCCCACCTTGCCGAATATATTTCAGGCTTAAAGATCAAGCAGATGTGTGCGTCGCTAAACACCGTTGTGGAAGGACGCATGCTGGATGATGATGGCGCGATACTGCTGCGTTTCGAAGAAAATGCGACTGGCGTGCTCACCGCTTCGCAAGTAGCTGCCGGAGAGGAAAATGCATTGAAGATTCGTGTATATGGCGAAAACGGTGGCCTTGAATGGGCCCAACAGGAGCCGAATACTTTAACATTGAGGTGGAGCGACAAGCCTGCCGAAACGCTGCGCGCCGGTTCAAATTATAGCGACAGGGAATCATCTTATGCCACAAGTAACTGCCGCACGCCGGGAGGCCACCCCGAAGGTTATTTAGAAGCATTCGGGAACCTTTACCGTAATTTCGCTTTGGCGCTTAGCGCTAAAATGAATGGTGAGGAACCCCATAAGGAATGGTTGGATTTTCCGGGAGTTGAGGACGGCATCCGGGGTATGGCCTTTATCGATAACGTGGTCGCTTCGAGCCAGTCGGACAAAAAATGGTACGATCACATAGTAGAATAACTTTTAGCACAAATAAAAACTCCCTCTCCTTTGGAGAGGGTTGGGGAGAGGCTTAATGAGAACGATAAAAGGACCCGCCATATTCCTGGCACAATTTATAGGCGACCAGGAACCATTCAATAATCTTACTTCGATATGCAAATGGGCAAAAGGTTTAGGCTATAAGGCCGTCCAGTTGCCCACCAACGACCTGCGTTTCATCGATGTGCATAAGGCTGCTGAAAGCAAAACTTATGCCGACGAGATCAAAGGACAGGTAGCCGAATGCGGGTTGGAAATATCGGAATTATCAACTCACCTGCAGGGACAGTTAGTGGCTGTTAACCCTGTTTACGATGAACTTTTTGATGCTTTCGCGCCCGATCAATTCAAAAATAATCCAAAGGAAAGGCAAAAATGGGCCGTCCAACAGGTAAAGGATGCGGCAAAAGCTTCGCAAAATTTGGGGCTGAACGCAAGCGTTACTTTTAGTGGGGCATTACTTTGGCCGATGGTATACCCCTGGCCGCAGCGCCCGCCTGGAATGGTCGACACCGGTTTTAATGAACTGGCCAAACGCTGGAAGCCGATATTGGATGTTTACGAAGATTGCGGCATCGACCTTTGTTATGAAATACATCCCGGCGAGGACCTGCACGACGGTATAACTTACGAGATGTTCCTGGAAAAGGTAAACAATCACAAGCGTGCCTGTTTGCTTTATGACCCTTCACACTTTGTTTTACAATGCCTGGATTATTTGGAATACATCGACAACTACCATGAACGTATCAAAATGTTCCATGTGAAGGATGCGGAGTTTAACCCAACGGGGAAACAAGGGGTGTATGGCGGTTACCAGAACTGGGTTGACCGTGCCGGCCGCTTCCGTTCGTTGGGCGATGGACAGGTTGACTTCAAATCGATATTCAGTAAATTAACCGCTTACGATTATCCGGGATGGGCGGTTTTAGAGTGGGAGTGTGCATTAAAACATCCTGAGGACGGTGCAAGAGAAGGCGCCGAATTCATCAAAAATCACATTATCCGTGTAACCGAAAAGGCATTTGACGATTTTGCCGCCTCGGGGGGCGACGAAGGATTTAACCGCAAATTGCTCGGGATAGACTAATTAAAAATGAACCAATTTTAACCTAAAATTATAACAATGCAGATCAATCGTACACAACTATTCAGGGCAAGTTGCCTTTCCTTGTTGGTTACATCACTCTCGTTTGGTATCCGTGCGGGTATCCTGAATAAGCTGGGAACAGATTTTCAATTGGATAAAGCTCAATTAGCTTCTATTACGGCAACAGCATTTTGGGGTTTCCCATTAGCTGTGGTATTTGGTGGTATCATTGTGGATATGATCGGCATGAAGAAGTTGCTTGTACTGGCCTTTGTTTTTCATCTTGCCGGAATATTGCTTACGGTGTTTGCTCAGGGTTACTGGACATTGTTCCTGTCAACATTGCTAATTGGTCTTGCAAATGGTACAGTTGAAGCTGCTTGTAATCCATTGGTTACAGCATTGTATCCTGAAAATAAGACCACCAAACTTAACCATTTCCACCTTTGGTTCCCTGGTGGTATTGTAATTGGTACACTCATCGTTTTATTGCTCAATAAAATTAACATTGGATGGCAGGTACAAGTAGGTGTGATGTTAATACCGACAATTATCTATGGTTTCCTGTTCTCAAAATTAGATTTTCCCGTTACTGAAAGAGTTTCTTCAGGAGTTTCAACTGGCGGTATGTATAGGGCGCTTTTGAACCCACTGTTCATATTTATGTTCATTTGCATGTTCGGCACTGCAATCACAGAGTTGTTTACTGGCCAGTGGATAGACGTATTGCTCAAAAACGTAACCGATAATGCGATACTGATATTAACGTTGGATACAGGGGTGATGGTTATCGGGCGGGGGTTTGCCAAACCTGTATTAAAATTGATTCCGCCAGAAGTACTGTTATTGATATCGACCATTTTAGCAGCGCTGGGTATTTACATGCTAAGTACAGTAACCGGACCTGCTATATATGCTGCCGCAATTATTTTCGGCATGGGTGTTTGCTATTTTTGGCCAACTATGCTTGGATTCGTTAACACAAACTTGCCTAAAACAGGAGCGTTAGGACTTAATTTAATGGGCGGCGCAGGTATGTTCGCTGTTTCATTATACACCATTATCATGGGTTCGCACTATGATGAAATTGTGAAGCAAGCTAACGGCGACAGTAGTTTTGCCGGTCAAAAAATATTACTGGCAACGTTAGTTATCCCATTGGTATTGATCGTTGCATTTGGTGGCCTTGTCCTATACATGCGCTCAAAAAATAAATCAAAACCTTTGCAGCAGGTAGCTGTATAAATTATTGCCGGATTGTTTAAATTGCAGGCTGAACAAAAAATAAAATCACAACACAACAACTTTCTATTTTATTATGAAAAAAGTATTTATCGTTCTTGGCCTGAGTTTGGCAGTAGCCGCCTGTGGTGGCAATAAATCGGGTAACGATTCATCCGCAGATAGTACGTCTGCCGCTAATCAAACCGCTGCGACGGCAGAATCGAGCGCTGCTCAGGACACTGCTGCAAGCCATGATGGCACCGACAAAGCCGGCGGCACGCCTGCTGCACCCGGCGCGCAACTGATCGCTAAATCGGACTGTAGCACCTGCCATAAGGAACAGCAAAAGATCGTTGGCCCTGCCTTTGCCGAAGTTGCCGATAAATATAAGGACAAGGGCGATGCCATTGTAGATACACTTGCCAACAAGATCATTAAGGGTGGCAGCGGTAACTGGGGCACCACACCAATGGTTGGTCACCCTTCAATATCTATGGACGATGCCCGTACCATAGTTAAATATATTTTGTCAGTAAAAAAGCAATAATATTTATAAAATCCGGTCAATGACACCAACCATCCGAGTCAAACTGTCAACAATGATGTTCCTGGAGTTCTTCATCTGGGGAGCGTGGTTTGTAACGATGGGAACGTACCTTATCCACAACCTGCATGCAACTGGCGAACAAAATGGAACCGCTTATGCTACGCAGGCTTTTGGCGCTATTATCGCGCCGTTCGTAATTGGTCTTATAGCAGACAAATATTTTTCTGCACAAAAAATATTGGCCGTATTACACCTGGTTGGGGCAGGGTTGTTATATTATGAGTCTACTGCACCCGATTTCGCGACGTTCTTTCCAGGTATTCTGGCTTATATGATTATATATATGCCCACACTTGCCCTCGTCAATTCGGTTTCGTTTAAACAAATGACAGACCCAAGCAAGGATTTTCCGCTGGTTCGGGTTTTTGGCACTGCTGGCTGGATGGTTGCTGGGTTTGTGATAGGCTGGCTCAATTGGGAACAGACAGGTTCGCTGGCGCTGACATTCAAAATGGCTGCCGGGGCATCACTTATATTAGGCCTCTTAAGTTTCACACTTCCTGATACCCCGCCCGGGAAAAAAGGGCAGAAAACTTCTATCGGCGATATAATGGGGCTGGATTCAATAGGCCTTCTGAAAAAAAGGTCTTATTTGGTTTTCTTCCTGGCATCAGTTGCAATTTGTATTCCACTGGCATTTTATTACAACTTTACCAATCCGTTTTTGAACGAAGTAGGCATGAAACGCGCAGCTGCGGTACAAGGCCTGGGCCAGTTTTCCGAGTTGTTTTTTATGGCGGCGATGCCGTTCTTTTTTGTAAGACTCGGAGTGAAAAAAATGCTGGCATTAGGTATGCTGGCATGGGCGCTGCGCTATGTTTGTTTTGCCTATGGTGATGCAGGGGCTAATTATTGGATGCTTATTGCAGGTATTGTCTTACATGGTATTTGTTACGATTTCTTCTTCGTGACGGGCCAGATATATACGGATAGGTTTGCTGGTGAACGCTTTAAAAGCGCCGCGCAGGGATTCATTACCCTGGCTACCTATGGCTTGGGAATGATGATTGGGTATTATATGTCGGGACCAATTGTCGATCACTGGAAAACATCCGAAACCACACATAACTGGACGACAATTTGGCTTATACCGGGCGGAATAGCAGTGGTAGTGATGATTTTCTTCCTCTTATTTTTTACGGACAAGAAACATACCGAAGAACAACCAGGATTGGATATTGAAGAACCATCTCCCAAAGTTGAGATATAAAAACCAATTAAACATGGGTAACCAAAACCGCCGATCGGTTATTAAAAATATGCTGGCAGGCACAGCAGCTATCACCGCATCAGGAATGCTATCATCATTTACAACAAGTGAAAAGCGCGACGGGCAGTTCGCCCCGCTCAAAGGAAATATCAACCATTCAGTTAGCCCGTGGTGCTACAGCGAGCTGACGCTCGATCAGCTTTGCGAAACATCCAAGGGCCTTGGTATTACGGGTATCGACCTTTGCGGGCCGAAAGATTGGCCGACATTGCAAAAGCATGGCATGTATTCGCCGATGTGTAATGGCGCCGAGATAAACCTGACCGATGGTTTCGGCGATACGCAATTTCATGCAACATTGCAGAAAAGTTATACCGACATGATCCCGTTGGTTGAAAAGAACGGGTACAAAAACCTGATCTGCTTCAGCGGAAGCCGCAGGGGTAAAGACAATGAGACCGGGTGGAACAATTGTGTAACCGGCCTTAAACCATTGGTTGCGCTGGCCGAAAAGCACAACGTGGTTTTATGTATGGAATTGCTGAACAGCAAGATCGACCACAAGGATTACCAGTGTAATAATGTTGAATGGGGTGTAGAGCTTTGCAAGAGGCTTAACTCCAATAGTTTTAAATTGCTGTTCGATATCTATCACATGCAGATAATGGAAGGGGATATCATCAGGAATATTACAGACTATCACCAATACATCGCCCATTTTCATACCGGCGGCATACCAGGCAGGCACGAGATTGACGACACACAGGAATTGTATTACCCGGCAGTAATGAAAGCTATTGTCGCAACCGGTTTTAAAGGATACGTGGGACAGGAATTTGTGCCGAAACGGCCCGATAAGATCGCTTCGTTGCGCCAGGCTATACAGCTTTGTGATGTATAGCATTAATCCATCGGCAAAAATAAAAGTCTATAAAACAAGCAGGCACGCATCGGTGGCGTTAAGCCGCAATTAAGCAACAGGGTTTGATGCGTTGTTTAAGATCGACAAACCAACAAACTAAAACTAAATAAATCTACATGACTAACAGGAGAACATTTTTGGCACAAGCAGGGCTGGCTTCAGCCGCTATTATGCTGGCGCCCGAGTTATTAAAGGCGGCTGGTAAGCACTATCCGGGCCTTCAATTATATACACTACGCGACCAGCTTCCGAAAGACGTAAAGGGTGTAATAGCAAAAGTAGCCAAAGCGGGTTACAAAGAGGTGGAGACTTTCGGCTATGATATGAAAACAGGCTATTGGGGCCTGCATACTGCTGACTTTGGAAAACTGTTAAAGGATAATGGACTGACTACGCCGAGTGGCCATTATGGTATCGACTCCTTTTTTGGCAAAGGTGATACCGAAGAGTTAAAGCGATACATCGAGGTTGCAAAAACCCTTGGCCAAACGTATGTGGTGATACCATCGCTTAACGGCGAGTTCATCAAAACTGTTGACGAGTGTAAAGCTGTTGCCGAAAAGATGAATAAAGCTGCTGATATCTGCAAAGCAGCCGGTTTAAAGCTGGGCTATCACAATCATAATTTTGAATGGAAACCGCTCAGCGGCGGTGCGACTTTTTATGATACCATACTTGCAGAGACTGACCCAAAGCTGGTCCACATGGAAATGGACATATTTTGGGTGGTGCGCGCCGGGCAGGACCCGATAAAAATATTAAAGAAACACGCCGGGCGTTATGCGCTGGTACACGTAAAGGACAGGGATAAAACCAAAACCGATCTGAACACCGAAATAGGCAAGGGGAGCATCGACTTTAAAGCGATCATTCCTGCAGCACGCGCCGCCGGAGTAACACATTTTATAATGGAGCAGGAGAATTTTACCAATATAGACCCTTATGTAAGCATTACTGAAAGCTGCAATTACATGAAAAACACCCTGCACGTGTAAAACATTTTTTAACCAATTAAATTATCAAAATGAAATACAAACTTATTTTAACCGCGATGATGGCAGGAAGCCTTTTTATGGCCAAAGCACAGGAGAAAGCAAAGCCCGAAGATACCGAAATATGGGAACCAGTTCCTAAGGTGGTGACACCGGGCGAACATTTGGGCGACGCACCGTCGGATGCTATTGTTTTATTCGACGGCAAAAACCTGGATGAGTGGGTACAAAACAGCGATGGCTCCCCGGCAAAATGGGATGTAGCCGACGGCATATTGACTGTGAATAAGAATTACGGTAATATCGAGACCAAAAAGAAATTCACCAATTACCAATTGCATATTGAATGGCGCGAACCTGATGGACTTGAAGGTACCGGTCAGGGCAGGGGCAACAGCGGTATCTTCCTGGCCTCTATTGGCAAGGGCGACGCCGGTTATGAGCTACAGGTACTCGATTCGTACAATAACAAAACTTATGTGAACGGCATGGCCGGCAGCTTGTATAAGCAGGCAATTCCATTAGCTAATCCGGGTCGTAAAAACGGAGAATGGCAAACCTATGACGTGATTTGGACAGCACCGGTATTTAACGCAGATGGATCACTGAAATCGCCCGCCTATGCCACTGTGTTTTTTAACGGGGTATTGGTGGAAAATCACTACGAATTAAAAGGGCCTACCTTATACATAGGCAAGCCCGAATATAAGGCTCACGGCCCTTCGCCAATAAAATTGCAGGCACATGGTGATAAAAGTAAGCCGCTAAGCTTCCGCAACATTTGGGTGCGCGAACTCTGATACCGGGTTTAAAAAACATTTTTTGAGCGGGCTTTCCCAATTGGGGAGGCCCGCTATTTTTCGTTTAAGTTAAAATAGCGTAACGTCCGACTTAATTATTTATTAACATTTCCTAACCTTTATATCGCTTTTTCGTAAAAACATCCAATTTATATAAGCCTGATTATAAACCCCCGGAAGGGTGGCGAATGGATTTTGAAGTTGATTGGATGTACGATAGCCACGTTATAATACGCATTACCCGCAGGTTGCTTTTTACGCTCCTGCTTACCAGCCCCTTTCTTTGTTTTTCGCAAAACCAAAGCCTCAAATTTGAGCATTTCGGTACCCGTGAGGGACTGACGCAGATCAACGTGAACTGCATTATCCAGGATAGCCGCGGCTTTATGTGGATAGGCAGCCGTAATGGATTGAACAGGTATGACGGTTATAAATTCATCACTTTTCGTAATGATTCGCAAGATGAAAATAGCCTGAGCAACAACATGATCACCGATATGGCCGAGGACCGTGACGGGAATATTTGGATCGCCACACAGAACGGTCTGAACATGTATGAAAGAAATACGGGTAAATTTGTCCGTTATGCTCACGATGAGCACGATAAATCGAGCCTTTCGAACAATATTTTAAGCAGGCTGACCTTCGATAGCGATGGCAGCCTATGGATTGCAACGCAAACAGGGGGACTTGATCATTTCGACCTGAAAAGGAAAACATTCAGCCACCATTTGCATTCAGACACCAACCCGAACAGTATCGGCGACAACACTATTCGTACGGTATTCCGCGATTCAGAAAACAATATATGGGCAGGCACGGCAAAGGCCGGATTAGCACTGTACAACAGGAAAACCAATAGTTTTAGTAGCTTCCCTTACATCGATCCTGCAAAACGTACCGTGGCGGGCAGCAACGTTATCAGTATCCTGGATAATAACAAAGATCAATTGTGGGTGGGTACACAGGAAGACGGCCTTTTCCTTTTCGATAAAAAAGAGAAGGCTTTTAAACGCTACACGCACGAAGATAGTCCGTCTAACAGCATTTCCAGCAATACTATCTACAGTATGAGCAAAGACGCTTCGGGCAAATTATGGATCGGTACGGAAAATGGCGGGCTGTCTATATTCGATCCAAAGAATCAAAAATTCTATACCTACCGTCACGACGAGGTTGATAACAATAGCATTAATGGCAACTCGATATACGGTATATGCCGCGATAAACTCGGTAATATGTGGCTTGGTGCCTTCAGTGGTGGTGTTAATCTTTTTAAAAAGACGACCGCAAGTTTTTCGGTTTACAAACATAATGCTTCCCCCACCAGTTTATCGAACGATTATGTGCTGGCTCTTTACCAGGATAAGGAAAAAAATATCTGGATTGGAACAGATGGCGGCGGCATTAGCAAATTCGATCCGGAGACCGGCACCTTTATCAATTACAAACAAAAAGCGGGTGGTTTATCCGGTAATTATGACCTGATTATAAAGGAGGGCACCGATGGCAAGTTATGGATAGGTACCTGGGGGGATGGTATTACCGTAATGGATACCAAAACTAAGCAGTGTTACTATTTGAATAAGGATGCGGCAGGATCACATAAATTAAGCGGCAATAATGTCTATAATTTGTTGCAGACAAGGGACGGCAAAATTTGGATCAGTGTATTCGGGGCCGGACTTAATTGTTATGATAAGGCGACCAACACCATCAAATATTATAACTACAATGCCCAGGACCCAAAAAGTATAGCCAGTGACTACATTTATTCGTTGCTCGAAGATAAAAAGGGAAATCTTTGGATCGGGACGTCTGATGGCGGCCTTGATCTGATGGATCGCCGGACGGGCACCTTTACTCATTTTAAACATAGCGAAACACATAATAGCATCAGCAATAACGGCATTACCGATATATTTGAAGATAGCAGGGGTAAGCTTTGGCTTTGTACACTGGCCGGATTGGATGAATTTGACCCGACTACGAAGCATTTTACCATATTTAATAAGAAAAATGGCCTCCCAAGCGATATTATGTATGCCATAAGAGAGGATGACTATGGTAAATTATGGGTAAGTACAAACACTGGCTTGTCTATGTACGATCCCATTAATGGGAAATTCAAAAACTATACAACAGAAGATGGCGTGCAGGGCGATGAATTTAAACCGCATTCGGCGTTAAAAACCTCTGCCGGTAAAATGTATTTCGGCGGTATCAATGGGTTTAACACATTTTACCCCGACCAGATATTGAGTCCTATAGCATTTTCGCCCGTAGTGGTGACGGCCATACAGGTATCAAACAAGCCTTTGACCATTGCAAAAAATAGCAGCGACGCCTCGCCACTGAAAAAGGATATTGCTGATACCAGGGCTATTAAATTATCCTACAAGCAATCTTTTGTCACGCTCGAATATGCTTCGCTTGATTTTGGTTCGCCCGACAAAAAAGAATATGCATATAAGCTTGAAAATTTTGACTCAGACTGGAATAACGTTGGCAGCAGGAATACTGCTTCATATACCAATTTGCCGGATGGGACTTATACTTTTAAGGTAAAGTACCGGAATAGTGCGGGTTTGTGGTCGCCGGTGTCCGAACCATTGCAGATAACTATTGTTCCGCCGTACTGGCTTACATGGTGGTTCAAAACATTAGGCGTATTTGCTGCTGTTGGGTTGATCTACGGTATTTTTAAAATACGCATGAGAGCCATCAAATCTCAAAAACTAACGCTCGAAAAGCAGGTAAAAGAACGCACCGAATTGCTTGCGCAAATGACTATTGATGAGCGCCGTTCGCGCAAAGAAGCCGAGAAAGCACGCGAGGAAGCCGAACATGCTAACAAGGCTAAAAGCATATTCCTGGCAACGATGAGCCACGAGATCCGCACACCAATGAACGGTGTCATCGGTATGGCAACGCTGCTGTCAAGCACCGAACTTACACAGGAACAGGAGGACTATACCGAAACGATCAAAAACTGTGGCGACGCTTTGCTAACAGTTATTAACGACATACTGGATTTTTCCAAGATCGAATCAGGCAACATGGAACTGGATGAACAAGATTTCGACCTGCGGGATTGCGTTGAAGGTGTGCTCGACGTATTTGCAACCAGCGCAACAAAGCAAAATCTCGATCTTGTATACCAGATAGGGCATGATGTGCCTGCACAAATTGTGAGTGATAATTTAAGGTTGCGGCAGGTTTTGATCAACCTGGTGGGCAACGCCATTAAATTTACGAGCAAGGGTGAAATATTTATAAGCGTAAATGCTATCAGTAATAAAAACGGCAGCCTGGAACTGCAGTTTAGTGTCCGTGATACAGGCATAGGTATACCTGCCGACAAATTAGATAAGCTCTTTAAAGCATTTTCCCAGGTTGATTCAAGCACTACCCGCAAATATGGCGGCACCGGATTAGGCCTGGCTATTAGCGAAAAACTGGTTACGTTAATGGGTGGTGTTATAGGCGTCGAAAGCACGCCTGGGCGCGGTACAACTTTTACTTTTACTATAAAAGCAAAGCCCGGGTCAAAATCTGCCCGTAACTATGTTCACCTCAACACGTCCGACATCGAAAATAAGAACATACTGGTAGTCGACGATAATTATACCAATCGTGAGATATTGGCAGCCCAACTTACGCAATGGAAGTTTATCCCGCTTATGGCTGAGTCTGGCTGGCAGGCGCTTGAAATGCTGGCTGCTCACAAGATCGATCTGATCATATGCGATATGAACATGCCCGAGATGGACGGTATCGCATTAGCAAAAAGTGTACGAAAGGTCAGCCCCGAAATGCATATCATTCTGTTAAGCTCAGCCGGGAATGAACAGAGCCGGACCGAGTCGCACTTGTTTAATGTTATATTGAGCAAACCGGCCAAACATCACGTCCTTTACAAACATATTATCGATCAGCTGAAGAACGGCAATAATTTACCCAAAGAGCCGCATCCGGTTAAAACTCAATTCTCGCTTGATTTTGCCAAACAGCACCCCCTGGACATTTTGATCGCCGAAGATAATTACGTGAACCAGAAATTGGCTGTGCATATACTCGAAAAGATGGGCTATCAACCCGATATAGCATCAAACGGGCACGAAGTGTTGAATGCGTTTACCAAAAAACGCTACGACATGGTTTTGATGGATGTACAAATGCCGGAAATGGATGGCCTTGAGGCAACGCAGTTTATCCGCACGCACATGAGCGAGCAGCCGGTGATCATTGCCATGACCGCTAACGCCATGGCCGAAGACAGGGAGATATGCCTTAAAGCCGGCATGGACGACTACCTGAGCAAGCCGATGAAATTATCGGAAGTAATTGCCGCGCTCGAAAAGTGGAGCACATATTCACAGTCGCGCACAAAAATTTCGAGTCAAACGCACTAACAATCAGTAGCATATTAACTTTATTCCCGGGTAGTTTGCGCGGAATAACAGGATGCTCTTTTATGAGTGATTTTTTCGTTTATATTTGCCTTAACTGACCTGACTAACGTCTTGCTTTTCAACGGTATTTATAAACTATGAGAAAACTTTTTCCGATGTTTTGCCTTGTGCTGGTGTGCCGGTCGCTTTTTGCGCAGGTTGAAAAGGCTCCAGCTTATCCATTGATTACCCATAATACTTACATGAGCATATGGTCCTTTGGCGATACATTAACATCGTCTGCAACAAAGCATTGGACAGGTAAAGATCAATCGTTGCTGGGCTTCATCAGGGTAGATGGCGAAGTATACCGCTTTATGGGCAAGGCCCCCAGGAGTTATAAGACATTACTGCCCGCGTCGGATGAGAAAGCCTATCAATGCAAGTACACAGAAACCAGGCCTGCCGATAATTGGATGAGCCCGCAATTTAATGATGCTAACTGGAACACAGGTGGTGCGCCATTTACCGACGATAAGGTCCAGGCTAAAACTCTTTGGAAAAGCAGGGGTATTTGGATGCGAAGAACTTTTACCCTGGACAATACCAATATAGATAAATTGATACTGAAACTTCAGCATGATGACAATGTGGAGGTTTACCTGAATGGCGAGCGGGCCTATGGCAACATCGGTTGGACAAGCGATTTTCAACTCATCCCGCTCAGGGATGCCGTAAAAGCAAAATTGAGAGCCGGCACCAATGTACTGGCCATCCATTGCGTTAACACCGCCGGAGGAGCATGGCTGGATGCTGGCCTGTTAGACGAGGTAAAGGAGCCATCGGGAAATGATGTAAAAGTAGCGGTGCAAACAGGTCTGGATATGACCGCTACCCAAACCAATTATAAGTTTAGGTGCGGTAAGGCTGACCTGCTGGTAACATTTACGTCCCCCTTGCTTATTAACGATATGGACGTTTTTATCAGGCCGGTATCGTATATCACCTATCGTGTCCGGTCGAATGACAATAACCGGCATGATATCAAGGTATTCCTTGGTGCTTCGACAGATATTGCGGTCAACAGACCGGCACAGGAAGTTGCTGCTGTAACTTATACCAACAACAAATTATCGATCATTAGGGCGGGTACCATTGAACAACCTGTTTTAAAGAAAAAAGGCGATGATCTCCGTATCGATTGGGGCTATATGCATGTGGCTGTGGCAAAGGCCATGAACGCCATTCAATACGTCAGCCAGGCTAAAGAAACCATCAACCCTTTCGCCGCAAAAATATACACTACAACTGATACCGTAAAGGGTAAGGATCTATCCCTTAATACAATAATCCCTTTCGGTACGGTAGGCAGAAACTTTGTTTCGAACTTCGTCGAGATCGGCTATGACGACTTGTTCCCTGTGATGTTTTTTGATATTCCGCTGAAACCCTGGTGGAAAGCCGATGGCACGAAAACCATCGAAAAAGAGCTGAATATAGCTTATGACGATTACGCACCTGTTATGAAAAAATGCAGCGCCTTTGATAAAATGATATTCACCGACGCCTTAAAAGCAGGCGGCAATAAATATGCCGACCTATGCATAATAGCTTACCGGCAAAGCGTCGCCGCGCATGTGTTGGTTAAAAGCCCACAAGGCAATATTCTATTCTTATCGAAGGAGAATTTCAGTAACGGCTCCATCAATACGGTGGATGTTACCTATCCCTCGGCGCCGTTGTACCTGGCCTATGCACCTAAACTGATGGAGGGTATGCTAAACGGTATATTCTTTTACAGTGAAAGCGGGAAATGGAAAAAGCCCTTCGCAGCGCATGACCTGGGCACCTATCCAATTGCCAACGGGCAAACCTATGGCGAGGATATGCCTGTAGAAGAATCTGGCAATATGCTGATCCTGACGGCAGCTATTTGCAAAGCCGAAGGCAAACCTGATTTTGCAAAAAGTCATTGGCAAACACTCACAACCTGGGCAAACTACCTGGTGAAGGCCGGTTTCGACCCGGCGAATCAATTATGTACAGATGATTTTGCCGGGCATTTGGCACATAACGCCAATCTTTCAATAAAAGCAATCGAAGGCATTGCTTGCTACGCCCAATTGGCAGGCGAACTAAAACAGCCGCTTGTAGCAGCGAATTATCACAGTACTGCACTTTCAATGGCGAAAAATTGGATAAAGAAAGCAGATGCAGGCAATCATTATTCATTGGTTTTTGGTGATAAGAATACGTGGAGCCAGAAATACAACATGGTATGGGACAAAGTGCTGGGCCTTCATTTATTTCCGCAGAAAGTTTATGATACCGAAATAAAATATTACCTGACCAAACAAAATAAATTCGGGCTGCCGCTGGACAGCAGAAAAACTTATACCAAGTCGGACTGGATCATCTGGACGGCCTCGCTAAGCAATAATATACAGAGCTTTAAAGCATTGACTGACCCGGTTTATAAATATGCTACCGAAACGCCAACAAGAGTGCCGCTTAGCGATTGGCACGAAACCACCAACGGGAAAATGGTCGGGTTCCAGGCCAGGAGTGTTGTAGGTGGCTATTTTATGAAGACATTGGAGCATAAATGGGTAAAATAAGTTTTCTATGAAAACCAGATACATCAAATTATTTTCCATCACTTGCCTGGCAATACTATGCCTGAGTTTGAATGCGAACGCGCAAACACCGCGTTACTATTATCAGATAAAAATATATCACCTCAAAACCCAGGCCCAGGAAGACAGGCTCGATAATTATTTTAAAAATGCTTATTTGCCCGCATTACATCGTGCACATATAGTTAATGTGGGGGTTTTCAAACCAGTTGAAACGGACACTGCGGAGAAAACGATCTATGTGCTGATCCCTTACGGCAGCATGGCAGCATTGCAAAATACCGATAATAGCTTGCTGAAGGATAACAAATACCTGGCCGACGGAAAGGATTATATCGATGCGCAGTATAACGATGCTCCTTACAACCGGATGGAAACAATTGTTTTGAAGGCATTCCCCAAAGCTCCGGTTCCTCAAAAACCGGTATTGAAGGCCGCCAAGACCGACCGTGTTTATGAGCTGCGCAGCTACGAAAGTCCCACAGAAAAATATCATATCAACAAGGTTAAAATGTTTAATGATGGTGGTGAAACGGTACTGTTCAAACGGCTTAATTTTAATGCCGTTTTCTATGCGGATGTTATATCAGGCAGCCACATGCCTAACCTGATGTATATGACCACCTTTGAAAATAAAGCTGATAGGGACGAACACTGGCAAAAGTTTTCAAATGACGAGGTGTGGAAGAAGTTGTCGGCTGCTCCGGAATACCAGCACAACGTTTCGAAAGCAGATATTATATTTCTTCACCCCACCGAATATTCCGATTTTTAAATCTGAATAACCCGGAGGCCGCTATGAAGCTTGAAAAACGTGAATACGATGCTGTTGTAGTAGGTTCGGGCCCCAATGGTCTGGCAGCAGCGATATTGTTGCAACAAAACGGGCTTTCCGTTTTATTGATCGAGGGTAAGGATACTATCGGCGGTGGTATGCGTTCGGCTGAGTTAACACTTCCTGGATTTACGCATGATATTTGTTCCGCTATTCACCCGCTTGCGGTAGGCTCTCCTTTTTTTAAAACACTTCCGCTTGCCGGGTATGGCCTTGAGTACATTTACCCAGGCATTGCTGCCGCCCATCCATTTGATAGTGGGAAAGCCGCCGTACTACTTCATTCGGTAAGCGACACCGCCCGGTTGCTGGGCACCGATGCAAAGATCTACGAACGGCTGATGCAACCAGTTGTAAACGCCTGGCCGGGGATTGCGTCTGATGTGCTCGGGCCGCTTCATTACCCTAAACATCCGCTTGCGATGGCCAGGTTTGGATTGACGGCTTTAAGGTCCGCAACCGCAGTAGCGGACCGTTTTGCCACAGACGCCGCCAAAGCATTATTCGCAGGAATGGCGGCGCATTCTATGCAGCCTTTAACCACCTTGAGTACCGCAGCTATTGCTTTAGTGCTATTATCAGCGGGGCATTTGCAGGGCTGGCCGCTGCCAAAGGGCGGTACTCAAACAATAGCCGATGCTCTTGCGTCGTATTTTATATCGATTGGCGGCATAATCGAAACAAATAGCTACATCACTTCGCTGGAGCAATTGCCTTCGTCGCATGCAGTGTTATTCGATATTACACCACGGCAGTTACTGCAAATAGCAGGGCACAAATTCTCGAATATCTATAAATGGCAATTGGGGCGTTATCGCTATGGCATGGGCGTTTTTAAGGTGGACTGGGCCCTGGATGGGCCGATACCTTTCGCCGCGGAAGAATGCCGGCAGGCGGGTACCGTTCATATCGGAAATACGCTTAATGAAATTATGGATTCGGAACAGGCGATATGGGATGGTGAGCATCCTGAAAAGCCTTTCGTGCTCTTGGCGCAACAAAGCTTGTTCGATCCATCGCGTGCCCCGGAAGGTAAACATACCGCCTGGGCATATTGCCATGTGCCAAACGGTTCAACTAAAGATATGACTGCAGCCATTGAAAACCAAATTGAACGTTTTGCGCCCGGCTTTCGCGAAAGGGTACTGGCCAAACATACCATGAATACAACACAGCTTGAAGATTACAACCCAAACTACATAGGCGGTGATATTAACGGCGGCGTAATCGACCTGGGGCAGTTGTTTACTCGTCCTGCGCTGCGCTGGTCGCCCTATAAAACATCAGCCAGGGGAATTTATATCTGTTCCTCATCTACACCGCCCGGGGGCGGTGTCCATGGTATGTGCGGCTATTATGCTGCCAAGCGGGCACTGAAGGATGTGTTTTCTATCGGTGTAAAGCTATGATTTAAGATATTTCCCCCTTTGGTTTTGCCCTTTCACCTTCCTATTTCACCTCGATCACCTTCGTTCTTTCCGATATACCGTTCTCATTAAATGATTCTATCTGGAAATAATAGGGAAGGCTTTTCTCCATGCCATTGAAGAAGTACTCGTTCTTGCCGTAAACCATAATATTATTGTATAGTTTATCAGGGGCCACTCCCATGTAAATAGTATAGCCGACAGCGTTATCAACTGGCTGCCACCTTATCCACGAGTTACGTCGTTCGGCTTCACCACGCAATACCATAAAGTCTTGTACCTGGCCCGGTTTTGCACCGGCGCCCTTACCAAACGCTCTGAACCCTGATATGGCAAATTTGCCGGTAGGCATGTGGATATTTACCAGCTTCAGATAACGGGTTTTAACAGGTTTACTTAGCTCGATATAATCATGCGGGACGTCGGTCTTATTTTTGCTTTTGTCCACCAGGACTTTCCAGTTTTTACCATCGGCGGAAGAATAAATAATATATTGGGTAAATACTCCGCGCGATTTACCAAGGAACTCAGCATCCTGGTCGGCATAATTAACCTGGATGGCATTTACTGTACAAACTTCGCCCAGGTCGCTTTTTAGCCATTCGCCTTTATTAACCGTTTTTGCGCTCCAGTAGGTTTTGATGTCTTCGTCTACAGCATCATTAGCATGATGGCCTCCAAGGGTCGACGAGACCTCAACAGGTTTGTTATAGTTAAGGATCATCCAGCCGGTAAAGTTGCTATTGCCGTCCAGGTGATCTTCTTTTCCATTGGGCAAATATTGCGGAAAATCGCCGTAGGCCGTGTTGCAATAAAGAACGCCATCTTTATCGAATCCGGCCGGCCAGAATCCGATTCGCCGCTCAAAATTGTTCTTCACATTCACTACCATAGTGGATATATGCCAGTAGTTGCCATACTTATCGGCCCACGTTGCCCCATGTCCCGCGCCCTTAATAAAACCGCCGGGTTTATAGGAGAATGGGTTATGTTTTTGGTAGGTAAATGGTCCAAGCGGCTTATCGCCCACAAAAACGCCGTCGGCATAACCCCGGCCTTCCGTACCCGAGCCTCCGAATTGCAGATAATATTTGCCGTCATGCTTGTTCATCCACGAGCCTTCCATAAATCCTCCCAGGAAAACGTTGTCGTTATTTTCGCCAAATCGTTCCCAACCATGTTCTTTATAGTCAAGGTGTAAAGTTTCCACCTTCGGGCCGATCGGTTCAAACGTTTTGCGATCTATCTGTTGCCCGTAAAGCGGTAAGGTATTGCTCGATCCGTGGTAGATATAAACCCGCCCGTCATCATCGGCAAACATCCCGGGATCCCAGGCGCCTACTTTGAAGTAATCTTTAGCAGCCTTCCATTCGTTATGCACCGGGTCGGTGCTCATCCATAAGGTAAAATCCTTATTATAGGTTGAACCGATGACGAGCAAAGTATCACCCAAAACCAAAGTAGCCGGGGCGCACAGGTTATCGCCCTGGTTCTCGTTGTATGGCCGCAAAAAACTACGGTAATTAAAATGCCAATGCAGCATATCGTCGCTATACCAGTAACCCCATTGGTTGGTAGAAAACAGGTAGTATTTGCCTTTAAACAGGGTGACCGTCGGATCGGCTGTGGCGCGGTGGCGTCCCCATTTGGAAAAATCTTTGAAAGGCGTATAACCGTAGTCGAGGTTTAAGGGATTGCAATAGGTTAATTTCTTTTGTTGTGCAGTCAGCCCGGTAAAGGATATCAACAATAATAGCAGTGCCAGGCTGCTTTTAAATGACCTCATAGTAAAATAGGTTTAATATTGGAATGATGCTGCTAATATACCCCGTTTTCTATGGTGGTCAATCGATGTGAAACAGAAGATGTACTATTTCACATCGATTTCTCAATTTCAATGGCAAAATCAATATCTTTTTGAGTTACACCACCGGCATCGTGGGTGTTCAGCTTTAAAGTAACTTTATTATAAACGCCCGACCAGTCCGGGTGATGGTCCAGTTTCTCAGCGATGAACGCCGCCTTGCACAACAGGGTATACGCCTCAAAAAATGTTGGGAAAGTGAAATTTTTAAAGATATAGTTCTCTTTGTATTCCCAGCCTTTTAGCCCTTTGAGCTGCGTATCAATGTCCTGCTTGGTAAGCCTTTTCATGTCAGGTTTTGTTAATGGTATTATTAATAACAGGCTTTACAATAAAGTGTTTGCAACCTGGTCAAAGCCTTATTGCTCCCCTTAAACCCAGGCATTTCTGGTAAGTTGTCTGGTCGAAATATACAGTAAAAATGTAGGTGTGCTGCTTGCTTTGGTCCCATTTATAACCAAGGTTAAATATACGCGCAAATTGGGTGTCGCTTTGGCCGTTCGATGATAAGAAACCAACCCCGAGATCGACTCCGGCAAATATATTCATCGGGAAAGTATAGCTGCCATCGGCGGTAATACTTATAACACTGGCGCCATGCTTTTCATTGCCTAAAAGTGGTGTCTTCCCCAAAAAATAAGAATAGTTTGCCCGCCCGCCCACAGCTATCTCGGTAGTTATATTAGTGGTGGCTGCAATATCGGCCCCAATGCCGAACGAAGTATAATAGGACAGGTTGCGAATAGGAGCAGCCACATTCGGCCCGACATCAAGATGCCAGTCGCCGGTTGATTGCGCTTTTGCGTTGGTGAAAATTAAACAGGCTACGAATCCTAAAATTGAATAAAGTTTTTTCATGATGTTTTTAGTTTGAAGTAAATAGACGAATAGGTTGATTATTAAGTAAATATAAGAAATTGCAAAAATTCCGTCAAAATAAATTTTTGGACTGACCGGGGTGGAATAAATTTTTCCAAAATCAAATTATTTGTCCGGTATCGGACACTTTTTCTTGGGGTAAAAAATACAATGTATTGATAATTAGTAATTTAAATATGGCATAGGCATTGCAAGGTACTGTGTAAAAATATTACATGGATACCGAAATTACACAGGAAGTACTGGTACAGAAGCGAAAGAAACCAACAGTTGTCATCATTATAGCAATTGCTGCTATGGTCCTTGCAATATGGCTCATCAGGATATTTCTTGGCTCGTCCGTAACACGTGCAGAAATAACAACAGCTAAAGTTGAAGTAGGAGATGTCGAGAATACATTGAATGCAACGGGCGAGGTTTTGCCCGAGTTTGAAGAGATCATTACGAGCCCGGTAAATGCTTCCATAACTAAAGTGATGACTGATGCAGGTGGTAAGGTAAAACCAGGGCAATCGATACTGACACTTGATAAATCCGCATCGGAAAATGACTACGCTAAACAGAAATTCCAACTGGAAACCAAACGCGCCGAGATAGCCAAACTTAAGCTCGACCTGGATAAAAGCTATTTCGACATTCAATCCAATAATGATATTAAGGAATTACGCATAGGCAATTTGAAAGACGCAGTCGAAAATGCAAAGCGCCTTTTCAAAGCAGGCGGTGGAACGCGTGAAGACATAGAACAGGCCGAATTGAACCTTAAGGTTGCAATGCTGGAAAAAAAGCAAATAGAGAATGAGATAAAAAGTAAACAGAAAACCATGCTGATAGAGGAAAAGGAGGCTGAGATAGCCGCCGACATCCAGCAGAACGATTTGAATGAACTGGAACGTAAACTGAAACTTGCCAATGTGGTAGCTACCCGTAGTGGGGTGGTCACTTTCGTCAACAAAAATATCGGGGCCAATATCAAAGAGGGTGAGACGCTGGCGCGTATCGCCGACCTGAGCAGTTTTAAAGTTACGGGCAGCCTTTCAGATACTTACCTCGATCAGTTACATACAGGTATGCCGATTATCGTGCGAATTAACGATACCCAACTAAAGGGAACGGTATCCAATGTGAATCCATCAGTGCAAAATGGCATTATCAATTTTGACATTCAACTGGAAGAACGCAACAATAAACAGCTGCGCCCGAATATGAAGGTGGATGTTTTCCTGGTGACAGCAGTGCATACCAGGGTGTTGCGTGTAGCAAACGGTGCGGCATTTAAAGGAGCCAGTCCGCAGGACGTTTTTGTCATCAATGGCAACAAGGCTGTAATGCGTTCAGTTCATACCGGCCTTAGCAATTTTGATTATGTAGAGGTAGTGGATGGTATAAAAGAAGGCGACCAGGTTATTACATCAGATATGAGTGAATATAAGAATACGAAGGAGTTGACGGTGAAGTAAGTCGCGAAGTATCAAACAAATTAAAGGTCAAAATAAATGAAATATATATATACCATATTATTAATCTTACTTAGTACCACAGCCTTCTGCGCAGGCAGCGATACTATCCGGCTTACGTTGCACGATGTAGTTGAACTTGCAAAAGGTAATTCCATTGCGTCAAAACAGGCAGTTACCACCCGCGAAACCAAATACTGGCAATGGCGCACTTTTAAGTCGAACTATAACCCGCAGCTTTCATTGACCGGTAATTTGCCCGGTTACAGTAAAACAAGCCTGCAGGTGCTGCAGCCTGACGGTTCCATACTATTTCAGCCGATCCATAATGATAACTCGGAAATGACGCTGAACTTTAGTCAGAGCATAACCGCCACGGGTGCTACCATTTACGGGCAAACCCAATTGCAGCGGTTCGACGATTTTGACAGGCACAATGTATTATACAACGGTGTTCCTTATGCGATAGGTATTAGTCAGCCTTTAGGACAATATAATAGCCTTAAATGGGAGAAAAGGATCCAGCCGCTTTTATATAACGAAAGCAAACAGGCCTACATCGAGGCACAGGAGCAAATATCTATTACCGCTACAGGCTATTTCTTCGACCTGCTGCTGGCCCAGGTAAATCTACATATTGCCCAAACCAACTATTCCAATACCGAAAATATCCTCAATATTGCTAACGCGAAGTTCCAGATGGGCAAGATCACACGGAACGAGATATTGCAGCTGCAACTTGAACTATTGAATGCGAAAAAGGCAGTGGGCAATGCCAAACGGGATATGGAACTGGCAACATTGACGTTGCGCAGCTATATCAGCCAGGAAGGGGACGACCGCATTACTTTAGTTGTACCGGAGAGTATTAGTTCGATGACTGTATCAGCCGATAGGGTATTGGAAGAGGCCTACGCCAACCGTTCAGATGCCATCGCTTTTGTGAGGAGGATAGCCGAAGCCAGGCGCGATGTAGCCATAGCGCACGGACAAACCGGCCTTACCGCAGCTCTTACCGCAAACCTGGGTACGTCAAATGCAGCCTCTAATATTGCAGGCGTGTACCGGTCGCCACAAACACAGGAATTGATACAGCTGACTTTCACTATACCGGTTTTGGACTGGGGCCGGTCAAAATCGAAGATCAAAACTGCCGAGGCCAATGAGAAATTTACAGAGTATGCAGTGGAACAGGATAAGCAGACATTTAAACAGCAAATAGTGACCCAGGTGACGCTTTTCAATCAAATGAAAGAGCAGGTGGGCCTTACAGCCCAGGCTGATAGCATTGCCGGGGAAAAATATCAAATAGCAAAGGAGCGATATGTATTGGGTAATTTAAGCATTACAGACCTAAGCATTGCGTTCCAGGAAAATGACCAGGCAAAACGGGATTACGTGGCCGCGCTGCGCGATTTCTGGAGCGCTTATTATCAACTGCGTTATCTGTCACTTTTTGATTTCGACGCGAACCAAAAGATCACTTATAAATAACCTTAAAAAGAAAACAACAATATGATAAGTTTACAAAACATCGAAAAAGTTTACCGCACCGATACAGTTGAAACACTTGCGCTGAGCAGTGTAAGCCTTGATATAGCCAAAGGCGAATTCCTGTCCATTATGGGCCCGTCAGGTTGCGGAAAAAGTACCCTGCTTAATATTATGGGTTTGCTGGACGCACCCACCAAGGGAGGAGTAAAAATAGACGATCAAAGTACCGAAAAGCTAAACGATAAACAACTGGCACAGTTCCGCAATAAAAAATTGGGCTTTATTTTCCAAAGCTATCACCTCATCAACGATCTGCAGGTATTGGATAATGTGGAGCTGCCGCTGCTTTATCGCAATATCTCGGCCAAAGAACGGAAGCAGTTTGCTTCTGAAGCTTTGGCAAAAGTGGGTTTATCAAACCGTGTAAAGCATTTTCCAACCCAGCTGTCGGGCGGTCAAAAACAACGTGTTGCAATAGCAAGGGCGATAGTTGGAAGACCGGAAATTATCCTTGCCGACGAGCCCACCGGTAACCTTGACAGCGCCATGGGTAACGAGATAATGGACATACTGATGCAGCTTAATCAAAAGGATGGCACCACCATTGTGATGGTAACACACGACGAAAATATGGCACACAAAACTCACCGCCTGGTGCGGTTATTTGATGGTTCGCAGGTTCAATAATCACTTTAAAAAGTTCAAGCCATGCTTAAAAATTATTTCAAAATAGCCATAGCGGTACTCAAGAGGCGAAAATTCTTCACCTTTATCAGCTTGTTTGGTATCAGCTTTACATTAACCATCCTATTGGTACTTACCGCATTTATTGATAAGGTTGTGGGCGATAATTATCCGGATAAAAAGCGCGACCGTTCTTTGTATATCGCCCGCATTTCGCAAACCGGGAAAAATACCATGCAATCGGGACCGCCTTCTTTTTATTTTTTAGACCATTACGCCCGTACCCTAAAAACCCCTGTTAGCATCGGCATTTCGTCAGGCTTTAACGGAACAAACACCTATGTGAACAATAAAAAAATAGCGGTAAACTACAAATACACCAACGCTGAGTATTGGGAAATACTGGAATATGATTTTGTTGAGGGGAAGCCATTTGGCAAGAAAGAAGTTGAGAACGCCGACAAGGTTGCTGTCATTTCGGCCGATATGAAAAAGGAATATTTCGGCGATGCCGGATCGGTAGTGGGGCAGTATATCGAGGCTGACAATGTGAAGTACAGGGTAATTGGAGTTGTAAAAAATGTGCCAATTACCAGTTATATGCTTTATAGCGATATCTATTTGCCTTATACGGTGGCCAAAGACCAGGGATATAAAAACAATAAGGGTTACGGCGGCGGGTATTATGGTATTCTGCTGGCCAAGTCATCTGGAGAGCTCGACAAAATGCATAACGAATATGAGGACATGATAAAAAGGCTCAAACCTGAAGATAAGCAATTTGACCACGTGAGCAGCCATGCCGACCCCTATATCAAAGCCTATGTTGATACCGGTGACGACAAGCATTCAGGTACATTTATCGCCATCACGGCCATTAGCATATTTGCCGTCATTGTAATGCTTTTGCCTACCCTTAACCTTGTCAATATCAACATTACCCGCATTATGGAGCGTTCGTCGGAGATCGGGGTTCGTAAAGCTTTCGGTGCGTCTTCTATAACACTGGTCTATCAATTTATCGTCGAGAATATCATTCTTACGCTTCTTGGAGGCTTGATAGGTATCGTATTATCGTTTATCGCCCTACAGGTTATTAATAGCGCGCATCTTATCGCCAACCTCGAACTCACTATCAACTTTACCGTGCTGTTTATCGGCCTGTTGGTTTGTTTGCTGTTCGGGCTGCTGTCGGGCGTCTATCCGGCATGGCGCATGTCCAAATTAAATGTAGTAAATGCATTAAAAGCGCAATAATTAAAATCATTTTAATCAATATATCATGTTCAAGCATTTATTTAAACTGATCTGGAATAAAAAGAAACAAAACTTTTTATTGATGTCCGAGATGCTGGTCTCGTTCCTGGTCATCTTCGCGGTATTCACACTTTTCGTTTACTATTATAATAATTACAAAAAGCCTATCGGATTTGATTATAACGATTTGTGGGCGGTGAGCTACAACAATACCTATAAAACTACAAATACGGATTCATTGAACACTTTCTATGAAAATTTAAGGGGAACTATCAGATCGATGCCTTTGGTAAAGGAAGCAAGTTTTTGCAGCGATAATATTCCTTTTTCGAACAACCAATGGACCGGCGATGTGCATTATAAAGGAGGCACAGCCAATGCCGACCATTATACGGGGGATGATAACTATAAGAAAACGATGAATATTAAAGTACTGCAGGGCAGGTGGTTCGAAAAAGCAGATGGCATGGCAAAAACAACGCCGGTCATCATCAATACCTCACTCAAGGATAAATTATTTGGTTCTGAAGAAGCCGTTGGGAAATTGATGGATGAGGGGGATGCAAAAAACAGCCTCAGGATTATAGGTGTGGTACAGGGAGTAAAAGCAGGTGGGGATTATGCGCTGGCCCGTCCGGCTATTTATAAAAGGATCGATACCGGATCATTCCATTGGCTGGGTAAGATCATGATCAGGGTGACGCCGGGCGCCGATGCTGCATTTGAAAGCAAACTATATAAGACGATGGCTAATTATATGAAGGATTCGAACGTCGAGATAGAGCATATGGCAAACAAGCGCAAAAGCGCCAACCTATGGAGCCTTATACCAATGATCGTCACATCGATCGTCGCTTGCTTTTTGATCATTAACGTGGCGATGGGATTGTTCGGCGTACTTTGGTACAACATTAATAAACGTCGCGGCGAAATAGGTTTGCGCAGGGCCATTGGGGCCACTGCAAAGTCGGTGTCATCGCAGCTAGTTTCGGAAGCGCTGGTGCTGACCACGTTCTCCCTTATAATCGGTACTTTCTTTGCGATTCAGTTTCCGCTCCTGAATGTGTTCAACCTTGAAGCAGGGATTTATATTGCCGCGCTTATACTGTCGATCATATTTATTTATTTGCTGGTCACGGTTTGCGCCTTATATCCGGGTAAACAGGCTGCAGCAATTTACCCGGCGGTGGCGCTCCACGAAGAATAACCATTTGCTTATACTTGCGTTTGTAATATGATACTGATAATTGATGATGATATTGCCGTACGTACCTCGTTGCAATTGCTTTTAAAAAGCGAAGGTTACGAGGTTGCTGATTCACCCGTGCCTGGTGAAGCTTTAACCATCATCAAAAAACGACATCCGGAACTGATCATACTCGATCTTAATTTTTCCATCGCTACTTCTGGTGAGGAGGGTATGAGCTTGCTGTCCAGGATCAGACAGATCGATCCGGCGATACCGGTGATATTGATAACAGGCTGGGGTAGCATCGAACTGGCAGTAAAAGGCATGAAACTTGGCGCCAATGATTTTATTAATAAGCCCTGGAATAACGATCATTTGCTGCAATCAGTAAAAACACTGCTCGACCTTCAGGGTCAAAAGGTGCAACACAGCACCCGAAAACAATTGGATAGCCAGTATAACTTTCAGCATATCATAGGCGAAGACCCGAAAATGCTGGATATATTGGAAACCATCGGGCGGGTTGCGGGCACGGACGCTTCTGTGCTGGTGATGGGTGAAAGCGGAACAGGGAAGGAATTGATAGCAGAAGCCATCCATCAAAACAGTTTGCGGCGAAATAAGCCTTTTATTAAAGTTAACCTGGGCGGCATCTCGACTTCCTTATTTGAAAGTGAGATGTTTGGGCATATCAGGGGAGCGTTTACGGATGCAAGGTTTGACAGGATGGGACGTTTCGAAATGGCGAATAAGGGCACTATTTTTTTGGATGAAATAGGCGAACTGGATGCCGGTAGCCAGGTGAAATTGCTTCGGGTATTACAGGATCGTACCTATGAAGTATTGGGCAGCAGCCGCACAAAAACAGTTGACGTTCGGGTAGTGTGTGCCACTAATAAAAATCTGAATGAACTGGTTGATCGTCAAAGCTTTAGAGAAGACCTGCTTTACCGCATAAACCTGATCACAGTTTATTTACCCGCTTTGCGGGAGCGCCCGAAGGACATCCCTTTGCTAGTGAATTTCTTTATCAATAACCTGAAAGAAATATACAATCGCCCCGGGTTAACGGTATCGGTCAGCACAATGAAGTGGCTGCAAACCCTGCCTTTGCCAGGCAACATCCGCCAGTTGAAAAACCTGGTGGAGCGTTCTATCCTCATCAGCAAAAAGGATGTGCTCGATATTGAAGATTTTCGGTCGCAACTGGAACTATCACCAGTAAAAAAAGGTAATTTGCAAATGCCGGGAGTGGGAGTGGTGACCCTGGAGGAGATGGAAGTCGAGATGATCAAACGCGCGCTTGAATTTCATCACAACAAAATAGCGAAGGCCGCAAAATCATTAGGCCTTACCAGGAGCGCCCTATACCGCAGGCTCGAAAAATACCAGATACCGTTTGATGAAGCTGAGGACTAAGTACATCCTGTTTGTTGTTATCCTGCACCTCATTGTGCTGGTGCTTAGCTACTATATTCTTGAAAAAGACCTGGTATTTTTTATCATATCGGAGGTTTTCGTTATAATCTCGCTGATCATTGCGTGGAATTTGTATCGCCAGTTGATCCAGCCACTAAAGTCACTGATGCAGGGCATTGAGGCTATCCGTGACAGAGATTTTAATGTAAAATTTGTCCCAACGGGTAAACGTGAGGTCGACCAGTTGATAGGCGTGTATAACG
>Ga0310811_10000853_pt1 | contig 39310 bp, 30 predicted proteins | sample YCmetagenome_FD_207642 | JGI IMG/M metagenome (GOLD analysis project Ga0310811, IMG submission 207642) | Soil microbial communities from experimental microcosm in Duke University, North Carolina, United States - YC | ecosystem: Engineered > Artificial ecosystem > Soil microcosm > Unclassified ... | reverse complement strand
GCGCGAGACATCGGCGCGACGGTCGGTGAGATTGACGATCTCGCCCTGGCCGGGCCCATCGATCGCCGCGTGCGGCTCGTCGACGAAGCTCTTGAGGCCTTCTGACAGCCAGTGGTAGCGCCGGGCCTGTCGGCGCTCGCCGTTCATGCCCTGCTGGACCACGACCCAGTGCCCGTCGTCGGTGACGATGAAGCCGTGGAGATAAAGGTCGAATCCGTCCTGCACCGCGGCGCTGTCGACCTTGGCGACGAGTCGGCTCGCACCGGCGAGCGCCGCGCCGTCGATGCCGGTGCGGTCGCCGATCGCGACCAACTCGTCGGGCGTCTTGCGCGAGTGCTTGCCGCGTCCGCCGCAGACGTGGATGCCGAGCTCGCCCGCGAGCGGCGCGAGGCCGCGCTTGAGCGCGCCGATCACCGATGTAGTGATGCCGGAGGAATGCCAGTCCATGCCCATGACGGAGCCGAAGGACTGGAACCAGAAGGGATTGGCGAGCCGCCGCAGCAGCTCGTCGCGGCCGTAGTGATGGACGATGGCCTCGCTTATCACAGCGCCGAGCCGCGTCATGCGGTCGGCCAGCCACGGCGGCACGCGGCCGCCGTGCAGCGGCAGGTCAGCGCTGCCGGCGCGCCGCGCCATGGCTACGAATGCTCCACAGTCATCGCCCCATTATCGTCGCCCGGGAGCGGCGGATGTAATGAAAAGGTTGAGGCGAAAAGGTCGGGACGGCTTGGCTTTACGGCGAACGTCGCCGGCGGGTTTCCCCGCCGGCGACGTCGCCACCGCGCCTCGAGGAGCGACTACCTGCCCATGCCGCCGCTTGGCGAGCCGCCGCTGCTGCCACCGGGGGTGGCGTTCGGGCTGCTACGGCTGGGGCTCGATGTACCGGAGGAACCGCTGGAGCCCGACGGCACGCAGTTCGCGGCGCTGCTGCCGCTGCTGCCGGTCGCGCTGCTCGAACTGCTGCCGGTGCTCGGCATGTAGCCCGGCGGGCACTCAGCGCCGGACCCCGACGAGCTGCCGCTTGGGCTGTTCATGCCCGGGCTGCTCGCGCCCGGGCTGGTGGTGCCCCTCGGACCGCTGGTGCCGGACTGCTGGGCGAGGGCGGTACCGCTGAGCAGCACCACGGCCGCGGCCGCCGCGAGCAGACCCGTGTAATCATGTTTCGTAAACTGCATCGGACGTCTCCTGTTGTGGCGTTTGTCAGGTCGCGCCGGAGATTTTCATTACCGTTCGATAACCGGTGTGTGAGATATCGCGGCGAATTTCCGAGCAACGAGGCTCGGCGGGCCGCCGAGCGTGACATCGATGCCACGCGACGTGTTGCATGGAACAATCAGGCCGCGGGTCGGCGGCGGACGAAGTAAACGATGCCATAGGTCATCGCGAGCTCGTCGCCATCGCGGACTTCGATCGCGATCTTGGCGATGCCTCGGTCCGGCTTGCTTTCCGACGGACGCACCGACGTCCAGCGGGCGCGTACTGCGTACGGACGATCAGGCCGGACGGGACGAAGCAGCCTGATGTCTTCCCACGCGTTGCCGCCCATCACCTGCACGCCGGCGATCGCGCGCACCGTCAGTCCGCACGAGAGAGCAAGCGATTGCACCGACGAGGCGACGAGACCGCCGAACACCGAGGCCTCAGCGGCGGCGCGATCGAGATGGAACGGCTGCGGATCGTATTGCTCCGCGAAGTCCATGATCTCCTGCTCGCTCAGCGTGAAGCTGCCGCACTCGAACGGGGCGTCGAGCGGTAGATCATCGAGATAGCGGGGCGGGCGAGCGGTCACGGAACAGAGAGATGCGCCGCGGCGCTGGGCCGCGACGCGGCGTCGCTTACAGGATTTTCAGCACCGACTCCGGCGGGCGGCCGAGCGCCGCACGGGCGCCGTTCACCACGATCGGGCGTTCGATGACGATCGGGTTCTTCACCATGCCCGCGATGATCTGGTCGTCGCTGAGCGACGCCTTGTCGAGCCCGGCCTCCTTCGCCTCCTTGGAGCGCAGAAGTTCGCGCGGCGACTTGCCGAGCATCTTGAGCAGCCGTTTCAGCTCGGCTGCATCCGGAGGCGTTTTCAGATATTCGACGATCTGCGGCTTGACGCCTTTTTTCTCGAGCAGGGCCAGCGTCTCGCGCGACTTGGTGCAGCGCGGATTGTGATAAATGGTGACCATCGTTCAGTCCTCGTGCGTGTGACCGGCGGAGTGTATCGGGAATTACGGCAGCCGCCAGCCGTGTTGAACACGCGCTAGTCGGGATCCTCGATCGCGAGCAGGCTGGCGTTGCCGCCGGCGACCGTGGTGTCGACCGACACCGTGCGCTCGACGGCGAAACGGGGGAGGTAGTGGGGCCCGCCCGCTTTCGGGCCTGTGCCCGACAGGCCCTCGCCGCCGAACGGCTGCACCCCGACGACGGCGCCGATCATCGAGCGGTTGACGTAGATGTTGCCGACCCGCGCCCGCGCGCGGACGCGCTCGACGGTGGCGCCGATGCGGGTGTGGATGCCGAGGGTCAGCCCGTAGTCCGTGGCATTGATCGCGTCGACGACCTCATCGAGACGGTCGGCATTCCAACGCACGACGTGGAGGATCGGGCCGAACACTTCCTCGCGCAGCTTCGCAGGGCTGTCGAGCGCGACAAGGTGTGGCGCCATGAACCAGCCGGCGGTGCAGTCCGGCGAAAGGGCGCGGGCGTGCAGGATCGTTCCGATGCCCGAGTCGAGCCACGTCTGCAGCCGCGCCCGCGCCGCCTCGTCAATCACCGGGCCGACATCGGTCTCGATCCGCTCCGGATCGCCGACCACCAGCTCTTCCATCGCGCCTTTCAGCATGTCGAGCACCTGATCGGCGGTGTCGTCCTGCAGGTAGAGAATGCGCAATGCCGAGCAACGTTGGCCCGCGCTCTGGAAGGCCGACGTCACGACGTCGTCGATTACCCGCTCGGGCAGCGCCGAGCTGTCGACGATCATCGCGTTGATGCCGCCGGTCTCGGCGATCAGCGGCACGATCGGTCCCGGCTTGTCGGCGAGTGCCTCGGCGATGGCATGCGCCGCGCGGGTCGAGCCGGTGAAGGCCACGCCGCGCAGTTGCGGATGCGCAACCAGCGACTCGCCGACGTCGGCGCCTCCGGGCATGAGGTGCAGTACGTCGGCCGGTACGCCGGCCTTGTGGAGGAGGCGCACGGCGCGGGCGGCGATCAGCGGAGTCTGCGGCGCGGGCTTGGCCACGACCGCGTTCCCCGCGACCAGGGCGGCGGTGATCTGGCCGAGGAAGATCGCGAGCGGGAAGTTCCACGGGCTGATGCAGCCGAACACGCCGCGGCCCGCCATCAGGAGTTTGTTGGCTTCGCCGGTCGGTCCCGGCAGTGGCTGCGGCGCCAGCCGGCGGCGCGCCTCGGCGGCGTAGTAGCGGCAGTAATCGACCGCCTCGCGAACCTCGGCGAGGGCATCGGGGATCGTCTTGCCAGCCTCGCACACGGCGAGCGCCATCAGCGCGACCCGATCGCCGTCGAGAAGATCGGCCATGCGGTCGAGGCAGGCCGCCCGCTCCTCCACGGCCCGAGCGCTCCACGACTCGGCTGCGCGGGCCGCCGACTCGACGGCCTTTGCCACCAGCGCCGGGGTTGCCTCGATCACCTCGCCGACGACGCGGCGACGGTTCGCCGGATCGAGCACCGGGCGATTCGCGCCGCCTGCCTCACGGCCATCGATCAGCGGTGCGGCCGTGTAGGCATTGGTCCACGCGGATGCCATCTCGGTCGTTAGTCTGGCGACGGTCGCACTGTCGGCGAGGTCGATGCCGCGCGAGTTCGACCGCTCGGCGCCGTAGATGTGGCGCGGAAGCGGGATGTGCGGATGGGGCGCGCCATGGACCCGCGCGACGGCCTCGGTCGGATCGGCGATCAACAGCGACATCGGGACGTTCGGATCGCTGACGCGATGCACGAACGAGGTGTTCGCGCCGTTTTCCAGTAGGCGGCGCACCAGATAGGCGAGGAGATCGCGATGAACGCCGACCGGTGCGTAGATCCGGCAGGAGATGTGCTCGTCCGCGATCAGCCTTTCGTAGAGCCCCTCGCCCATGCCGTGGAGGCGCTGGAACTCGAGATCGCGGCGGGTGCCGATCCACTCCAGCACCGTGGCCACGCTCAGCGCGTTGTGTGTCGCGAACGCTGGGTACACGTGTGGCGACTCGAGGAGCGCCCGCGCGCAGCCGAGGAACGAGACATCGGTCGCCGCCTTGCGGGTGAAAACCGGATAGCCATCGAGGCCGCGTTCCTGGGCGCGCTTGATCTCGGAATCCCAGTAGGCGCCCTTGACGAGGCGCACCATCAGCCGGCGATTGGCCGCCGCACCGAGGCTCTCGGCCCAGTCGATCACTGGACGGGCGCGCTTCTGATAGGCCTGTACGGCCAGTCCGAATCCGTCCCATCCGGCGATCGCTGCATCGATCGCGACGGCTTCGATGATCTCGAGCGACAGTTCCAGCCGGTCGGCTTCCTCGGCGTCCACGGTGAGCCCGATGCCCGCGTCGCGCGCCGCGACAGCGAGGGCCAGCAGCCGTTCGACGAGCTGGCCGCGCACCATCGCGGCCTTCGACGGCTCGTAGCGTGGGTGCAGCGCTGAAAGCTTGACGGAGATGTTGGGACGTCGATGGATGTCGCCCTTTTGCCCCGAGGAGCCGATCACGGCGATGGCGTCGCGATAGGCGGTGAAATAGCGCTCGGCGTCGGCCGCCGTCCGTGCGCCCTCGCCGAGCATGTCGTAGGAGTGCGAGAAGCCGCGGGATTCCGCGTCGCGCGCGTTGTCGAGCGCCTCCTCGATGGTGCGGCCGAGCACGAACTGCCCACCCATGATGCGCATCGCCGCGGCGACGGCGCGCCGCAGCAGCGGCTCGCCGCCCGCCGCCATCAGCCGGGCGACGACGCCGTCGCCCGCCGTCTCGCCCAGCAGATGGCGCGTCAACGTCAGCGCCACGGTCGACGCGTTCACCAGCGCCGACGGCGACTTGCCACGATGCGACTCCCAGTCGCCGGCGCCGAGCTTGTCGCGAATCAGCGCGTCGGCGGTGGCACTATCGGGAATGCGGAGGAACGCCTCGGCGAGCCCGAGCAGCGTCACGCCCTCGGGCGTCGACAGGCTGTATTCGTGGAGGAATTGCTCGACGCCGAGACCGCGCGCGCCGCTCGCGCGGATGCTGGCGACCAGCGCTTCGGCGCGTAGCGAGATGTGCCGGCGCTGCTCGGGAGTGACCTTCGCACCCGGTAACAGCGCAGCGATGGCGCTGGCCTCATGGGCACGAGTGAGCGCCGCGATCGACGCGCGTCGATCCGCCAATGTCTGTGCCACGGCACGGTCCAGCATCACCCACAGGATAGTCTATTCCGCTGGCGTTTGCCGGGTGGCAAAGGGATGATCGGACACAATGACTGCCGAAACCATGACCGTGGCGCCTTCAAACGTCGACACCTCACGGGGGCTCAGCGAGAGCGAGGCGGCGATGCGCCTCAAGATCGAGGGGCCCAACGAGTTACCCTCGGGGCCGCGCCGGAGCGCCCTGCGCATCGTTGTCGACGTCGTGCGCGAGCCGATGTTCGGTCTGTTGCTTGCTGCCGGTGCTCTGTACCTGGTGCTGGGCGACATCGAAGAAGCGCTGGTGCTCCTCGGCTTCGCCACCCTCTCGGTTTCAATTGCCGCAGTGCAGGAGACCCGCAGCGAGCGCGTGCTTGACGCGCTGCGTGATCTCTCGAGTCCCCGCGCGCTCGTCACGCGCGATGGGCGCCAGCGCCGCATCGCCGGACGCGAGGTGGTGCGGGGCGACCTCATACATCTCGCTGAAGGGGACCGCGTGCCGGCCGACGCTCGTCTGGTCGAGGCGCGGAATCTGCTCGAGGACGAATCGCTGCTGACCGGCGAGTCAGTGCCAGTGCGCAAGGTCGCGAGCGTGACCGCACCGGAGAACGCGCGGCCGGGCGGTGACGATCTGCCGTTCGTCTACTCCGGGACGCTGATCGTGGCCGGTTCCGGCACGGCAATCGTCACGGCGACAGGGGCTCGCAGCGAAATCGGCCGGATCGGCGCTGCGCTCGGCGGCATCGAGGCGGCGCAGCCACGACTGACATCGCAGACACGGCGACTGGTGGGGATCTTCGCCGCAATCGGAGCGTCGTTCAGCGTCGTTTTCGTGTTGCTCTACGGCCTACTGCGCGACTCCTGGATCGAGGCCCTGCTCGGCGGCATCGCACTCGGCATGTCGATGCTGCCCGAGGAGATACCGCTCGTTCTTACCGTGTTCATGGTAATGGGCGCCTGGCGGATATCACGTGCCAATGTGCTGACGCGCCGGGCCGCCGCGATCGAGGTGCTCGGCGCCGCTACGGTCCTCTGTACCGACAAGACCGGAACCCTGACGCTCAACCGCATGTCGATCGTGCGGCTCGAGGTCGACGGCGCGTCTTGGGACGCTGCCGGCGATGCGGCACCGCCGGATCGCTTCCACGCCATTGTCGAGACCGCATACCTCGCCAGCGCACCGGTCCCGTTTGATCCGATGGATCGCGCCTGCCACGATCTCGCCGTGCGGGCGGGAGTGGACGAGGCGCACGCGGGCCGCGACTTGCTCCGCTCTTATGGCCTCAGCTCCGATCTGCTCGCCGTCACCAACGTCTGGAATGGCGCGGACGGAGCGTTTGTGGTCGCAGCCAAGGGTGCGCCCGAGGCGATTGCCGATCTGTGCGCCCTCGATCCCGCGGGACGGACGCGCATCCACGCGCAGGTCGACGCGATGGCGCGCCAGGGAATGCGGGTGTTGGGTGTTGCCCGGTCTGTTTCCGGCGGCGGCGATCTCCCGTCGAGCCCCCGTGGCTTCCGATTCGCCTTCGTCGGACTGATCGGCTTCGCCGATCCGCTGCGGCCATCGGCGCCGGCCGCGATCGAGGAATGCCGCGGCGCCGGCATCCGCGTCATGATGATCACCGGAGACCACCCGGCGACCGCGCGCGCCATCGCCGCGTCGGCCGGCCTAGCGAGCGGCGACGTCGTCACCGGAGACGAGCTCGCGCGACTGGACGACGCCCAGCTCGCGGCACGCGTCCGCACCGTCACCGTGTTCGCGCGCATCCTGCCGGAGCAGAAACTGCGGATCGTCGAGGCGCTGAAGGCCGACGGCGAAGTCGTGGCGATGACGGGTGACGGCGTCAACGACGCGCCGTCCCTCAAGGCCGCCGACATAGGCATCGCCATGGGTGGGCGCGGCACCGACGTCGCGCGCGAGGCGTCGTCGATCGTGCTGCTGGATGATGATTTTGGCTCGATTGTCGCCACTATCCGCCTCGGGAGGCGCATCTACGACAATCTGAAGAAGGCGATGGGTTACGTCCTCGCCGTGCATGTCCCGATCGCCGGCATGGCGCTGCTGCCGCTCGCGGCGGGCCTGCCGCTGGTGCTGACGCCGATGCTGATCGCGCTCCTGGAGATGGTGATCGACCCGGTGTGCTCGATCGTGCTCGAGGCCGAGCCCGAAGAACGGAATGTCATGAGCCGACCGCCGCGATCGCCGCGCGAGCCGCTGCTGTCGGCGGCACTGATCGGCTGGAGCCTCGTGCAGGGCGCGCTCGCGCTCTTGGTCGTGGCCGCGGTCTTCCTGTTTGCGGTGCGCGAGGGCATGTCGGAGAACGAGGTGCGGTCGCTCGCGTTCGTCGCTCTGGTCGCCGCCAACGTCGGGCTGATCTTTGCCAACCGGTCGTTCTCGGCCTCATTGCTTACCGCCGTGGCGCGCCGCAATCTGGTGCTGTGGGGGAGCCTCATCGCGACCGGCTTGCTGCTGAGCGTCATCATCGCCTGGCCGCCATTGCGCGATCTGTTTCGGCTAGGACCGCTACACTTTGACGATCTGGCGATCTGTGTCGCCGCCGGCCTCGGTCTGCTCGTCGCGCTCGAAGCGCTCAAGGCGGCAATGGCGCGCCGCAGCACATGACTCAGCTCAGGCCAAGCGCGAGCGCGATGGCGGTGTAGAGCACGCCGCCCGCGGTCAACACGATCAGCGGATGGACGCTCCGCCACATCATCACCGAGGTCGACGTGGCGGCGACCGCCCATCCGAGGGGGCCGGTGTCGGACGCGCGGATGATGGCGATGGCGCCGGCGATCATCAGGCCGGCGGCGAGGGGCACCAGGCCCTGTTCGAGGGCGGTGTGGATGCGCGAGCCGCGAGCGCGGTTCCACGCCTTGGCGACGCCGTAGCAGAGCAGCGACGACGGCGCGAAGATGCCGAGCGAGGCGGAGATCGCGCCGGGCCAGCCGGCGATCTTCCAGCCGATCAGCGTCACCATGATCGATCCGGGGCCGGGGGCGGCGCGCGAGATCGCGAACACGTCGATGAACTCGCGCTGGGTCAGCCAGCCGTGGACCTCGACCATCTGGTGATGAATGGGGGCGAGGATACTGGCGCCGCCGCCGACCGCCAGTAGCGACATCGGCACGAAGATGATGAACAGCGTCCACAGAAGGTCGGCGCGCATCAGGTCCTCCGGGGACGGAACCAGGCGATGGCGATGCTGACCGGCGCGAGCACCAGCGCGGTCTCCACCAAGGGCCACCGCAGGATGCCGACGGCGACGACTGTCGCGACGAGAACGGCGATCGGCCCGATGCCGCGGATGGTCGCCTTCGCCGACTTGAGGCTCACCGACAGCACGAGCCCGACGGCGCTCACCGCGACGCCGTCCATGAAGTGATGGACCCACGAAATGGCGGCGAGCTGCTCGTAGACCGCGGCGAGGCCGATGACGGCGAAGAACGGCACGGTAAGAAGGCCGACGACGGCGGTCGCCGAGCCGACGAAGCCGCGCATGCGCTCGCCGACATAGACCGCGAAGTTGGTGATGTTGATGCCCGGCAGCACCTGGGCCAGCGCGATGCCGCTCATCGCCTCTCCCGGCCTGAGCCAATGGCGTTTCTCGACGACTTCGCGGTAGGCCCACGCCATCAGGCCGCCGCCGAAGCTCATGGCACCGATCTGGAAGAACAGGATGAAGATGGCGCCGAGCGACGCCTGGGGGTGGGTGTGCGAGGAGGCCTGGACGTGCGCGTGGGGCTCGGGGGACGCCGAATCCTCCACTTCAGGCCACGCGCCGCTTGGTCTGGCCTGAGTGTTTGCCGCGGGCGGAGGTGCGCTGTGAAGCCGCGCCGGAACGCTTGGCTGCACCCGGCGTTTTGGCTGCTTCGTCGGAAACCAGACGCGTGCGGATCCGGCTCAACGCCTCGACGATGGTCTCGCGCAGCTTGGGATCGATGTCGGCGAAGCCGAGGCTGAGGACCGAGCAGCCGACCTCGCGCAGACGATCGAGGACGGTGCGTCCCTTCGCGGTGATGAAGAGGCAGGTCGCGCGGCGATCCTTCGGATTGCGGCGTCGCTCGACCCAGCCTGAGGACTCCATGCGATCGATCTGCTGGGTGAGCGTAATCGGATGAATTTCGAGTTCCTCGGCCAAGCTCGCCTGACCAATTCCCGGATTGCGGGAAATCACGAACATCGCCTGCCACTGCGCCTGGGTCAGCCCGGTGCTTTTGGCACGGCTGTTGAAGCTGCGACGCACGAGTCGTGCCACGTCACAAATCAGGAAGCCGAGATTGCGGTCGCACTCGTTGCTGGACGGCGCCATGACTCCTCCGTGCTGACAAGCCTCGCCTTGTTCGTAAGCGATGTATATGATATACACCACTAGCCAGGGTGACGGAAGCGCCCTGCGGCCGTCTCCCCGACAAATCGCATGTACCTCGCGATCATCGCAGCGGAGAGGCTTTCACCGGACGATTTCTCAGACGTACGCCAGTCCGTTTCATCTGGCGGTTGGTGCATTTCACTGCGCGGGCGAGGACGGACGTGGCACATATGAACGGCAGTGGTCGGAGCGACGCGAGCGCTGCGACCCCGACGCGACGGACGCTGCGCGCGCTCGCGCCCGTGTTCGCCATTGCCCTGTCGGCCTGCACCGTCGGGCCGGACTTCCTGCGCCCGAAGGCGCCGGACGTCGATGCTTACACGCCCGCGAAGCTGCCCGACAAGACCGCGTCGGCGCCCGGCCCGGCGGGCGCCGCGCAGACATTCGTCTCCGGCCGCGACCTGCCGTACGAATGGTGGACGCTGTTCCGCTCCGAGCCCCTCAACCGGCTCGTCTCCGACGCGCTCAAGGTCAACCCCGACGTGCAGGCCGCCGAGGCCGCGCTGCGTCAGGCGCGCGAGACCTACTATGCCGAGCAGGGCGGCCTGTACCCGGAGGTCGACGGTAGTCTGTCCGCCCAGCGCCAGCGCTCGGCGGGAGCCCTCCAGGGCCGCACCGGCACCACGACCTTCAATCTCTATCGCGCGTCGATCGACGTCTCGTACGGGCTCGACATCTTCGGCGGCGAGCGTCGGCTGATCGAGGCACGCGCGGCGCAGGCCGAGTTCCAGGAATATCAGCTGGAGGCCACGTACCTGACGCTGTCGTCGAACGTCGTCGGACTGGCGATCCAGGAGGCATCGCTGCGCGAGCAGATCGCCGCCACCGAAGACATCATCGGCGCGCAGACCGATCAGCTCGACGTCGTGCGGCGGCAGTTCGAGCTCGGCGCGGTGTCGCGCTCGGATGTGCTGGCCCAGGAGGCTGCGGTGTCGCAGACTCGCGCCACGCTGCCCGGCCTTTCCAAGCAGCTCGCCCAGACCCGCAACCAGCTCACCTCGCTCGCGGGCCGGTTCCCGAGCCAGAACATCGAGCAGACCTTCCGCTTCGGCGATCTGGCGCTGCCCGAGGAACTGCCGCTTACGCTGCCGTCGAAGCTGGTCGAGCAGCGGCCCGATGTGCGCGCCCGCGAGGCGCTGCTGCACGCGGCAAGCGCCGAGATCGGCGTCGCTACCGCCAATCAGCTTCCCCAGATCACGCTCACGGGCAGCGTCGGCACCGCCGCGACCCAGTTCAGCGATCTGTTCAAGTCGCAGTCTCTGATCTGGAGCGCCGGCGCGGGACTGGCGCAGTCGATCTTCGACGGCGGTCGCCTCGATCATGAGAAGAAAGCGGCGGTGGCGGCCTTCGATCAGGCCGCGGCGCAGTACCGCAGCACGGTGCTAACCTCGTTCCAGGATGTCGCCGATGCGCTGCATGCGCTGCAGAACGACGCCGATGCGCTCGCCGCTCAGGCCGAGGCCGAACGTTCGGCGGCCGACAGCCTCGCGCTCGCCCGCGACCAGTTCAATGCCGGAGCCATCAACTATCTCACGCTGCTGAACGCGGAACGCACGTATCAGCAATCCCGTATCAGCCGAGTTCAGGCGCAGGCGTCGCGCTACGCCGATACGGTTGCGTTGTTCCAGGCGCTGGGCGGCGGCTGGTGGAACCGGAGCGACCTCGCTTCCGGCCAGCCCTCCAGCCCGTCCACACGGTAGGTCCTCTCATGACGATGCACGACTACAGGCAGGATTACGACCGCCGTCCGCGCCGCCGCTTCCTCAACCTTCGCATGATCATCATGCTCGTGCTGGTGGCGGTGGTGCTTGGCGGCGTGTTCGGCTACTCCGCCGTCCGCGGCTACATGATCAAGAAGTTCATGGCGTCGATGGGCGCGCCGCCGCAGACCGTCTCGACGATGAAGGCCGAGATATCCGAGTGGCAGCAGCAGATGCGCGCGGTGGGGAGCTTGCGCGCCGTGCGAGGCGCCGATCTCAGCGCCCAGGTTGCCGGCATTGTCTCCGCGGTGCATTTCGAATCCGGCGCCGAGGTCCAGGAGGGCGCGCTCCTGGTCGAGCTGATGGCCGCCGATGACATCGCCAAGCTCAACGCATTGAAGGCGTCCGCGGCATTGGCGCGGATCACCCGCGACCGCAATTTGGCGCAGTTCAAGGCGCAGGCGGTCAGCAAGCAGCAGGTTGATGCCGATGAGCAGAATCTGAAAAGCGCCGAAGCGCAGGTCGCGCAGCAGGAGGCGCTGGTCAACTACAAGTCGATCCGCGCGCCGTTCGCGGGGCAACTCGGAATCCGTCTGGTCGACATCGGCCAGTACCTCAGCGCGGGGACGGCGGTCGTCACCCTGCAGTCACTCGATCCGATCTTTTTCGACTTCTATATGCCGCAGCAGGCGCTCGACGTGCTGAAGACGGGCCTGCCGGTAACGGTCGAAACCGACACTTACCCGGGCATCACGTTCACGGGCTCGGTGCTCGCGATCAATCCCAAGGTCGATCCCGACACCCGCAACGTGCAGGTGCGCGCGACGCTTAGCAATCCCGAGCACAAGTTGCTCCCCGGGATGTACGCCAACGTGACGCTGCGGTTTGGAGAGCCCCAGCCCTATGTCACGGTGCCGCAGACGGCGATCAGCTATAACCCGTACGGCAACCTGGTGTACGTTGTCGACAACCAGGGCAACGACCAGTCCGGCAAGCCGAAGCTCGTCGCGACCCAGAAGTTCGTCACGCTCGGCGAGACGCGCGGCGACCAGGTGGCGATCCTCACGGGCATCGACGATGGCCAGGAGATCGTCACGAACGGTCTCAACAAGCTCCGCAATGGCATCCCGGTGGTCGTGAACAACTCCGTCCAGCCGTCGAACGATGCGAACCCGACTCCGCCAAACGAGTAAGGCGCGCCGATGAAGTTCACCGACCTCTTCATCCGCCGGCCGGTGCTGGCGACCGTCGTTAGCCTGCTGATTCTCGTGCTCGGTCTGCGCTCGGTCTTCACCCTGCCGGTGCTGCAGTATCCGCGCACCACAAATGCGGTCGTCACCATCACCACGCTTTATCCGGGGGCGTCGCCCGACGTCGTGGCCGGGTTCATCACGACGCCGCTCGAGAACTCGGTGGCGCAGGCCAACGGCATCGACTACCTGACGTCGAGCTCCATCCAGGGCACGAGCACGATCACCGCCAATCTCCGCCTCAACTACAGCGCGGACTCGGCGCTGACCGAGATCAGCACCAAGGTCAACGCCGTCCTGAACCAGCTTCCCGCGGAATCGCAGCGGCCGACGTTGACGGTGCAGATCGGCCAGACCATCGATGCGATGTACATCGGCTTCAAGAGCGATGTGCTGCCGTCAAATAACATCACCGACTATCTGCTCCGTGTCATCCAGCCGAAGCTGCAGGCGGTCGAGGGGGTGCAGACCGCCGAGCTGATCGGCCAGAAGCAGTTCGCGCTTCGCGCCTGGCTCGATCCCGAGAAGATGGCGGCCTACGGCCTCACCGGTGGCGACGTCCGTAGCGCACTGGCCGCCAACAACTTCACCTCGGCAATCGGCAACGCCAAGGGCCAGATGGTGCAGATGAGCCTGACGGCGACCACGGGCCTGACATCGCTCGACGGCTTCCGCGATATGGTGGTGAAGCAGAAGAACGGCGCGATCGTCCGCTTAAAGGACATCGCCAACGTGACGCTCGGCGCCCAGGACTACGAATCGCAGGTGTCCTTTGACGGCCAGAAGGCGGTCTACATCGGCATCCAGGTGGCGCCGAACGCCAACCTGCTCGAGGTGGTCAAGCGTGTCCGCACCGCATTCGAGCCGCTCCAGCAGCAGCTTCCGCAGGGAATCCAGGGCACCATCGTCTACGACTCCACTGAGTTCGTGAACAGCGCCATCCACGAGGTGGTGCTGACGCTGATCGAAGCGGTGCTGATCGTCACGGTGGTGGTGTTCATCTTCATCGGTTCGCCGCGGTCGGTGCTGATTCCCGTCGTGACCATTCCGCTGTCGCTCATCGGCACGTTCACGGCGATGCTGATCCTCGGCTACTCGATCAACCTGCTGACGCTGCTTGCGCTGGTGCTTGCTATCGGCCTTGTCGTCGACGACGCGATCATCGTCGTCGAGAATGTCAATCGACATCTCGAGGAGGGAATGAGACCGATCCCGGCGGCAACCCGCGCCGCGCGGGAGCTCGCCGGGCCGATCATCGCGATGACCGTCGTGCTGGTGGCGGTCTACATCCCGATCGGTTTCCAGGGCGGTTTGACCGGCGCGCTGTTCAGCGAGTTCGCCTTCTCGCTCGTGGGCGCGGTGACGATCTCGGGCATTATCGCGCTGACATTGTCGCCGATGATGTCGTCACGGCTTCTCAAGCCGCACACCGAGGAGCATGCGGGCTGGGAGCAGCGGACCGTGCAGTTCATCGATCGCACGTTCGATCGGCTGCGCAAACGCTACAGTCGCATGCTCCACTCGAGCCTCGATACGCTCGCGGTGACGGGCGTGTTCGCCGCGATCGTGCTGTGTTCGGCATACTTCCTGTTTGTCGGCTCGAAAACCGAGCTTGCGCCGCAGGAGGACCAGGGCGTGGTCATCGCCTTCCTGACGCCCCAGAGCAATGCCACCCTTCAGCAGAAGCAGCTCTACGACGACCAGCTCTACAAGATTCTCAGCGCCCATCCCGAGACCAAGCTGGTGTTCCAGCTCGATACGCCGGCACGGGTCGTCGCCGGCATGGTGCTTAAACCGTGGGACCAGCGCACGCTGACAAGCAACCAGCTTCAGCCGATGGTGCAGCAGGAGATCGGCGCCATTGCCGGTGCTCAGTCGGTGACCTTCCAATTGCCGCCGCTGCCGGGTTCGACGGGCCTGCCGCTGCAGTTTGTCATCCAGTCGACGGAATCCTTCGATAGGCTCAACGAGGTCGTGCAGGAGTTCCTGCAGACGGCAACCAAATCGGGCCAGTTCCTGTTCCTGAACAGCGATCTCCACCTCGATACGCCGCAGACCGAGGTCGTCATCGACCGCGAGAAGGCGGCAATGCTCGGCCTGAACATGCAGGACATCGGCACGGCGCTCGGTTCAATGCTGGGCGGCGGCTATGTGAATTACTTCAATTTTGCGGGTCGCTCTTATCAGGTGATTCCGCAGGTAGAGCGCGAGTCGCGGCTCAATGCCGATCAGCTGCGCAACTACTACATCCGTACGTCGACCGGCCAGTCGGTGCCGATCTCGACGGTGGTGTCGCTCAAGACCAAGGCGATCCCGCAGTCGCTGAATCACTTCCAGCAGCTCAACAGCGCGACCATCCAGGGCGTGGCGGTGCCGGGTGTTACGCTCGGCACCGCTCTCGATTATCTCAACGGACTTGCGCGCGATACCCTGCCGGCCGGCTATTCGGTCGATTACGGCGGGCAGGCGCGGCAATTCGTGCAGGAGTCGAGCGGGTTCGTCGTCACCTTCGTATTCGCCCTCATCATCATCTTCCTCGCGTTGTCGGCGCAGTTCGAGAGCTTCCGCGACCCAGTCATCATCCTGGTTTCGGTGCCCATGTCGATCGCAGGCGCGCTGCTCTTCATCTTCGTGCTGGGCATGGTCGGCCAAACGGGCGTCATCGGGGCCACCATCAACATCTACACCGAGGTCGGCTTGGTGACGCTGATGGGCCTCATCAGCAAGCATGGCATTCTGATGGTTGAGTTCGCCAACAACCTGCAGCGCGACGCGGGTCTGTCGAAGCGCGACGCGATCGAGCAGGCCGCGGCCATCCGCTTGCGGCCCATTCTGATGACCACTGCGGCGATGGTCGTCGGCGTCATGCCGCTGATCTTCGCGAGCGGTGCCGGCGCCGTGTCGCGGTTCAGCATGGGCCTCGTCATCGCCTCCGGGCTTTCGGTCGGCACCCTTTTCACGCTGTTCGTGGTGCCGGCGGTCTACATGATGATCGCCGCCGATCACTCGAAGCACACCGAACCCGAGGACAACGTCCTGGTCTGACCATCGGAAACGGCGGATTTCCGGGGTTCCGAGGCGCTGGACCGGGGCGCGCGCGCTGGCTAGATTGCGCGCCTCTTTCCGTCCCTATTTCGTTCCTATCCAGGAGGTCCCGATGCCCCTCGTTTCAACCCGCCTGATCGGAGCCGCGCTGATCGCGGCCGCGGGCGCCGCTTTCGCGGTTCCACCCGCGCAGGCGCAGTCGGTCGAACAGTTCTACAAGGGTAAGACCGTCAACCTCTATATCGGCTACGGGCCGGGCGGCGGCTACGACTTCTTCGGCCGCCTTGTCGCGCGCCATCTCGGCCGCCATATCCCCGGTCAGCCGACGGTTGTGCCGTCGAACATGCCGGGTGCGGGCAGCCTGCGCGCCGCGAACTTCGTCTACAACGTGGCGCCGAAGGACGGCACCGCGCTCGGCATCGTCACCCAGACGGTGGCGCTCGAGGACGCCTTCGGCACGCCGGGCGTCCAGTACAAGGCGACCGGGTTCAACTGGATCGGCCGCGCCACATCGAACGTCGATCTGATGCTCATCTGGCACACGTCGAAGATCAAGACGTTCGAGGATGCGCTGAAGATCGAGACGCCCGTCGCCGGTACCGGCCCGGGCTCGCCGGCCGAGTTCATGCCCAAGGTCTTCAACAACGTCCTCGGCACCAAGTTCAAGGTCATCACCGGCTATCCGGGCTCGACCGAGGGCATGCTGGCGATGGAGAAGGGCGAGGTCGACGGCGCGACCACCTCGTGGAACACCGTCAAGACGTCGAAGCAGGACTGGCTGCAGAGCAAGCAGATCAGCATCATCGTCCAGTATACGCCATACCGGCACAAGGAGCTGCCGGACGTCCCCAACATGGTGGAACTCGGCAAGACCGATGAGCAGAAGCAGATCCTCGGGCTCTATGCGAGCGGTGCAGTGATCGGCCGCTCGATCTTCACCTCGCCGGGCGTGCCGGCAGAGCGCGTCAAGGCGCTGCGCGACGCCTTCACCGCGATGACCAAGGATCCCGTGTTCCTCGCCGAAGTCGAGAAGACCAAGGCGGAGTTCGACCCGATGTCGGGTGAGGAGTTGCAGAAGACCATCGAGGAGGCGACGAAGATCTCCCCCGAGGTCCGCGAAAAGGCGCGGCTCGCGCGCGGGCTCGACTAGACGCCCGGCGAACCGACGGTCAAACGGCCCGCGCCCAGCGCGGGCCGTTTTGTTTATCGCTTATTCGGCGGGATGTCCTGCACCCAGCAGTCGCTGGGCCGATGACGCATGAGCCACGTGCTGCGCGCCGCGACGGCGGGCGAGCAGGTGAACGAGCCGGTCCATGTAGAGGTACACGACGGGTGTGGTGTAGAGGGTAAGGACCTGGCTCACGAGCAGGCCGCCGACGACCGCAAAGCCCAGCGGGCGGCGAAGCTCCGACCCGGTGCCGGTGCTCAGCATTAGCGGCAGGCCGCCCAAAAGTGCCGCCATCGTGGTCATCATGATAGGCCGGAAGCGGAGCAGGCACGCCTGATAGATCGACTGCTCGGGGCTCAGGCCCTGACGCCGCTCGGCGTCGAGGGCGAAGTCGATCATCATGATGGCGTTCTTCTTGACGATGCCGATCAGGAGCAGGATGCCGATCAACGCGATGACGCTGAGATCGTAGCCGCCCGCCATCAGGATCAGCAGCGCGCCCAGACCCGCCGACGGCAGCGTCGACAGGATGGTGATCGGGTGGATGTAGCTCTCGTACAGCACGCCGAGGATGATGTAGACGGCGATGATCGCCGCCAGAATCAGATAGGGCTGCGAGGCGAGCGACGACTGGAATGCCTGCGCCGTGCCCTGGAACGTGCCGACCAGCGAGGCCGGCGTGCGCATCTCGCCTTCGGCCTTGTTGATGGCATCGATGGCGGTGCCGAGCGACACGCCCGGAGCGAGATTGAAGCTCACCGTCACCGCCGGGAACTGCCCTTGGTGGCTGATCGACAGGTAGGTCGTCTTATTGGTGTCGAGGTGCACGAACGCCGACAGCGGCACCTGTTTCCCGGTCGTCGGCGACTTGATGTAGATCTTGTCGAGCGCGGCCGGGTCCTGCTGGAGCGTCGGGTTGACCTCGAGCACGACGTTGTACTGGTCGACCTGAGTGAAATACTGCGCGACCTGGCGCTGGCCGAACGCGTCGTAGAGCGTGTCGTCGATGAGCTGCGGCTGGATGCCGAACCGGGCCGCGGTGTCGCGATCGATGGTCATCGTGACCGTCGTCGCCTTGGTCTGTTGGTCGCTCGTCACGTCCTGGAGCTGGGACAGCGTGCGCATTTTTTCGGTGATCTTCGGCGCCCACTCGTTGAGCTCAGGGAGATTGGCGTCCTGCAGCGTGTACTGGTACTGCGTGCGGCCGATGCGGCCGCCGACATTGATGTCCTGGTTCGCCTGCAGAAACAGGCGGATGCCCTCGACCTTGTCGAGCTGGGGCCGCAGACGGTTGATCACCTGGTCGGCGGTGACGTCGCGCTGATCGCGCGGCTTGAGCGTGATCCAGAAGCGGCCGGTGTTGACGGTCTGGGCGCCGCCCGTGGCGCCCGCGGAGTAGGCGTAGCTGGCGACTGCCGGATCGCGTGCCACCACCTTCGCGAGCGCCTGCTGGTGCTCCGCCATCGCCGTGAACGAAATGTCCTGCGCCGCCTCGGAGAATCCGGTGATGAAGCCGTTGTCCTGCTGCGGGAAGAAGCCCTTCGGAATCACCATGTAAAGGTAAGCGCTGGTGGCGATGGTGCAGAGCAGCACGACAAGCGTGAGCGGCTGATGCCGCAGCACGATCTTCAGCGTCCGGTCGTAGCCCGCGAGTAGCTTCTCGAAGAAGTGCTCTGCCAGCATATAAAGCCGGTTGTGCTTGGGGTGCTCATGATGCCTGAGGAAGCGGGAGCACATCATCGGCGTCAGCGAGAGCGAGACTGCGGCGGAGATGATGATGGTGATGGCGACCGTCACTGCGAATTCGCGGAACAGCCGTCCGACGATGCCGCCCATCAACAGCAGCGGGATCAGCACCGCGATGAGCGACATGCTGATCGACACGATGGTGAAACCGATCTCGCCGGCGCCGCGGAGCGCCGCCTCGCGCGCATCCATGCCGTTCTCGACGTGACGGTAGATGTTCTCGAGCATGACGATCGCGTCGTCGACCACGAATCCGACGGCGATGGTCAGCGCCATCAGCGACAAGTTGTCGAGGCTGTAGCCGAGCGCGTACATCGCGGCGAACGTGCCGACGATGGTGATCGGCAGGGTGACGCTCGGGATCACCGTCGCCCACACATTGCGCAGGAACAGGAAGATCACCATCACCACCAGGGCAACGGTCAGCAGCATCGTGAACTGTACGTCGTTGACCGATGCGCGGATGGTCTGGGTACGATCCGTAATCACCTTGATGTCGACGCTCGGCGGGACCGCCGACCGGAGCGAGGGGAGAGCGTTGCGGACCTCCTGCGCCGTCTCGATCACGTTGGCGCCGGGCTGCTTGAACACCATCAGCTGAATGCCGCGGCGGCCGTTCTGCCAGCTAGCGAGCCGGACGTCCTCGGGTCCGTCGATCGCCGTGCCAATGTCACGCACCCGGATGGGTGAGCCGTTGCGGTAGGCGATAATGACGTTGTTGTACTCGTCCGCCTTCAGGAGCTGATCGTTGTTGTAAATGGTGAAGCTCTGAGTCGGCCCGTCGAAGCTGCCCTTCGGCGCGTTGGTGGTCGCCTGGTTCAGCCCGACACGGACGTCCTCGAGGCTGAGCCCGATCGAAGCGAGCTTGGCCGGATCCACCTGGACGCGGATCGCCGGGCGCTGCTCACCCAGGATATCCACCTTGGCGACACCCGGCAGTTGCGACATCTGCTGGGCGAGGATCGTATCGGCGTAGGTGTCGACCGTGGTGATCGGCAGGGCGTCGGAGTTCAGCGCGATAATCATGATCGGCGAGTCCGCCGGATTGACCTTCCGGTAGGTGGGCGGGCTCGTCATCGTCCGCGGCAATTGGCGGCTCGCGGCGGTGATCGCGGCCTGGACGTCTTGGGCGGCGGCGTCGATGTCGCGGTTGAGGTCGAACTGCAGCGTAATCTGCGTCGTGCCGAGCGCATTGCTCGACGTCATCTGGGTGATGCCGGAAATCTGGCCGAACTGCCGCTCGAGCGGTGTCGCGACTGATACCGCCATGGTCTCCGGACTGGCGCCGGGGAGCTTCGCCGAGACGGAAATGGTTGGGAAGTCGACCTGGGGCAGCGGCGCGATCGGCAGCAGCGGATACGCTGCGACGCCGACCAGGATGATGGCGGCCATCAGAAGCGAGGTCGCGATCGGGCGCTGAATGAATGGTGTCGAAATGCTCATGTGACGCCGTGCTGTGAGAGTCGCCGGGGACGAATTCAGCTACGGCGCGCGACGGGCTCGGGCACCTCGCGGGCATCCACCCGGGAACCGGGCTGGATCTTGTATTGCCCGTCGACCACGACGCGTTCGCCGACGGCGAGGCCTTCTTCGATGACGGCTATGCCGTCGCGCACCGGCCCGACTTTGATTCCACGCATCTCCACGGTGTCATCCGGCTTGATGACGTAGGCAAACGTCCCATTCGGGCCGCGCTGGATCACCTGCGCCGACACGGTGACTGCATTGTGCCGCTCATCGACGAGCAGGTGGACGTTAACGAACTGGCCAGGCCAGAGCGCGCTGTCCGGATTCGGGAACGTTGCCTTGAGCCGGATCGTTCCGGCGGAGGGATCGATCTGATTGTCGACCAGCGCGAGCATGCCTTCGCCCACAGGCGTCACATCGTCACGCTTGAACGCCTCGACCTTGACGGGTCCCTTGCCCATCGCATCGGTAACTTGATCGAGTACGTCCTGGGGAAGAGTGAAGAGGACCGAGATCGGCTGGATCTGCGCAATCACCACAAGTCCGTTCGCGTCGCTGGCGTGAACGATGTTGCCGGCGTCGATCTGGCGGATGCCCGTGCGTCCGTTGATCGGCGAGATGATCGTCGTGTAGCTGAGCTGGACGGTGGCGTTGTCGATCATCGCCTGATCGCCTTCGACGGCGGCGGTGAGTTGCTCGACCGTTGCCTTCTGGGTATCCATCATCTGCCGCGTTTCGTAGCCCTTGGAGGCGAGATTGGTGCTCCGGTCGAGGTCACGCTTGGCGTTGGCGAGCTGCGCCTCGTCCTTGGCCTTCGCGGCGCGAGCCTGTGAAAGCTGAGCCTCGTACTGGCGCGAGTCGATACGCGCGAGGACATCGCCCTGTTTGACCATCTGCCCTTCGGTGAACAGCACCTCGGTGAGCTGTCCGTCGATCCGCGGTCGCACGGTGACGGTGTTCAAGCCTTGGGCTGAGCCGAGCGCCGTCAGATAAATCGGCACATCCCGTGCTTCCGCCGTCCCGGCGGTCACCGGCACAACCGCCGACGCGGGCGCGCGCTGAGGCGTCGCGGCGGTGACGGGGCGATGCAGCAAGGCAAGGCCGACCGCAGCAGTCACAACGACCGCAGCGGTAGCGATGACCAGAGGCCGACGCGACCGTGCTGGGAACTGAACGGACATCTCGATCTCTCTGAACTAGGCAATGGTCCGGAGTTCCGCGGCAGGCCCGCAGTGCTCCTAGGGGGCTACACGGATCAGGCGGCGATTCCCTGCGCACCGGCCACGCTTCGAACGGCCGCTATCGAGCCTATCGCAGCGGCGATGTCATTCCCGTGGCACTAAGCGAGAGAAATCGGCCCTCAGGCCCGGATTTCCTGGCGCTGGAACAGCACGTAGGCTGCCGCGAACAGAATGATCGCGGTGGCGATCAGACCGGTGATCTGCGGCCAGACAAGCAGCAGACTCTGGTCCAGCGGCAGCGGAGCTCCGATGACGGCGCCGCGGAGCTGGCTCTGGAACACCGGGCCGAGAGCGCGCGTCGCCGGGTGCATGATGGCAAGCGTTGCCTCGGCGAACAGCGTGTTGGGGGACAGCCGCGACAACGACTGCTCCCACTGCATCTGGGCGACACTCGGGACGCCGAACAGCGCCGCGACGGGATCCTGCGGCGCGATCGCCTGGGCGATAAACGGCGCGATGATCTGCCACAACACGCTGAACAGCAGCCACACGCCGAGCGCGCACAGCGCGGATGTCGCGGGCGAGCGGAAGATCACCGAGAACAGAAGTGCCACGGCCAGCCACGTTCCGGCATAAGCGATGGCGACGACTAGGAACATCAGTCCGCGTGCGACCTCTTCGCCCGAGGGCGGGATGCCGAGCAGCAGCAGCCCGAGGCCGAGGATTAGCAGCCACAGTGCGACGAGACCGATGGTCATCGTCGCCAGCCCGGCGAGAAATTTCCCCAGCAGCAACGCGTCGCGGTAGATCGGTTGCGCCAGGAGGCGACTCATCGTCCGCCGGGTGAACTCGGTGTTGATGCTGTCGAAGCCGAGCCCGATGGCGATCACCGGGATCAGGAACCCGAGCAGCGCGATGAACGACGGCATCGGGTCGCGCGCGTGGGTGAACAGCAGCAGAAACAGGTACGGAGCGTCGCCGCTCACCGTGCGGATGTCCTGGATCGCGGTGTAGACCGCGCCGATGCCCGTGAGCAGCACGAGAATCTCGAGGATGCGCATGCGCGCACTGCTGAGATGATCGGCGAGCTCCTTGACGAAGACGGTGCCGAGGCCCGTCCACGGCGAGCCCTTACGCCGCGGCGCGGCTGGCGAAGTGGCGTGCATAGATGTCATCGAGACTGGGTTCCACGACGTTGAGGCGCAGAAGGTCGGCGCCGCTGCCGACCAGACGGGTAGCGATTACGGAGCGCAGATCGGATTCGGCGATGACGCGGAAGCGCCCGCCGCCCTCCGGGTGTATCTCTCGGATCCCGGGGATGCCGTCGAGCGCCGCGTAGACGTCGGTGCGCTGGGTTTCGACCTGGATTGCGTAGCCGCCGCCGAGCACCTGGCGGGCGAGCTCGGGCACGGTACCCTGAAGCGCGATCTTGCCCTGCTGGAACAGGAGCACGCGGTCGCACACGCTCTGGACGCGATCGAGCAGGTGTGAAGACAGCAGCACGGAAACCTTGTCCTGCCTCAACTCGCGGATCATGTCCAAGAGCTCGTACGTCGACTGCGGGTCGAGGCCCGATGTCGGTTCGTCCAGAATGGCGACGTCCGCGGACTTCATGATGACCTCGGCCAGGCCGAGGCGCTGACGCATGCCGCGCGAATAGCTGCCGACCGGCCGGTCGGCGACGTCGGTGAGCCGCACCCGTGACAGCGCCGTGGCGATGCGGTCGCCCGCTTCCCGCCGCGTGAGGCCGGCCAGTCGCGCGGTGTACAGCAGGTTTTCGCGCGCGCTCATGTGGTCGTAGAAGCCGACGGCATCGGGCAGATAGCCGACGCGGCGCTTCACCTCGAGCGGGTCGTGCAGCGGGTCGTGGCCGAGCACCGAGATCGTGCCCGCGCTCGGCTCCGTCAGCCCGAGCAGCATCAGTATCGTCGTCGTCTTCCCTGCGCCGTTGGGCCCGAGCAGGCCGACGATCTCGCTAGACTGGAGCGTGAAATCGACACCGTCTACGGCGCGGGTCGTGCCGTAGACCTTGGTCAGTCCGCGCGCCTCGACGACGGTGGTCATCGCCGGCCGAACCGCGCGACGGCACCGACCAGCACCAGGAGCGCGATGGCGATGATGGCGATGCCGAACGCGCCCCACATCGTCGACGTGGTGACCGCGACGCGGAAGTCGGCCGATGTCGAATCGCCCGTGCCGTTGGCGCGAAAGGTTGTCATGTAGTCGCCGGCGATCGCCTTTGCCGACGGTGTGATGGTCGCGGTGACCTCCTGGCGCTGGTTGGGGGCGATTTCGGCGATCTGCTTGGTGTCGAAATCGACCTTCCAGTCGTTGGGCGGGCTCGCCGACAGGTTGACGTTTTCGGCAGGCGCGGTGCCGTCGTTGACGACGTAGAGCGTGATCTGACTGGACTTGCCTGCGTCCGCTGAGCCGCTGAGCCGGTCATCCTTGCCGGTCAGCCGGAGCTTCGACTGGCCGGTGGCCTGGAGCTGCAGCGGCACCTCGGCCGAGGTGCCTTCCGCCGAGGCGGTCAACAGCAGGTTGTAGTCGCCCGCGCCGGCATCCGGCGGAAGCTGGACCTTCAGCTTGAGGTCCTTGCTCTGACCGGCGTCGACCGGAATCGAGTTGATCTCCTGCGAGCCGTAGTTCTCGGTGAACGAATGCTGGAAGTTGGCGGGCGTTTGCGCGCCGAGGTTCACCAGCAGCGGCTTGCCGCTGTCGTTCTTGACCGAGAATTCATAATCGAAGCTCGCTTTGACGGTGCCCTTGAGCGACGGCAGCTTCGGCTTCAGCGAGAGCTTCGCGGGTAGCTCCTGGCCCAGCGTAACCTGCAGCGGTAGTGTCGCATTGATGCTGGCGCCGCGCGCCACCACCGCAAGATTGAACGAACCCGACGTCTGCTCGCGCGGGATGTCGAGTCGGAGCTCCAAACTCACCATATCGTTGGTAAACGGCATGGCCGCTTCAACCGGCTGGCCGCCGCCCAGGAGCTGGGCCTTCCACCCTTGCGGGACGCCCTGCACCGACAGCGCGACGCGCTCCGGGGCGAGGCCCGAGTTCTGCAGCTTCATGCGGATGCTGGCGGTCTCGCCGGCGCGGACCGTTTGGGCCGGGTAATCGGTGACCAGCCACAGGCCGCGCGGGGCGGGCGAATCCGCCGCCATCGCCACACCGATGCCAATGATGAATGAGAGAAGTAACGCGACGACGACGCGACGCATGGTTATCCACCTCCAGCTTTTCCAGCTTCTTCTCTGGCCGGCGGTCAGCCCCCGATCCGCCGATGAAGCCGGGTACTGCCACATTTGGGCAAAATCGCGGCAAGGTTGCGCTTTGCGCCGAGGATGTCCATTGGAAAGAATGAGAAACCGCGTCCGCCACCGGACGTTGCCCCAGTGAGTGATAATGGACACCGAGAAAGTACTGTTGAACCGGCGCCGGCCGGTATCCGAACCGCTGCATGGGGGCGCCGTACGACGGCTTGCCCGCCGCGAGCTGCCGGTCGACACCGAGTCACTGGCCCGGTTCCTGGTCGGCAAGACTCTTGTCCGCGAGACGCCCGAAGGGCGGATGAGCGGGCGCATCGTCGAGACCGAGGCGTACGTGCTGGGTGACTCGAGCTGCCACGCCTTTCGTGGCCTCACGCCGCGCAATCGCTCGCTGTTCCTCGAGCGCGGTCATGCGTACGTCTACTTCATCTACGGCTGCTGGCATGCTCTCAACGTGTGCGGCGAGGTCGCCGGCGTCGGTGCGGGCACGCTGGTTCGGGCGCTCGAGCCGATGGAAGGAATCCCGCTGATGGAGAAGCGGCGTCCAGGATCGAAGCCGCGCGATCTCGCGCGCGGGCCGGGCCGGCTTGCGACCGCGCTCGGGATCGATCGGGCGCTCGACGGCACCGATCTCTGCGCGCCGGGCCCGCTGTGGCTCGGCAGCGCCGTCCGTCCGGTGAAGGCTCTGGGCGAGAGCGTGCGCATCGGCATATCGGCCGAGACTCACCGAGTACTGCGGTTCTACGAGCGTGGCAGTCCGTACGTCAGCGGTCCAAAATGGCTCAACAAATGACGATGAGGGTGCGGCGATGAATGCGCACAAGCACAAGACGGACGACAAGAAGACATACAAGAACGCGCTGCGCGACGCGCAGATCGAGCTCGTCAAGCTGCAGAAGGACGTCATCGCCAACAAGCGAAAGGTCCTCGTCATCTTCGAGGGGCGCGACGCCGCCGGCAAGGACGGCACCATCAAACGCATTATCGACCATATGAGCCCGCGCGAGACGCGCGTTGTGGCGCTGGGCAAGCCCTCCAATCGCGAGGTGAGCGAGTGGTACTTCCAGCGCTACGTGCCGTTTCTGCCGGCCGGTGGCGAAATCGTTCTGTTCAACCGTAGTTGGTACAACCGGGCGGGCGTCGAGAGGGTGATGGGGTTCTGCAGCAAGTCGGAATACGAGGAGTTCATGCAGACGGTGCCTCTCATCGAGCAGCGTCTGGTCCACGCCGACATCGAGATTCTCAAGTACTACCTCGATATCTCGCGCCCGGAGCAGCGCCGGCGTCTCGAAGACCGGCGCAAGAATCCGCTCACCCAGTGGAAGATAAGCCCGATCGACGCTGCGGCGCAGAAGCACTGGAACGACTACAGCCGCGCCCGTGACGCCATGCTCCAGCGCACGAGTCACGAGCTCGCGCCATGGATCATCGTCCACGCCGACGACAAGAAATCGGCCCGGCTTGCCGTCATTCGGGACATCCTGTCTCGGCTCGACTACAAGGGTCGGGACCGCAAAATCGCCGCGCCCGACCGCGACATCGTCGCCCTCTACGATCCTTCGAATCCGAAGGACAATCGCCTCGCCCCGTGACCGGCCGTTTCCGCCCGAGGATCGTGACTTCCTCGCGGCGACGGAGGCGCGTAGAGTCGATCAAAGCGGGGACACGGAGGTTGGACATGACGGGGCGCAAGACCGACACGAAGACCGACGCCAAGGCCGGCGTGTCCGAAGAGTTGTTCGGCGAGGCGAAGAAGGAAGCGTTCCACCTCAAGGCGGAGGAAGGAATCGCGAACTTCGCCTTCGTGCGCCCCGATGTGACAATTCCGCACGGCAAGAAGCTGCACGTGAAGCTCGCCGGCACCGACAGTTGCCGAGCGTCGGTTCAGATCCTCAATCAGGGCGGCGAGAACAACCTGCACTACCATCCCAACATGGACCTCATGTACATGGTCCTGAAGGGACGCGTGCGGTTTTACGGCCCTGACAGGAAGGTGCTCGGCGAATACGGCATGCACGAGGGAATCCTGATTCCCGAAAACAGCCGCTATTGGTTCGAGAGCGTCGGCGAGGAGGAGGCACACCTCCTGCAGATCGCCGGCTATCCGAAGGGCATGAAGATGTCGAAGCGGGTGCCAGTCGAGCCGGCCAAGGCAAACAAGGGCGGCGTGTGGATCGGCCTCAGCGATGACGAGCACGAAATCCGGCGCAAGAACAACCGGCTGTAGTTGCCGGTTGCTGCCGTCGTTTTCTGCTTCCGTTACCCGATCGTGACCGGCTTGCCTGCGGATGCCGAGCGATTGATCGCCTCGAGCACGGCAACACTGTGCACCGCGTCATCGACCGGCACCGGGAACGGCTTCACGCCGGTGACCGCATCCGCGAAGGATTCGAGCTCGGCCCGTTCGGCATCGAAATCGGGAAATCCAATCTCGGTGGCCTTGCCGCCCACTGGCTGGTAGGAAAACCGCGACCCGCCGCGCACCTCCGCCCAGCCTTTCGATCCGAACAGCGTCAGCCGTTCGTAATTTGCCGTAGCGCCCATCGCGGTGAGCAGTCCGCTCGCGCCGCTCTTGAATCGCAGCAGCACTGCGGTGGTGTCGGTGATCGGCACGTCGAGTGCCCGCGTCGAACCATGGGCATCGACCTCGGCGACGTGCCCGAGGAATTCGATCATTGCGTACAGCGGGTGATCGGCGAGCGCGCCCGCCAGGACCTGCCCGCGATCCGTCTTCCAGTCGCCGGGCTTGAGCTTGAAATAGCGGTCGACGCAGAAGTTGCCCTCGGCGTGGAGCAGCGTGCCGAGGTCGCCATCTGCGTTCCGGCGCCGCAGCTCGCCCACGGACGGGTAGAAATACCGGTTATAGCCAAGGGCCAGCAACTTGCCGCTCTTTGCTGCTGCGGCGCGCAGCTCCTCGGCATCCGCGCGTTTCACCGCCATCGGCTTTATCGCCAGGACGTGCTTGCCGGCTTTGAGAGCCGCGAGCGAATGGGCTGCGTGGAGACCCGCAGGGCCCGATGACACGACCGCTGAAAGCTGGGAGTCGGTGACCAGGGCATTCACATCGGACTTGAGATCGAGGCCATGCTGGCGGGCAAAGTCGGCCGCCCTCGCCGGCGTCCCGGTCGCAGCGGCGACGAAACGGATGCGATCGCTTTTGCCCTGAACCGATTCGACCAGGTGGCGTCCCCACTGGCCCAGCCCGACGATGCCGACGTTAAGCACGATGTTGTCCTCCCCTTTTTTCAGTAGTCCTTTCGGTCTACTCCGCGCTCGGTGGGCCCCGCGCCTATGGCCCCCAGCGCTGGTATCCTAAGGCCAAGCTCCGCCGGACCTCGCGGGAAATTTCCTTTTTAAAACCACAATTGTAGTGTCTCGTTACGCATGGGCCGAATGCGGCCCGGCAGTACAGGAGAGAACTCAGATGATCCGTCCGGTCGCCTTCCTCAGATGGTGCGGCGGACTTGCCTTGATCGCCGCTGTCGCTACCTTCGCACCGACGCCGGCATCGGCCGATTCGTTCGCGTTCTCGTACGGCACGGGCCACTACCGTCCCTATTATGGCCCGTACCATCATCCCTATTGGGGCCCGCACTACCGCTCGAGCGTCGTGGTGGTGAGCCCGCCGCCGGTGTACTACCCGCCGCCGCCTCCGGTGGTTTACGTGCCCGCGCCAGCCCCGGTCGTGACGCCGATGGTCGACGCCACGCCGGCCTCCGAGCCATACCGGACCGCAGACGGTCGTTACTGCCGCGAGTACACGACGACGACACGTGTCGGCGGTGTGTTGCAGTCGTCCTACGGCACCGCCTGTCTCCAGCCCGACGGATCGTGGCGCATCGTCAACTGAGTCAACGCCCACACCCTTTTCGACGAGCCCCCTGAGCCTTTGGCCAGGGGGCTTCGTTTTTTCGGGTGGTGATCCGTGTTTTCTGTGGATGGTATCGGCCGCGCGCCTGTGTTAAGGGGCGTGCGGGCTCGCGTTCGCGGGCGCTCAATCTGACAAGCGTGAGCGGCGGCCATGGCAACCGAGCCCATGCCGACATCGATGACGACACGTCCGAGTATCCCGTCGATATGGGACGTGGCGGCGTTCGCCATCGTGGTCGCGCTGTTCGCGATGATCGCCACCGCGGCGCAGCAGATGATGCGGCCGCTCGCCGTGCTCGACATCGTGCCGGTGTCGCTCGATCCGTGGAACCTGCCCGAGTACGCGCTGCGCACCACCGTGCGTATGTTCGCGGCGCTCGCGGTCTCGCTCGTCTTCACCTTCGTCTACGCTACCGTCGCGGCGAAAAGCCGACGCGCCGAGCAGATCCTCATTCCGATTCTCGACGTCCTGCAGTCGGTGCCGATACTCGGCTTCATCTCCCTGACGATTGTCGTGTTCCTGTCACTGGCGCCGGGGCGCGTGCTCGGCGCGGAGTTCGCGGCGATCTTCGCGATCTTCACCAGCCAGGCCTGGAACATGACGTTCAGCCTGTACCAGTCGCTCAGGACGCTCCCCGAGGACCTCGACGAGGCCGCCCGCAGCTTCCGCTTCTCGTCATGGATGCGGTTCTGGCGCGTCGAGGTGCCGTTCGCAATGCCCGGGCTGATCTGGAACATGATGATGTCGATGTCGGGCGGCTGGTTCTTCGTCGTCGCGGCCGAGGCGATTACCGTCGGTTCGACCACCATCACGCTCCCCGGCATCGGCTCCTACATCGCGCTGGCGATCGAGCAGCGCAATCTCGCCGCTGTCGGCTGGGCGATCCTCACCATGGCGGTGGTGATCGCCTTGTACGACCAATGCCTGTTCCGGCCGCTGGTCGCATGGGCCGACCGCTTCCGATTCGAGCAGACTCCGGGCGACGAGGCGCCGGAGTCTTGGTTCCTCACCATGCTGCGGCGATCGGGGTTCGTCCGCGCGGCGACTGCGCCCTTGCGGCGCGCCATGCGCTGGACCTTCCGCCGCCCGGCCCAGGGCGAAAACAGCCAGAACCCGGCGGCGCGCTGGCTGCGCTCGCCGTGGACGGATCGCGCGTGGGCCGCCGTGGTCGGGGTGCTCGCTGTCTACGCGGCGGTGCGCCTCGTGCGCTTCATCGGGCAGTCGCTCGTCATCGACGATGTCGTTACCGCGTTCGGTCTAGGTTTCCTGACGCTGATCCGCGTTTCCGTCCTGATCGCGCTGGCCAGCGTGCTCTGGGTGCCAATCGGCGTCATCGTCGGATTGCGACCGCGACTCGCGCAGCGGATCCAGCCGATCGCCCAGTTCCTCGCCGCGTTTCCGGCGAACCTGCTGTTCCCCGTCGCGGTGTTCGCAATCGTTCACTTCGGGCTCAATCCGGACATTTGGCTCAGTCCGCTGATCGTGCTCGGCACCCAGTGGTACATCCTGTTCAACGTCGTGGCGGGTGCGTCCGCGTTTCCGTCCGATCTGCGCGACAGCGCGATCAATTTGCGGGTGCGCGGATGGCTGTGGTGGCGCAAGGTGGTGCTGCCGGGCGTCTTTCCGTATTACCTGACCGGCGCGATAACGGCGAGCGGCGGCTCGTGGAATGCGAGCATTGTCGCCGAGTTTGTGAGCTGGGGCGACCAGCGGCTGGTGGCGCGTGGCATCGGTTCCTACATCGCCAAGGCCACCGAGGCGGGCGATCAACCCCGGATCGTTCTCGGCATCGCCGTGATGAGCGTGCTCGTGATCCTGTTCAATCGCGCCCTGTGGCGGCCGTTGTACCGCTACGCCGAGCGTCGTTTCCGCCTCGCGTGAGGACTGCCATGCCCGATACCGTCATCACCGATAAGCCGCTGCTCGACATCAAGGGCGTCCGCCAGTCTTTCCCCAAGGGCTCGGGTGAGGACCTGCTGGTGCTCGACGACATCAACCTGACGCTGCGCTGCGGCGAGATCGTCGGTCTGCTCGGGCGCTCGGGCTCCGGGAAATCGACGCTCCTGCGACTCATCGCGGGGCTGTCCCGGCCGACTGCGGGCACGATCCTCTACGATGGCGTTCCGGTGCGCGGACCGGCGCCCGGCATCGCCATGGTGTTCCAGACGTTCGCGCTGTTCCCGTGGCTCACCGTGCTCGAGAACGTGGCGATCGGCCTCGAAGCCCTCGGCCTGCCGGAGCACGAGATCCGCAAGCGCGCGCTCTCGGCCATCGACCTGATCGGCCTCGACGGATTCGAATCCGCATACCCGAAGGAACTTTCGGGCGGCATGCGCCAGCGCGTCGGCTTCGCGCGTGCTGTGGTGGTCCATCCGAAAATAATGATGATGGACGAGGCGTTCTCGGCGCTCGACGTGCTGACCGCCGAGAACCTGCGTACCGACTTCCTCGAATTGTGGTCCGACGGTCAACTTCCGATCGAGGCCGTGCTGATGGTGACCCACAACATCGAGGAAGCGGTACTGATGTGCGATCGCATCCTGGTGTTCTCCGCCGATCCCGGGCGCATCGCCCGCGAGATCCCGGTCGCCCTGCCGCATCCGCGCGACCGTGAGGACCCGCTGTTTCGCGAGCTCGTGGACAGCATTTACGTCGAGATGACGGCCCGCAAGCCGCGTCCGACGGTGCGTTCCGACCGTATGGCCGGAACCGGCATTGCGCTGCTGCTGCCGCGGGTCGGGCCGAACACGATGGCCGGTCTCATCGAGACCGTCGCGGGCTACGAGGGCCGGGCGGACCTGCCGGAGATCGCCAAGGAACTGAACATGGAGATCGACGACCTGTTTCCCGGGGCCGACGCACTTCAGCTCCTGCGGCTCGCGGAAACCGAGGAAGGCGACATCCGGCTGACGCCGATCGGTCGTACCTTCGCCGAGGCCGACACCGAGGATCGCAAGCGATTGTTCGCGCGCCAGATATTGGCCTACGTCCCGCTCGCAGCCCACATCCGTCGGGTCCTTGACGAACGTCCTACCCATCAGGCGCCGAAGAGCCGGTTCCGCGACGAACTCGAGGACCACATGAGCGAGGATTACGCCGAGCACACGCTGCGCACGGTGATCGGCTGGGGCCGCTACGGCGAGATCTTCGCCTATAACGACCAGCTCGAGATATTCAGTCTCGAGAACCCGACGTAATCGCTCGCCTCTGATCCGCGATCAGGCCTTCGGCTTCTCGAAACGCAGAACGAACTCGTCGACATTGACCTTGCGCTGATTGACGTTCTCGGTGTGGTCGTCCTCGGGGTGGGCGAAGAACTTGCCTTCGTCGACGAGCTTGAATCCCGCCGCCTCAACCTCCTTGATCAACGTGGCCTTCTCGATCCGGTGCAGCGTCTTGCCGACGTTGGCACCATCGCCAGCCTTTGCCGCATGATCGGCGATGACTAGGCTTCCGCCAGGTTTCAGCGCATCGAACATCTTCTTGTCCATCTGCGCCCGATCGACGGGCATGTACGTCGTGTCGTGGTAGAAAAAGAAAAACGTGATCATGTCGAGGTTTTTGACGTCCGGGGGCACCGGATCGTCGAACGGGCGGCCGACTGCAACGATATTGTGGGCCGGGACCGTCGCGTTGCGCTGCGCGAGCCGGTCCTTCATGCGATCCGCGAACTCGGGCGCGTTCTGGGCGTACACCTTGCCCGTCGGGCCGACGGCCCGCGCGACGATGTCGCTGCTGTAGCCGCCGCCGGCGCCCATATCGAGCACCGTCATCCCCGGCCGGGCGCCGGTGAAAGCCAGCAGCTTCACCGGGTCGCGCCGCTTATCGCTGGTACGATCGGCGTCGCTACGGCCCGGGTCCGCCATCAGCGCGGCGTAGTCGGGCGCCGCCTGGGCGCGTACGGGGCCGGGAGCGCTCGCCAGCAAAAGGCCGGCCAAAGCGATGAAAAGCGAGAATCGGAATGCGGTCACGGGGTGCCTCCCATAGTTAGCCGCGGGCTGCCGTCCCCCAATCGATCGGCGCCGGGTCAGGGCGATGATACCACGCGCCCGTTGGCGTTGGCGGCAGGAGCGATGTCCTCGGTATCGGCCGCTGGCGCCGGCGAGAAAACCAGCGACGGCGCGCCGGAACGAACGGCGGCGGGCCGTCGGGCGGCCTCGGGTAGGGTCGCGGTCCGCTGTTCGAGGCGGCGGATGAAGTCGAGGATGATCAGCCGGTAAAGTTCGTCCTTGAGCACCGTGTCCTCGACGCCGGAGTCGATGTTCGGGTTGTCATTGACCTCAACCACCACCAGCCCGCGCGGCGTCTGCTTGATGTCGACGCCGTAAAGGCCGTCGCCGATCAGGCTCGCCGCCTTGGTGCCGAGCGCCACGACGTCGGCCGGCGCATCCTCGACCGCGAAGGTGCGGTCGCCGCCCTCGATGTACTTATCGCTGCCGGGCCCCGCATACTTCACGACCTGCCAGTGATCCTTGGCCATGAAATACTGGCATACGAAGATCGGTGTCCCGTTGAGCACACCCACCCGCCAGTCGAATTCCGTCTGCAGGAACTCCTGGGCGAGGATCAGATCGGATTCCTCGAACAGCCGGTCGGCAATGCTCTCGAGCTCGGCCCGGGTGCTCGCCTTGTGGACGCCGCGCGAGAACGCCCCGTCGGGAATTTTCAGCACGATCGGGTAGCTGAACTCGGTCTCGACCCGCCCGAGCTGGCGGCGGTCGACGGCGAGCGTCTTCGGCGTCGGCACGGCGTTGGCCTGCATCAGCTCGGCCAGATAAATCTTGTTGGCGCACTGCAGGATCGACTGCGGGCTGTCGATCACCGGCATGCCTTCGGCTTCCGCCTTCTTGGCGAAGCGGTAGGTGTGGTCGTCGATATCCGTGGTCTCGCGGATGAACAGAGCGTCGAACTCCGGCAACCGTCCGTAGTCCTTGCGCGTGATCAGCTCGATCTCGACGCCGAGGGATTCGCCGACGCGGATGAATTTCTTCAGCGCGCGCTCGTTCGACGGCGGGATGCGCTCGTCAGGGTTGTGCAGCATCGCGATGTAGTAGACGGCCGACTGCGTCGCCCGTGCGCGCCGCCAGCTCGCATGGGTGTAGCGGTCAAGCGCCTGGGCAAAGAGCGGCTCTTGGGAGGCCGTGAGATCGCGCAGCGCCATCGGCCGGATGGCGATGACCTCGAGGCCGTCCTTGCGGTGGCGCAGGTCGATCGCCAGCATCGGGCAGCGGAAGCGCGCGAAGATGTCGCGCGCGACTTCGGCAAAGCGCGGATCGTCGGGCTCACCGAAGAACATGTGTACGGTGAAGGCGAGAGGCTCGCCGGGCTCCGGCACGAAGGTCTTGCGCACCAGCGCATTGATGTCCGGCAGCTCGCTCTGGTAGATGCGTTTCCAGTTGAGGTCGAGCAGCGTCTCGACCGACGGCACGACACGCTGGCCGCGCGCACCGGCGATGAGCGAGGCGTAGTACCCGAGCGACAGATAGCTGTAGTCGCGGCATAAGTTGATGACACGACTCGATGCGGAGAAGCGCTTGGCGGGATCGCTGACGGCGAAGTCTCGGGCGGCGACCACTACGCGATCGGGCGCCGGCCATTTGAAATCGTCCTCGCGGTCGACGACGATCAGATGCAGGGCCATTCAGCGGGCCCCGTTACGGTTATTGCCGCGCCGCAGCAGCAGCGTGGCGCGCTGATGCGTCTGGCCGTACTGCGCCATGCGGTCGAAGTTCTTGAGCGGAACCGGCAGGTGCATGCGATCGGTCGCGGTGTGGGCTTGGGCGCCGTCCACGTACGGATCGTGCAGGTACACGTAGCTGTCGTCGAAGCCGGTCACGACCACCCAGTGCGGCTGCTTTTCCCCCGTCAGAAGATACGCAGAGATCAGGACGACGGGGATCGCGCCTTCCTCGAATTTCTCACGGAGTGCGGCGACCGGCAATGGCCGCCTGTTCACCGGCACGCCGGCGGCGCGGATCTGGGTGATGAAATCCTTGTGAACGAGGCGGATGACTGCCTTTTTGCGCGGGTCGCGCACGGAGTCCTCGAACGGCACGCCGCGATCCGTGACGTACAGCTCGGCGTCGAAGCCGCGCTTGGTGGCGGCGAGCGCCAGCCCATAGGCCGAGCAGCCGCCGAGGCCCGATGTCATGAACACCGTCGTCGCTTCGCGCCAGATGCGTAGTTCTTCGTTGGTGGTGACCTCGGACCCGGCTTCGAGACCCCGCATCGCCATCATCAGCGCCGCCGGCCCGCAGGTGAAATCCAGGCTCTGCGGCCAATAGGGAATCTTCGCCGCGGTCGGCGCAGGACCCGGTGCGATCGCCTTCTGCATCCGCACCGCGTCGGCGCGATCTTCGTAATACGCCTCGTGGAAGCCGAATCGGCGATAGCCCGCCCGGTAGTACAGCGACTGCGTGCGTTTGTCGTCGGCACGGACCTCGAGCCGCATGTAGGCGGCCTGGGCTTTGCGCGCCGCGAGCTCGGCGGCGGCGAGCAGCGCCCGGCCGATGCCCTCACGGCGGTGACTTGGGTCGACGGCGATCGAATACAGACGTGCGAGCGGGGTGCCGCGGCTGAACAGCACCAGCACGTAGCCGCGGATCACGCCACGGCGGTCGACGTCGACCAGCGTCGCGCCCTTGGCCCGCGAAATCATGTAGCGGAAGCTGCGCGGCGACAGACGGTCGGTACGGAACGACCGGTTCTCGATGCGCACCAGGGCTGGGATGTCCGCTTCTTCGGCGGGTCGGATCATGGGCAGGCAGCGGTCAAAAGGACCACTCGGTTGTAACGGTCGGGTGGCCTCGGCGGCAAGCGCAAGGACCGGCTGCTAGTCCGCCGTTTCGCGATACACCGCAAGGGTTTCCTCCGCAACCCGCCGGTCGCCGAAGCCGGATTCGGCGAGCGCCCGGCCGGCGGCCCCCATCCTGCGCCGGATCCCGTCCTCGGCGGCGAGGCGGGCGATGGCGGATGCCAGCGCCGCGGGGTCATGGGCGGGCACCAGAACGCCGTTCTCGCCGTCGCGCACGATCTCGCGCAGGCCGGGCCCATCGGCGGCGACGATCGGCCGGCCGCACGCCGCCGCCTCGATCAGGCACTTGGGAACCCCTTCGCCGTAGAACGACGGCAGGACGGCGATGTGACTCTCGGCCCACAGCGCGGGCATGTCGCTGACGAAGCCGCGCCACGACACTACGCCCTCGTCGTGCCAGGCGCGGAGCTGCCGCTCGGGTATCGAGGCGGGATTGTCGGGATCCGGCTTGCCGGCCAGGATCACGCGGACATTGGCGCCGTCGCGCTTCAGGATGCGCGCGGCCTCCACCAGGTCGCCGATGCCCTTGTCCCAGATCATGCGCGAGGCCAGCGTCGCGCTCACCGGGCGGCTCTCCCGCTCGGGCACCGCCTGGAACCGGGTCAGGTCGACGCCGGAGCCGCGGATCAGGCGAATGCGCCCGCGCTCGATCTCGCACTCGCGCACCAGCACGTCGGCGTCGTCGGGGTTCTGGACGATGATCACGCTCCCCGGACGCCGCAGCAGAAAGCGGAAGCCGGCGCGGACGATCGGCCGCAGCAGGCGCGCGCGCGTGCTGGTCGACGAGAACACGAAGCCGAGGCCGGTGATCGCGTTGACGACCCGCGGCACGCCCGCGAGCCAGGCGGCGAGCGATCCCACCAGCGCCGGTTTGACCGCGACGTGGTGGACAATGTCCGGCCGTAACCGCCGATACAGTCCGACGAGGCGCATGAGGGCCGCGAGCTCCGCGAACGGATTGAGGCTCCGGCGCGCCCAGGCGAGGGGCATGAGGTCGAATCCTTCAGCCTCGATCTGGGCGCCATGGTCCGCGACACGGGTCGCCACCATCACGTCGTAGCCCGCATCGCGGGCCGCGCGTGCGATCGGCAGACGATGGCTGACGAAGACCCAGTCTTCGGTGACGAGATAAACGATGCGCGGCTTGGTCATTGCGACGTCTTGGTCAACAGGATGTCGGCCCCGGACGTCCGCAGGTCATCATCGGACAGGGCGCGGAACTCCGCGGCGAATGATTCGCGGGGCAAGGGAATCGCATCCCACCGGTCCTGCGCCAGGACGGAGACCCAAAAGCCGGCGTTTTCGAACGCGGCCTTTATCTCGGAAAATCTCAGTCGATTGGTATAAAACCCCGAGCGCCTGGCGAACCACGGCCTCTCCCATGAGGGCTGCGCGAACCGCAGGTTGTTCAGCGACGCCTGCAGGTGATCCTTGAAGTCGATGCGGTGGCTGGCGATCCCGCTTGGCCGCTGGATGCGGTGCAGCTCGCGTGCCGTCGCCGCGAATTCGGCGAGGGGCACGTGCTCGAGAACCGCCTGCGAGAACGCGAGATCGACCGAGTCGGAGGCGAGGGATGCCAGGCCGCGCAGCCCGTCGGTCCGGACGCGGGCGTTGACCGCCGCAAGAAGCGCGTCGACGGAGCCGCACGCCTGCAGCGAGCGAAGATCGCGCATGCCGGGGCGCTCGGCGAGCCTGGCGAGAAGCGGTCGATAGGCGGCGATGTCGCGCACCGCGAAGTCACCGGCGTCGACGAGGACGCCGCCGCCGGCTCCGAACGCCCACGCGACGACGGCGGTGGCGAGCGATTCGCCCGGGCCGAGTTCGAGGTAGGTGAAGCCGGAACCGGGCGCGCCCGCGCGCTTCCAGTGGGTCTCGAAGACACGGATGGCGTAGTCCGGATCGCGCATGAAGCCCGGCGCGAACAGTCCGATGCGGTGCCACGCCCGCATCGGCACCGGCAGTCTTGCGAGCGTCACCTTGGCGGCGATCTTCGCCCACCACGGCACGAACGTGTGCAGCGACGCCTTCGTGTCGCCGCTCATTCTGGCCTCCCGAGCGACTGCATCCAGCGGCGGTGCCATGACACCCACATCAACACGGTCCACAGCTCATGGGCCCAGTTCTGGCGGCCGCCGAGGTGCTGACGCCACTTCGTGCGCACCGGCTCGGCATGGGGGATGTCGGCGCCGTGCAGGCTCTTCTCCGACAGAAGATCCTCGGCCCAGGCGCGCAACGGTCCGCGCATCCAGTCGCCGATCGGCACGCCGAAGCCGGTCTTCGGCCGCTCGATCAGCGACCGCGGCACGTAGCGGTCGAGTACGCGGCGCAGCAGCCACTTGGTGCTGCCGTCGCGGATCAGGAGGTCGGGCGGCAGGCGCCACACGAACTCGACCACGCGATGGTCGAGCAGCGGCACGCGCGCCTCGAGCGACACCGCCATGCTGGCGCGATCGACCTTCGCCAGAATGTCATCGGGCAGGTAGGTGATCAGATCGAGGTAGCGCATGCGCGCGACGAACGCCGGGATGTCGCGGGCGAGCGACGGATCGTCAATCGGACTCGCGGGCTCGTCGGTCGGGCCGAGCAGCGACCCGGGGCTTTCCCAGAAATTGACGAGGCGGCGATAGATATCGTCGGGACGCGCGCGATCGAGGATGGCCGCAAGCTTCTTCACCTTGTCGCCGACCTGCGCCGGGCGGCGGCCGCGCGGAATCAGCGACGCCGCGGCATCCCAGAACGCCACCGGCACGGATTCCATCATCCGTCCGACAGCGGCGCGCACCGGAGGTGGAACCGGCCCGAGGCGGCGCCAGATCCGCTCTGCCCAGATGTAGCGGTTGTAGCCCGCGAACAACTCGTCGCCGCCGTCCCCCGACAAGGCGACCGTCACGTGCCGCCTCGTCAACTCCGAGACAAGGAACGTCGGAATGGCGGACGCGTCCGCGAACGGCTCGTCGTAGATGTCGGGAAGCCTCGGAATGACATCACGCGCGCGCGCAGCATCGAGGATCAGCTCGGTGTGCTCGGTGCCGAGGTGCTTCGCGACGGCACGGGCATGCGGCGCCTCGTCGAACGACTCCTCATTGAAGCCGATGGTGAACGTGCGGACCGGCCGCGACGAGGCCGACTGCATCAACGCGACCACGGTCGAGGAATCGACGCCCCCCGACAGGAAGGCGCCGAGCGGCACGTCGGCGACCATGCGCCGGGTCACCGCGTCCTTGAGGAGATCGTGGAGCGCGGCTTCGGCTTCGACCGGATCGCGTGGCGGCTTCGGTTGCAGGGCGACGGCGCGCGCATCCCAAAATTTCCGCGTGCTCGTCTCGCCGTCGGGGCCGACCGTCAGGACCGTGCCGGGTTCGAGCTTGAACACGTCGCGGTAGATCGCGCGCGGTGCCGGAACGTAGGCGAAGCGCAGGAACGCGGCCTGGGCGCCGCGATCGATCTCGGGCTTGAACTCCGGCAGGGCGAAGAACGCCTTCAACTCTGACGCAAAAGCGATGGTCTGTCCGATGCGCGCCCAATACACCGGCTTGATGCCGAGGCGATCGCGGACGAGCGACAGCGTGCGCGTCCTCTTGTCCCACCAGGCGAAGGCGAACATGCCGATGAGTCGCGATGCGGTCTCGGCGACGCCGAACCGCGCGCAGAATTCGGCCAACACTTCGGTATCGGAATGGCCGCGGAACGGTCCCGCGCCATGGCGCCCCAGTTCGGCGCGTAGCTCGTCGGCGTTGTAGACCTCACCGTTGTACGAGATCACGCCGCTGCCGTCGGCGCATGTCATCGGCTGATGGCCGGCCGGGGAGAGGTCGACGATCGACAGCCGGCGATGGCCGAGGCCGACGCCCGTCGCGCCGTCTGCCCAGGCGCCCCAATCGTCTGGCCCGCGGTAGGGAAGTGCTGCGGCCATGCGCTCGGCCAGGCCTCTGAGCTCTGGCTCGCTGCGGCTGGCGGGACCGACAAATCCGGCAATACCGCACATCAGGCGGCCTTCACGGCTTGCGCGGCGATGTCGCGGTAGAGCTGCTCGTAGCGCCGCACGACCGCCTCGATCGAGAACTCGGATGCGATGCGTC
>Ga0310811_10000852_pt1 | contig 39317 bp, 31 predicted proteins | sample YCmetagenome_FD_207642 | JGI IMG/M metagenome (GOLD analysis project Ga0310811, IMG submission 207642) | Soil microbial communities from experimental microcosm in Duke University, North Carolina, United States - YC | ecosystem: Engineered > Artificial ecosystem > Soil microcosm > Unclassified ... | reverse complement strand
GCCTGGCGACCATGTCGGTCGGGCTGATCACCGGTTACCGCGAAGCCGAGGATATCGTCGCGTCCGGCAAGGCCGATTTCATCTGCATCGGCCGCGGCGCGATGTGGGACCCGCGCTGGTCCTGGCATGCGGCGGAAGAGCTCGGCGCCGAGGCGCCCTACGCGCCGCGCACCATGCCGGCTCATCCCAAGATGCGTCCGCAGGTGTTTCCGAAGAGGGCTTCCTAATCTTCACCTCTCCCCGCTCGCGGGGAGAGGTCGATCCGCCGGAGCGTGAGCGAAGGCGGATCGGGTGAGGGGGCGTTGCACAACAGCAGTGCGCATCAGAAACGCCCCTCACCCGGCTCGCGCCTATCGGCGCTCACCACCCTCTCCCCGTAAGAACGGGGAGAGGGATAAAAGGCTATCCCGGCACCCTGCCCTTCACGGCATTGGCCCAGGCGCCGCAGGTGATGCGCCCATCGCTGCCGGCAGGCACGCGGGCACGGACGCGCGCCTTGAGCTGATCGACGTCGGCCGGCGGCATGTCAGCCAGCCGCGCGGCGATGCTCGCGCTGAGCATGTTCGTTGTCCAGAAATCGTCGAAATCCGTGAAGGTGCGCTCAACGGTGATCTGCCGTGTCTCGACAGCCGCGAGGCCGGCATTCATCCACAATGCACGGAGCGCGTCCATGTTCGCGGCGTCGACGCTCGGTGGCAGGAATGGAGGGATCGCCATCGCGCGCAGCTCCGCCATGATCGGTTCGGCAGGAAAGCCGCCGCCGAGGATATCCCAAGCATAGGCGGCCACCATGCCGCCGGGACGCACGACGCGTGCCATCTCGGCGACGCCTTTCGCCGGGTCCGGCACGAAGAAGATCACCAGCGCCATCACCGCCGCATCAAAGCTCCTATCCCCGAAGGGAAGCGCCAGCGCGTCGCCTTGATGGAATTGCGCGAGCCGCGCTCCGGCGCGGGTGCGCGCGAAGGCGAGTTGGCCCTCGGAGGGATCGACACCGTCGATCGCCGATGGCGCGCAGCGCGCAACGATGCGCTCGGTGAATGCGCCGTTGCCGCAACCGACATCGATCCAGCGCAAGCCGGGCGATGGCGCGAGCCAATCGAGGAAGATATCGCCGGCGGACTGGCTCCATAATCCCATCATCCGCTCATAGGCCGCGCCGTCGTTGAAGCGGATCTGGTGGTCGGTCATGGTGTTTCCCTACGCGACAGGCGCAAGCTAAACATCCGAGCTCGTGTCTCAGTGTTGTCATGGCCGGGCCTGTCCCGGCCATCCTGCTCAGGGAGGTACAGTGCCATCCTAAGCGGGGTCACCGGGACAGCCCCGGTGACAACAGATCTTAGCTAATCCCTCACCCGCACGATGAACTTGGCAAAGGCGGCGAGCTGCAACTTGATGATGTCCTTCGTCGGCTGATCGGTCAGTTCGAGGCTTTCTTTGTCGAACTTGGTCTGCGCCAGGCTGATGAAGATTTCCGGCGTGCCGAATACGAACGCGTTCACAGACGCGAGCACCTGGCGCAAGTGGTATTGCATGCGCGAGGCGCCGAGCACGCCTTGGCTCGCCGACTGGATCGCCACCGGCTTTTCCTTGAACGGCTGATCCTTCATGCGCGACATCCAATCGATCGCGTTCTTGAGCGGCCCCGGGATCGACCAGTTGTATTCTGGCGACACGATCAGCAGGCCGTCGGCCTTGCGGATCGCGGCCGCCAGATCCTCGACCGGCGCCGGAAAGCCCGAAGCCTCCTGGAGGTCGTGATTATAAAGCGGGATTGTGTCGTAAGGCGGCGCGTCGATGAGCTTCATCTCCGGCGGCGCCAGCGGCGGCAGCGCCCGCACCAGCGCCGCATTGTAAGACCGCTTGCGCAGCGAGCCGCATATCACCAGCACATTCAACTGATCGGCCATTTCAACCTCTTCGTTCCCCTTCACGTGACCAATGCTTCGTTCAACTGAAATCCGCCCGGCCGCTATCGCTGCTCGATGCCCGCCGTCTCACGCACCGCACTCCATTTGGCGACTTCATCCGCGATCTGCCTGTCGAATTCCTCCGGCGTGGACACATGCACCACGGCGCCGGCCTTGGCCAGGAGTTCTCGAATGTCGGGGCGCGCGAGCACCTCTTTCAATGCGGCGTTCGTCTTATCGACGATCTCCTTGGGCGTGCCGGCGGGATAGAGCCAGCCATACCAGCCGATCACCGCATAGCCCTGCACGCCCGATTCCGCGACCGTGGGCACCTCCGGCAGCGTGGGCCAGCGCTCCGGCGCGCCCACCGCGAGGATCTTCAGCTGGCCGGCTTTGACCTGTCCCTGCACCGCGTGGGCCAATTCGACGCCGTAGTCGATTTCACCCGCCATCAGGGCGGCGACCACCGCCCCCGTGCTGCGATAGGGAATGTGCTTCACGTCCATCGCGGTCATCTGGCGCAGCAATTCGCCGGCGAAATTTTGGGTCGAGCCGACGCCGACATCGCCGAAGTTGAGTTTGCCGGGCGACGCCTTGGCCTGCGCCACCAGCCCTTTGATGTCGTTGGCGGGAAAGTCCTTGCGGGCGACGATGACGAAGGCGCTGTCGGCGACCCAGGAGACGGCGGCGAAGTCCTTGATCGAGTCGTAGCGGATCGACTTGAGCATGGCCGCCGACACCGTGTGGGCGGGGCTGGCCATCAGCGCGGTATAGCCGTCCTTCTCCGCGTGAGCGACCTGTTCGGCGGCGATGGTGCCGCCGGCGCCGACCTTGTTTTCGACCACCACGGTCTGATGCAGGAGTTCTGACAGCGACTGCGCCACGATGCGCGAGACGATGTCGGTGCCGCCGCCCGGGCCGAAGCCGACGAGCAGGCGGATCGGGCGATCGGCGGGCCATTCCGCCGAGGCTTGCGCTGCCACGCAAAAGCATGCGCCGGCGGCCAGCGCCGCGGCGATCACCGCACGTTTCATAGCTCGCTCTCCCTCTGGAACGGCACGCTTTAACGCGCGCTCATTGTCCAGCTAGGGGACGTGGGATGATGGGAGGTGTCAAGGCGCCGCTTGCCCTCCCCTGCGCGCACTTGCGCGTGGTGCGGAGGGGTCGGGGGTGATTACGGTTGATTGACGCGGACACCAGCCTCGATCCGTCACCCTGAGGTGCGGGCGCGAAGCGCGGGCCTCGAAGGGCGACGGCCAGTGAGCGGCAACAGGCAGTGTTTCTGGGGCCGTCATCCTTCGAGGCTCGCGTGCAAGGCACGCTCGCACCTCAGGATGACGGACCGAAGTCGCGCCCCTATGCGGCAGACGATCAGAGCTTCTCGTCTTCGATCGGGTTGCGCAGCGTGCCGATGCCTTGGATCTCGACCTCGGCGACGTCGCCGGCCTTCATCCACACCGGCTCAGGCTTGCGCGCATGACCGACGCCCGACGGCGTGCCGGTGAACAGGATGTCGCCCGGCTCCAGCGTGATGCCCTCGGTGAGATAGACGAGCGACTCCGCCACCGGGAACATGAACAGATCGGTGTTGGACGACTGCATCGTCTTGCCGTTCAGCCGCGTCTCGATCTTGAGGCCCTTGCCGCCGCGCGGCAGTTCGTCGGCGCTGACCATCCACGGGCCGACGCTGCCGGTGCGGTCGAAGTTCTTGCCCATGCCCCACTGCGTCGTGTGGCGCTGGTACTCGCGGATCGAGCCTTCGTTGCCGCAGGTGTAGCCGGCGACGCAGTCGGCGGCATTCTCGAGCGTCAGATGCTTGGCGCGCTTGCCGATGATCACGACCAATTCGCCTTCATAGTCGAACTGGATCGACTTCTGCGGCCGCATCAGCGGCTGCAAATGCGGCGTGAGCGAGCTCAGCATGCGGAAGAAGATCGACTGAAATTTCGGGATGTTGTCCTTCTGCGGGCCTTCCTTGACGTGGTCGAGGTAGTTGAGGCCGAGGCAGATGATCTTGCCGGGCTTCGTCACCGGCAGCGTGAATTTCAGGCCGGCGAGCGGACGGCGCGCCGAGGCCGGGGCCTTCTTGGCGAGATCGGCGAGCGGCTTGAGATCGCCGTCGCTCGACTTGAGCCAGGTGCCGAGATCATTCGGCACGGTCGGATCGACCGCCTGCAAATCGATGACGCTGTCGCCATCGACAACACCCAGCCGCACGCCTTCATTCGTTTCAAAACCGACGATCTTCATGAGCCCTGCCTTGGTCCCGTGTTACGCGCCCGGCCGTCGCCGGACGGCGCAAGGCTTAGAGCAATTTCGCGGCGACGGGAAGCAGGGCGTGTCCCGGAGGCGGCGCAGCACGCAGCGCAAGCGGAGCGATGCGCCCAGAGCGGGGACCGTAACTGCAGCGCACCAACGAAGACGTGCTGCGCTGCGCCCCGGGAAAACGGTTGAGCTTATTCGGCCGGACGCGGTGTGGGCGTCTCGTCACCCAGCGCGAAGGCCTGGATCGAGAAATATTTCTGGCTGTCGGTCCATACGCCGGCCGGCAGCCAGCCGACGCCGCGCGCCAGCGCCGAGAGCGATTCCACCGTGTATTTGTAGCTGTTTTCGGTGTGGATGGTTTCCCCGGCGCGGAATTCGATCGTCTCGCCGGCGACTTTCACCTTCTGCCGCTTGAGGCTGGCAAGGTGCATCTCGATGCGATTGCGTTCGCGATTGAAGAAGGCGTGGTGCTCGAACGTCTCGGGCTTGAACGTGGCGCCGAGCTCGCGATTCATCCGGGTGAGCAGATTCATATTGAAGGCGGCGGTGACGCCGGCCGCATCGTTATACGCGGCGTTGAGCACCTCCGAGGACTTGACCAGATCGACGCCGATGATGAGCTTGGCGCCGGCGCCGAGGATGCGCGCCGCGTTGCGCAGGAACGATGCCGCCTCGTGCGGCTCGAAATTGCCGATGGTCGAGCCGGGAAAGAAGCCGATGCGCACCGGCGCGGTCTTGGCCTCGACCGGCAGTTCAAAGGGAAAGCAGAAGTCGGCGGTGACGGGCAGAATCTTGAGCTGCGGAAAATCGGCGCGCAGTTCGGTCGCTTCCTGCTCCAGCATCTCGCCACAGATGTCGACGGGGACATAGGCCGCAAGCTTCGGCGCCTTGCCGAGCAGCAGCCGCGCCTTCTTGTTCGAGCCGCTGCCGAATTCCACGAGCGCCGCGCCGGGCGGGATGAGCTTGTCGATGTCGGCGGCCTTGTCGCGCAACACCTCCATCTCGCAGCGGGTCGGATAGTATTCGGGCTGCTCGGTGATGCGTTCGAACAGTTCGGAGCCGGCGGCATCGTAGAAGTACTTCGCCAGCACATGTTTCGGCGTCGACGTCAGCCCCTCCAACACATCCGCCTCGAAGGCCGATGTATCGGTACACTGCGGCTGCGGAACGCTACGACGTGCAAGAGCAACCATCATTGCCTCGTATGTGAACTCAGACGAACTCGGCCAAGCGCAGGCCGGTGAACTGCCAACGTGCGGGCGGATAGAAGAAATTCCGGTAGCTGACGCGCTCATGCCCCTCCGGCGTCGCGAGCGAAGACCCGCGCAACACCATCTGGCTGATCATGAACTTGCCGTTGTATTCCCCAAGGGCACCCTCGGCTGGGCGGTATCCCGGATAGGGTAAATAGGCGCTCCTGGTCCATTGCCAAGCCGTGCCGAAGGCATCGGCCAGAAGGCCGGCACGAGCCGCCACCTCCCATTCCGCTTCGCTTGGCAAATGCTTACCCGCAAAGCGTGCGTAAGCCTCGGCTTCGTAATAGCTGACATGCAGAACAGGCGATTGCGGATCGACGGCCTTCAGTCCGCCCAGGGTCATCACGTGCCAGGCGCCGTTTTTCTGGCGCCAGTAGCCGGGTGCCTCCCAACCCTCCGTCTGGACGGTCGCCCAGCCATCGGAAAGCCAGAGGGACGGCGTCGTGTAGCCGCCGGCCTCGATGAAGGCGAGCCACTCGGCATTGGTGACCAGATGCCGCGCGATGCGCACACGCGGGATCAGTTCGTCATGCCGCGGCGTCTCGTTGTCGAAGCTGTAGCCCGGCCCCTCGTGGCCGATGGCGTGAACGCCCGACGGCACATCGATGAACCCGCGCGGTCCCGCGGCGGCGCGCGGCGCCTGCCAGTTCGCATCGTAAACGGGGTTGGTCGGATTTTGCGCGAAGGCGTGCAGGATGTCGGTCACCAGCAATTCCTGGTGCTGCTGCTCGTGATGCAGGCCGATTTCCAGGATCGCGAAGACGCGCTGCGCGTCCTTTTCATTCACGGTTTCGATCAGGCGCTCGACGGCTGCATCGACATGCGCGCGATAGGCAGTGACCTCTTCGCCGTTCGGGCGCGTGATCAATCCGCGCTGCGGACGCGCATGGCGCGGACCGGCGGCGACATAGTAAGAATTGAACAGAAACGAAAACCGTTCGTCAAAGATCGTGTAGCCCGGCTCATTCGGCACGAGCAGGAATTGCTCGAAGAACCATGTGACATGCGCGCGATGCCATTTGGTCGGGCTGGCATCCGCCATCGACTGCACAATCTGATCTTCAGCGGAGAGATGCGACGCGCGCCGCTCCGTTTCGCCGCGCACCTTGCGAAAGGCGTCACGCCAAGCGGTCCGTTGCGCCTCGACAGATTGCGCCGCCGTCGCAACGGAAGCACTGCGTTGCGCGATCGAAGTTGCGCTGGCCGACATTGATTGCCTCCGTGACGAATTCACAGGGATTCGGCAGTCAATTCACGTACGCATACGAACAATGGACGCAATAGTTCCATCGTCTGTGCGGCGGAGCAACTTCGAATTCGCGTGATAGGGCAAGCTGACGCTCTCGTGATGGAGGGACGTGACGGCATAACGCAGATCAGCGCATTGTGTTCATTTAAACTTTTGATGGGCAGAAGTTGGGGACGTGTTCGTCTTTCGTGTTGCCGAATTGCGTGAGGTAGCGCCAGAGCGGCGGCCGCCCCCGACCCCACTCCCCACTCTTATACAAGTCTGCGCCCGATGATCCTAGCACGCGACGCGTGCATCGGCATTGCCGTCAGCGCGCCCTTTGCCCCTCGCGCTCGAACTGACGCAGCAGCACTTGCAAGAGCGGTGCCAGCCGTTCGAGCTCGCCATGGTGAGCCATCGACAACGTGGCGAGCAGATTATCGGCCTTGCGCGTCAGCGAGATCAGCACCTGGCGTTTGTCGTCGGCGCCTTCGCTCCGCTTGACCAAAGCATTCGCCACGAGACGATCGATCAATCCGACCGCGCTGTGATGACGGATGCCGAGGCGCTCGGCGAGTTCGCCGATAGTCACCTGCTCGCGTCCGGGAAAACCTTTGATCGCGAGCAGCGCCTGATGCTGTTGCGCCGTCAGGCCGGCTTCCGCGGCGGCGTCTTCGCTGAACACCAAAAATTTCCGCAGCAGGTAGCGGAATTCGGCCAGCCGCTCGTAATCCGGCTTGGAGAGCGCGCGCCGGGGGCCCGCGCTCACGGCGTCGTGTCCGCGGCGGGATCGGAAAACGTCGGCGTCGCAAAATATCGCATTGCGATGTGTCTCAATCTGGAATATCGCATCGCGATATAATTCCCGTTCAACCCGGTCAACTCACAAACCATAACGTCTTTCGCCATGCCCGAATTTGCCTCCCGCGATGCCCGTCCGCAATCCCATGCGGATCACACAAAACCGCACGACCGCCTGCGCGACTTCAACGCCGACCGCCGGCTCCTGCTGCTGGCGGCGATGGCGCTCGTCGTCGGCACGGCCGGCGCCGTCGCGGCGTGGGCGCTACTGCACCTCATCAACATCGCCACCAATCTCGCTTATCACCACACGCTCAGCGCCGCACCAATGGGCATTGACGGCCATGCCCTCGGCATCGGCTCGGTGCTCATTCCTGTCGTCGGCTGCCTGATCATCGGCCTGATGGCGCGTTTCGGTTCGGAGAAGATTCGCGGCCACGGCATTCCGGAAGCCATGGAGGCGATCCTCATCGGCCGCAGCCGCATCCAGGCCAAGGTGGCGATCCTCAAGCCGCTGTCATCGGCGATCTCCATCGGCACCGGCGGCCCGTTCGGCGCGGAAGGCCCGATCATCATGACCGGCGGCGCCTTCGGCTCGCTGTTCGCGCAATTCTTTCATCTCACCAATGCCGAGCGGAAGACGCTGCTGGTGGCCGGCGCGGCGGCCGGCATGACCGCGACCTTCGGCACGCCGGTGGCGGCGATGCTGCTGGCCGTCGAACTCTTGCTATTCGAATGGAAGCCACGCAGCTTCGTGCCGGTCGCGGTCGCGGCCATCGTGGCCGCGGCCTGGCGGCCGTTCCTCATGGAAGGCGGCGCGCTGTTTCCGATGGCGATGAGTGCGGCGTTGCCGCCGCTCGGCCTCCTTTTGGCCGCAGCGCTCGGCCTCATCGCCGGCCTCGCCTCCGGCGTCCTGACGCAGATGGTGTATGCAAGCGAGGACGCCTTCCAGCGCCTGCCGCTTCACTGGATGTGGTGGCCGATGCTCGGTGGTCTCGTCATCGGCATCGGCGGCCTGATCGAGCCGCATGCTCTCGGTGTCGGCTACGACAACATCGCCGCGCTGCTCAACGGCGAGATGACGGGCGAAGCGGCGCTGCGGCTGATCGTGGTGAAGTCGATCATCTGGTCGGTCGCGCTCGGCTCCGGCACCTCGGGCGGCGTGCTGGCACCGCTGTTGATCATGGGTGGCGCCATCGGCGCTTTGTTCGGCGGCGAGATGCCGGTCGGTGACATGGGACTTTGGGCCCTCGTCGGCATGGCGGCGATGATGGGCGGCACCATGCGCTCGCCGCTCACGGCCATCGTCTTCGCGCTCGAACTGACCCACAATGTCGGCGGCCTGCTCCCGCTCGCCGTCGGCTGCATCACCGCGCACGCGACCACCGTGCTGCTCTTGCGCCGCTCGATCCTCACCGAGAAAGTGGCGCGGCGCGGCCATCACATCACGCGCGAATACATCACCGATCCATTCGAGACGATGCGCGTCGCCGAGATCATGGCGCGCCCGGCCGACAGCCTGTCCGCCGACATGCCGATCGCAGACGTGATCACGTTCTTCACGGCGACCGATGCGCCGCGGCGGCACAAGAGCTATCCCGTGATCGATGCCGAGGCGCACGTCGTCGGCATGGTGGCGCGCGCCGATGTGCTGCGGTGGACCGTGGATGGTTGGCCTAAAGGCGAATGCCTGCGCGACCTCGCTGCCGGCCAGGATCTCATCGTCGGTTACGACGACGAACTGGCCGGGCAACTGGCCGACCGCATGGCGCTCGCGGATGTCGGCCGCGTGCCGATCCTCAAGCGCGGCACTGATGCGGTGGTCGGGCTGGTGGCCCGGCGCGATCTCCTGCGCGTGCGCGCCAGCGTCGTGCGCCATGAGACCGAACGCGAGGCGCTGCTGCGTTTCCGCACCAAGCGACCGGCGACGTGAGACTTATTTCAGGTACCCAGCCTGCCTGAACCAGTTGATCGCGTCGGTAATCGCCTCGGCATAAGGCCGCGCGCTGTAACCGAGTTCGCGCTCGGCCTTGGCCGCGGTGAAGAACATCCGGTTCTTCGACATGCGCAGGCCATCCAGCGTGATCAGCGGCTCGCGTCCATTCCGCCGCGCCATCATCTCGGCGATGAGCGCAATGGGTACCACCGAGGCGCGCGGAATGCGGATGCGCGGCGGGCGGCGGCCGACCGTGCGCGCGACCTCGGCCAGGATCTCGGACAAATGTGCGTTCTGACCGCCAAGGATATACCGCTCGCCGATGCGGCCATGCTCGAAGGCAGCCAGATGCCCGTCCGCGACGTCGTCGACATGCACCATATTCAGGCCGGTATCGACGAAAACCGGTACGCGCCCGGTAGCGGCATCGATAATGATGCGCCCGGTGGGCGTCGGGCGGACGTCGCACGGGCCGATGGGCGTTGACGGATTGACGATGACGGCCGGCAGGCCCTTGGCGATCATCGACTCCACCAGCCGCTCGGCCGTCACTTTGCTTCGCTTGTAGGCGCCGATGGCGTGGCCCTCGTCCAGCGGCATGGTCTCATCGGAAGGGGCCCCCACGGGACGGCATACCAGCGTTGCGACGCTGCTTGTGTAAACCACCCGATCGACCCCGGCGCGCAGGGCTTCCTGCATCACATTGGTGGTGCTGAGCATATTGTTGCGCACGATCTCCTGCGGATCGGGCGCCCAGAGGCGGTAATCGGCCGCTACATGAAAGACCCCGCGCACCCCACACATGGCTTTTCGCACCGAATCGGGGTCGCGCAGGTCGCCGCGCACGAACTCCAGGTCGACCCCATGCAAATGCGCCGTCGGGCTCGCCGGGCGGACCAGAGCGCGGACCGAAAAGCCCCGATGGCAGAGCTTTCGCGCAACAGCGGAGCCGACAAATCCACTGGCCCCCGTGAGCAGAACTTTTCCCGGCTCAGGCATTCGTGTACGCTCCGGCGCCGGTCCTTGCCGGCGGCCAAGTCCTTGGTCCACCGGCACGTTCCATGCTTGTTTGATGCTTGTGTGACGGTGTTTGGGGTCAAGTCTCGTTTGGTTCCAACTTAGTTGCATGTCATCACTGGCTGCAAGGCGGGGGAGCGCCGGTTCCAGCACAATGAATGTTCAGCCTCCATTCGTGGCGGTGATCGTCGGCCTTGCCTTCGAAGCCCGCATCGCTCAAGCCGCGCCGTCGGCGCGGGTTTTCTGTGGCCGCGGCCCTGAGGTCACCGAAGCCCTCAGCGCCGCGCTCGGCCCGGATTGCGGCGGCATCATCAGCTTCGGCGTCGCCGGCGGGCTCGATCCGTCGTTGCGGCCCGGCGCCCAACTGGTCGCCTCGGCCGTCGTCCGCGATGGCGTCAGCACCCCGACCGACGAAGGTTGGTCGCGCTCGCTGCTGCGCGCGCATCCGGGCGCCATCCATGCGCCGATCGCCAGTGTCGAGGAGGCGGTGACCCATCCCGCGGGCAAAAGCCTCCTGTTCGAAACCACCGGCGCCGCTGCCGTTGACATGGAATCGCATATCGCGGCGGACCTCGCGGCGAAACACGGATTGCCATTCGCCGTGCTGCGCGTGGTCGCCGACCCGGCGACACGCCGCATTCCGCATTCCGCGATGCAGGGCATGCGCCCAGACGGCCGCACCGACGGTCTCGCCGTGTTGCGCTCGCTGATGCGCCGGCCATCCGAGATCGCCGGCATGATCCGCGTCGCGCGCGATGCCTGGGTGGCGCGTCTCGCACTCGAGCGCTCGCCGCAGTTCCTGGCGCGCAGCTTCGCCGTTGCCGATGCCAATGCTGCGACGGAAGTGCTCCCGCTCGGCACCGCGCTCGGCGGCAAGCCCGAACTGCAGAGCTGAGCTTCCTTCACCTCTCCCATAGGGAGAGGTCGGATCGCGAAGCGATCCGGGTGAGGGGTTACTCGCTTATCGAGAGTCCTGGGCCCCCTCACCCCAACCCTCTCCCCACAGGGGAGAGGGAGCGCGCCGAGTTTGCGGCACCGTTCCTGCTTTGCATGCCCGTTGGCCCCTACACCACACGGCTCGGGAAGTACTGATAGAGCCACGTCTCCGTCAGCGTCGCATCGCCGAGCTTGAGATAGCAGCGCATGTTGATCATGTCGCTGCCCTGCGCGGCGACGTCGAAAAAGGCGCGCCAGGTATTTGTGCCGACGACCTTGACCACATAAGGATTCTCGACACGGCCGCGCGAGAGCGTGACCACCGGCTTGATGTCGTAGCGCGCTTCCATCGTCGAGAGTTGGCCGCCCTCAAAGTCGATAACGAACTTCCACTGATCCTTCGGCGCCGGCTGACCGGGCACGCCGCCGCGGCCGATGCGTGTCGCCATCACACGCGCGAGATTGGCAGGCGGATGCGGCTCGTCGTCCTGCCAATAGAGCTTGTAGTCGAGCGAATGCGTCTGCCCCTTGGTGACCGGCGCCTTTGGGGTCCAATAGGCGACGATGTTGTCGTGGATCTCGTCGTCGGTCGGAATCTCGATCAATTGCACGGCGCCCTCGCCCCATTTGCCGAGCGGCTCGATCCAGACGCTTGGACGCTTGTTATAGAAGGCGCCGTCGTCCTGATAATCGGCGAAGGCATGGTCGCGCTGCATCAGGCCGAAGCCTTTGGGATCGACATCGTAGAACGAGTTGGTCTGCACCGAGGGCGGATTGATCAGCGGCCGCCAGATGCGCTCGTCTTTGCCGGTCCACAGCGCAAGCCCGTCGCTGTCGTGCACCTCGGGACGCCAGTCGATGGCGCTGGCGCGCGTATTCTCGCCGTACCAATACATGCTGGTGAGCGGCGCGAGGCCCAGGCGCTGGATGTCGGCGCGCGTGAAGAGGTCGCAGTGCACGGTCATCACCACGTTGCCCTGCTTCGCGGCTTCGAAGCGATAGGCGCCGGTCAGGCTCGGACCTTCCAAGAGGGCGAAGAACGTCACCGCGTGATCGTCCGCCTTCGGCTGCACCAGCCAGAACTGCGTGAACATCGGGAATTCCTCCGGCGTCGAGAGGCCGGAATTCACCGCGATGCCGCGCGCGGAAATGCCGTATTGGTTCTGCGCGCCGGAACTGCGGAAATAACTGGCGCCCTGGAAGGCGAGCCAGTCGGTCTTGCTGTCGTGACCGTCCATTAGACGGAAGCCGGAGTAACCGAGATCGTCCGGCAGGCGCTTGGCCAATGTGGCATCGCCATAGTCGAAGCAGTCCTTGCTATAAAGAATGCGGCGCGCCTGGCCCTCTTCCACCACATTGATCGTGACCGGCTGCGGCACGAATTTGTTGAGATGAAAGAAGCTGACCGGAAACTCCCCCGGTCCCTCCCGCCACAGCGCGCAGGCGCTGCGGAATTGGATCTTCTGGATGGCATCGAAATCGAGCGTCTGCACGAGATCGGCGAGCGGCGCTCGCGGCGTCACATACGGCCTCTGCGCAAGGTCGCGCGCATGCTGACGCAGCCCGTCGAAGCTGAATGCTTGTGGCGGCCCGAAGCGCAGCCCCGGCGCGCTCTGCGCCAGACTTGTGCGCACGCCCGCAGCGAGCGTGACGAGCGTTGCGGCGCTGAGGCCCATGAAATGGCGGCGGTCAATCGATGTCAAATCAGGTCCCCGCAGGATTGGTCGCGTTTCAACCTGACTATTATGCGTCGCGGAGCGATTGGTTCCGCGCGACGCGCCGGCTCGCTGCGCTCGCTCCTCAGGGTGACGGGACTAAGCCCTCGCATTCTCCTGAATCAACTCCGCGGCGCGCTCCGCCACCATGATCGTCGGCAGGTTCGTATTGGCGCTCGGCACGCGCGGCATGATCGAAGCATCGACAACACGCAAGCCGTCAACGCCGTAGACGCGGCAGGACGGATCGACCACCGCCAGCGGATTGTCGCGCCGGCCGATCGAACAGGTGCTGGTCACGTGTCCCATTGGCGCCGCCGCAGAGAGGATGTCCTCATCCGCGATCGCTGCCTGACGGCGGCTGTTGGCGATCCACCGCCCCGGCTTGAGCACACGACCGAGCGCCCAGCGGCTCACCGGCGCCGGCGCATTCAGCACAGCCTTCGCCGCCGCGCCGAGCAGCGCGCCGCGGACGCCCTCCTTGTTGAACTGGTTGAGCGCCATCACCGGCGGCAGCAGGAAGGCATCGTTGTAGGTAGCGGCAACATTTGCGTCCGCCAGCAGCGTCTCGGCGAAGCGCGCGGCTTTCACCATGCGCGGCGGATCGCGCGGATCTTCGAACAGCGAGAAAGCAATGTCCGGCGCCACATTCACGTCGGCGCTCTTGAGCCTGACGCGTCCGCGCGAGAACGGCGCATAGACCGCCGCGCCGATCATCGCGAGATCGGGACCGAACGAACGCGCGCTGACGCGGCCAATGGCGTAGACGATGAGATCGGCCGGCGGACAGCCTTCGACCCCCGATGACAACCGCAGGCCCGCCACCGCGAAATGACGCAAATTGGCCTTGAGGCGCGACGGCGGCGGCAGCGTCAGCGCGAAATGCAGGTAAGGATGGTTCTGCAGATTGCGGCCGACACCGGGCCGGTCCATCACCGGCGCGATGCCCAGTGCCTTCAACTCCTCGACCGGGCCTATGCCGGAGCGCATCAGCAGCGCCGGCGAATGGATCGCACCCGCCGACACGATGACCTCGCGGGCATCGATCTGTTCGGTCACGCCTCCCCGCTCGACCTCGACGCCGCAGGCGCGCAACCCTTCGAAGCGCAGGCGCGTGACGCGCGTCTCCGCCATGATCGTGAGATTGGGCCGCCGGCGCACCGCATACGTGAGATAGGCGCTGGCGCTCGAAGAACGCTCGGTCGCGCTCTGGCTGACGGGCACCGGGAAGAAACCCTCGCCGGGATTCTCGTTGATGTCGGCGACGTTGCGCAGGCCGCGCGCATTGGCCGCGCGCTCCATCGCGGCGGCGAAGGCCGGCCATTCCTCATGCGGCGTGCGGCGGATGGTGTAAGGCGCCTGCTCTTTCGCCTGGCTGCGATCACGATCGAGATCGTTTTCGAAACGCCGATAGACGTTGAGCACATCGCTCCAGCCCCAGCCGTCGGCGCCGGCCTCGACCCAGGCGTCGAAGTCCGACGGCACGCCGCGTAGCGCCCACATGCCCATGATGCTGGAGCCGCCGCCCATGATGCGCGCCTGCGGAAACGGATAGGCCACGCCATCCGCGCGCCGCGTCGCGGTGAGCCCCGGCCAGAAGTACCGCGGATTGAGCGATGAGCTTGGAAACGTATCGGCGATGTCGGCCGGTGTCGCATCCGGCGGCGTATCGGGGCCGGCTTCGATCAGCAGAACGCGCGTCGCGGGATTCTCGGACAGGCGCGACGCCAACGTAGCGCCGGCGCTGCCGCCGCCGACGATCAGGAAATCGGGATTGGGCATGAGGGAATCCAGAAATGATGTCGGGAGATGTTCGAAAAAGAACGAGCCGCTGAGCATCGGCAAAATGACATGCAAAGGCGCTGATGACAAACCGGCGCGACATAACGCGCGCCGCGGCGATTGAGGCAAGCGCGCGCTAATCACGGCAATGCGGGCCAAGCCGTCTCGCAGGGACGGCGGTCTGCTCGTGCGACCGCCGGCGCCGCTCCCGGAAACTTTGCGCGGAACGCGTTTCAGGACAAAGAAAGTTTCATGCCATGAACGCTGATCGATTGAACCGTTCACGCGCGTCCTGGGCGGCGATGGCCCTGCCCGTTATCGGATTGCTGATGCTGATCCCAGGCGCCTCCGATGCGCAGGAGATGCGCGGTCCGGCCACGGCATCCTCTTGTCCAGACGGCAATGGCGGCATCACGCTTGCGCCGGGCTTCTGCGCGACCGTTTTCGCCGATCACATCGGACATGCCAGGCAGATGGCCGTTGCTCCGAACGGCGTCGTCTACGTGAACACCTGGAGCGGGAGCTATTATCGCAATGTGCCGCCGCCCGCTGGCGGATTCCTCTTGGCCTTGCAGGACACCAAGGGCCAGGGCCGCGCCGACGTCGTGCGCCGCTTCGGCCCGGGCGCCGACAGCGGCAATGCCGGCGGCACCGGCATCGCGCTCTATAACGGAGCGCTCTACGCGGAGACGAACGATCGCATCGTGCGCTATGCCTTGCCGGCGGACGATATCGTGCCGAATGCGCCGCCGCAGGTCGTCGTCTCCGGCCTGCCGCTGACGGGCGATCATCCGATGCATCCGTTCGCGATCGATGCGCAGGGCGGGCTCTACATCGATCTCGGCTCGGCGACCAATTCGTGCCAAAGCGCGAACCGGATGCCGAACTCACGCGGCATCAATCCGTGCACCGAGCTTGCGACGCGCGGCGGCATCTGGCGTTACGACGCAAACAAGACCGATCAGCATTTCTCGCCGGCCGAGCGCTTCGTGACGGGGCTGCGCAACGGCGAAGGGATGGCCTTCGACCGCGCGGGCCGGATGTTCTCGACCATGCACGGCCGCGACCAGCTGCGCGAGAACTGGCCGCATCTCTATACGCCGCAGCAAGGCGCCAGCGAGCCGGCGGAGGAATTGGTGCAGCTCGAACGCGGCGCCGACTACGGCTGGCCGTATTGCTATTTCGATGTCGCGCAGAAGAAGCTGGTGCTGGCGCCGGAATACGGCGGCGACGGCGGAAAGACGGTCGGACTTTGCGCCGACAAGCGCGCTCCTGTCGCGGCCTTCCCAGGTCATTGGGCGCCCAACGATCTCGTGATCTACAATGCGCAACAATTTCCGGCGGCCTACCAAGGCGGCGCCTTCATCGCCTTCCATGGATCATGGAATCGCGCGCCGTTGCCGCAGGGCGGATACAATGTCGTCTTCCAGCCGCTCGCGGACGGCAAAGCATCAGGGCCCTTTGTGGTGTTCGCGGACGGTTTCGCCGGCGCGATCAAGGAGCCGGGTCAAGCGGTGCACCGGCCTTCGGGGCTCGCGCTCGGACCTGACGGCGCGCTCTACATTTCCGACGATCAGAACGGACGCATCTGGCGCGTGACCTATCATGGTCCCGCGACCGCCGTCGTCGCGGCCGCGCCGGCTCCCTCCTCGCGGTCCAACAATGCCGGACCGGGCGCCGCAGTCCCTCCGGAAGGCATCCATCCGGATGCCGGCGCGCCCGCCGCTCTGCCGACGCCGCCAGGCTCGACATCGGAAGCGGTCGCGCTCGGCAACCGGATATTCCACGGCGAAGTGGCGGATGCGCCTTGCGCCGGCTGTCACGGCACCGACGCTAAAGGCAGCCCGCAGGGACCCGATCTCACGAGTGGCAAGTGGCTGTGGGGCGACGGCAGCTTGGCGTCGATTGCGCACACGATCACGGTCGGCGTCCCGCAACCCAAGCAGTACGGCGCGCCGATGCCGCCGATGGGCGGCGCGCAATTGTCGCAAGCGCAGGTCTCTGCGGTGGCGGCTTATATCTGGGCGCTGAGCCACCGCAGCGCGCAGCGCTGATACGCCATCGCTGTCCCAAGGCAACGATCGCCGCATCGGCGTAAACACGGCGTTGTGACCGAACCAAGAAAGCGGCCTACCGGTTTTCCTGCCGTGGCGGACCATGGGAGGCAAATGATGACGTTCAGAACGCTACTTTTCGCAACTGCAATATTATTCGGCGGGGTTGGCGTCGCGATGGCGCAGAGCACGCCGAACTTCGGACCCAACGCTCCCGCGACGGGCGATAGTTTTGGCAAACCGTACAGCGGGGCACACCCGATGCCGTCTGGATCGCGTGCCTATCGCGCACGCGCGCGAAGCGCCTACGCTTTCCAACCGCGATGGCATCATCGTCATTATCACCATCGCTATTGGTACCGGTAGCGCGCCGCGGCGTGGCTCCGGGCGGCTGCTTTACCCTTTGGCAAGGACACTTAAAAATAGGCGGGTGGTTCTAAATACCTGTTAAGCGCCAGCGGCTTTTTGTGAGCCGGGAGGCGGCGCATGCAGGGTCCGGTCAGGGTTTACAGCTTTCCGCGGTGGCGGATCACGCGCTGGCTCGCCGACGCGGGACCGGGCGTGCCCGACGATATTCGCGCCGACCTCGTCGCAAACTTGTTCGGGACGCTGCCGGTCTTCGCCGGCGGCGTCATCAACACGCTGATCGTCTCCGCGGCGATCGCCGTACGGCAGCCGACCGCCTTATTCATCGCCTGGCTGATCTTCGAAATCACAATCTGCGTCGTCCGCGTGATCTTGCTGCTGTTCTCCCGCCGCGCCGCGCTCAAGCGCCGCAAAACGCCGACCGATATCTATCTCCTGCTCGGCGTCGCCTGGAGCGCAAGCGTCGGCTACGGCGTCATCATCAGCATGGCGAGCGGTGATTGGGTGGCCGCGACGCTCGCCTGTTTGTCGGCAGCGGCCATGGTCGGCGGCATCTGTTTCCGTAACTTCAGCGCGCCGCGCCTGGTCGCGACGATGATCGTCTGCAGCCTGGGCCTGTGCCTGCCCGGCGCCGTGCTCGCCGGCGAGCCGCTGCTTTTCGTCGTGTTCGCCCAAATCCCCATGTACGTCGTCGCAATGACGATTGCGGCGTTCAAGCTCAACAAGATGCTGGTCGCGACCATGCGCGCCGAACGTGAAAACGATCATCGCGCCCGGCACGACGCGCTGACCGGCTTGTCCAATCGCGCAGGGCTCGCTCATGCCGTGAACAGCCGCCTGGTGGCGGGACCTGACGCGCCGCTCGCGCTGCTGTTCCTGGATCTCGACGGCTTCAAGACCGTGAATGACACCCATGGTCATGGCGACGGCGACCGGCTGCTCAAAATGGTCGCCGAGCGCCTGAGCGGCCTGCTCCGCGCGACGGACATTGCCGCGCGCGTCGGCGGTGATGAATTTGTCGTGCTGACGGAGGCCCTGACGCACGACCGCGCCATCGCATTTGCCGAGGGGCTGATCGCGGCGGTCGCGAATGAATACGAGTTGGCAGACGGCGTCTCGGCGACGATCGGCGTCAGCATCGGCATCGCCATGGCGCCCGAGCACGGCAGCGATCTGACGCAGTTGCTCGCGGTCGCCGACGCCGCGCTCTACGAGGCCAAATCCAGCGGCAAGTCGCGCTGCTGCATGGCCTCCGCGATGACCAACCTGGCGGCGTTACGCCGGCTCCAGGGTTCATCGCCCGGCCGCATCGGCGCGGCGGCATAAAAGGTACGGTCTCACCAACCGGACTCGCGCGGGCCGGTGGGGCTTTTGCCAAAAATGTAAGATTTTTCAAGTTGGTAGCGGGGAGTGGACTCGAACCACCGACCTCCGGATTATGATTCCGCTGCTCTAACCAGCTGAGCTACCCCGCCATCCGACGAACCGGAATGGGGCGATATAGGGAAGCGCGGCGAAGCCTGTCAAGCAAGCTCCGCCGCGCCTGGGGTTATTTTGGCTGAACGTTCTGGTCGCCGCCCGGTGAGCCCGGCGGCGGAATCACCGGCATGGTGCCGCCCCCGTGCGGGGTCGGGGCCTTCATGTCAGGATCGACCTGTTGCGGCGGGCAGATCACGCCACCGGAGCGGGCGAGCTTGTCGCTGAGGTTGCCGCTGCCCTGCTTCTGTATTTCGGCGTCGCCGCCCTTGCCGACCGTCGTGCGCGTATCGGGCTGGGCGCAGGCGTTCGGATCGACCTGCTGCGCCTTTGGCGACACAGGCTCCTGCGGCTTCGGCGGCGCCTGCGCCGAAGACACCACGGGCAGCGACAGCAGTGCCGCGGTCAACGTCGCCCCTGCGAGAACGCGGATATGACGAATCATGAGCTGTTCCCTTGGGTTCCGGCGCACGAAGCGCCTCTCGCAGGGACAACGGTCCGGCGGGACGGTGAGTTCCGTTTTTGAAGGTGACGCTAGGCCGCGGTGCGGCAATCGCCATCGGCAAGGCGCGCGAAGCGGATCACCGTGAAGTTGCCGAAGGGCGGCAGCGGCCGTCGTTCGAGCACACGCACGCTGCCGTGATTTTGCGCCCAGTTGGCGAGCCGCGCGAAGGGAAATTCCGGTCGCCAGCCGAGGCGCCGGGCGACCGGCGAGAAGCACAGTTCGAAGACGCGGCGCGGCCCGCGCTCAGCGCCGATGTGATTGACCAGAATGATCTCGCCGCCCGGCTTGAGCACGCGCGCGAATTCGTCGAGCGTCTGTTCCGGGTTCGGCACGGTAGTGATGACGAACTGTGCCACGACGACATCGAAGGACTTGTCGGGGAAGGCCAGCCGCGCCGCATCCATCACCGCGAGCATCTCGACATTTGTGAGCTTGTGTTCGGCGACACGCTCCTGCGCCTGACGCAGCATCGGCACGGACAGGTCGATGCCGACGATGCGATTGGCGGGTGCATAAGCGGGAAGAGAAATGCCGGTTCCGACGCCGACTTCGAGGATGCGCCCGCCGGATGCGCCGCACACGCGTTCGGAGGCTGCGATGGCCTCACTGCGGCCGGGTGCGAAGACCGCGCCGAACACCAGATCATAGACCGGTGCCCAGCGCGCATAGGCTCGCTCGACACTGACCTGGTCGATGTCCTTCTCCGCCCCCATGGTGTTTCTCAGCCGCGCATCGCGGCCGCCATTGGCTCCTTATGCAGTGGGGCGACGTCGCCTGCCGCCACCGCGCTCTTGATGAAACCGCCGCCGAGCACACGGGCCTGCCCCTCGCCGGCATCGTAGAACACGCAAGCCTGGCCCGGCGATACGCCATGTTCGCCGGCGGCCAGCTCAACCTCGTAGCCGCCATTAGCGGCGCGCAGCCAGGCTGCCTGCGGCGGGCGCGTCGAGCGAACCTTGACGAAGATCTCGCGGCGATCGTCGGCGAGCGCCTCGCCGATCTCGCCGTCGCCGATCCAGTTGATATCGCGCAGCACGATCCGGCTCATCCGCAGCGCCTCGCGCGGCCCGACCACGACCTGACGCCGGGCGGCGTCGAGCCGCACCACGTAAAGCGGCGAACCGGTGGCGAGGCCCAGGCCGCGGCGCTGGCCGACGGTGAAATGGATGATGCCGTTGTGCGCGCCGAGCACCTTACCGTCGACGTCGACGATATCGCCGGCTTCCGCCGCGCCCGGCTGCAGCCGCTCGATGATGTCGGCGTAGTGTCCGGACGGCACGAAGCAGATGTCCTGGCTGTCGTGCTTGTCGGCAATGGCGAGGCCGAATTCACGCGCGAGGTCGCGCGTCTCGGCCTTGGTACGGTCGCCGAGCGGAAAGCGCAGGATGTCGAGTTGTTCGCGCGTGGTGCCGAACAGGAAATAGCTCTGGTCGCGCTCTTCCTCGCGCGCGCGGTAGAGCGCGCGGCCGCCGGCCGGCAGCGCCCGCGAGGCAATGTAGTGCCCGGTCGCCAGCACTTCGGCGCCGAGTTCACGCGCGGTGATGAGGAGGTCGTGGAACTTGATCGACATGTTGCAGTCGACGCAGGGCACCGGCGTCTCGCCGTGGATGTAGCTCTGCGCGAAGCGGTCGATCACCGCCTCTTTGAAGCGGCTTTCGTAGTCGAGCACGTAATGGGGAATGCCGATGCGCTCGGCCACCGCCCGCGCGTCGTAGATGTCCTGGCCGGCGCAGCAGGCGCCCTTCCGGTGCGTGGCGGCACCGTGGTCATAAAGCTGCAGCGTCACGCCGACGACGTCGTAGCCCTCGGCCTTGAGCAGCGCGGCGGTCACCGACGAATCGACACCGCCGGACATGGCGACGACGACGCGGGTGTCCTGCGGACGGCCGTTGAGGTCGAGAGAGTTTGGCATGGCGCTTCTTACTATAGGTGGGAAGGCCTCTCACGCAATGACAGTGGCTGGGGAACCGGCCCCGCATCCACTGCTCGGCAAAACCTGCCGCCGCCCTGCAACGGGTGCCGGGTCGGGATTTGCGGCGGGGTTTGGGTCGGCTACACTAACTATTTGACGAATCATAAGAAATAATGCACGGCGCCGGTGGCCTGACGATTGCAGACCGGATGGCGGACTCAAGGAGGTTCGTCAGTGCCACAAGTTGCGTCAGACACGAGATCGCACGCCGTGAACACCTCGCAGGCCCGGACCTATCGTACGCTGCCGCAGCAGAGCGCGCGGACGGACAGTTCGCCGTTCCAGAGCATGCTGGACGACACCGCCGCGGCCAACGACGAGCGCCCGTCCGACGACAGCAACACGGTCGCTTCCAGCCAGTCGAGCCAGCAAAGCCAGCAGGCCCAGGCGGCGGCGCAGCCCAATAGCGCGGATGCGAAGGACCCGTCCGGCACCGATAAGCCACAGGACCAAGCGGACGCGAAGGCCGGTCAAACCGATTCGACAGACAAGGGCGGCAAGACCGACAAAACCGCCAAGGGCGACAAGACCGATACCGCCGACGGCACCGATAAGAAGAAGAAAACCGACAAGGACGCGGCCAAGGACGCCAAGGGCGCCGCAGACGCGGCCACTATCGGCAAAGCCGGTGATGCGACGAAGCCGACGGCGGATAAGCCAGATCCCACCGCCGCCGCGTCCCCTGTTCCGGCGCCGGTCGATCCCACGGCGGCCAACACAGCCGCTGGCATCATGATCGCGGCCGCGGGCACGGCGCATACGACGCCGACGCAAGCGCCCGCGCCCGACGCGCAATCGGCCGACGCGGAGGCGATCGCCGCGACTGGGGCGAAGGCTGCCCCCGCCACCGTCGCGCCCTTGCAGGTGAACCCGGGAAAGGCGGACGCCTCCGCCAAGGCGGACGCGAAGGACACGGCCAAAACGCCGGACGCTGCCAATGCCGCCGGCAACGACACGCAAACGGGCCAGGCTGACAACACGGGCGCCCAGCCGAAAGCGGATGCCAAAGGCCCGCAGCCCGCCTCCACCGATAGCGACAAGCAGCCCGTCGCCCGCGCGCACGGCGACACGCAGGCCGACGGCAAACAGGCGGCGACCACCGACAAACCGGTTGTCAGCCATGCCGATGCAACGGCGGCGGCGAAGACCGACGGTGTGACGCCGCAAGTGCAGACCGCGCAAACGCAGGCGCCATCGGCCACGGCCGCTCCCGCTCCGGCGCAATCGGCCGCGCAGCAAGCCGCGGCGGTGCCGATCGCCGGGCTCGGTGTCGCGATTGCCAGCAAGGCATCGGAGGGCAAGAGCAGCTTCGAGATCCGCCTTGATCCGCCGGAGCTCGGCCGCATCGAGGTGCATCTCGACGTCGACAAAGACGGCCACGTCACTTCGCGGCTGATCGCCGACCGCTCCGACACGCTCGATCTTCTGCGCCGCGATTCCACGGGCCTCGAGCGGGCGCTGCAAGACGCCGGCCTCAAGACGTCCGACAGCGGCGTCCAATTTTCACTGCGCGACCAAACCGGCGGTCAACAACAGCCGCAGCAACAGCAGCAGCAACAGAACGGCGCCAATCAGAGCCGTCTGGTCGTGGTACCGGACGACACGCTGCCGAAGATCGACGCAGCGCAAATGCCTTATGGCCGCCTGGGCGCACGCGCCGGCGGCGTCGACATCAGGGTCTAGGGACCAATCATGAGCACGATCCCATCGGCGACCAGCGGCACGCCCGGAACGACCGGCACGAGTGGTACGGGCACGGGCAGCAGCTCGACCGGCGTCGACGATACGATGATCGCCAGCAACTTCACGACCTTTCTGCAGTTGCTGACGACGCAGCTGAAGAACCAGGACCCGCTCAGCCCGATGGACACCAACCAGTTCACCCAGCAACTGGTTGAGTTCGCGCAGGTCGAGCAGCAGATGAAGTCGAACGACGAACTCACCTCGCTCGTGTCGATGGAGCAAAGCGCGCAGCAGACGACGGCGCTCGCTTACGTAGGCTCGACTGTCGTCGTCGACGGCTCGACGGCGGCCTTGAGCAGCAACGGCGCCACGTGGGCCTTCAACGCCAGCAAGCCGGCGACAGCGACCATCACCATCAAGGATTCCACCGGCCAGACCGCTTACAGCACGAGCTTTGCGGTCAATCCGGGCGATCAGAAATTCACCTGGGACGGCAAGGGGAACAACGGCCAGAGCTGGCCGGCGGGCAGCTACACGATCTCAGTCACCGCGGTCGATGCCAACAAGCAGACGGTCGCTGTCTCGACCCAGGTCGAAGGTGTCGTGGACTCGGTCGATCTTTCGCAGAACCCACCGCTTCTGTCGGTCAACGGCGGCAGCTACACCATGGACAAGATCAAGCAGATCGTCCTGCCGTCCTTCCCGAGCGGCGATTCAGGATCAGGCTCCGGCACCGATTCCGGCTCGGGCTCGGATTCAGGATCCGGCTCGGATTCGGGATCAGGTTCGTCGTCTTAAGACCATTTCATTCGGCATCGCCGGCACGCCGGCCCTCCGCATGCTGCGACCGCGCTTGCACGGTCGCGCGCACGCTTTCGATCGCGCGTTCTAGCGTCGCGATCTCGAACGGCTTGCGCAGAATGTCGAAGCGGCCGTCGGCGGCCTGCGCGGCGTCGGAGAAACCGCTGGCGAGCAGCACCGGAATGGTCGGAAAGCGCTCGCGGCAGATTTCCGCCAGCCCCAGGCCGTCCACCGCCCCGGGCATGACGATATCCGAGAAGACGAGATCGAAGCTGATGCCCTGCTGGAGATGGCGCAGCGCCTCGGCCGCGTTCTCCGCGCGCACGACGCGGTAGCCGAGCTGCTCGAGCAGCGCCGAGGTCACATCGGCGACCTCGCGGCTGTCTTCCACCAGCAGCACGGTGCCTTGCGTCGCATCGCTGCCGGCCTGGATGTCGGCCATGGATTGCGCCGGCGTCTCCACATTGCTGCGCGGCAGATAGATGGTGACGGCAGTGCCTTTGCCCGGCTCGCTCGTGACCGTCACCGCCCCGCCCGACTGGTTGGCGAAACCGTGCACTTGCGAGAGGCCGAGACCGGTGCCCTTGCCCACCGGCTTGGTGGTGAAGAAAGGCTCGAAGACCCGCGCCAGCAATTCCGGCGCGATGCCCATGCCGCTGTCGATCACGGCGATGGCGACGAAGTCGCCGTCGAGCGCGCCGGCGGCCGAGCCCGGCTTGAGCACGACGTTGCGCGCCTGGAGCGTGATGGTGCCGCCCTCCGGCATGGCGTCGCGCGCATTCACTGCGACATTGACCAGCGCGAGCTCCAGCTCGCCGAGATCGACCTTGACCGGCCAGATGTTCGCTTCGATGTCACAGGCGAGCGTGATATTGCCGCGCAACGAGGGCGCCAGCATGTCGCGCACCGCATCGATGCGCTGACGCAGATCGACGACGACCGGCGTCAATTGCTGGCGCCGCGAGAACGCGAGAAGCTGGCGCGTCAGCTTTTCGCCGCGTCCGGCGGCGGAGCGGATCGCCTCCACCGCCTGGATGTCCTTCGGCTCCGCCAGGCGACGCTGCAGGATTTGCGCATAGCCGGATACGATCATCAGCAGATTGTTGAAGTCGTGCGCGATGCCGCCGGTGAGCTGGCCGATCGCTTCCATCTTCTGCGCTTGCGCCAGTTGCTCGCGGGTCTGCTCCAGCGCGAGCTCCGCCTCGCGTTGCGCGGTGATGTCGCGCGCGATTTCGGCGAAGCCGACCAACTGGCCGTCGCTGTCACGGATGGCATCGATCACCACATTGGCATAGAAGCGGCTGCCGTCTTTGCGCAGCCGCCAGCCTTGCAGCTCGGCCTTGCCCTCGCGTGCCGCCATTGTCAGCGCGCGATCCGGCAGGCCGGCGATCCGCTCTTCCGCCGGGAAGAACCGGCTGAAATGCTGGCCGATGATCTCAGTGTCGGCGTAGCCCTTGATCGCAGCCGCGCCGGCATTCCAGCTCCGGACGTGGCCGTCGGCGTCCATCATGTAGATGGCATAATCGCGCACGCCTTCGAGCAGAATGCGCGTGCTCTGCTCCGAGTCAGACAACGCAAGCTCAGCCTGCTTGCGTTCGGTGACGTCGAGACAGACGCCGAGCAAGCGCACCGCGGCGCCATTTTTGTTGCGGATCACCTCGCCGGTGCTTTGCAGGTGACGAACGATGCCGTCGGGCCGGACGATGCGCTCTTCGTGCGTGAATGATGCGCCCGAGGCGAGCGCGGCATCAATGTTGGCATGCACCATCGGCCGATCTTGCGGATGGATGAAGGCCATGAAGGCATCGAACGTGCCGCCGAAACTCTCGGGCGCGATGCCGTAGATTCCATAGAGCCCATCCGACCAGGTGACGCGGTTGCTCACCACGTCCCACGACCAACTCCCGAGCTGAGCGAGCCGCTGCGCTTCACTGAGATGGATGTTGGCATCGGCGAGGGCCGCGGTGCGTTCCTTCACGCGCCTGTCGAGATCGGCTTGCGTCGCGCGCAACTGATCGTCACTGCGCCGCCTTGCGGCGACGTCAGCGCTCAGCACGAGGCTCGGGACCGCCGCGCTGATCATGAAAGACAGAAGCAGCAGGAACGATTCATTGCGGTTCATCTCGCCGAAGGGACCGGCGTCGAAGATGCGGCCCCAGATGGCGAAACCGGTGAGGATGAGTGCCACCGTCGCGGTCTCGCGCGGCCCGCAACGCAGCGCCGCCCACAGGAGCGGCAGGATCGCGAGAAAGCCGAGCGGGCTCGTGTAGTCGGTCCGCGGCAGCAGCGGACTGAAAGCGATGAGCCCCACTGCCACGGCGCACACAAGCACGGCCATCGCATCGCGCCAGCGCGTCCCGCGCCACGATGTGCGCGCCCACAATACGAGCGCCGGCGTCACCACCAGTGCGCCCGCGGCGTCGCCGAGCCACCAGGTCAGCCAGACGGCCGCGAAATCCGCCCACGCCGCGAAGCCGGCAATACATAATGTTATGACGCCCACTGTCGCACTGATGACCGTGGCCGGCCCAAGGCTGATCAATACAAACTTCGCTACGCGGCCGGGATTCGTGAACGTATCGGCGCCGCCCGACCAGCGATTGATCAACGCACCGCCGACGACAGCTTCAAGCGTGTTGCCGAGTGCAATCAGCAGCGACGTTTCCAGTGTGCCGGCCGTGATGACGTTCGCGGCGAACGCACCGATGAAAACAGCGGGCCACACACGCAAACCGCCGAGCAGCACGGCCGCCAGAGCGAGACCTGTCGGCGCCCAGATCGGACTCGCGCTCGGATGGACCGACGCGAGCCGCAAGCCAAGCTCCGCCAACACGAAATAAGCGAGCGCAACCCCAGCGACGGTGCCGAGGTAACGACATGATGCACGCCAAAATCGTGTGTCCGGGCGGAACTTTTCCAAATTCAGTAGACCCCAGAAAACCCATTCAGCATTATATTGCGTGAGGTCGGCACCCGGTCGCGCCGTTCACTCGCGATGCCGCAGGCGGCAACCGTAACCAAAAGGTTAGCAGAAACGGGGCAAACATTTCCCTTTCCGCGCTCTTGGCTTAGGCAAATTTTAAGCCGCCGTCTGTAGCTTTCGCGGAGTAATTGTCAGTCGAGTAGTTGTGAGTATTCCTATGACCGAACCCCACCGCCCGAGGGTCAAGTACGTCATCGGGCCAGATGGCAGTCCGCTCACGATCGCGGATCTTCCTCCGCCGACGACGAAGCGTTGGGTCATCCGGCGCAAGGCTGAAGTCGTCGCAGCGGTCCGCGGCGGTTTGCTGTCGCTCGAGGAAGCCTGCGCCCGTTACACTCTCACCGTCGAAGAATTCCTGTCCTGGCAGTACTCGATCGACCAGCACGGCCTCGCCGGCCTGCGCACGACGCGCATCCAGCAGTATCGGCAATAGCCGTCGTCCACATCCGCGTTTCGTTGATCGCCGGTCCATTGGGCCGGCGATTTGCATTTCAAGCCTCGGTATTGTGCCGGCGAATTGTGTACGCAAAATTGTGCAGACGAATTGTGTAAATGCTGGCCGCATGGACCACAGAACCGCGAGATTCGTTGCACGGCACTTAACCCGCCGCCAAGCATCCGGTGCGATCGTTTACGTCCGTTAACCAGACGCTAACCATAAACTGGGCAAATCTTGCCGGGTGGAGCGCGCGATCGGCGCTCATGCGGGTGGGACGAGGCCGGTGCAAGGTTTATTGGATTTCGTGAAGTCGCTGGGTGCGGCGCGTCTGGCGGCAATGGCCGCGGTCACGCTCGCCCTGATCGGCTTTTTTTCGTTCCTCATCATCCGGATGACGGCGCCGCAGATGGTGCCCTTGTTCACCGACCTGTCGCTGGAGGACTCCTCGGCAATCGTCAAAGAACTCGACCGGCAGGCGATCACCTACCAGATCAAGAATGACGGCGCGATCCTGCTCGTCCCCAAGGATAACGTCGCGCGGCTGCGCATGAAGCTCGCCGAAAGCGGCCTGCCCAAAGGCGGCGGCGTCGGCTACGAGATCTTCGACAAGTCGGACGCGCTGGGCGCCACCAGTTTCATCCAGAACATCAACCGGTTGCGCGCAACGGAAGGCGAGTTGGCGCGGACCATCACCAGCCTCGACCGCGTGCGGGCGGCGCGCGTCCATTTGGTGCTGCCGGATCGTCCGCTGTTCTCCCGCGACAAGGTCGAACCCTCCGCCTCCATCGTCCTGAAGGTCGCCGGCAGCCTCGAGCCGCAGCAGGTGCGCGCCATCCGGCACCTCGTCGCCTCCGCCGTGAACGGCCTCAAGCCCGAACGCATCTCCATCGTCGACGAGACCGGCAAGTTGCTCGCCGACGGCGCCGGTCCGAATGACCCGATGGAGGGAGCCGGCGCCGACGAGCGCAAAGTCGCCTACGAGAAGCGCCTGCGCGGCGAGGTCGAGAACATCGTCTCCTCTGTGGTCGGTCCCGGCCGCGCGCGGGTTCAGGTGGCCGTCGATTTCGATCTCAACCGCATCACCCAGACCTCTGACAAATACGATCCGGACGGACGCGTCGTACGTTCGAGCCAGACGCGCGAGGAGCAGTCCGCGAACGGCCGCGAGGGCGGCTCGGTGTCGGTGAGCAACGAACTGCCCGGCGCCAACCAGCAGAACGGCCAAAACGGGTCCGACCAGAACCGCAAGAGCGAGGAGATCGTCAACTACGAGATCTCGCGCACCACCAAGACCGAAGTGATCGAGGCGGGCCGCGTCAATCGCATCTCCGCCGCGGTGCTGGTGGACGGCATCTACACCAAGAACGACAAAGGCGAGACCGTCTACCAGCCGCGTTCAAAGGAGGAGATCGACCGTATCGCCGCCTTGGTGCGCTCGGCCATCGGCTTCGACGCCAAGCGCGGCGACCAGGTCGAAGTGGTCAACCTTCGCTTCGCCGATCCCACACCCCAGCCCATCGAAGAGCCGACCGGCTGGATGAACTACCTCCAGTTCACCAAGGACGACATCATGCGCGGCGCCGAGATGGGCGTGATGGCGCTGCTCGGCCTGGTCGTGCTGGTCATGGTGGTGCGGCCACTGGTGCGCCGCATCGTCACGCCGGAAGGCATGGAAAAAGGCCGCATGGCCGGCATGGCCGGTGTCGCCGGCGCCATCGCCCCGCCCGCACCCGGCGGCATCACCAACAGCGGCGGGCCTAACGTCGCCATCGTCGGCACCGAAGAGGCCGTCGCGATCTCCAACCGCACCTCGGCCATGATCGACGTCGCCAAGGTGCAGGGACAGGTTCACGCCCAGTCGGTGCAGAAGGTCGGCGAGATCGCCGAGAAGAATCCGCACGAGGCGGTCTCCATCATCCGCACTTGGCTCCACGAGGACGCGGCCTAAGCCATGGCGTCGGCATATTCGGACAAAAAGAAAGAGCAAAGCAGCGTGAACCGCGAGGATCTCGGCGGCCTGATGGCGGACCTCGCCAGCCGCCAGAAACCCGGAGAACAGCGCCGCAAGCTCACCGGTCCGGAACGCGCCGCCGTGCTGATGCTGGCGCTCGGAGACCACGGCGCCAAGATTTTCGGCCTGCTCGATGACGACGAACTGCGCGAAATCTCCATCGTGATGTCGCAACTCGGCGCCATCGACGCGGAGAGCGTCGAGCAACTGCTTCTCGAGTTTGTCGGACGCATGTCGGCGTCGGGCGCATTGCTCGGCAACTACGACGCCACCGAGCGGCTGCTGCAGCAATACCTGCCGCCGGATCGCGTGCACGGCATCATGGACGAGATCCGCGGCCCCGCCGGCCGCAACATGTGGGAGAAGCTCGCCAACGTCCAGGAAGAGGTGCTGGCGAACTATCTCAAGAACGAATATCCGCAGACGATCGCCGTCGTGCTCTCGAAGCTGCGCCCCGAACACGCCGCGCGCGTGCTCGGCATCCTGCCGGAAGACCTCGCGCTCGACGTGGTCAACCGCATGCTGCGGATGGAAGCGGTGCAGAAAGAAGTGATCGAGCGCGTCGAGCAGACGCTGCGCACCGAATTCATGTCCAACCTGTCGCAGACGCGCCGCCGCGATGCGCATGAGGTGATGGCCGAGATCTTCAACAATTTCGACCGGCAGACCGAAACGCGCTTCCTGACCGCGCTGGAAGAGGAAAACCGCGACGCCGCCGAGCGCATCAAGGCGCTGATGTTCACCTTCGACGACCTGACCAAGCTCGACGCCGGCTCGGCGCAGACGCTGATGCGCAACATCGACAAGGACAAGCTGGCGATCGCGCTCAAGGGCGCGAACGAGACCGTGCGCCAGTTCTTCTTCTCCAACATGTCGACGCGCGCCGCCAAGATGCTGACCGACGACATGCAGGCGCTCGGCCCAGTGCGCCTGCGCGACGTCGACGAGGCGCAAGGACTGCTGGTCAATCTTGCCAAGGACATGGCCGCCAAGGGCGAGATCCTGATCTCGAAGAGCCGCGGCGACGACGAGTTGATCTATTGAGACGGCGCATGATCCCGAAAAGTGGATGCCGGTTTTCGGAAAAGTCATGCGCAAAGGATAAAAGATGAAAACAACTGCGAAATACCTGTTCGACGAAGACTTCGCCACCGGCGCCAAGCCGACCATCACCGTGGTCGAGGCGGAGCGCCGCCGCGCTGACGCGGAATCGCAGGCGCATCGCAAGGGCTTCGCGGCGGGACAGGCGCAGGCGCAAAACGAGATCAACCAGCGCATCGCCGCCGCGCTCGCGGTGATCGCCGACGGCATCGACAAGCTCAACCGCGGCTTGCAAGGCATCGAGACGCGGCTCGAGACCGAAGCCGTGCAGGTGTCGGTCGCGGTCGCCGGCAAGCTCGCGCCGGCGCTGATCGCGCGTGAACCGTTCGCGGAGATTTCCGCGCTCGCCACCGAGTGCTTCCGCCATCTGGTGACGACGCCGCACATCGTCGTCCGCATCAGCGCTGCCATCTACGAGAGCGCCCACATCAAGCTCGAGGACATCGCGAAGGCGCGCGGCTTCGAAGGGCGCCTGGTGGTTGTGTCGGACGAGACCATGGCGCCAGGCGACTGCAAGATCGAATGGGCCGACGGCGGCGTGAACCGCGATGAGGCCACTACCCAGGCTGCCATCGACGACGTGGTCGCGCGCTATGTCGCGGCCCGCATCGCCGAATCCTGAACATTTGGAATGTTGAAAGAGGGCGACAATGAGTGACAACGACCAGGTACCGCTTCCCGACTTGGAGAAAGCGGCCGGTATGCAGACAGTGGATGACGCCGCCTCAATTGCGCCTTCCGACTCGGACCCGGTGACGCGCGGGGCCGCCGACCTGGAAGCCGTGTTCGATGTGCCGGTGCAGGTCTCGGCCGTGCTCGGCCGCGCCCGCATGGAAGTCGGCGATCTCTTGAGGATGGGCCCGGGTGCCGTGCTCGAGCTCGATCGCAAGGTCGGCGAAGCGATCGACATCTACGTCAACAATCGCCTCGTCGCGCGTGGTGAAGTGGTGCTGGTCGAGGACAAGCTCGGCGTGACCATGACGGAAATCATCAAGGCAGACCGGAATTGATGAAGGAAATGGCGAATGGCGAGATAGCGGGTAGCGAATTGAAAGACCGCGATTTTTCTTTACGCGCTATTCGCTACCCACTATTCGCTTCTGCAAGAGGACAGAGACAATGCGCCTATTGATCGTCGGCACGCTGGGCGGCCAGCTCACCACCGCGACCAAGCTCGCCATGGACAAAGGGGCGAGCGTGACCCATGCCGAAAGCAACGAACAGGCGCTCGCGGTTCTGCGCTCCGGCCGCGGCGCCGACCTCCTGATGGTGGACGTGGCCCTCGACATCCGCGATCTGGTGGTGCGGCTCGAGGCCGAGCGTATCCACGTGCCGATCGTCGCCTGCGGCGTCACCAATGATGCCCGCGCGGCCGTTCGCGCGATCCACGCCGGCGCCAAAGAGTACATCCCGCTGCCGCCCGATCCGGACCTGATCGCCGCGGTGCTCGCCGCCGTCGCCGAAGACACGCGCGAGATGATCTACCGCGACGAGTCGATGGCCAAGGTGGTCAAGCTGGCGCAGCAGATCGCCGCCTCCGACGCGTCCGTGTTGATCACCGGCGAGAGCGGCACCGGCAAGGAGGTGCTGGCGCGCTTCGTGCACAGCCGCTCGAACCGCGCGAAGAAGCCCTTCATCAGCGTCAATTGCGCGGCGATCCCGGAGAACCTGCTGGAATCCGAGCTGTTCGGCCACGAGAAGGGCGCCTTCACCGGGGCCCTTGCCCGCCGCATCGGCAAATTCGAAGAGGCCAACGGCGGCACGCTGCTGCTCGACGAAATCTCGGAAATGGACGTGCGGCTGCAGGCGAAGCTCCTGCGCGCCATCCAGGAGCGCGTGATCGACCGCGTCGGCGGCGCGCGCCCGGTGCCGGTCGACATCCGCATCATTGCGACCTCCAACCGCAATCTCGCTGATGCCGTGCGCGAAGGCTCGTTCCGCGAGGACCTTCTGTTCCGCCTCAACGTGGTGAATCTGAAGCTCCCGCCCTTGCGCGAGCGTCCGGCGGATATCACCGAGCTCGCACAGCACTTCATCAAGAAGTATTCGCAGGCGAACAGCCTGCCGGTGCGCGCGCTCTCGGCGGAGGCGCGCCGAGCGCTCAACACCAATCGCTGGCCGGGCAATGTGCGCGAGCTCGAGAACACCCTGCATCGCGCCGTATTGCTGTCGACGGAAGCGGAGATCGGCGTCGACGCGATCCTGTCGCCGGACGGCGCGCGGCTCGATTCCGCGCGCGGGACGGACGTCGCGGCGCAGGCGGCCATGGCGGCCGAGCAGGTGACGCGCAATCTCGTCGGCCGCACCGTGGCCGAAGTCGAACGCGACCTGATCCTGGAGACGCTCAAGCACTGCCTGGGCAACCGCACGCATGCGGCCAACATCCTCGGCATCTCGATCCGCACTTTGCGCAACAAGCTCAACGAATATGCGGCCGACGGCGCCCCGATCCCGCCGCCGCACGGCGGAGAAATGCGCGGCGCGGCCTGACGGCGCCGCGCCCCCACTTCCGCGGGAACGAGCGAAGTGATCGGAGCAAACCCGACACGCGCTACAGCACCAGATTGGTCGCCGGATCGATGAGGTGCATATGCTCGAGGTTCGCGCGCAACGGCATCGTCTCGCTCGCGCCCTTGGCCGCAGCCGGGTCGACGCGGCCGCAGACCTCGGTGCCGCCGACATGGAAATACACCATCGTCTCCATGCCCATCGGCTCGACCACGTCGAGCGTGGCCGCGAACTCCTGACTGCTACCACTGCCGTTGCCGCCGCGCGTCTCGGTGATGTGCTCGGGGCGCAGCCCGAACAGGAGGTCCTTGCCGGCGGCGGCGCGATAGCGCGCGGCACGGCTCTCCGGCACCGGAAATGCGAGCGTGTCGGACAGGCGTAGCATCAGTCCACTTCCGTTCCCGTCCAGCCGCGCCGGAATGAAGTTCATCGCCGGCGAGCCGATGAAGCCCGCGACGAAGCGGGTCTTCGGATTGTGGTAAAGGTCGTTGGGCGTGCCGATCTGCTCGATGCGGCCATTGTTCATCACGACCACCCGGTCGGCGAGCGTCATGGCTTCGACCTGATCGTGGGTGACATAAACGGTCGTGGTCTTCACCTTCTGGTGTACGCGCTTGATCTCGGTGCGCATCTGCACGCGAAGCTTGGCATCGAGATTGGACAAAGGCTCGTCGAACAGGAACACCTTGGGATTGCGCACGATGGCGCGGCCCATGGCGACGCGCTGGCGCTGGCCGCCGGACAATTGCTTCGGCCGGCGCGCGAGCAACTCGGTGATGTCGAGGATGCGGGCGGCATTCTCGACACGCTGCTTGATCTCAGCCTTGGGGAATTTGCGCAGCTTCAGCCCGAACGACATGTTCTCGGCCACGGTCATGTGCGGATAGAGCGCGTAGTTCTGGAACACCATGGCGATGTCGCGATCCTTCGGCGGCAGGTCGTTGACGATCTCACCGCCGATCGCGATCTCGCCGTCGCTGATCTCTTCGAGCCCCGCGATCATCCGTAGCGTCGTGCTCTTGCCGCAGCCCGAAGGCCCGACCAGCACGACGAATTCATGGTTGGGGATGTCGAGCGAGACATCGCTGACCGCCACAACGTCGTCGTAGCGCTTCACCACGTTGCGCAGGGCCACTTCCGCCATTGTGTACGGTCCCTTTGCTTGGTCATGCCCGGCTTTATGCCGGGCATCCACGCCTTCATGCCCGCCCGAGCAGTAAGACGTGGATGGCCGGGACAAGCCCGGCCATGACGGAGAAACGTCACCCCTTCGTCGCGCCGGCGGTGAGGCCGGCGATGTAGTAGTCCATCAGGAATGCGTAGATGACGAGCGGCGGCGCCGCCGCCACCAGCGCGCCGGCCATCAGCATGCCCCACTTGTAGACGTCGGCGCGGATCAGGCTGGTCACGGTGCCGACCGTGAGCACCTGCTGGTCCGACGAATAGAGGAACGCCATCGGATAGACGAAGGCGGCCCAGGACACCGTGAAGGCGAAGATGGTCGCGGCGATGATGCCGGGCAGCGCCACCGGAATGAAGATCTTGGTGAGCATCTGCATGTGCCCGGCGCCGTCGATCAGCGCCGCCTCGTCGAGCTCCTTCGGGATCGACTGGAAATAGCCGATCATGATCCAGGTGCAGAACGGCACGGTCAGCGTCGGATAGACCAGCACCATGCCCCAGTAGGAATTCAGGAGGCCGACCGCCTTGACGATCTGGAACAGCGGGATGAACAGCAGCGTGTCGGGCACCAGATAGGTCAGGAAGATTCCGGTGGCGAGAATGCCCGAGCCCCAGAACTTCATGCGCCCGAGCGAGAAGGCGGCGAGCACGCTCACCACCATGGTGATGACGACGACACAGACGGTCACGATCACCGTGTTCTTGAAGAAGACGAGGAAGTCCGTCTGGGTGAACAGGATGCGGAACTGGTCGAAGGTAATGCCGGTGGCGATGATCCAGGGATTGGTCGCCATGTGCGCGACCTCGGCGTCGCTCTTCAGCGACGTCACCACCATGTAATACGGCGGAATCAGGAAGAAGATCGCGAACAGGATCAGGAAGACATAAGACGCGACCAGCGCCCAGCGGCGATTGCGTTTGAGGCTGGCGCGGCCAAAGCCGCTGCGCGGCGCCGGATGTGCGAGGGTGGCCGTGCTCATCCGATCTCCCTCCCCCGTTTGCGCACGCCGCGCAGGATGAACACCGCCGCGATCGCCAGGATCGGGAACATGAACAGCGAGGTCGCCGCGCCGAGCGGCAGGTCGCCGGAGCGGATGCCGAGCAGGAAGGCGTAGGTCGCGAACACATGCGTCATGTTGCGCGGGCCGCCCGCCGTCATGATCTGCACGATGTCGAAATTGGCGAAGGTGACGATCAGCGAGAACAGGATGGTGATCGCCATGATATTGCGCATCATCGGCAACGTGATGTGAATGAACTTCTGCCAGGCATTGGCGCCGTCGATGGCCGCCGCCTCGTAGAGCTGCTCCGGCACGGACTTGAGCGCGGCCAGATACATAATCAGGAAGAACGGCGCGCCGTACCAGACGTTCACCAGGATCACGGAGAAGCGCGCCCAATAGGGGTCACTCAGCCAGGGGATTTCATTGAAGCCGAGGCCGGTGAGAATCCAGTTGAACGCCGAGTGCGTCGGGTCGAACAGCCACCACCAGCTCAGCGAGGAGAGCGCGAGCGGGATCACCCAGGGCACCAGCAGCATGCCGCGCCATTTTCGCTGCCCCTTGGCCGGCAGGTTGTTGATGAGGTGCGCGGTGACGAGCCCGATCAAGGCTTTGAAGAACACCGCCGACAGCGCGAATATGGCCGACTGCTGCACGACCATCCAGAACACGTCACGCGATAGCAGGAAGCGGTAATTGGCAAGGCCGATGAAACGCGTCTGTGCCTTGTTCAGCATCGACAGGTAGATCGAATAGAACGCTGGATAGATGATGAGGCAGCCGACGATCAGGATCAGCGGCAGGCACATCAACAATGCGATGCTGGAGCGGCGGCGCATCAGGCGCTGCAGTCCGGAACGCCGTGCGGCGCCGGCGCGCGTGGGGTGGACGCTCACCCAAGCCTGGACGGTCTCGGCCATGTCCTAAAACGTCGACCCAACTTGGCCGACCCCTTGTCGTCAGGAGATGACGCCACGCGTGCCGGCCCCTCTCGGCCGGCACGTGCCAGTTCACGATGACGGCGCTCAGGCGCGCAAGGCGCCTTCGAGCTCTTTCTCCGCCCACTTGATCACGTCGTCGATCTTTTCTTTGCCCTGCGTGATCTTCGACACCATGACCGTGTTGATGGCCTGGTTGTAGATCTGCGCACCGACCTCGGAGCGCGCCGGAGCACCCGCGATCGAGGTCAGCTCGTCGCCACGCGGCGGGTAGCTGTAGGCCGTGCCGACCGGCGGACCGACTTTCTTCCAAGTCTCGAAGTCGTACATGCTCTTGAACGACGGCAGGTCGTAGCCGAACGAGGCCTCGACGAGCTGGGCCATCGATTCCCGCTGCGAGATGAAGAGCAGAAGGTCCTTGGCCGCCTGTTTGTTCTTGGAGAAGCTCCACACGCCGTAGAATTGCGGCAACTGGCCGACGAAGCGGCCTTTCGCCCCCTTCGGCATCGCGTGATGCCAGATCTTTTCCGCGATCTGCGGATTGTCGCGCTTCGCCACCGCCCAGGAGCTCGGTGGATTCATGATGCCGGAGCCCTTGCCGGAAATGATCCAGCGGTTGTTGCCGGCGTCGTCCCACGCATAGACCTCGGGCGGGTTCACCTCCATCAGCTTGGCGAGATATTCCAGCGCCTTACGGGTCTCGTCGGAGTCGACCTTGATGTTGTCCTTGGCGTCCACCATCACCACGCCGTAGGAATTGAACAAAGCGCCGACCCAGTCGACGGCATCGCTGCTCTGGCCCATCGGCAGGCCGACCGGGAAGCCGGCTTTGTAAAGTTTCTGCGCGGCGGTGAGGTAGGCGTCCCAGGTCCAGGTATCGATCTTGGCCTTGTCGTATTTCGACTCGTCGGCCGGGAACATGTCGACCAGATCGATGCCGGCGTGCTCCTTGTAGAGATCGACGCGCGACTGGCAGGGCTTCACCTGGCTGCCGACCGCTGTCGGCACGCCGCGCCACGTCCCCTTGATCTTGGCAAGGTATTCCGCGACCGGGCTAATCGGCCCGTATTGCTTGATCAATTGCCCGACCACATCATCGAGCGGCTCGAGCATGCGCTGATGAATCTGAATGTTCCAGTCGCGATGTGACATGATGTCGTGGCCGGTGCCGGCCTGCGCCTCGGCCGCGGCGGTGAGCTTGTCCTTCTCGCCCTGTGACGTGATGTAGTCGATGTGGACGTCGACGTTGTTCTTGGCGCCCCACTCGTTGCAGAGCTTGGTGAGCGTGTTGTTCGCCCCGGGAACCCAGTGATCCCAGCAACCGAGCGTCAATCTCCCGGCTGCGTATGCGCCCCGCACATAGGGAGCGGCGATGACCGCAGCCGTGGCAAGGGCTGCTTTTTTCAATACTGAACGACGCGTCGCGCGTAGGCGCATTGAAGCATTCCTCCCTTACGTTAGACATTGAGCCATTCTTATTATGCGTGGAGGCTATACCTCTTGCGAATGGGTGCAAGCGCTCTTGCGTACTTTCGCAGCGCAGCAAGCGCGGGAATTTTGACATGCTCGGCACTTCGCATGATCTAATTTCGTCTTTATGTCTTCATAAGCGAACGAATAGGCGGGTTTTCCCCTAATAGCTGGAATTCGCCGCGGCACGGCGCCGCTTGATCGGACCCGGGCCTTACGATCAACTGCCAATCCCAGCAATGCGCCGCACTGCACCAAAGAAGGCACTTGAAATGGCCACTCCGCGTACGATCAAGCTGTCCCCCGACGACAATGTCGTTGTTGCGGTCGATCAGATCGCGGCCGGTGCCGAGGTGGCGAGCATCGTCGCGCGCGAGCGCGTGCCGCGCGGGCACAAGATGGCGATATCGGGTCTGCGCGCGGGCGATCCGGTACGCAAATACGGCCAGATCATTGGCTTTGCTTCGCGGACGATCATGCCGGGCGATTGGGTGCACGAGCACAATGTCGCGCTCCATGATTTCGCACGAGACTATCGCTTCGCTGAAGGCGCCAAGAACGATGAACTGCTGCCGCCCGAACTGCGCGCGACCTTCGAAGGCTACGTACGGCCAAACGGTAAGACCGGTACCCGCAATTACATCGGCATCCTCACCTCGGTGAACTGCTCGGCATCGGTAGCGAAATTCATCGCCGAAGAGGTCAACCGTTCCGGCATCCTCGATGACTATCCAGGCATCGACGGCGCTGTCGCCTTCGTGCACGGCTCGGGCTGCGGCATGGCCGCCTATGGCGAGGGCTGGGAGCTGTTGCGGCGGACGCAATGGGGCTACGCCACGCATCCCAATCTCGGCGCCGCGCTGATGGTCGGCCTCGGCTGCGAGGTGTTCCAGATCGATCGCATGAAGGATGATTACGGCCTGGTCGAAGGCGACCATTTCCAGACCATGACCATCCAGGCGACCGGCGGCACGCGCAAGACCGTCGCCCAAGGTGTCGACCGCATCAAGGAAATGCTCCCCGTCGCCGCGCGCGCGAAGCGCGAGACACGGCCCGCGTCGGAGATCGTGCTGGCGCTGCAATGCGGCGGCTCGGACGGTTATTCCGGCATCACCGCCAATCCCTCGCTCGGCGCCGCGGTCGATACGCTGGTGCAGCATGGCGGCACCGCGGTGCTGGCCGAGACGCCGGAGATCTACGGCGCCGAGCACCTGCTCACGCGCCGCGCGGTGAACCGCGCGGTCGGCGAGAAGCTGGTCGAGCGCATCCGCTGGTGGGAGGACTATACCAAGCGTAACGGCGGCGAGATGAACAACAACCCCGCGCCCGGCAACAAAGCCGGTGGGCTGACTACAATCCTGGAGAAGTCGCTCGGCGCGGCGGCCAAAGGCGGCACGACCACGCTGCGCGCCGTTTATGAATATGCCGAGCCGGTGAAGGAGAAGGGTTTCGTCTTCATGGACACCCCCGGCTACGATCCCGTGGGCGCCACCGGCCAAGTCGCCGGCGGCTGCAACATCATGTGCTTCACCACGGGGCGCGGCTCGGCCTTCGGCTGCAAACCCTCGCCCTCGATCAAGCTCGCCACCAACAGCGACATGTACCGGCGCATGACCGACGACATGGACATCAATTGCGGCGACGTCCTGGACGGCACGTCCATAGCGACCAAAGGCGAAGAGATCTTCGCCAAGGTGCTGAAGGTCGCGTCCGGCGAGCACACCAAGTCCGAGGATCTTGGCTATGGCGATCTTGAATTTGTGCCCTGGCAGATCGGCGCGGTGATGTAGAATTTACGCGGCGGCTGATCCTCATACTTTCGATTCACTTGCGTCAGCGTCTTAATCGTCATGGCCGCGCTTGACCCGGCCATCCACGCTTTACTTCGCTCATTTGCCCAATAAGAAAGACATGGATGCCCGTGGCGCCCCATGTCGGCCTCAGATTCAATCGAATCCGGTCATTGTTCCGCCCAAGCCGG